>JAEEGL014953073.1_pt1 | contig 45241 bp, 49 predicted proteins | sample 9134231 | NCBI WGS metagenome assembly JAEEGL01 (sample SAMN16246548, study PRJNA631951) | gut metagenome | biome: gut microbiome; feature: rumen; material: fiber-attached | host: Bos | place: Iran: Karaj | collected 2018-10 | reverse complement strand
TATTGAAAGTGTGCTATAATAGACATGTGATTTATATCCTTTCTGAAGAATTATTTTGGTTGTTTCTTCTTCATTAAGAGTATAAATCATTTTTGCATTTTATACAATATACAAAAGTCTCATATGTATTGTAATATAACAATTATCTGCTAAAAAATCTAGTGCTTTTGTTGTAATTTTGTCTAAGACATGATATAATGTCCTTGAGAAATTTAAAATGTCCAAGAGGTATTGCTATGAATATTGGAAAAGAAAATGAACTTATCGAATTCAAGAAAACAACTGCTGAAATTAAAGAAGGGATACAATCAATTTCTGCTATATTAAATAAACATCAAAACGGATATTTATATTTTGGAGTAAGAGATAATGGAGATGTAATCGGTCAAGATATTGGAAAAGAAACGTTGAGAGATATTTCAAAAGCTATAAGATCTAGACTTAAACCTGAATGTGAATTTGAAGTTAATGAGAAATCATCAGACGATGGAAGAACTTTTATTGAGGTTTATTTTAGTGGTAATAGGGTTCCATACTCTGCTGATGGAAAGTACTTTTTAAGGTTTTCAGATGAAGATAAACAAATGACTAATCAAGAATTAGAAAAATTATTTCAAGATTTAAAAAAAGATTATTCTTCATGGGAAAAAGATGATTCAAATGTTTCTTTAAATGACGTAGATGAAAAATTGTTAAGAGATGAAGTTAATAGAGGCTTCTCTAATAAAAGAATTCCTTTTGAATATAGTGGTTCGATTGATGTTTTAAAAAAGTTTGGTCTAATTTCTGCTTCTAAAGACACATTAAATAATGCTGGTAATGTATTATTTTCAAAGAATAAGCCTATACTGTTAAAACTTGCTACATTCGCAACTGAAACAAAAGATACTTTCTTAAAATTAGATCATTTCGAAGGCAATATTTATGAATGTATAGAACAAGCTTTGACTTTCGTATTAAGTTCTATTGAGTGGAAGATAATTTTAGATGGTTCTGCTCAAAGGAAAGAATATCCAGAAATTCCTCAAAAAGCTTTAAGAGAAATCGTTGTTAATGCATTTTGTCATGCTAAATATGATTCAAACACGGCTTTTGAAATAAATGTATTTAAAGATAGAGTTACCATATATAGTCCTGGCTTTTTCCCAAATGGATATACTCCTGAAGATTTTGCAATCAAACATGAAGAACCTATTATGTTAAACCCTAAAATTATAAATGTATTATTTAAAACATGTGAAATAGAATCATTCGGATATGGTTTTGATAATGCATTTAAAGAATGTAAACTCGCTAAAGTAAAATATGAATATGAAAATACTAAATCAGGATTTAAATTTACATTCTATCGACCTCTAGGACAAAAATATGTCCAAGACCAAATGACTAAGACAGAAACAAAGGTCTTATCTGCTATAAAGAAAAATAATTATGCCAGAATAAGTGAAATTGCTAAAACAATAGAGAAAAGTGACAAAACAGTTTCAAGAGCTATTAAGAAGTTGAAAGAATTAAAATATATTGAACGTGTAGGCGATGATTATAACGGTTATTGGAAAGTTCTTGAAAGATAAAAACACCACTAGAAGTTACTCTAGTAGTGCTATTTAGGAGTTTTCTTGATTAGCAAGATTTAATCTATATCTATATTATTAAAATGGGATGCACAGCTTTATTTGATTTTCTTAATAATACAAACAAATAGAATAAAAAGTTTCAAGGAGAATGATTTATGAAGATTAAGTGTTTTAAATGTCATGAAGTATTTGAGGTAAAAGAAGGAACTGAGGTAGCAGAATGTCCTTTTTGTCAAACTAAATTAAAAATAAAAGTAGATCAAAAGAAAAATGAAAATAATATTTTCACCAATTATCAACAAAAACCGATAAAAAGAAGAATTCCTGAATGGAATAATAATCGAGTTGCAATTACTGTTTATTCAGTATTCATCATTATAGCCTTAATATTTTGTATAATATTTGCAATTATTTCGCTTGTTAATTTTCAAATTGATGCTTTTATTACTTTTATAATATATATACTTGCTTTAGTTATAGAACTTACTATTCTACATTATATTTCAGCTAATACTGAAAGAATTGATTTTCTCACAAAGTCATATATACTAGAAATGCAAGATGATATTAGACGTCTAGAAATAAAAAATAAAGAATTAGAAGAAAAAATCAACAAATTATTAGCAGAAAAGAATCAACAATAATTATTCAAACATTAAAGAACTAAAATAAAAATAGTAAGAGGAGAAATACTATTTATAATGCGAGGATATAATAATGTTTAAAATCAAAAAATTTCAAAAAGAAGTGGCAGATTTTCTAGAAATAGAAATATACAAAATCAAATTTGAAAATTTAGGTGAAGATACACCTTATAAATTATTATTACATGATAATTATTTAGCCATTAATAAGAAATTAAAAAAAGATGAAATTAAATTAATGGAAATCATTTGTGTAGAATATCGTAAATTATATCAAATGAAAGAAAGATTAGCACATGCTAAAGGTAAATTTAAGGATACAAGCTATGAATATCGTGCTTGGGTATCAGATAATAGAATTGAAAAGGAATTATCATATTCTGAATCTAAATTAGATTGTGATGCTTTCACTAGATATTACTTACAAAGATTTAAGGGTATCGAATTAAAATATGATTTTAATCAATATGCGAAGAACCTAGATATTTTTATTGATAAAAATATCAATAGATTTGAGTTAGATCGTATTAGAAAAGAAAAGGAAGCAATAAAAGCAAAAGATTTATAAAAAAGTATTTCTTTTTTTGAAATAAAGTAGTATAATAATACATACAGAGAAGGGCAAATATTTATTTAATGCCCTTTCTTTTTTTATAATATGGATGAAAGGGGGAAGATATGAAAATCGATTTATCAAACAATGAAGTATTTGAATTACAATCAATTTTAAAGGAGTATCAAGATAATTTAAAAAATTTAATTGATACTGAAGCTGATGCTAAAGACAAAGATAGTCTTAAAGCTGAATTAAATTTAGTGAATAGTATTATTGAAAAGTTAAGTAAATAGAAGTATACATGTGTAAATGTTTTCATGTAAATTTTTATTGACAAATAAGATTAAAAAGAGTAAACTAATACTCGGGTTTTGAAGTTCAAGACCAAGAATAAATGTAAAGAAAAAAATATAACTTCATAAATAAATCCTTTTCTCGAAAACAAATTGTTTATTTTTTTCTTTGATTATTCAACCCTCTTTATAAGGATTACAGGCTTGCATTGCCCTGCAAGCCTGATTCCGTTAAATTATTATTTTTAAGATTATTTTGATTAAACAATAGTGACTTTGAACCTTTTTTATTCAGCATTGTATGATGCAAGTTACTTTTTGTTTTTTTGAAATAGATACAGGAGAAAGATTAATCCCAAAGAAGACCCGTAAGGGTCTTTTTTGGGATTTATATTTATTTTTATGAATAATAATGATATAATTTTGTTGTTGGTGGAATATCTTAGAAATTTTAAGATGAAGAAATAGATGCATTAGTTTTAATGCAGCTTTTTTTATTTTGGAAATTGCTTATATGGTAAGCTTATTTAAATTTAGATGGAGTATACTCAATGTAAAATGAGATAGGCTTACCAGGGCAGCTTTTTTAAAAAATAAATTTTTAATGTAGACATATTTTTATTTGTATGATACAATAATGCTAGAGAAAACAAAGTCTGGTTAATCTAAATATTTTAGACATAATTTATGTACACTTATTCTTTATTATGCAAGTGATAAATAATAAGTCAAAATGAATTAAGTAAATTTATATTTTAATTAGTTGGACTTAGAAATACTCCTTTTTTGTCGAACATAGGGGTAGTGGATCTAGGTCTTTTTGTTTTCTCTAGAAAAGGAGAAAAAAATGGAAAAAGAAGCTTTAAAATTTATTCAGGAACAAATCAATTATCGTTTTAGAAATAAGGATTTGTTGGATCAAGCATTCACCCAAAAAACATTTGCTAAAGAAAATGGATGGGCGTCAAATCAGGTATTAGAATTTATAGGGGATGAGGTATTAGATTTTTATGTAACTAAGATTCTTATAAATCGCTATGGATTCTTAAAAAGTTCAGAAAGAAATCTTACATCTCAAGAATTTGATGAGTTTTTGACAGAGAAAAACATTGACGAATCGGATTTAACTGAAATAAAGAAATCATTAGTTGATAATAAGATGCTTGCACATCGAATTGAACTAATGGGACACTTAGAAGAATTCCTGTATTTAGGAAAAGGTGCTACAAAACAAAAAGTTAAAGATGAAATGAAAACCAAAGCAGATTTGTTTGAAGCAATTCTTGGTGCTATCGCAATTGATTCAAATTGGAATCAAGAAAGCTTATATAATTCTGTATGTGCTATGTTAAATATTGATTTCTATTTTAACAATGGATTTATTAAAGATACTGACTATGTTCAACTTCTACAACAATGGTATCAAAAGGAATTTAAGAGGACACCAGAATACTATTACAAGGAATTACCAGGAGGTTTTCTTTATGAAGGAAGATTTAACAGGTTTAGTGTTGAGATGCGCTTAGTAGGTGATAATAATACCTATAGAGATTTTCAAGGACTTGGAAGAACAAAATCAGAAGCAAGATATGAATGTGCTAAACATGCATATTTATATTTGGAGAGAGAAGGCTTTTTAGCATCAATTGAGGATGATTGTCCGAAAGAAGAAGATTTAACAATAGATAATTCAATAAATGCACTTCAAGAATTAGCTCAAAAAGAATGGATTTCAATGCCTGAATATATAATTCCAGATAAAGAAGTATATGATGAAGAAGGTAATTCACGTTGGGAATGTACTTGTATAATTGAAAGTGAAAACATTGAAAGAGTAGTTCATGCAACAAATAAGAAATTAGCAAAGAAATATGCTGCTTATTTGTGTATATGTGATTTAATGGGATATAAAGACAAATATGATGGAACGATAAGTTTTTAGGGGGAAATTATGAGTAGAAAAAGAAAAAGTAAAAATACTGTTGTTAATAATAGTTCAACAAATATAGATGTTAATTTACTTATTGAGGAAATAAGAAGAGAAAACGATAGAAATAATAAAGAATTAGAAAGAATTTTAAATGATCTTTATGAGAAAAACAAAAAAGAAAATGAAATTCATGGTGTATTTGATTCAATAATTAAGTGGACAATTAATGTGATATTTTATCTTTTGGCTTTTGTTTTTTTAGGAGGCATTTATTTTGTTTTCACTAAAGATGATACATTAGGAAATAAAATAGTTTTAACAATTGATTATGTAATGATTTCTTTTATATTCTTAAGCATTGGATTAAGTTTTAGAAAGGAAAAGAATAGAAACTTTATTCTTTCATGCTTTTCAGCATTAATAGCATTATTTGCATTATTAATTGCAATGAGTAAGTAATTGGGGCACAATATGAATTTTGTTGATTTTAGAATAATGTATGCTGATTTAATGATGGATTATCAAGCAATAGAGCACGATATAAAATTAATATACTATTATATGATTAATGATAACGATGAAGATGGAAGCATTAAAGAAGAAATAAGATTGTATCCATTAAAGAAGGCAATTGAATCTTTAAGAGAATTAGATAATTCAGATAATAGCCCACTTTTAACAAGTGAAAGTTATGATTTATTAATGAAACTAAACGGACATAGAAATCATTGGGCTCATGAAGTTTTCCAAAATTTCATGTATGAAGAAAACTTTGAAAAGACTAAAGAATATCGTAAAGAAGTTGATAAATTAAAAAAAGACTATAAGCTTATTGAAAATATATACCAACAATTAGAAAAAATTAGAATCGATTACTGTATAAATGTAATAGAATCTAAAGAATAATTTTAATGAGATGTGTCATTTTTGACACATCTTTTTTCGTATAATATAAGTGTATAAAAAACATTATATAAAAAAGGAGAGAAATCATGAAAAAATGTAATGCTGAATTAATGAAAGAACTAAAGAGAATCCAAGAAGAATTGTCAGAAAAGAAAGCAAGAGTTGTTAATGAATCTGTTGTAAGATATTATGAAAATGAGGAAGAACCAGACAAATCATTTAATTATGAAGCTTTAACAGATGAAATCAAAGAATTATTTAATCAAGAACAAAACATTAAAAGATCACTTGCTTATAGTAATGCAACCACTAAATTAATTAATTATAGTGATGACATTACTATTGGTGAGGGACTAGTAAAACTAGCTGAATTAAATTCTTATTTAAGCACTATTTTAGTTTTAAAGAAGAATAATCAAATCATTAAAAGAATTGAACATGCTAAATTTGAAGGTGATAAAGATAGAGTATTAGTAACTGAATATCTTTACGACTTAAAGAAAGTTGATATTGAAATCAAAGAAGTAAAAGAAAAGATTCATCAATTACAAGTAGCAATTGATAGAACTAATCTTTGTAATTTAATTGAATGTTAAAAAAAATCCATATTCAAGCACAATTATTGTGAGGATATAAATGAGTATAATTTATTACATGAATTTATATAAACACTAAATAAATATATTTTCAATATTGATGATAGAGATCTCATATATTGAATAAGACTTTAAGATTAGAATTATCAATTATTGATTATATGTGTAATGTTATTATATGTTTTAAAGATTACGATTTAGGAATAAAATGACTAGAAAAGGTCTAGAATTTTCAATTAAACAAACAAATAACAACAATAATTGTACTTAAATAAAAAACTTAAATAGGGTAGCGAAGTATGGTTATAGCTACTCTATTGCTTCCCTGGCAAGCTTATCTAAAAATACATGGAGTATACTCAATGTAAAATGAGATAGGCTTCCCAAGGAAGCATTTTTAATGTTTACATAGGATTTATAATTATGTTATAATAAAGATAGATTTCTAAGTTGAGGTAAATTATATGTTAAAAGATATCTTTTTAAATAAAATTAGTTATATCAATTCAATAGCTATTGAATACAATTTTGTGAATGGAAAAGAATTAGCAAAGTATTGTTATTCAAATGGTGTATTGAAATTTGAAGAGAAAGAAGAGATTATCAAATTTATTAATATGAGAAACCTTATTAGCCATGGCGGATCAGATAGAATTAATGTTTTTGATGATGATATTAAGAAATTAGATAAATATATAAATATTATTAATAATATTTTAGGTATATCAACTAGTCAAAAGACGGAAAAAGAAGATAAGCCATCAGTTATAATTTATAATTTACTAAAAAACAATGATGGTAAGATAAATGTTAAATCATTTAACAATAAAGATTATGATGTATATCTAATTGATGACAATTATTTTTCTTCTGATAAAGCTTTACACAATTACAAAATTGGATTTGAAATTTTTGATGTAGTAATTGAATTACTTAAAAAAGAAGGTGGAAAAGCCAAGAAAGGAAGTTGTAGAGGCTATAACAAACTAGGTGATGAGAATTGTAATAAACATACTGTAGCTGGTGCTATAGGTTATAATTATTTTATGAAAGAAGATGGCGAGTCAGTATTTGATACCGTTCATCTTGTTACAGCATTGCTTGATTATGCTGGAATATGTGAAAATAAGAGAGGATATTTGAAGCAAAAATAATGATAAGAGGATTAATAATCCTCTTTTTTTTATTAATGCACCAAATTTGACACATGTTGAGTTTTATAATAATAATATAATATGGGCGTTTCCATATTTAATAATTCTTTATTTTTATAAAATAAAATGTTATAATAAATATCATAAGACAATATAAGAATTCTAAAATGGAGTTAGTATGTTAAGCAAAAAATTAAGAATTGCAACAGTATTTAGTGGAATTGGAGCATTCGAACATGCGTTAAAAAAAGATAATATACCATATGAAATTGTTTTTGCGTGTGATAATGGTGAACGAGAACTAAGTACTTCATATGAAGAAATAATGAATTACGCAAGCGAAAATAATCTAAGTGACGAAGAATTGTCAAAATATGTAAAGTCCCTCTATGATTCTACAGGAAAAGAAAATCGTATGAAAACTTCTTATTTTGCAAATTATGATATTTCAGAAGATAGATGGTATGAGGATATAAGATTTATTAATGGTAAAAAATATACTAATAAAGTGGATATTTTTGTTGGTGGAAGTCCTTGCCAAAGTTTTTCCAACATGGGAAGAAGAAAAGGGCTTGAAGATGCAAGAGGAACTTTATTCTATAATTATGCTAAATTGATTGATGAAATAAAGCCCAAAGTGTTTATTTACGAAAATGTTCCAGGAATGCTAAATCATGATGGTGGAGATACCTGGAAAAGAATAAAAGAAATATTTATAAACTTAAATTATAAATGTTACGATGCTATTTTAAATGGTATTGATTACGGTATACCTCAAAGACGTAATAGATTATTTGTTGTAGGTTTTAAAAAAGATAGATCTTTTTCATTTCCTAAAGCAACAAAATTACAAACAACATTGTTTGATTATTTAGAAGAAAATGCAGCAGTAAGACACTATTTGGGTCAAAAAGGTTTTGAGTTTGTTACAAACCCAAAATATAGGGGAAGGGCTGTTGTCAATAATGAAATCATAAGAACTCAAAAGGCAAATCAGCAATTTAATTGGAATGGAGATTTTGTTTTTGAGGAGTATGATAAGATTAAAGATAGAGTAGATGTTTTAAAAAGAGCTTATGTTGGAACTTGGAATGGTAAAAAAGGCGTAATAAGACAATTGACTTATAGAGAATGTTATAGATTGATGGGCTTTGATGACTCTTATGACTATACGAAAGTTAGCAACCTATGGAGATATAGACAAGCAGGTAATTCTATTATAGTTAATGTTTTAGAAGCCATAATGAGTGAAATAATGAAAGTTGAGGATTTTAATGAATAAAATAAGATTGGCTACTGTATTTAGTGGAATTGGATCTATAGAATTTGCTTTAAAAAGGTTAAATATTCCTCACGAAATAGTCTTTGCTTGTGATACTGGTGAAGTTGAAATTGATTATAACAAGGAAGAGGAACTTGGAATAATTAGAAATCTTAATAATCCTAAAGAAAAAATGAAATATGTTGATGATTTATATAGCGGAAAAACTCGTAAACATAATTTCGTTAAAGACACATATTTAGCAAACTACAAGATTAAAGATGGTCTCTTTTTCCAAGATATCAATTTGCTTGACGGAAGAGACTTCAAGGGACAAGTTGATTTATTTGTTGGAGGGAGCCCATGTCAAAGCTTTTCAAGTGTAGGATATCAAAAAGGATTGGAAGATGCAAGAGGTACTCTATTTTATGAATTTGCAAGATTAGTAATGGAAATAAGACCAAAAGTCTTCATTTTTGAAAATGTTAGAAATATACTTAATCATGATAATGGAAAAACATGGGACGTCATAAAAAATTCATTTGATGAACTAGGATATAAAATAGATTTTAAAATATTAAATGCTGTTAATTTTAATATTCCTCAAAAGAGAAGCCGTTTATTTGTTTTAGGATTTGATAAAAAGTATGATATTTCTCCTAATCTTCCAAGCAAAATTAATGAAACTTATGAAAGGCCTGATTATACGATGCAAGATTTTTTATTGAATAATTGTAAATATGGATGTTTTACTCACAACAGTGATGGTTCATTAAAAATTGAAAAAGTAGGTCAGGGAAAAATTGGAGAAAGATATTATTTATCAAATGCTGTTAGAAAATATGTATTAAAAGATGGAACTAAGAATTGGCATCAAAAACCTGAAATTGACTTGCCTATTGCCAGGACTTTATTGAAAACAATGGGTAATTGTCATAGGGCTGGTGTCGACAACTATGTAACCGATAATGGAAGAATTAGGATGCTGACTGAAAGAGAGTGCTTACGATTGATGGGTTATACTGATGATTTTATTATGCCTGTTTCAGTTGCACAGGCATATAAACAAGCAGGTAATTCTATTGTTGTTGATGTCATGATGAAAATAGTCCAATATATTATGACTTTTTGGAACTAGGAGGAGATTAACATGGATTTATTAAGTAATGAATATAAAGTTTGCTCAACATATATTTTGAATAAATATGATAAAGGAAAGACATGGGAACAAATTAGATCCTTTAATACAGACAATGAAGAGGATTTGAAAAATGCGTTTGAAAATTTTGTCGATGTAGTAGAATTAGAAGGTCTAACATTAGAAGAATGGTATAAAATATTTGACCACGTAAAACAAGACAAAGAAGCAGAAGTTGATATTGTCGTTGTTAAACCGACTATGATACCAGCAACACTTGGATTTGATTATAATTTGAATAATAATCCTGGTAGTGCATGGACTGCCTATAAGAAAAAACTATTACAAAAAGGATTTAAAATTGATACAGTTAATTCTATTGAGGAATCTGCACATAGAACTTTAAATCACCTAAGTCTTGATACACGATCATCTGGCCCTGTTAAAGGTCTTATTGTTGGAAATGTTCAATCAGGTAAAACAGCTAACATGGCTGCTTTGCTAGCTATGGGAGCTGACATAGGTTTTAATTTGTTTATTGTTCTATCCGGTTCAATTGAAAATTTAAGAATTCAAACACAAGATAGGTTAATATCAGATTTAAGCGGATCAACTGATGTTACATGGACTCCTATAAATAATGTTAGCACTAAAACATCATATGAATTTGCATTGAGCAAATTACAATTAAACCATGATTCAAGGGAAAGATACTTAATGGTGTGTTTGAAAAATTCAACACGACTTCAAAATCTTCTAACATGGATGAATAAAGATGATAAAAGTAGAAAACTTTTGAAAATACTAGTAATTGATGATGAGGCTGATCAAGCAGGCATAAATGCTATTTCAAAAATAAAGAAATCTTCAAAAGATCCAGAGGATATTGAAAGAACAATAATTAATAAAGCAATTGTTGATTTATTAAACAATAAAGATGCTGATCATAAGGTAGCAAATGTAAAATTTGCAGCAATAAATTATGTGGCGTATACAGCAACCCCATATGCTAATGTTTTAAATGAAAAACCAGGTCCTAATAGCATTTATCCTTCTAATTTTGTTGGTAGCTTGGGAGTATCAAATGAATACTTTGGGCCACAACAAATATTTGGACTTGAATCAGAAAACTTTGATGGCATGAGTGTGATTAATGAAGTTAGCGTAAGTGACCTTGCAAAATTAAAAGAAGTTAATGAACATAAATCTAATAAATTACCCGATTCATTAAAAGATGCTATATTATGGTTCTATTGTGGATTGGCGACAATGAGGGTAAAAAAAGTTAATAAACCATTTAGCATGTTAATTCATACAAGCCAAAAACAGGAACATCATCAAATTGTCGCGGATTTAGTAAAAGATTGGTTCAATCAAATGGATCCCATCTCTTTTGTTAAGAAGTGTGAAGATATTTATAACGAGCAAGTTAAACAATTTACTTTAGAAGATTTTGACGAAGCATATCCAAAATATGGGAATAAACCTATAAATGATTACCTTTCTTTTAAAGAAATATCAAATGAAATAGCATCATTATATACTAATGGCTTGAAGTCAATTCTAATTGATCAAAACGATGAACCAAAGTATTCGAGAGGCGTTCATTTATGTATAGATAACTGTGCTCACAACTATTTGGAAAACAATGATGAGCATATTAGATTATTATATCCTGAAACACCTTTAAGTTATGCTTCTGGATTCATTGTAATTGGCGGTGCTACTTTATCTAGAGGCTTGACAATAGAAGGGTTAATAAGTACGTATTTTGTTAGAACAGTAAGACAGGCGGATACTTTAATGCAAATGGGACGCTGGTTTGGCTATAGAAAAGGCTATGAGCTATTACCGCGAGTTTGGCTTAGTGAAGACACAAAAAATAAATTTGAATTCTTGTCAGAAATGGATTATGAATTGAGAATAAAGATGAAGGAGATGCAAGATTATAATATTAGTCCAGAAAAATGTGGGATTGGAATATTAAATTATGCAACAAAGAAGTTTCAAGTAACTGCTAAAAATAAAAGTAAAGCTGCTGTTGCTCTTTCAAAGGAATTTGGCGGTCTTGTTACTCAAAATACAATGTTCTTTGATGATGAAACTATTCTTAAAAACAATTATGTTGAAACAGTATCATTCATCGATAGCATTCAATTACAGCCAAATCAAGTTGAATCTAGTCTATTATGGAAAGATGTTGATTATAATATCGTAAATAATTACTTAAAAAAATTGAAATTTCCAAATGGCGATTCAAAGTCATTAGATGTCAAGTTATTTGATAAGTGGTTTAATAAGTTGAACTCACAAGGAAAATTAGGAAATTGGAATGTGGCAATATCTGGTGCCTCTAATACAAGGACAGTTTCTTTCGGTAAATACACAGTAAATCTTGTTAATCGTTCTAGAAAGAGCAATAAGGGTGATGGAATAATTAGAATCGGAGCATTAAGATCACCAAAAGATTTATATATAGATATTGATTCAACAAATCCAAATGTCTCATCACAACAAGATCAAAATGCGATTAATCAAAAATCAACAACTGCTTTTCAAGAAATTAGAACTAAGGTTGGTTTAAATACTACACCATTACTTGTTATTTATGTCATTGATCATGATTCACAGCCTCAAACAAAGAAGAGATTTAAGATGAATACAATTAATGACGTTATTGGATTAATGGTATTAATTCCTGAAAATGAAAGTAATGCAAAAAGTAATAGTTACATCGGAATTGATTTATCTATTGATGAAGATGAATATCAGGAGCAATAATTATGTTAAATATAAAACTTCTAAAAAAAGGGTGGATGACTACAAGCGGAAGTTCCTTGCTAAGGATGATGCAAAATGTTAGTACACCAGTATTAGATTTAATTGTTAGAGAATCATTACAAAATAGCTTGGATGCGGGAATGAAATCTTTAGATATTACTAAAGATAAAATTAGAGTTGACTTTAAATATAGTACTTTTGATTCAAAACTGCTGGCAGATGAATTAGAAGGCATTAATTCTCAATTGCATAAACTTGATACCAAAGCTAATAAATTTTTATCAATAACAGATACTAATACTATAGGATTAACAGGGAACCTAAATGGTATTTTTAATGTAAATGAAAAAAATCAACATTTGGGTAAGCTAGTTTTCCAAATAATGAAGCCACAAGACAACGAAGGATCAGGTGGCTCATGGGGAATAGGAAAAACTGTATATTATAGGCTCGGATTAGGATTAATAATATACTATTCTAGAATAAAAAAAGAGAATGGTGAATTTGAAAATAGATTGGTTGCAGCCTTAGTAGAAGATGAGAATAAGAGTGATGGGTTATTAAAAAACAAGTATCCTGATTCATTGGGAGCTGCTTTTTTCGGAGTTGAAGAAGAAGATCAAATTAATAATTTGCGAGCAATGACGGATAGTAATTATATAAAGAAGTTTTTAGAAATCTTTGACTTAAAACCACTAACTGGAGAAAAAACAGGTACTACAATTATTATTCCATATATAGATGAAGAAAAAGTTTTGCAAGATAATATACCTGAGGGCTTAGAAAAATTATGGTGGTATGATAGTGTTGAACAATATTTGAAAGTTTCAATATTTAGATGGTATTTTCCAAGAATATCAAAAGACTATACATATGGTTGTAGATTGCTTGCAACAATTAATGGTGAAGCTGTTTCATTAGACTCTAATGTTCCAATATTTAGAAAATTGACTGACATGTATGCTGCTGCTTTTTTAGATAAAATTCCTGAATGGATTACAAAAAAGGCTATAACTAGAAGTAATAATATTAGCGAAAAAGAGATTGGTTGGTTTATGTATACAAAAATAAATAAGGATGAAATAATGCCAAATAACTTACCTAGTCCTTATTCTTATTGTCAAGTCAAGCAAGATAATAAGGAATATAATACACCAATTATATGCTATTGTAGAAAACCAGGAATGATTATAAATTATAGTAATGAATACTCAATTAAGACTAACCCAAACGAAATAGTTCTCGGTGTCTTTGTTCTTAACTCGTTAAATAGTATAACAAGTCCGGCTATAATAAATTTGGATGAATATGTTAGACAGAGCGAAAAATCGGATCATATGCATTGGTCTGATCATGTTATAGTGCAAAACAAAAGGCAAGTCGCAATTGTTGGCACTATTATAAATCAAATAAAAGCCGAACTTGAAAAGAGTTTTGGTGAAAATAATCCAGTTTCAGGACAAGCAGAGCTTAATACAGTTTTAGCTCAAAAATTCGGAAAAAAATTTATGCCTGATGAGGGTTATGGTTTTGGCAAGAGCAAAAAAAATGGTGGTGGTGGAGGTAAAAAAACAATCCTTTCGCACAAAAGCAATTATATAAAAATGGATGAAAGCAAGTTCACAGATGATGGAATTATGCTAGATTATAATATTATAATAAACGATAAAATCAATTCTATAGTTATAAAAAATATAATTACTACAGTTGGAAAAGATTGCCAAGCCCAAAAATGGGAGGATCTTGGCATGACATATCCAATTAATTTAAAAGCAATTGCTTTTCGATGCAATATGTTGGAAAAAAAGAAAGTCAATAAAGCAATAGTTATGTATTCAAATACAAACAATATGTTTGAGTATTTTGAAATTACTGAATTGAAAACCAACAAAGGTACTGTCTATGGTTATAAAATGGATGTTAAGTCGGACTTTAAGCCAATTGATTTTGTTTTACGTTTATCTTTTGATAGTATTGATAAGCTTATTCAATCAACATTTGTTTTCTCTTTTGAGGAGGATAGTTAATTATGTCTAAATTACAAAATATTTGTTTTTATCCTCAACTTACTGAAAAATTATATGAAAAAATAGTTAAAGGAATATCGATTGATTTTTCTTATCAAGCTGGGGGAGAACTAACTGAAGTTAATTATACCGATGATAACGATAGAATAAGCTTCGATAAAAAGAGTAATTGGAATTGTGATGATTATGATTTAAAAGTTGGCATATGTATTGAATTGAAAAACCTCTCTAACCTTTTTGGGAAGGACGGTATTGCTCCATTAAATTCTGAAATAGGTTTATGCATTGAGTGGTATTCTGCACAAGGTAAAATAAGACAAGTAATCAAAGCAAAAGAAAAAATATTATCAAATGATGATGAAAAAAGTTTTTTCTTTGATTTTACACTGCCTAAACAAACATTTACGGGAGTTGTATTTGTAAATAGTTTATTATATTTATCTAAATCAGCAAAAAATGTAGAAGACAATGAAAAGAAACTTAATAACGAAACTGGAGTTTTAATTGGTAATATTATGAAAAAAACTGTATTTATGACAGGCGATGGCTCTCTATTCCCTATTAGAATTGAACCTATGCCAACATATGAAAGACTATGGAAGCTGGTTCTACAGCTTGATGAACCTGATATAAAACAAGTTTCTGAAGGAATGGTCTTAGTATTTAATTCTGCACACAAAGACTACCAATTTGTTGACCCAAATTCGAAAACTTATTGTGATAGGTTGGCTGATGAAATTGTTACAAATGCCATTATTTTATTTTTATATGAACTAAAACAATCTTTAGAATTTGATTTGGACGGATCATATGAGGAAGGAACAATACTTGCTTATGCCAAGTATTGTAAGGATAGATTGAATATAAATTTTGACAGTATCACTACAATTTGTGACAGTGTTCATAAATTTTCGGAAAAAGGTGAGTAGTTATGGCATATAAGACATTAAGACTTGAAAAGATAAAAGAGATTTACAATCGCTTCTTAGTAGATTCTACAGTTGACGAATCAACATTAGATCCGAATTTTCGTGAACTTAGAAATATATGCATAGAAGAATACGCAAAATTGGAAAGCGAATCACAAGCATTAAATGGTGACTCAAAAAAATATTACATTGATTTAAATTTCGGTTTCTTTATTTTTGAGTATTTAAAAAGCCAAGAAGATTTTACTGCAAAATATGAATCTAACTATGATTTTTGGAGGTATTTCGCAGTTTGTGTAATTCCTGATTTAATAGCTAAAAGATGGAATGTTGAAAAGAGTGACCATTTTTATAGTAAACCTACCGCTATATATCCGTTCCAAATATACTGGTATATCAATCTTTCTTGGCAAGGAAATAAAGAAGACACAAAAAATGTTTTAAAAGATAATTTGGAAGATCAAATATTGCAATTAGTAGATAGACCTAGTTCTATTGGTGTAAATTTAGCTTTGTATAGAAGGATAATGTATAAATTATCACTAATTAATCCAAAAAGTCGACAAAAGGTATTTAGAGCAGTCATGATGAAGAATACTGCAAAACTTGTCTCTATTAGGCCTGAATTATATGAAGGTGGTATAAATGCATACGTTGATATGTTGTATCAAATATAAGGAGAATTATTATGACGGAAAAAGAATTAATTGATACGCTTAATACACTTGTTAAGTCAATTAAGCTTAATGAATACAATGCTTACGCTGTTAAAACAGGTGGTATGATAGGAGTTGCTATTCCTGTTGCCGATGAACATATTATAAAAGAAAGATTTAATAAAGTTTCTATTGAAAATCTCACTTTTAAAATTGATGATATTGACACTAAGGTAGTATTCTTATATACAAAAGAAGAAAAAATGAATTATAATTATGGTTCTCTATGTTTAAATTTCTTGAGTAAAGAAGCAAGACAAACAATTCTTGAGGACCCTTTGAAATGGTTTAATGAGTGGAAGGACCTACTTGGAGATTCTTCAAAGAAAAAAACAATTTATGATTTTATAGGTGAGATGGCGGTTCTATTAAAATTACAAAGTTTTGGAAAAAAGCCTGTTTGGAATTCTATTGAGAAAGGAACATTTGATATCTCGACTGATGATAAAATTTATGAAGTTAAAACATCTAAAGTGAAGACTTATGAAGCGATTACTATCCATAATCAGTTTCAACTGGATGTTGAAGGCCTTAACAAGGACCTCTATATAGCATATGTAAAGGTAGAAGATAATAATGCAGGTGAGTCATTAGATTCATTAGCAAAACAGTTAATAGATGCTGGCTATGATAAAAATGTTTTGGAAAATTATTTGAGAGATAATGGATACTATGAGGGCAAGACCGAGAGATATAAGCAATTTATAATTCATGAAATAAGGTTATATAAGGTTGATGAAAATTTTCCGTCTATAACAAAGAATTCATTTGTTGACGGAAAAATACCTAACAATGTCATTAAATATGAATATACAATATTGCTTGATGGTCTAAATTATAAGACTTTTGAGGAGGAAAATGATGCTTAATTGTTATATTTTATCTGGCAATACGTGTTTTTATTATGATTTAGAGAGAAGAACAATTGCTAGATTTCCTACAAAATCAAACATTAAACCGCATGGTTCTGATAATAGCTTGTATTTTGGGATGGTTGGAAATAAAGAACTCGAAAACATTTTTTGTAGTTTATTTGATGTAAAGCATATTTCAAATATATCAAATAAAAATTTTGATATGCAATGTGGCGATGAAGTTGTTAATGTGGTATGCAACTTAAATGCGGAAGGACAAATTCAAATAAAGATTATGAAAGATGGAACAATGTTTAGATTGACTACTAATTATTCATTCGATAGAATGAAAGAATTTGATTTCACTCAAATGTTAATTGTAGTTGATTTTCTAAATAAACAAATTAGATTTAAAGACCCAAATGAGTTGATTTTGTAAATCTTTTTTAAGCCTAATTATTGATTTTTCATTTATATTTTGGCGAAAATGAAATTCGTTGTAAAAAAAATAAATAATAAAAGAGGAAGATCTTATGGACTATAAACAATCAAAAACTAATATTTCATACGACAATGTAAAAGAAGTATCACTAGTGACTAAATATATTTTCATGGTCCATGATGATAATGCATATATAGATTTGTTGAGAGTATCTAAAGGCTGGATATCATATGAAAGAACCAATTATCACACTAAAAAAAATGTATGCTCGTGGAGTTATAAATCTTCTTCAAATGCTTTGAAAGAAAAATTTATAAGCTTGATTAATGTTTTAAACGAAGAATATAATAATCCTGCCGAAGGAAAACAAATGACCGATTGCGGTAGTTTTAATATTAGAATAACTTTTAATGATAATAGTCATATTGATTTTCATAAGCTAGGCAGTTTTCGCATGGTCGGTTATGATGCTATCGCAAGTGCTTTCCTAGATTTAATTCCAAATGAAGAAGCATATCCAGACATGCTAAACAAGTGTTTGATTGATGAAGATGATCAAAAGGAAAATGATAACAATCAATTTGATGATCCTATTGCGAAATTATTTAAAGTTGTTGGATATTTACATGAACAAGGATATGAAAAACTAAGAATTATGTCTTATTATAGTCCTTCTGGGTTTTATTTTCGTTGTGAACTAGCTGCAAAAGAATGCTTTGATAATAAGACTGGATTTGTTTTAATGGATTATAATAATCCTGTTTATAGATATAGTAGCGGCCAGAATTGTAGATTTTTCAATAATGAAGAATCTTTTGAAGACAGAACAGAGAGAGAAATAGGAGAGAGGTTATTAGTCGAGTATCCTGAGCTGGCTAAACAATCTAAAGGACATGATCGTGAATATGTAAAATGGTTTAAAATGGTGCTTAAGTATGTAGATGAAGGCATTTACCCTTACGCATTTGTAGATTATGGATACGATATTTTTTCTTCGGGACACATCATGCTTACTAATGAGCAATATATAGAATATGCTCCTCCTGGTGGGTATGTTCCGAATGAAAAAGTAAAAATAGAAATTGTTTTAGGCGATATAACAAATGAAAAAACTGATGCTATCGTAAATGCTGCTAATAAAGATCTTATGGCAGGCGGAGGCGTTTGTGGTGCCATATTTGAAAAAGCTGGTTATAGAGAGTTGCAAGAAGAATGTAATAAGTTATCACCAATAAAGACAGGCGAAGCAGTTTGTACATCAGGCTATAATCTATTTGCTAAATACATTATACATGCTGCTGGTCCTATTTATAGAGGTGAATCATCTGCACCATATTTAAAAAATGCATATATAAATAGTTTGAAAGCGGCAGAAGAAAAGAAACTAGAATCTATTGCATTTCCTTCAATTTCTACTGGTATATACGGATATCCATTAGAAGAAGCTGCAAGAATAGCTTTAGATGCTATTATGTCTTTTGATTATCAAAGTATAAGATTAGTAAGAATCGTATGCTTTAACGAAACTACATATCAAGCTTATTTAAATGAATACGAAAGGATAAAAAAATAATATGCCATACGAACCTAAGAAATTTGCAGCTTTACGTATTCTTCAAATACTACAAGAAAAAAGTAGTGAAGCATATCCATTAACACAAAGTGAGATATCTGAAATATTAAGAAATAAATACGGAATAGAATTAGAAAGAAAAGCTATTTCTAACTATATTCAATTATTAGAAGATGCTGAATATGATATTGAAAGAACCAGTAAAGGTGTTTATTTGATATCTAATGTATTTGAAAAATCAGAAATAAGAATATTGATAGATTCTATATTATGTTCAAGATATTTGAATAGTCATCATTCTAAAGATTTAATTCAAAAGCTAGTTAAGTTTGGTGGATTTGGATATAGAAGCCATGTCAAACACATCTATTCTATCAATGAATGGGAGAAAACTGAAAATCAAGCAGTTTTATTAAATATTGATATTATTGATGAAGCAATAGAAAGAAATAGCCAAATATTAATTAAATATGGTAAATACAATTTGAAGAATGAACTTGTATCTAGATATTCTCAAAAAGTAAGTCCATATTTAATGTTGCTTCATAATCAAAAGTATTATTTAATGGGATACAATAACTATCATAAGAAAATGACATTTTTAAGAATCGATAAAATGATCAAAGTTGACATATTAGATGAACCATTAACACCATATAAGGATATAAATGGTGGAAAAGATATTGATTATAAAGATTTATCAGTATCAAGACCGTACATGTTTGCTGATAAATCTTGTGATATTAAAATAAGATGTGATGAAAAGTATTATGATCAAATCGTAGATTGGTTTGGATTTGAATCATTTATTGAAAAGAAAGATAATAATATGATTGAAGTTACAATCAAATCATCACCAGAAGCATTTGTGTACTGGGCACTTCAATATGGAGATATATGTGAAGTAGTATCACCAGAAAGTGTAAGAAATGCAATAATTGAAAAGATAAAAGAAGTAAATAAAAATTATAATATTTGAGTAAATGAAAACCCCATTAATTAATGGGGTTTTCATTATTATCATAAACATTACTATTCAAGTATAAATTCTTTTCGAATTAAAATTTTTTAATCTCTGTCCCAAAATAAACTCCATATACCTGCTATTAATAATGCTGGAATGATTGCAAAAAAGTAGAATGTCTCATTTTCTTCGATAAATCCTATTAATAACAAGGCTAATGCAATTATAACTAAAATGCCAGATAAGAATATAAATAATTTGAGTTTAAAATAATTAATTACTTCTTTTTTTTCTTCTTTGACTTTGCTTTTAAATAAGTTTTCAATAGAATCAAATACTCCATTTGAATTATCATTTCCAGCCACTTCATTTCCACATTTTGGACAAAAAAGCGCATCATCATCAATTTTACTTCCACAATTCTTGCAATACATTATATTAGTCCTCACTTTTAATAAATAATTATCTATTTTTGTTTTCATCTTCACTACTATAAGAATAACTTATAGTCTTATTATTACGATTTGATTCAATAATTTTATCTTTAACTTTTTCACCAATATAGTGTGTGACCTCTGGATGCCTTTCACAAAATTTGACAACTCCTGTAACAACAGTTGCAGTAGCAGTAACAACTTTAATTAATTTTTTTAACATAATCCTTCTCCAATCTTTATTTTTTTATTCTTTTTATTATGATGGGTAAAGCCCAAATGCCAATTATGAGCACAACTGAAAGCAACCCATAAACATATAACGAACTATATTCGTTACCAAACAAAAGTGATAATGATGTGACCAAACCCAAAAATATAGAAAGTGTTATTTTAAATGCTAAGATTCTAACACTACTTTTTAAATTTCTTTTTGTCCTCATCCGTTCTTCATATTCTTTGCCATAGTTACTATAATGAAATTCATGTACCACATGTAAAGAATCATCTTTTTTAGTACTATCATTATTACTTATTTGAATACCGCATTTTTTGCAAAAACGAGCATCATCATCAATTTTATTTCCACAATTCTTACAAAACATCAAAATCATCCTCATCTTTCATGTTAATTATACTTGTTTTTTTTTAATTTCTTCAAGCATTAGTTTCCCTATAGTCATATTATTTTGCATTTTTTTAATTTCAATTTGCATTTGAAATAATGCTTCACTAATAACTTGTTCTGGATGAGTTTTAAATTTGATTAAACAATCTTTTATTTTGCTATATGAATAGCCACAATCCTTTAAGAATTTAGAAATCATGAATTCGTCAACTTCCTCATCACTATATTCATAAGCTATGCCAACCATGCATTTATTTTTTCTTGTGATAACACGTTTTTGTAGTTGTATTATTTGTCTTCTACTTAGTCCTGTTATTTTTTCTAATTCTTTTTCTTTCATACATTTATTAATCAATTTTATGATAAACTTGTTCGTAGCGAACACGCAATATCTTTTTTAAAAAATTCCTTTCTATAAAAGAACTTGATTTTTACGCGAGAAAAGTTTAACTTATGTTCCAAAATTGATACATCATTTTTGATATAATGGTAGTGTAAAAAAGAGGTGATCTTATGGTCGAATATGAAATGAAAGCATTCGTTTGTCCGCATTGTCAAAAAATGTTTATGAAAAGAATATCTAATGTAGTAAGAGTAGATAAAGAGGAAGAAAGATTAAGCTTAATAACTAAAATAAGGAATGCCGATAATTATTTAAATGAGTGTCCGTATTGTTATGAAGTTTTTAAAGTAAATATGCCACTAATTTATGTAGATAATATCAATAAACTAACAATTAATTATGTCCCATCAATAGGATTTTTAAATGAATTTTTAAGGGTAACAAATAAAATTAGTGATTATAAGCATCGACTAGTAATAGGAGATACAAATAGGTTTAGTGAAAAATTTGATATTATGTATAGTGGCATGGATGATAAATTGTTAGAAATATACAGGCATGAATTAAAAAAAATATTAAGTACAAACTATATTACTTTTAGTTTGCTTGGTGAAAAACTACTAGTAAATGCTAAAATCAAAGATAGTATCTATTCATCATTGATTAATAAGCAATTATTAGAGGATATTTATAATGATATAAAGGATGAAAACTTTTTTACAAGGAATAATGATTATATTGTTGATGATTTGTTTGTTAATTCTATTTATAACACTAAAGATCAATTGCCAGTGCATGAATTATTAAAAAAAGAACGTAGAGATGTTGTATTGGTTAGAATAGATGATTTAAATATAGATTTATATTATAAGACAGATAATGATTTAGTTAATGTTGATGTTTTAGTAAGAGTAAAATCAGAAATAAAAAAAGGCCATATTATCAAAGTAGAATCATTAACTGAAGAAGAATTAGGTTTTCCTTTCAAAAAATTAAAAAGAATATCTAAATATATTTTTACTTATAAAGAATATGATGACTTATTAAATCGATTATTAACCGGAATTAATTCGAATTTTACACTATCATATAAGGATGCGATTATAACTAAAGATATTTATGATAGTTATGAATTAAATGAAGTATTAGAGCAAAAAGAAAATGTTTTGACTTTCATCGATGAGTCTAAATGTGATAGTAATTGTAGATATATAATTGTATCCCCAAAAGACACCATTTTTTTAACAAAAGAAAAAATGATAAGAACAATGAATATCGAATATAAATATTTTAAGGTAATAGGGAAAGAAGAAATAGATGGAATCTATTTCATTATCTTATTAGCTTTATTTAATAAAGATGCAGTGCTGATGAATAAAATTGAAGTATCTTATAAAGATAATAATGAAATATATGATAAAGTATCGAAATATATAAAGGCTGCATCTAGTTCTACTTACATATTGGATCTAAAGGGAATAAATGATTATGATCAATTAATTGGTTATCGCTTTGGTGAAAAGAAAACATCAAGAGATAATTTGATTGTCGAAGCGATAATAGAAAATAAAAATGTTCCAAATATCGTAAAATAACTATTGATGTGTCAATTTTGATACATCGTTAATGATATAATAATGTTGTAAAATAAATAAATCGTTGTTGTGTTTCGTATTGTTTTAGTTCTAATTCCTTTCGTGATTACATATTTTTCAACTTACACCTCCTTTCAATTCATAACTAATTCTTTCAAGTTGTTCATAAGAAAAATATGTATGTTGTTTTTAACATTTTTTTACCTTTCTTAAAAACAAGCCTTCGGGCTTGTTTTTTTTAATTTTAAATATTTTATGATATTGAAAAAGAAAAAATACTTGAAATTGTATCATTACAATGATATAATTATATTGTATCGTTGCAATGATATAAAAAGGAGATAATATATGGCATACATTACATTATTTCATGGTTCAGATCATGTTATTAAAAAACCTGAATATGAATTAGGCAAAAAAACTAATGATTATGGTAGAGGATTCTATTGTACAATGATTCCTGATATGGCAAAAGAATGGGCATGTAAAAGAAATACAAATGGTTTTATGAATGAATATTTATTGGATGATAGTGAATTGAAGGTTTTAAATTTATTAGATGGTAATCATACAGTATTAAATTGGATTGCGTTACTTTTAGCACATCGAATATTTACTATCAATGATGAAATTGGTCAAGATGCTAAAGATTATTTGATACAACATTTTTCAATTGATACAAGTTTGTATGATATTATTATTGGATATCGAGCAGATGATTCATATTTTTCTTATGCTCAATCTTTTATTCATAATGCTCTCCCTCTACGTGGTCTTTCTAAAGCCTTGCAGCTTGGAAAACTTGGACAACAAACTGTACTTGTCTCAAAAAAAGCTTTTGAAAAAATAAAATTTGTTAAAGCAGAGCCAGTTGATAAAGAAATATATTATTCTAAATTCCTTGCAAGAGATATACAAGCAAGAGAAGAATACAATTCTGAAGTAAAGAAAAGTAAATCATACAAAGATGATATCTTTGTAATGGATATTTTAAGAGGAGAGGTGAAAAATGATGATCCGCGCATACAACGAATTATACTTAAATGATGCACAAATATTACTTGCTAATGCATTTGACTATGCATTAAATGATTGTAAACAATCACCTGAATGGTTTTCCAATATTTTTGCATCATCTAAAGAAGCAAAAGAAATAGAAAGAGGAAACCCCTCTTTCGTATCTGGTAAAGCAGCAGAAGAAATCATAAAAGACATTTTAAATACAGTATTACCTGATGAACATTTTCCTAAAGCATCTTTTAAACAGGATAGATCTATGGCATATTGGGCTGGTTGGGCCCTTGCTTATTACCAATGGTATAGTGCAAAAAGATTCAAAGACATATTTTCACATATATCATTAAATGAAATCATGTCAATGTATAAGGTATATCATGAAATGGACATTACTAATTTTGTAGAAGATATGAATAAAAAATATGAGCATTCTCCTTTTAAAACTAAATTAAAAACAATACGAGAGGCTAGAAAATTATCACAAAATGAACTATCAGTCTTATCAGGTGTAAATAAACGATCAATTCAACTCTATGAACAAAGAATAAATGATATTGATAAAGCACAAGCACAAACTTTGTATAAATTATCATTAGTTCTCGGATGTGAAGTCGAAGAATTATTAGAAAATCCACAGGTAGAAGAATAAAAAATATATTGTATCAAATTTGATACATCGTTAATGATATAATAATGTTGTAAAATAAATAAAAACGTTGTTGTGTTTCGTATAACTAATTTCCAATCTATTTCGTGATTACATATTTTTCACTTTACACCTCCTTTCAATTAATAAATAAGTTTTCAAGTTGTTCATAAGAAAAATATGTATGTTGTTTTTCAATCATTAATTTTCCTTTCTTAAAAACAAGCCTTCGGGCTTGTTTTTGTTTTAAATAAAAAATTTATATAAAACACTTGTTTTCTACAATAAATATGGTATAATATTAGTAGGAAAGTAAGAAAATCGGAAAAGAGGAAATAACATGATAGTAGAATTAAGAAAAAAATCACAAATAACATTACCAAAAGAAATAGTAAAACAATTGTGTTTAAATGAAGGTGATAGTTTTGAAGTAATTGTGGAAAATGGATGTATATTATTACAACCAGTTGCTGTATATTCTAAAGAATATATTTCAAAACTTGAAAAAGAAATAAAAGAATTAAAAAGTAAATCTCTTAATAATAAATCATTTGATAATACAGATGATTTAATTAAAGATTTAAAGTAAAAATAGGTATCTAGGCTAACGAATTATTCTTTAACTATTGACAATAAGATGTAAATTAGTGTATATTATAAACGAAGGTTGAAAAATCTTTCAAATGTATGTCGCTTCTCGATATGCGACTCATAAATGGTCGAGCTCAAATGTCTATCGCTTCTCGATATGCGACTCATAAATGGTCGAGCTCAAATTTTGAGATATCATCTAATCTGATGATATCTCTTATTTTTATATATAAGTGATATATAGACTATCAACATATATTTCACAGAAAAACCTTAGTCTTTATTTAAATTGAAAAAGATAGCCTATTATGGTATAATACATATGAGGTAAAAATATGTTAATTAAATACGAATTAAAAAAGAAAAGTAGTGAGTGTAAAGCAAGGCTTGGACATATCACTACACCACATGGAGAATTTGATACACCAGTCTTTATGGCTGTAGGTACCCAAGGTACTGTCAAAACATTAGAAAGAGAAGAAATAGAAGAAGTAGGATCGAAAATAATATTAGGTAATACTTATCATTTATGGTTACAGCCTGGAACTGATGTTTTAGATAAGGCTGGAGGCTTACATAAATTTATGAACTGGCCTCATCCAATACTAACTGACAGTGGTGGATATCAAGTATTCTCTTTATCAAAACTAAGAGATATTACAGAAGAAGGCGTTACTTTCAAACATCATAAAAGTGGTAAAAAATTATTCTTATCACCAGAAAAATCAATAGAAATTCAAAATTCAATCGGTTCTGATATTATGATGTGTTTTGATGAATGTCCACCATATCCATGTAAAAGAGATTATATGGAAAAATCAGTAGATAGAACATTACGTTGGGCTCAAAGATGTCTTGATGCTAACAAACATAAAGATACACAAGGCTTATTTGGAATTGTGCAAGGTGGAGAATACATGGACATCAGAAAATATTGTGCTGAAAAATTAGTATCAATGGATTTTGATGGCTATTCAATCGGAGGTACATCTGTTGGTGAACCCAAAGAAATTCAAAATGAAGTATTAGATAATGTGCTAGATATCTTACCAGAAAATAAACCAAGATATCTAATGGGAGTAGGTTCTCCAGGTGCTATTTTAGATGCAGTTGAACGTGGTATTGATATGTTTGACTGCGTACTACCAACACGTATTGCACGTCATGGTACTGCCATGACTACATATGGACGTAAACTCTTAAAAAACAAAGAATTTGAATTTGATTTTAATCCACTTGATGAATGTTGTGATTGTTACTGCTGTAAGAATTACACAAGAGCATATATCCATCATTTAATCAAAGCTGAAGAAATCTTAGGATATAAGCTATTAAGCATGCACAACATTCGTTATTTAAATAGATTAACTGAAGGAATAAGAGAAGCTATTAAAGAAGATCGTTTCTTAGAATTTAAAGAAAAGGTATATAAAGATTATGGAATTAAAGATGACAAAGATTTCTAAAATATTGACAGCATTCATTATTCTTTTATTTGTTCTTGCACTATGTGGATGTAGAGAGGTAAAAGAAAATGAAGATAAAGAAAAAGATGAAAAAACAAGTACTCTTATCATTGAACTTGGAAATGATGCTAAAGAAGCTAATGTAGTACTTGCTGATAATAAAGATTTAAATAATGCAGCTAGCACTATTTCTATTGATCCAAATACTAAATTAGCACCAGTTGCGTATGTTGACATCCAAAAAGAAGAAGCAATTAAGAAAGATGGAGATTATGTAGATTCAAGGAATAATAATAATCCACAAGATTATAGTAATTATTATTATATTGCGTATTCATTCTATCTTAAAAATGGAAATGCTGAAAAAGTAAATATAAAATCAAGCCTTGATTTTTTAACTGCAACATTTAATATTGATGCAGCCTTAAGATTTATCATAATCCAAAATGATGATTTAGAAAACTTCAATATTTATATGAAAGAAGATTCAAATCCAGTTGATTCAAATGATAAAACTCCATATGAGCTTGCTATCAATTATGAATCAGATACTAAAATATGTTCAAGTAATTTTGAACTAGGTCCAAATGAAGTGAAAAAATACACAATCATTATTTGGCTTGAAGGATGGGACGCTGAATGCGTAAATTCAATTATGAGCGCTGAACTTAAAATGAAAATGACATTTGATATTAATAAATAGAATAAAAAAAGAAAAGGATTTAGGAATATGCAATTTTTCAACAAAAAGATTTCTAAATTATTAATAATATTATTACTCATTACTTTCACCCTATTCTTTAGTGGCTGTAATGACACAATACCAAATGATGGTAAAGTGACACTAGATATATCATCTGATTATAAAGAATATGTAAAATCAGAAATACCATCATTTACTTTATATTTTGATGGCACCTTAAACACAATAAAAAATGTGAATAAGAGCTATTATACTGTATTTAGTGGCAATGAAGATATTATCTTAAGTGATGCTTTAACCAAACTATTTAAAGAATATGAAGGTAAAGTAGAATTTGAAGTAGTCAAAGAAAAGAAATCAAAAAATAGAGAATTTTCATATTTAGAAGATGGAAAAGTGAAAAATAAGATGATGCCTTTAGATGATGAAGTATCATATAATGAAGTAGCATATATACCACTTTCAAATGGTCTAAAGCTCACAATTGATTATTGTAGATTTGTAAGTGATGGTGTAACATATTATTCTTGGTGTTATGAAAGATCAATTTCGATGTATTTATATTATCCAATTATGGTAATCGAAAATGAAGGTGTAAAAGAACTTACTATTCTTACAGTTCCAAACAAGGTAAAAATCCATGTAACACCAGAACTTAGACTTTCAAACATTTTACAAAAAGATACATACACAAAACCAAATCTATATAATTTTGAATATGCATCTGGTACTAGCTTAGAAGAAAAGAAAAATATAGTATGGGATTATTATTCTAATTATAATTTAAGTGAAAGAGCTGATAAATTCACCTTTGATTATTTAAATAATAAATATCAAGTAGAATTAAATGATGCTGGTTTTCAAATAACTTGGTTAAATAAATTATCATAAATAAGGAAGGAGAACTATTATGGATAAAATATATGGTTTAGAAAAAATGTCACTTGTAGATTATGATGGACATTTATGTGCTACCATCTTTTTAGCAGGATGCAATTTTAGATGCCCTTTTTGTCATAACAGTTCTTTAGTTTTAGATACTGATAATTTACAAGCATATAGTGATGAAGAAATATTTTCATATTTAGAATCAAGAAAGAAGATGCTAGATGCAGTGTGTATCACCGGAGGTGAACCAACACTAACAGCTAATTTAGAAGAAATCATTGATAGAATTAAATCTTTAGGATATTTAGTTAAATTAGATTCTAATGGCACAAAACCAGAAATTCTAAAACATCTAATTGATGCTAAAAAAGTAGATTATATTGCGATGGATGTTAAATCATCATATGCTAAATACAAAAAAGTGGCAGGAATTACTAACAATAAATTAATAGATAAAGTATTAGAATCAATTGAAATATTAAAGAATTCTAATATTGATTATGAATTTAGATGTACATTAGTAAAAGAATTACATGAAAAGGAAGATATTGAAGGAATTGGAGAATTAGTGAAAGGTGCTAAAAGATTCTATTTTCAAAAATTCACTGATCATGGTTATTGCATCAAAGATGGATTTAGTGAAGTTGACATAAGTATCGCAAATGAATATTTAGATATAATAAAGAAATATGTGCCTAATGCATCATTAAGAGGATATTAATATGAAAAAAACAGGAACGATATTGATATTATTTTTATGTTTATTATGCTTATTTGGCTGTAAAGCAGAAGAACAGGAAGAACCAAAAGGACATGTTCATGAATTTCAAGATGGTTTTTGTATTCACTGTGGACTAATGTGTGAACATGATATAATAATAAATGGAAAATGTAAGATTTGTGGTAAAGTTATGCCAGCACATAAACATCATTTCTTAAGAGGAAAATGTATCGAATGTGGATATGAATGTGTTCATGATATTGAAAAATGCAATCAAATGTGCTCAATTTGTGGTTATGTGAGAGAACATGAATATGTGGATGGTAAATGTATATATTGTGGTGATATTATGAATTATGAAACAGGAAGCCTAAATTCTAAATATAAATCAAAAGTTGCAGATACAGATGCAGGTAGTGTTGAAAAAGTAGTATTTCAAAGCTATGATTATGCCAACAACAATCCTTTTGAAAATACCTTCTTTGTGTATTTACCTAATTCTTATTATAAAGATACAACTAAAGAATATAATGTAATATATCTACTACATGGAAGTGGAGAAAATGCAGCATATTGGTTAGCACAACTTTCATATAAAGGCGGATATACTGAGGCAACAAAGGTCTTACTTGATAATTTACACAAAAATAAAGAATGTGAAGAAACAATTGTTGTTACACCAACCTTTAATTTAAACAAAAGTGCAAACTTCCATAAAGAATTAATCAATAATATCATGGTAGAATGTGAATCAAGATATCGTACTAAGGCTGGTCTTTACAACAAAAACAAAAATGAGATAAAACCAGAAGATTTTATCTCATCAAGATATTATCGAGCATTTGCAGGTTTGTCATATGGTTCTAAAATAGCATGGACAATTATGGCCTATGACCTACCATATTTTGCGTATTTTGGCATGTTTTCTGGCGGTTTAATCGATTTAACTTATCTACATACAGATTTATCTAATACACTTAAAAACACAGAATATGACATAAAATTTGTATACAACGCTTGTGCAACAAATGATTCACTATACTCAGATCATAAAAATGCATACAATTATTTTATGAACATTAATGGAAAACTAAGAGAAGATAATACATGTTTTGTAGATAAAGGAACACTTGGTCATACATATAATACATGGCTGAGTGATTTATATAATTGTATGGCATTAGTATTCTTTAAATATAATTAAATTAAAATGCAATTTCCTTTTAAGAAATTGCATTTTATGTTATTAACATAATTTATTAATGTTATCATTGATAAAATTAATAAATTTTACTTTTTCCTCATTACTTAAATCGGTATTATTAATAAAATCATTCATTTTGATTCTATTATTTTTGAAATCATTATGAATTAAATCGATAAATCTTTTATCTATATCCATACTAAGCCCAAATTGGTAGAAATCATTCTTTGTGATATTTTTTCTTTTGCCATTGATAGAAAGAGCCATTTCTTCTTGATTGAAGATCATTAAAACTGGAACTAAATCATATGCAGGTGTAAGTTGATATTTTCCATCAATTTCATATAATGAAAAATTCTTTAGGTGCATATCTGTATTGCCAATGATATATGAGAATAAGATGATTTTATAAAACTTTATTTTATCAATGTTTTCATAAAAAGAATATTTATTTATAACATTCTTATAGCATCTTTCATAAGAACCATTATATTTATATTCAGTTTGGCTATTTGATAACTGACAAAAATCTTCCATTGGTATTTTTTTATTATTTTGTCGATCAATTCTTTTGATAATAAATAATAAATCATTATTATTTTTTATAATTCCACAATCAACAGTATCAATTCCACAAATATTTGCAAGCTTCATGCCTATCCATTCATAATATACAATATTATTTAAATTAGCTTGCTGTGTTTTTATGATATATTCTTGATTCATTACTGATACTGTTTTACGTGCTTTTCTCACATTAATATCTAAAGAAAACTTCTTTTGTACACCAGTAAGAATTTTTCCAGCATTTAAATTTTCATCAATTATTTTTTCTTCATCAATATCTATTTTAGGAATTGTATATGAATCAAACATTTTCTTGATACATGATGGATGCCAATACATTTGTGCATCATTTAATATTTTGCCACAACACATACAAATCTTATTATTCATAATATTCCTCCCTTACACTCACGATACCAATTGGATTTTTACATGTTTTAAGAAGAAGCGACATTCTATCATTTATGGAAATATTGAATTTCTTTAAAGCTACTTCAAGTAAATATCCTTCTGGAATCAAACCATCAAAAAACGGAAATAAAATATTACTTGTATATCTTTTTTTGTCTTTTGGAAGTGTCAAGCTGATAGCTTTGCAGTTTTTATCATCAAAATATTTATCATCATATTCAAAAATGAACTCATTGTTATCATCTTGTATTATCTTACCAGCAAATATTTCATCATAATAAACATATCCTATTTTCATTTATTCTCAATCTCCTTTTTACTTACTACTAGTAATGTTAAATCAAAAACATTTAAAACATCATATAATTTATCAAGTTGAATTGTCGGTTTATTATTTTCTAACTCAATGATAAATTTAGGACTTACATCAGCATATACTGCCACTTGTTTTTGGGTTAACTTCATTCTTTTTCTGTTTTCTTTTATTACTTCACCAATTGTTTTCATAAATATTACCTCTCGGTAATATTATAACACGATAAAAGCAAAAAATCAAGAAAATATTTACGTTCGGTAATATTTTTGTAAGAAATATTGAAATATAGATAAAATATTACCGAAAGGTAATATTTTATGATATAATAGAATGCAAGTAGACAATACTATCAATAAATGATATAATAATTATAAATATAAAGGTAGTAATGATGTTTGATCCAAAAAGTAAAAAATATCCATATCCTGAATATACAGATATGCATTATTTAAAAATAAAAAAAGATAAGAAATTAATATTTGATGAGAATTATCCATATATTGATAAATCTAAATCTTTTAGATTTAAAAGATTCTTAGTAAGAATATTATTATATTTGCTTGTATTTCTAATGACAAAAATAAGACTTGGAATAAAAATATATAATAAAAAATTATTAAAGAAATATAAAAAAGATTTAAAGAATGGACTTATCACTGTATCTAATCATATTCATATGTGGGATTATTTAGCTATTTTAAGACTAGTTAAACCAATTAAGCCATATGTAATTGTGTGGGATAAGAACATCAATGGTGAAAGTGGAAATTTAGTTAGATTAGTTGGTGGTATACCAATTCCCGTTGAAACTGTAAAAGCTAAAAAAACATTCTTAGGTGCTATTAAGGAAATCTTAGAAAATAATAAGTGTTTACACGTATATCCAGAAGGGAGTATGTGGGAATTGTATCCATACCTTAGACCATTTAAAAAAGGCGCATTTAGATTTGCGTATGAATATGATAAAAAGATCTTACCTATTATTTTCACCTTTAGAAAACCTAATTGGATAAGAAGAACTATATTTAAACAAGAAGCTTGCATAAATTTGACAATATGTGAAATTAAAGAAATTGATAAAAGCTTAGATAAAAATGATGCAATAGATAAAATGACAATAGATACATTTAATGAAATGATTAAATGTGGTAAAATAGAAAATAATCCATATAATCCAATATTTAAAAATGATAGAAAGGTAGAATTATAACATGAAATATTTTATTTATTTTAGTGAAACAGGAAATGGTGATGTAGTAGCTGATTATTTGAAAGAAAAAGATTTTCAAATAATAAAGATTGAAATGAAGAAGAGACTTGCTAAATCATTTTTCTTTAAGATGATGCAAGGTGGTTTTTTAGCATCTATTCATGCTAAATCAAAAATCAATGATTTAGATTTAAATTTAAATATGGATGACGAGGTAGTAATCGGTTCTCCTATATGGAATGCTAGACTTGCTAGTCCTATTAATACCATTTTAAAAAAGTATGAATTTGTGAGACCTAGCTTTGTGTTATATAGTGGTAGTGGTACAGCTAAGCATGCACTTAAATATTTAGATAAGAACTTTCATGAAAGTAAAGTGATTATTTTAAAAGAACCTAAGAAATATGAAGAAGAATTGAATAAATTATCGTTGTTAGAAAATGAAAATGGGCAGAATTAATCTGACCATTTTTTAGTATTGATATAACTCCATTCTTTAGAACATTTCATTATAATTCATGGAGCAATGTAAAATCCTTAATATAATAATTTCTTTGCTGGCTTCATCAATCTCGTAAAATGCAATGTAATTGTCTATTAAAATTTTTCTAATATTGCTATTATTGACAAATTCATTACTTAGTACTGGAGCACTTTTTGGAAACAAAGAAATCTCATCGAATTTCTCATATATTCTATTTACTAATTTGTCTGCAGCAAAAATATTACCCAAAATAAAGGCAATATAATTGTAAATGTTGATTATATCTTTTTGCGCACATTTTTCAATTATTACTTGATACTTTATGTCCATTTCTAATGACCTCTTTAATGAAAGAATCTAAATCCATTCTTCCTTCATGCCTGTTTGGATCATTTAACGCTTCATTTAAAGCAATTGCTTCTTGAAGCTTTAAGATTTTTTGCTCGTAATAATCTACACTCATAATCACCATATCGCTATAGCCATTTTTTGTAATAACAATAGGACCATCATTTTCTTTACACATTTTAGAAATATTGGCAGTGTTTTTTAGTTCATTGATTGGTAAAATTCTTGGTAAAGATTGCATGTTAAATATCTCCTTTTTGTATCTTTATTATACCATAATTATACCATAATTATTATGGCATGTCAATAAAAAAGACTGATTTATTATATCTTTAATATAATCAGTCGTTTAAATTATTTATATAAGTTTTTTTAATTATAATATTTATCAATATAACTACATGCATTAATAGCAGCAATAGAACCATCGTTGACAGCTGTTGTAAGTTGTCTGATCTTTTTGCTTCTACAATCACCAACTGCATATAAACCTACTGTTTTAGTTTGCATATCATTATCAGTTACAATATAACCTTTTTCTAAATCAACTAAATTAGCGAAATTCTCATTTTGTGGGATTTGGCCGATGCAAATGAAACAAGCAGGAACTTTGAATTCTTTTTGTTCTTTTGTTTTTGTGTTTTCAAAGATTAATGATTTTAATTCATCATCATAATTGAATTTAATCAAATTAAGATTATGTTCAATGATGATGTTTTCTTTTGATTTAACTAAATCAATTAAAGCTTTTTCACCAAAGAATTTATCAAATAAGGTATTCATATAAACCTTTGTGCAATAAGATGAAAGAAGAAGAGCATATTGAAGGGCAGTATTTGCATCTCCAATTAAGCATACTTCCTGTCCCTTATAAAAAGCACCATCACAGGTAGCACAGTAGCTTACACCCTTACCGATTAAATCTTCTTCACCTTCGACACCAATGTGACGGTGTTTAGCACCAGTTGCGATAATTAAGGCTTTTGAATAGAAGATGTTATCATATTCTGATATTATTTCAAATATTTCTTTATCATTATAAAGAGCTTTCTCAACTTTTATGATTTTTTCAAATTCAAATTCAGCACCTAAGTCCATAATTTGATTTGATAAATTATCACTAAAATCAGAGCCTGAGATTTCTTTAATGCTTGGGAAGTTTTCTACACGAGGTGATGTTGCTATTTGACCACCAATTCCTTCACATTCAAAGATTCTTACATTTTTACCAGCTCTTAGAGAATAAAGAGCAGCAGTCATACCTGCTGCTCCTGCTCCTATAATAATTATATCATCTAATTTGATATTATCATTTATAGTTTTCATATTAACCTCTTATTTTCTAGATTCAATATAACGCTTAACTTCTGATGCATTATCATAAACATCAAAGTTTTCATCATCTTTAAATACAAGAAGTGTTGGTGCTTTTTTAACATTGTATTGTCTAGTTAAATCTGGATTTTCTTCAGCATCAACTACTTGATATTTAATACCAGCCTTATCTAACATCATCTTGCTCATTTTGCAGTTTGGACAAGTCTTTGTTGCAAAAAGAACTAATTTTTCATCAAAGCTTGCTTTTTCTTCATTGCATTCGCATTGTTTGTTATCTTCAACTGGACTTTCTTCCTTTTTCTTTAAAACTGATGTATTGATGTTATATACTTTTCTTTCTCTGAATTCTTCAGCTTTACCATCATTCCAGTTTTGAACTGGTCTGTAGTAACCTGTGATACGAGAATATACTTCAGTCTTTTCACCACATACTGGACAAGTATAAACCTCACCTGTGATATAACCATGTTTAGCACATACTGAATATGTTGGAGAGATTGTGTAATATGGTAATTTGTAATTTTCTGCAATCTTTCTAACTAAATTAGCAGTAGCTTGCCAAGATGGCATCTTTTGACCTAAGAAGGCATGGAATACTGTACCAGATGTATAAAGTGTTTGAAGTTCATCTTGAATATCTAAAGCACTGAAGATATCATCAGTATAACCTACTGGTAAATGACTTGAATTTGTGTAATAAGGAACTTTATCATTTCCTGATGCAGTAATGATATCAGGGAAGTTCTTCTTATCATGTTTTGCAAGTCTGTATGAAGTAGATTCAGCTGGAGTTGCTTCTAGATTATATAGATCACCATATTGTTCTTGATAATCTGATAATTTATTTCTCATGAAGTTAAGAGTCTTCTTAGTAAATTCTTGAGCTTCTTTGTTTGTTAAATCTTTACGTAACCATTTAGCGTTTAAGCAACATTCATTCATACCAACAAGTCCGATTGTAGAGAAGTGGTTGTTGAAAGTACCTAAATAACGTTTAGTATATGGATATAAGCCAGCATCTAATAGCTTAGTGATAACATTACGTTTAATCTTCAAGCTTCTAGCCGCAATATTCATCATCTTTTCTAATCTATCAAAGAATTCAGTTTCATTTTCTGATAAATATGCAAGCTTTGGCATGTTGATAGTAACAACACCAACAGAACCAGTAGATTCACCAGAACCGAAGAAACCACCAGATTTCTTTCTAAGTTCTCTTAAATCTAATCTTAATCGACAGCACATTGATCTAACATCAGATGGTTCCATATCAGAATTGATATAATTTGAGAAATATGGAGTACCATATTTAGCAGTCATTTCAAATAATAATCGATTATTTTCTGTTTCGCTCCAATCGAAATCTTTAGTGATTGAATATGTAGGGATAGGGTATTGGAAACCACGTCCATTAGCATCACCTTCAATCATAATTTCGATGAAAGCTTTATTGACCATCTTCATTTCTTCTTGACAATCCTTGTATTTGAAGTTTTGTTCTTGTCCACCAACGATTGCAGGAAGCTCTGCTAGGTCATTTGGAACTGTCCAGTCTAATGTTACATTAGTGAAAGGAGCTTGTGTTCCCCATCTAGATGGAGTGTTAACACCATAAATGAATGATTGAACACATTGTTTAACTTCTTTGTATGTTAAATTGTCTTTTTTAACGAATGGTGCTAAATAAGTATCAAATGATGAAAATGCTTGTGCACCAGCCCATTCATTTTGCATGATACCTAAGAAGTTAGTCATTTGATTACATAAAGTTGATAAATGGCTAGCAGGAGAAGAAGTAATCTTTCCAGGTACACCACCTAAACCTTCAGTAATTAATTGTTTTAAAGACCAACCAGCGCAATATCCAGTAAGCATTGATAAATCGTGAATATGAATATCACAATTTCTATGAGCATCACCAATTTCTTTATCATATACTTCTGATAACCAGTAATTAGCTGTAATTGCTCCTGAGTTAGATAAAATCAAACCACCAACTGAATATGTAACTGTCGAATTCTCTTTAACTCTCCAGTCATTGATGTTTAGATAATTATCAACAGTTCTCTTATAGTCAAGAACAGTTTCTTGAGCCTTTCTAATATTTTCATGTTGCTTTCTATAAATGATATAGCTTTTAGCAACATCAGTATAATTAGCTTGGATCAATGTAACTTCAACTGTATCTTGAATATCTTCAACTGATATTGTATTATCTACAATTTTATCCTTAAAATTAGCTGTAACCCTTAAGGCTAACAACTCAATAATATCTGTAGTATAGAATCTATTTACAGATACAAATGCTTTCTCAATTGCAGATTCAATTTTCTTTAAATTAAATTCTACGACACTACCATCACGCTTTTTAACATTCAACATAAAAAAACCTCCAACACTAAATAAGTACTATCATTATACAATGTTTTGAGCTAATAGTCAAAGCATTTGCAAAATGAAAACGAAATATTTTTTTCATTGTGTAATACTTGTAAATCAAGTACTTTTTAAGTCTTATTTTTCTATCAATTTTGAAAGAAAAAAAGCTTAATGCAATGCACTAAACTTTCTTTTTATAACTTATATAAATCTTCAATCAACAAATAATACATTCCACAATTGATTCTATTTCCTTGTAAATAGAAATCTTTAATACTTTTAAGTAAAGATGTATTAGTAGGCATCTTATCTACAGTCATATTAGGATCTCCATAAATAAAATCAAAAGCTAAATGATCACCTGATGCACATGGTACGATATATCCACTTTTAAACATTCTTAAGATATTTGAATTCTCATTATCGATTAATTTCGGTATTTGTGGTGAAAATAACCATGAATAACCATAGATTGCTTTGAATTGATATTCAGGGAAGTATTTTTTCGCAAATTCTACAGCCTTTTTAAATGCGATAATATTATCTTCATATTTATAGTGATTACCAACATGCATTTCTAGGATGTAATCACCCTCTTTAATATATTCAGTCCATTTATTTTTATCAAGCTTGATTTTATTATTAGTGATAATACCATCTTTAGTAATATAATAGCCAATATATGATTTATTAGTTTCTTTATATGTTGTCGTAAAAGCATAATCGGAAATACCATTTACCCCATCGATTTGGCCATCTTTTCTTATTTTTTCACCACTACCTGCAAGGATTATCATTTCATTGTCATTTGATCTAAATATATGCAAATTAGCATCAAAGATGTATGGAATCATGAATGATAAATAATCAATATTGAAAAGATTAATATAGAAATCAAAGCTTGCCCATCTAAAATTACCAAAATCTCTGTTTATGTGATGTTCTAATATTCGCTTGATTAAGCCAAGTCTTGGTTTTAAGATCTCATCATTCATACCTCTTGCTTTTAAAATATCAATTCTTTCTAACACAATTGATGCTAAAACATATGATTCAAAGACATCATTTTGATATAAAGCACATTTAGGAGTTTGAAAGATATCATTTAAAGAAGGCTCTTCAAAATAGAAAAGAAGATATTTCAAGAAATAGCAAGTTATGACTAAATCTTTATTTTTATTGAAACTATCTAAATGCGATACATAATAATTATAAGCATCATCATTCAAATTTATTGCTGTTCTTAAAGCATCTAAATAAGCTTTATTTAAAAAATATGATAAATCTATTTTTTTTACATATTCAATAAAATTATCATAAGCTAATTCATATTTTTTTGGTACTTTCTTATAACCAATATTTTTAATTAATTCATTGTAAGTTAACATAATCTTTTCTCCTTTAAATATTATATCAAATTTTCATTCATTTTTAAAGTAAAATATGTTATACTATTTATATGGTGAAAATATGAGAGTTAATATTAGTGATTATATTTATATAGAATATTTCTTTTCGGGAAGAAAGAGATTATTCTATAAAGGTCAAGAATGTTTTAAAGGTGAAAGTGGTAAATACGAATATAAGCAAGCAGATGATATTCAAGAAATTGAAATTCAAGGAAGCTTACTTAATGGTGTAAAAGCTATTAAGGATAATGAAGAAACAATCCTTGTAAAATCAATTAGATGGTATGAATATCTACTAACATTTGCGTATATTGGTTTTGTATTTTATGGCGATAATTATGTCTTGTCATCATTAATTGCAGCAATACTAGGTATTATCAATTTAATAGTGATGAGAGGCATCAAACAAATTTGGTTAAAAGTTGTAGCATCTTTATTAATAGCAGGCATAACTATTTTATTAATTATGCTTTTCACAATTATTTTAAAAGCAATTCAAGGAGATTAATATGACAAAAATAGAAGAAATATTATTTGAAAGATTTTCATTAAATGAAGAATTATACCAAGAAAATTTGAATAAATTTATTAAAGATGGTGTTTTAAAAGATTTTCCATCTAAAGAAGTGCCAAGAGTTTGTATATTCATATATTGTTCAAGAATGTTTGAATTTGATAAGGAATATTCTGAACTTGCAGTTAATTTTAAATTAAAACCATTTTATAAAGATGATTTTGTGATATTAAGAAGAAGTATGGTAGATTATGGATTGTTATCTCGTACTCCTGATGGCACAAAATACGTGAGAAATAAATAATGAAAGAAAAAGAATTAAAAAAAATAAAAAGAAATCGATTGATTGCAGCAATTGTTTTCTCGATTATCTTTATTATTTCTATTGTTTTGATGATATTAGGTTTTAAAACCTCTAAAATAGCACTTGTGGTAATCGGCCTTATGTTAACATTTTTAGGCATATATATGCTTCCTTTAATGTGGTTTAATTTTGCATCATGGTGCCTTTATCACAAAATTTATAAAATGATAAAATATGATAATATTGATTCTACATTTAAACTTGCTGAAGCTTTAAATAAAAAAGATAAAGATATCACAAAAGCAATTAAAATAATGATAAGTTATGATTTATTTAGTGATTATAGTTTTAAGGATGAATCAAAAATTATAAGAAATGAAAAAAAATAAAAAAATATTTATTTTTATTTGAAAATATGATATAATAAGACAAGAGTAATATATCCTATTTACAGGAGGGTAAATATATGAATTTCAACCAACAAGAATCATTTAATGAACATCCAATAATTAAAGTTGTCGGCGTCGGTGGCGGTGGCGGTAATGCTGTAAACCGTATGATTGAAAATGACGTAAGAGGAGTAGACTTCGTTGTTATCAATACTGATGCTCAAGTATTAAGACTTGCTAAAGCAAACACTAGACTTCAAATTGGTAAATTACTTACTAAAGGACTAGGAGCTGGAGCTGATCCTGAAATTGGCCGTCAAGCAGCTGAGGAATCAGAAGATGATATCAGAGAATTACTACGTGGTAGTGATATGGTATTCATCACAGCTGGTATGGGTGGTGGAACAGGAACTGGAGCAAGTCCAGTTGTTGCTAAAATTGCGAAAGAATTAGGATGTTTAACTATTGGTATTGTTACTAAACCATTCACATTTGAAGGACGTAAACGTCAAACACAAGCTGAAAAAGGTTTAGCTAACTTAAAACCATTTGTAGATACTTTAATTGTTGTTCCAAATGATAAATTGATTCAAATGACAGATAAAAATCTAACAATGTTAGAAGCATTTAAAGAAGTAGATAATGTTCTACGTCGAGGTGTTCAAGGTATTGCAGAAATCATCAATGTACCAGGACTAATCAATGCTGACTTTGCTGATGTTAGAAATGTTATGAAGAATAAAGGTACAGCTTTAATGGGTATTGGTGTTGCATCAGGACCTAATCGTGCAATTGAAGCTGCAAGAAAATCAATTAGAAGTCCATTACTTGAAATTGATATCAATGGTGCTACAGATGCTATCGTATTTATTACATCTGATATTGATATCACAATGCAAGAAGTATATGATGTAATCAATGAAATTAGAAATGCATCATCATCAGATATTGACATTATTTTTGGTGCTGGTTTCAATGTTGATTTACAAGGAGAATTAATTGTAACTGTAATCGCAACAGGCTTTGATAAGACTGCTGCACTTCAAGCTGAGGGCCAAGAAGAGAATCCTGAAGTATTTGAAAATAATAATTCAGTTGATCAAATCTTTGGTTCCAACAATACACAAGCACAAAATGATGTGCCAGTTGCAAGAAAGAAGAGAGAAGCTGGAGAAGGAATTCCTGAATGGTTGAAAAACCGTTTCAAATAGGAGAATTAAGACTGTCAATTTCCCATTGACAGTTTTAATTTGATTTAAAAATAGGTGAACAAAATGAAACTAATTGATATAATCACAAACCATGATTTTTTAGCTGCTGTATTTTCAACTATTTTTGTGATTATGCTTGCCTTCTTTTTAAGAAGAAAGAATATAATAAAAGAAAACGCAAAGACAGTAATATCATCACTTGTGTTAAAATTAGGTCTTCCTGCAATGGCATTTTCTGCTTTTATGACTGATTTAAATGAAAATGAATTTAAATCAAATATGCAGGTATTAATACTTGGAATATGTTTATACATATTTTTAATAATAGGATCTTTTTTAATACTTAAATTAGCATCAAAAAAATTAGATCAGAATCGAAGAGATGTTTTATCAATGATTGCAATCTTTGGTAATTGTACCTTCTTTTCATCTCCCATTATTGAAGGATTTTATGGTGATGCTATAAAAATCCCAGAATATTTAATGATTGTAGCATTTAGATTATTCTTATATACCTATGCTTTCTTTGTAATGAGTGGAACTAAGGTAGATAAGCATCATATCTTTGCGTCAATTAAGAAATTTATATTTAATCCAATCATTATTGCAACATTTTTAGGTATTTTAATATGGTCACTACAAAATGTGCTACCACAAGTTAATATCACAAATGAATTAGGAGAAGAAGTATCTGTTTGTATCTTTAGAATTGATCAAACTATCCCATTCATTTATAAACCAGTAGTATTTATATCAAGAATGACAACTCCACTTTCATGGATTTTAGTTGGTATCACAATTGGTGAGATGCCATTTAAATCAGCTGTTAAAAATATATCAGTATGGCTTGCATCAATTTTTAGAACAATCATAATACCAGCATTAATTTTTGGATTTGTATTATTACTTCAATATTTAAATGTTATTCAACTTACTAAGTATGGTTTTGCAGCCTGTGTATTAACACTATCTGCACCACTATCTGTTGTTATTGTATCATATGCAGTTGAATATGATAAAGATCAATATTTTGTGTCTGATGTAAGCTTGATATCTACGATAATTGCGATGATATCAATGCCAGTAATGCTGGTACTTGTTGAATTAATAACAGCAACATCTTTATTTTAATTGCATATTTTGAATAATTAGTATATAATTATAAAAAAATATAAATGAGGATAATATGAAAAGAATATTTTCAAAAGAATTTTATAAAGCAAGTATAAAAGAATTCACTAATGTGAAAAGCATTGTGTTAATGTCAATCTTTGTGGCCTTAATGACTGTAATCGGAGGAGTACTTTCTCTTAATCCTTTTAAGATTGCGAATAGAACAGTGTCTTTAATATTTATCTTTTGGCCATTAATTGGAATATTATTTGGGCCAATATCAGGACTATCAATTGCGATATTAGTAGATGTTCTACAATTCTTTATTTTCCCTACTGGATATCCTTTCTATTTAGGCTATACTTTAGCTGAGATGTTGGTAGTATTTATTAGTGGTTTATTCTTTTACAAATCTAATGTAACAATTCTTAAATTAATTATCTTTGAATTTATTTTAGATATTGGAGTTCATGTTGGAATTGAATCATTTTTTATGAATGATATAATGGCTTGGCATTTAGGTGAGGCATTTAATACTTATGTAATTGGTGGCTTTACTAAAAATATCATTATGTGGCCAATTGAGACAGTTATCTTAGTATTAATTCTAAGTGCACTCTTACCAGTATTTAAGCAATTAAAGCTCATTGATGAAAACATCAGTAAAAATGTAGTATTTTTTAATAAGAAATTGAAGAAAGATGAAAAAGATGATCAAACAAATGATGAACAATAAAACATTAAATGAAAGCTTATAAAAATATAAGCTTTTTTATTACATTTGAAACATATATGTAATAAGAAAGAAAACATTTTACTTATCTATTTGAGAGAATAATATTTTCTTAATTGATTAATTATGGTATAATATATCAGAAGGGAATAAGTATTATTTATATGGTAGAAACGATAGTTAAATTTTTAGCAGGTATTGGTGCTTTCATGATGGGATTTAAAATCTTATCAGAAAACATGGAAAAGCTTGCAAATAAAGGTTTAAACAAATTATTTGACAAGGTCGGTAAAAATAGATTTGCAGGCGTTGGTATTGGTGCATTTGCGACAGCACTAGTTCAATCATCAGCTGCAACTACTGTCCTTGTTGTCGGTTTAGTAAATTCCGGCATTATCGATTTGTTTCAGGCGACAACAGTCATAATGGGTGCTAATATTGGTACTACAATCACTGCACAAATTGCTGCTTTATCAAGCTTTGATATGTCAATCTATTTATTATTGCTTTCATTCATTGGTGTATTTGTAAATATGATTGCGAAAAAAGATAAAGGTAAAACAATCGGTATGGCAATTGCTGGTATGGGTTTACTATTCCTTGGTATGCAATATATGAAAAACGCAATGGTTGGTTTCTCTGAATCAGAAACAATCTCCAATGCGTTAGAAGCTATTAAAAACCCATTCTTGTTATTATTATTTGGTGCAGCAGCTACTGCATTAGTTCAATCATCTGCAGCCATAACAACAATCATCATTTCAATGGTTGCTGCAGGAATTATGGTTGGTGGTTCAAGTGGTAATGGTGTATTATTTGTAGTATTAGGTACAAACATTGGTACCTGCGTTACTGCATTAATTTCATCAATAGGTACAAATGCTAATGCGCGAAGATCAAGTTTAATTCACTTACTATTCAATGTATTTGGATCAATATTATTCACAATTATTTTACTAATCTTCCCATCATTTAAAGCAAACACATTTGATGTATGGTTCCCTAATTTACCAGCAACACAAATTGCGATGTTCCATACATTCTTCAATGTAATCTGTACAGCAATCTTCTTACCATTCCCAGGAATCTTTGTGAAGATTTCTAAATTATTAATTAAGGATAAGAAGGTTAAGAAGGCTCCAATTGAACTAGAATTTATGGATGAGCGTATGTTACAATATCCATCTGTTGCTTTAGGAATGCTTTCTAAAGAAATAACTAATATGAGCTATAAAGCTATTCAAGCATTAAACCTTGCTGTTAATTCTTTCTTTGATAAAGATGATCGTCGTGATGAAATAGAAGAGATCAACACAAATCTTACACACACAAATGCAGCAGTAATTGAATATTTAGTAAAAATTGCGGCTAAGAAAATATCTTATGCAGAAGAATGTACAGTATCAGCATATCATCATAATTTAAATGATGTATTACGTATTGGTGAAATTGCGGATAATATTGCGAAATATACGCAACAAAGAATAAGAGAGGAATTAGAATTCTCTGATAAAGTTATCGTAGAAATTGGTCAAATGACTGAAAAAATTAATGAAATGTATAAATTAGTTGAAGCTGATTTCATGGCAAGAAATAAATCATTAAAACCAGAAATTGATAAGATAGAAGAATCAATCGATGCAATGCGTGCAGATCTTGTTAATGGACATCTAGAAAGATTAAAAGCTGGTACATGCCAACCACAATCAAGTGGTGTATTTATCAATTTAGTTAATAATCTAGAACGTGCAGCTGACCACTTAACTTATATTTCTGATTCAATTGAATAAAGATTAAACCAAGATTTTTATCTTGGTTTTTATTTATGAATACTATTAAAATAAATTGAAAAGACTAGTATAATGTGATAAAATAATATATAGTGATGGAGGCATAAAATGTTAACAGATATTGAAATAGTAAAACAAAATAAAATGG
>JAEEGL014375115.1_pt1 | contig 45242 bp, 46 predicted proteins | sample 9134231 | NCBI WGS metagenome assembly JAEEGL01 (sample SAMN16246548, study PRJNA631951) | gut metagenome | biome: gut microbiome; feature: rumen; material: fiber-attached | host: Bos | place: Iran: Karaj | collected 2018-10 | reverse complement strand
ATAGCTACACCAATAGTAATTGATGTTATAAATGATTCAAAGGATTCAGTAGCTTATACTGAAACACAAAGAATTGTTGAAGCAGTTAATAATTATTGTCAAACAAGTGGTATGATTAATCAATTAGATGGATCTGATAACATTTGTAAAGATGGTATTACTAATGAGGAACTAGCTTTAATGGTAGATACTAAAGGTGCTTCTATAGTTAGTCTTGATTACAATAATGGCTTTGATTCATTGGTAATTCAAACAAATGGTAGAACCGTTGTTTATGATGGTAAAGATTATAATATAACTACTGGCGATACTAATGTTAAGTATACTGTAAGAAGAAATTTATCATCAACTTCATCAGCCTGGGAAAGAGTAGATAACAATGTAGGCAAAGTAGCTAATGCTGCAAAAGATGGTTCTTATGTAGTAAATGATTTTGATAATTTATATCCATGGAAAGATATCATAAGTTATAATTATGATACAGAAAATGATCAAATAACAGCTTATTATGGAGATAGCAATTTCAAATTCGATGGAAGTAATGGAGAAGTATTAACAAAAATACCAGAATTTTATTACAAAAGATGGCAAGAAAATGGATATGAATATCAATCAATATCTAAATATCCACTAGAAGGATATATAAAATCTGAAGAATTCTCAGTTGGAAGATATACATCTTCATACAGCGATAGTAAATTACATTCAAAAAGTGGCGTATTTCCTCAAGTAAGTAAAAATATAACATGGTTTAGGAATGAATCAAATAAACTAGGTAGTGACTTTGGACAAATGGATTATCATTATAATTTAATTCAAATGCTATACTTAGTAGAATATGCTGATTATAATTCTCAATCTAAACTAGGCAATGGTATAACACAATATCGTATGAGCAATGACGATAAAGCATTGGTCGCTGAGAATAATACAAGTAGAATTATAATAAATACGACATCAGCGGATAAATTTGTCGTAGGTCAGCCAATAAATATAGGAAATGGCTCTGTATGGAATAATTCTGTAGCAGCTAATAGAACTATAACGAAAAAAGAAAGTTATAGTGCGAATGGCGTAACTGGAACAGCCGTTTATTTTGATGGAGCAGCTGTTAATATATCAACAAATAGTGTTCTAGCAACAGCTGCCACTAAATCAGGTCAAACAGATAGTTTAGGTATGAAGTCAGGAACATTAAATAACGATGGCAAGCATAGTATGATATATCGTGGTATGGAAGATATATTCGGAAATATATACCAATTTGTCGATGGTATTAATGTTAAAGATTATATAGCATATGTATCAACAGATATGAAAAGTTATCAAGTCGACAAATTTGATGGAACATATCATGCTTTAGGGTATACTAATGCAACAACTAGTGGCTATGCTAAAACTTTAGGCTACGACAGTAATAATTCCTTATTTGCTTTTCCAACGGAAGTAGGAACTAATGTTGTAACAGATTATTATTATCAAAATTCAGGCAATAAAATAGCCCTTTTCGGCGGTTATTGGGATAGTCCTAGTGGTGCCGGTTTGTGGTCTTGGACTTTGAGTACTTCATCTAGTGATAGTCATGTCAACGTCGGGTCTCGTTTAATTAAATATTAAGATAACGTAAGTTATCTTTTTATTTATTTTTAAAATATTTTATAGTATAATTAATTTTAGGTGATATATGTGGAATTACTAGATAAATTAGGTATTAAAACAAGTAATGAAGATTTATATTTAACTGCTTTAACGCATACATCTTATGCTAATGAAAACAATTGTGAAAGTTATGAACGTTTAGAATATTTAGGGGATGCAGTATTAGAAGTTGTTATAAGTGAATATTTATATCAAAATACAACAGATAATGAAGGCGTTATGACAAAAAATAGAGCCAGATATGTATGCGAAGATGCAAACTATGCTTATTCATTAAAACTAGAATTAAATAAATATTTAAGATTAGGTGTTGGTGAAGAAGAAACCGGTGGAAGAAATAGAAAAGCTATTGTAGCTGATATTTTTGAAGCTTTAATAGGTGCTATATTTTTAGATCAAGGTTTTGAAAAAGCTAAAGATTTTATTTATGATATAGTTATAACAACGATTGAAAATAATGAAATTGTGTTTGATACAGATTATAAATCAATGCTACAAGAACTAATTCAAACAGATAAAAGATCATTAGAATATGTAGTAGTAGAAGAAACAGGTCCTGCGCATAATCCAACATTTAGAGTAGTAGTTAAAGTAGATGATATTATCTATGGTGAGGGCGTAGCTCACAGTAAAAAAGAAGCAGAACAAAGTGCAGCATGTGACGCATTGAAAAAAGCACGTCATTAAATCTTGCTAAAATGAATAAAATACTGTAAAATATATTGAGGTGATTACAAATGGGAAGAGCATATGAAGTAAGAAAAGCAAGTATTCAAAAAACAGGAGCAGCTAGAGGTAAAATCTATAGTATGTATGCTAAAGAAATTTATCAAGCGGCTAAAAACGGTGGAGTTGAAATGGAAAGTAACTCTGCTTTAAAAAGATTAGTTGAAAGAGCTAAAAAAGAACAAGTTCCAGCTGATATTATTAAAAGAGCTATTGATAAAGTAAATAGTGGTGTGGATGAAAGTTATATCAAAAATACATATGAAATGTTTGGACCTGCTGGTTCAACTTTAATTGTTGAATGTTTAACAGATAATGTTAATAGAAGCGTTAGTGACTTAAGAGCAGTTGTTAATAAATGTCATGTTAAAATGGGTAATATGGGTAGTGTATCATATAATTATGATAATTTATGTATCGTAAGTTTTAAAGGATTAGATAGTGAACAAACTTTAAATTTAATGATTGAAAACGATATTGATATTATTGACATTGAAGAGGATGAAGGAAATATAGTAATATATGCTGATCCATCTAATTTATTTAAAATTAAAGATGCTATAAGTAAAGCTTTACCAAAAGTTGAATTCGATATGGATGAAATTACAATGTTAGCTAAAGAAAAAATAACATTACAAGGTGAAGATTTAGAAATATTTAAAAGAATGTTAACCATGTTAGATGACGTTGAAGATGTATCTAATGTATATCATAATGTTGAAAATGTATAGAGTTAACTCTATACTTTTTTAGAAAGGAATATTTATGTTTGAAAGTTTAGGAGACAGATTATCTTCTGTTGTAAATAAAATTAAAGGCTATGGTAAAATAACGGAAGAAAATATAAGCGACATAACAAGAGAATTAAGACTTGCTTTACTAGAAGCTGATGTTAACTATCAAGTTGTTAAAGAATTTATTGCTAATGTTAAAGAAAAAGCCTTAGGTGAAGAGGTTAGTAACAGTTTAAAACCTAGTGAAGTATTTATTAAAATAGTTAAAGATGAATTAGTTACGTTATTAGGTGGTGAAGCTGCACCATTAAATACAAGTGGTAATCCAAGTATATTGATGTTAGTTGGTTTACAGGGAAGTGGTAAAACAACTACGATTGGTAAATTAAGTTTATTATTAAGAAAAAAATATAGTAAAAAACCATTATTAGTTGCATGTGATGTATATAGACCTGCTGCCATTGATCAATTAAAACAAATAGGTAAAGAGTTAAATATCGAAGTATATTCAGAAGGTATTAATAAACCACAAGAAATAGTAAAACATGCTATAGAATATGCTAAAAACAATCATTTTGATTATATTTTGATTGATACAGCTGGTAGACTTCATATTGACAATGACTTGATGGATGAGTTAAATGATATTAAAGAAATAGCTAATCCAAATGAAATACTGTTAGTAATTGATTCTATGACAGGACAAGATGCTATTAACGTTATTCAAGGATTTAATGAAAAATTAGAATTAACAGGAGCTATTTTAACTAAATTAGATGGTGATACTAAAGGTGGAGTTGCCTTATCAGTTAGACATTTAACTAATGTTCCAATTAAATTCGTTGGTGTATCTGAAAAAATGGATGGATTAGAAGAGTTCTATCCTGAAAGAATGGCAAGTAGAATTTTAGATATGGGTGATTTATTGTCTATGATTGAAAAAGCTGAAGATATCATGGATGATGAAGCTATAGAATCTGCTAAGAGAATGGAAAAAGGTAAATTTGATTTGGAAGATTTCTTAGTTCAATTCAAACAAATAAAGAAACTAGGACCTTTAGAAAATATAATAAAAATGTTACCAGGAGCTAAAAAAATGGGATTAAATAATGTTCAAATTGATCCTAAGGATATGGCTCATATTGAAGCTATTATCCTATCTATGACACCTTATGAAAGAAGACATCCAGAATGTTTAAAAGCATCTAGAAAGATAAGAATAGCTAAAGGATCTGCTAGAAGTGTTGAAGAAGTTAATAGATTATTAAAACAATTCGAACAAATGAAGGTATTAATGAAACAATTTAAATCAGGCAATTTAAAACTACCATTTTAGGAGGATATTATGGATTTAAATGAAAAAGTAATAGAATTAGAAAATAGGGTAAAAGCATTAGAATTACACAATAAAAGGGTATTAACATTTAAAATAATAACATCAGTTATTACGGTGATTTTTGTTATTATAGTTGCTTTAGTATATTTATATATTTTATCTAAAACATTTAATACTATAAAACTTGGTTAAAAGCATATACCGCTTTACGTTTATAACATATTATAAACTAGGTAAAGGAGGTATTTATGTTTGGAAAAAGATGTAATAGGCAAGAGCCTATTATCGAACCTATGATAAATAATTGTGTGGAAAAGGATTATACGGTAGAAGTTCAACATATATGTCCTATAAATACACATACTATTAATCGTGTTCATTATGTACATACATATACGCCACAATATACATGTACAGAAGAAACACAAGTTATTAATGAGGATTGTGGAAGTTGCTGCAACTTTAGATAAAAGTAGATATCTACTTTTTTCTTTTGCTTAAATATTCTTCTAAACTAAGTTTATTTTGATATATGTATGTAGCTATTTCACCAACATATCGATAGTGCCAAGGTTCAAATTTAAAACCTGTAATATTTTCTTTTCCTTTAGGATATCTTAGAATAAAGCCGTATTTATGGGCATTATCTTTTAACCATTCATATTCTTTGGTTTCTATAAACTTATTATAGTCATTATTACTTCCTTCTATATCAACAGCTAAACCTGTTTGATGTTCGGAGTGACCTGCTTTAGCAGAACAGGAAAGCGCATAATCTAAGCCTTTTTCTTTGACATAATATGCGAATAGTTTTTTTTGATAATCATAATCACGATAGGCGGAAGCAATGGTAATTATGTATCCTTGTTCGAAAGCATCTTTACGCATTTCTTCAAATTTTTCTTTAGCTGCTTTTCGTAAATATTTTTGTTCAACCATTTCTAAATCATTTGGTATATAAGATGATGGTAGTTTATTATTTTTATTTACTAGTACTAAATAATCGTTAGGATTAGAAACAAATTTGATATTTTTATAAAACATGTTTTTATTATCTTGTCTAAGACATACAAGAATAAATAAGATGAGATAAATTGCTTTATGCATGATAACCACCTAAAACATTATATGTGCAAGAAAAGTTTTTTGTGATATAATTAAAAAGGTGGTTTTATGTTGAAAAAACATTTAAAAAACAAAGATATATTCATAATATTAGTTGCAGCTACCATAATGTTGTTAGTTTTCTTTTTAAGAGGTTATACTGTAGGACATGATTCTAAATTTCATATAGGTAATATCATTGAATTAACTAACCAATTAAAAAATAATATTTTCTTCCCAAGTAGGGTTTATGGAACGATGGCAAATAATTTTGGTTACGGTACAGGAATATTTTATCCAATGTTGCCACATCTTTTTGCAGCTTATATTAATTTATGTATAAATAATCCTTTAATAAGTATTAAAATCGTTTATTATATTAGCTTAGTCTTATCAGGAATAACGATGTATAAGTTATCTTTAAGAATTTCAAAAAATAATAAAGTAGCTTTGCTTTCTTCGATAATGTATATGGCTTTCCCATATCATCTATCTAATATTTATGTAAGAGATGCTTTAGCTGAAAATTATTTATTTGTTTTTTTACCTATGATATTATCAGGTATATATGAGTTATTTAAAGGTGATAAAAGGAAATTCTATTTATTATTTACTATTGGTTATATTGGCGGTGTATTGTCACATTTAACTATGATGATATATTTTACGATATTTGTTTTAATCTTCTTAGCAATGAGATTTAAAGATACAATAAAAAATATTAAATATTTTATTGTGGCCAGTGTTTTTATACTTTTAATTATTTCACCATTTGTTGTTCCAATGATTGAAAATAAAGTGTTAGGTGAATATCGTGTTTTCCAAGATTCAGTTATGGTTCAAGGAACATGGGGAAATGGTATAACACCATATAAGTATTTAAACTATGATGCAGGCAGTGGGGATAAAATCAAGTATTATATTGATATTGTATGTTTAGTTTTATTAGTTTTATCTATGGCTAATTATTCAAAATATCGTAATAAGATATATGATTATATAATTATGTTTGGGGCTATGAGTTTGATTATGGCGACAATTATCTTCCCATGGGATTATTTACCTATAAGCCTTAGAATGTTCCAATATCCATGGCGTTTTGAAACATTTGCAGCTTTGTTTATATGTTTATTAGCGCCATTATATGCACAAAGTTTTAAATCACAAAATACCCATTATATTTTAATAATTTTAATGCTTTGTTTCTCATACAGTACAACAAATTGGAATAATTATACTTTTATTGAATTGGAAGATGAAAGTATATATGAAGTAGCTATGGGATGGCAACAGGAATACTTGCCAGTTAAAGTGTATGAGAATATAGATTATTATAACAATAGAAATCATGATATTATAGTTAAAGATAAAAAAGCTAAAGTGGAGGTTAATATAGATGAGGTTCCTAGGATGGATTTTACCTTATTTGATGACGCTAAAATAGAATTCCCACGATTATATTATTATGGTTACACTTTAAAAGATGTAAATGGTAATAAATATGAAATATACGAAAATGAAAATGGTTTTATTGAAGCTGATTTAAAAGCTGGTATATATTCTTTAGATTATACCGGTACAACTTTAGACAACATATGTAAGTGTTTAAGTATACTAGGATTAATATGTTTTAGCGTATTTGTTTTAAAGAAAGAAGTGATTAAATGATTAGTATTATTATTCCATGTTATAACGAGGAAGAAGCTATACCTTTATTTTATAAAGAAATAAATAAAACTATCAAAGAAATGAAGGTTCCTTTTGAGCTTATTTTCGTTAATGATGGTTCTAAAGATAGAACTTTAGAAATACTTAGAGGTTTAGCTAAGAAAGATAAAAAAGTTAGATATATTTCTTTTTCTAGAAACTTTGGTAAAGAAGCTGGTATTTTAGCTGGCTTTGAAGCTGCTAAAGGTGATTATGTAGCTATGATGGATGTTGATTTACAAGATCCTCCATATCTATTAAAAGAAATGTATGAGACTTTACAAGATGAAAATGTTGATTGTGTAGCCACACGTAGTGTTTCAAGAAATGGTTATTCTTTCTTTAGAAAAATATTTACTAAATGGTACTATAAAATTATTAATACTATAAGTAAAACACCAATAGTTGATGGTGCTAGAGATTTCAGATTGATGAAAAGAAAAATGGTTGATGCTATTTTATCTTTAAAGGAATATAATCGTTATTCTAAAGGTATATTTTCATGGGTAGGTTTTAATACAAAATGGATTACTTTTGAAAATACGGAAAGAGTAGCAGGAACAACAAAATGGAATTTTTGGAAGTTATTCGCATATTCTATGGAAAGTATTATTGGTTTCTCAACTATGCCATTATTAGTATCTTCTGTAGTTGGTGTATTATTTTGTTTGATATCATTTATCATGATTATTGTTATTATAACTAAGACATTAACGATTGGAGATCCTGTAGCAGGATGGCCTAGTTTGGTATGTATCATTTTCTTTGTAAGTGGTGTACAATTGTTCTGTTTAGGTATTATTGGTCAATATTTAGCTAAGACATATTTAGAAGTTAAAAATAGACCTGTATATATTATTAAGGAGACAGAAAATGATCTTTAATTTATATAAAAAATATGAGGAAATAATAAAATATTTAATATTTGGTGTTTTAACAACTATCATATCTATCTTAACTTATGCTTTATTTACAAGGTTATGTCATATTGATATTTATATAAGTAACATTTTATCTTGGATTTTAGCGGTTACATTTGCTTTTGTAACTAACAAAATATTCGTTTTTAAATCTCATAGTAAAAATGTTATCAAGGAAGGTATTAAGTTTTATTTAGCTAGAGTAGCTTCATTATTATGTGAATTAGTTATGATGTTTATTTTAGTAAATTTGATACATTTAGATGATATGGTAAGTAAAATAATAGTTCAAATTATTGTTATTATTTTAAATTACATATTAAGTAAAATATTTGTTTTCATGAAAAATTAGCTGTTGTTTATAGACAGCTTTTTTGTTATAATAAAATAGGTGAGAGTATGAAAAAGAGAAGATTAAAGAAAAGCGTAAAAAGATTAATAACTATTGTTATTTTAATATGTACTATTGTATGGGGTTATAACGTATTAAATAATAAGCCACAATCTGTTTTAGAACCACAACCTGAAAATGAACCAGAGGTTAAACAACCTGAACAAGTTGTATTTCTAAACAAAGTTATTAACGAGGATAGAATCACACCTAGTCAATTAAAAATAATAACAGATTTTTTAGATGTATATTATAGATCAGCTAAGGAATTAAAAGAGTATGATATGACAAAATTTTTTGATGATGATGAAGAAGCTTTAATCAATAAAGCGGCTGTATCATTGTTAATTGATATTAGAAAATCAAAGCCTAATGATTTAAGAATGAAAGAAGCTAAATATGATATAATAGTTAATGAAGTATCTGAAGAAGATGATGAGGTAAAGATTCAAGTATTAGAAACAAGTTATATAAAGTTTAATTTTATGGATGATATTGAAACTAAAGAGTATAATTTAAAAAATAATTTTACGTTAGTTAAAGTAAATGGTAAATATAAGATTAAACATTATGATAAAGTAAAAGATTTCTTTATTATGATAACTGACCGATATGATAATGGTGGTCAAGAAGAATTAGATGAGATAAAAGAATATTATTTATCTTTAATTGATACTAAAAATAATAAAGAGAGAATTAATTATCAAAAGTATTTAGCTAATCCTAAATATAGTGGCGTGAAATGCGACCATAAATATGATCGAGATAAAGCTTCATCATATGCTTCAAAATGGGTTAACAAAAGAAATCCAGAGTGGTCTAGTTTAGATTCAAATTGCCAAAACTTTGCTTCACAAGTTATATATGCAGGTGGTATAGCTATGGATTATACAGGTTCTGCTGATGACCAATTACAATGGAAATGGTATAGTGCTACATATAATGAAAGTCAACAAGAAAAAGGATATGTATATACATGGACTTATGTTCCTTACTTTTATACATATGCTAAGGATAATACAGGTGCAGGATTATGTGCTGAAGTAGATGTTAACATGTATTATGCTGAACCAGGTGATGTTATTCATGTTGGTACTTCTGGCCCAACAAGACATGCTATGGTTGTTGTTGATAATTATAAAAAAGATGGTAAAGTAGTTGATATATTAGTTAATTCAAATACGATTGATTTAGAGAATTATCCTGTTTCAGCATATGTTTATCCATATGCAAGTTTAATTAAAATTAATGGATGGAATGATTAAAAAAGGGAATCTAATTTTAGATTCCCTTTAACATTCACTTTTATATTCACAATAGTAAGCATAGTATTCTTCATATGTTAAACCGCTCTTATATACTTTAGTAGCTAGGTCAACACCTAAATATCTATAATGCCATGATTCGTATGCATATCCTGTTAAGAACTCTTTTCCTTTAGGATATCTTAGGATAAAACCATATTTATAAGCATTATTTTGTAACCATCTAAATTCATCTGTTTTTTCAAATTCGTTATCCATACTATCATATGTAACAATATCTAAAGCTAAACCTGTTTGATGTTCTGAAAAACCTGGTTTAGAAGCATAATCATCATTTGAACTATCATATATTTCTTGTTGATCTTCAAATGTTCTATAAGAAGAATTGATAATTAAATTTAATCCCTCATCTTTGGCATCTTCCCACATTTTAATGAATTGTGTATATACCTCATCTTTAATAGAATGACCATCATAAGCATACCAGTTCTTTATAGGAACGATATCATCTGGCGCGTATGTTGCTGGCAAATAATGAAATTTATTAACAAGCATTGATAATGAATCAGTATTTTCAACTTCTTTAGTATTTTTATACCAATCTTTATCAGCGCCTACATTGATAATACTTATTACTTCATCAACGTTATCGTTGTTTTTACAGAATTCTAAATATTTTTGTAAATGATCTTTGATGAAATATTTATTGCTTAATAATTTAGGTAGATATTTATTATATTCACTACCAAGAACATTTTTGATTTCTTCACCATTAAGATTATCTAAAAGAATTGTTATCTCTTGATCAGTATATCCTTTTTTTTGTAAATCTTTGATTGTTGTATCTTTATTTTGAATTAATTTAATAACAACAATAACCGCTATAATAGCGATAACAAGTATAATTATTCTTTTAATTTCTTCCTTCATATCATCACCAAAATCATTATATCACATATTTAAAATTTTATATATATTATCACTCTAATCGACAAAATATTCATATTTAAATTTAGGTATCATATTTTTAAATAGGTGATATGTTTGAAAAAATTGTTGTGTTTATTTGTAACATTTTATTTGGCTATGCCTTTTGTTAATGCTTTTTCTTTAGCTGATGAAGCATCGAGTGTTATCGTTTTGGAACCAACTACAGGTGAAATTATATATGAAAGAAATTCTCATGAAAGAAGACATCCTGCTAGTATGACGAAGATAATGACGATGTTATTAGTAGTTGAAGCAATCGAAAAAGATTTAATTAAGTGGGATGATATAGTTACAGTATCTGCTAACGCTGCTAGTATGGGTGGTAGTCAAATTTTATTGGAAACGAATGAACAAATGAGTGTTTATGATTTATTTAAAGGCTTAGCTGTAGCTTCAGGTAATGATGCAGCTGTCGCATTAGCTGAAAAGGTAGCTGGTAGTGAAGAATTATTTGTTAATATGATGAATGAAAAAGCTAAAAAATTAGGATTAAAAGATACTAATTTTAAAAATCCTCATGGTTTAGATGAAGCTAATCATTATTCTAGTGCTTACGATATGGCTATCATGGCTAAAGAGTTAGTTAAACATGAAAAGGTTTTAGAATTCACATCGATATATGAAGATTATTTGCGTAAGGATACCGATAGGGTATTTTGGTTAGTTAATACTAATAAATTGGTTAGATTTTATAAAGGTGTGGATGGACTTAAAACAGGATACACATCTGAAGCTGGATATTGTATGACAGCTACAGCTAAAATAGATGATATGCGTATTATAACTGTTGTTATGGGTGAACCTGATAGTAAGACAAGAAATGCTGAAGTGAGTAGTATTTTTGATTATGTTTATGCACAATATGGTTTAAATAAAATTATTGATACTAACAGTGTAGTAAAGAATGTTAAAGTATATAAAGGAAAACAAGAGAATATTGATATTGTTCCTTTAGAAAATGTTAACAATTTATATAAAAAAGCTGAAGGCGTTAAAGAGGTAAATTATGATATTGAATTACATGATATGGTAGCTCCTCTTAAAAAAGGGGATGTGGTTGGTAAAATAGTTTTTAATGATGGACATACGATTAATTTAACTGTCAAAGAGGACGTTAAAAAAGCTAATATATTTGAATTATATTTCAGATATTTAAAAAGATATTTAACTTAAAATAAATATCTTTTTTCTTTTAAATTAATGCTTTTGTGTGGTATAATATTTATATGTTAAAAAGAAGTAGGAAAATAATATGAAGAAAAGCGGATTTATAGAAGGAACATTAATATCAACTTTGGCTATTGTTATTACAAAAATATTAGGAATGTTGTATGTAATTCCTTTTTATGCTATCGTTGGTGTTCAAGGTGGAGCATTATATGCATATGCCTACAACATATATGTTATATTTTTAGATATATCATCAGCTAGTGTACCATCGGCTATGTCCAAAATAGTTAAAGAGTACCAAACTTTAGGCAAAGAAGATGCTAAAGTTAGAGCTTATAAGATAGGAAGATCGATTATATTCTTCTTATCCACAGTATTTTTTATTGTTTTGATGGTTTTTGCTGGTAACATAGCTACTTTAATCTTAGGTGATTTATCAGGTGGTAATAGTATTGAAGATGTAGCTTTTGTTATTAGATGTGTATCACTTGCTATTTTGATTGTTCCTTTTTTAAGTGTAACAAAAGGATATTTACAAGGTCATAATATTTTTGGAGCTTCTAGTGCATCACAGGTTATTGAACAAGTTGTAAGAATACTAATTATGATTGTTGGTAGTTATATAGGTGTTAAAATATTTAATATAGCTTTAAGGTATTCTATAGGCATAGCAGTATCAGGAGCTTTCTTTGGTGGCTTAGCTGCTATATTATATATTTACATTAAAATTAAAAAGAGTAAGGATATATCTTTTACGTCTCATGCTAAAGATGAAGATATTACCAATAAAGATATTTCATTGAAATTATTAAAATATGCAATACCATATATCATTATCAATATTGCTGCATCACTTTATAATTTTATTGATATGGTATTTATATCAAGAACGATGGAGTACTTAAAATATAATGCTGAAACAGTTGAATTTGTTACTTCAGCTGTTACAACTTGGTCTGGTAAGATTGGTATGATTATTACATCTATAGCTATGGGGTTAACACTTAGTTTGATTCCTAATATTGTTGAAGCTTTCACTTTAAAAAAATGGGATGTTGTTGAGGATAAATTAAATAAATCAATGCAGATTATTCTTACTATTTCAACACCTATGGTTATCGGTCTTGTCTTTTTATCTAAACCAATATGGAATGTATTCTATGGCGGTGAACAATTAGATTTAGGGGCTTCTATTTTAGCTTTTTATACAGCTTTATGTTTATTATATAATTTTTATTTGGTTACAACATCGACATTACAAAGTTTAAATAAGTTTAAATTAGTTATTGGAACGACTGTTTTAGGATATGTGATTAATGCTTCTTTGGATATACCACTTATGTTATTATGTCATAACTTAAATTATGATCCATATATAGGTGCTTGTGTAGCAAGTGCTTTAGGATATTCCGTTAGCATATTAATTACTTTAATAAAATTACATAAAGACTATGGTATAAAATATGGTAAAGCTATGAATTGCTTTTTAAAAACAATAATTCCTAATGTTTTAATGATAATTGTAATTTATTTAATTGGTTCAATTATCAAATATAATGTATATGATAGAATACAATGTATTTTATATATAACAGTTATTAGTTTAATAGGTGGTTTAGTATATTTTATAGCTTTACATAAAACAAAAGTTTTAGAAGATTTATTTGGTAATGATTATATGAATAGAATACTTGTTAAATTACATTTAAAAAAATAAGAGGTGACTTATGTTTAGATATTTTATAGCTAATATTTTAGGTAAAGCAAGTGCTTTAGCTTTGAAAATAATGAAAAGAAGAATACCATATTATCCTGGATATATTGCTTTAAAAATATGCCCAGATTATTTAAAATATGTTAAAAAACCTAAGACTATTATTGCAGTAACAGGTACGAATGGTAAATCAACTTTATGTGGTATTTTAAATGATTATTTCACATCACAAGGTTTATATGTTATCAACAATAAAGGTTTTAATATTGAAACAGGTATAGCTGCTATGTTTTTGAGTCAAAAAAGAAGAGCTGATGTAGCTATTATTGAAATTGATGAACAAACAACAGATAAATTATTTAAATATATTACGCCAACATATTACATATGTACTAATTTGTTTAGAGATTCTATGAAGAATAATAGTAATATAGATTATAATTTGAGTTTAATTAAAAATTCTATCCCACAGCATACTAAGTTAGTTTTAAATGCTGATGATTTATATACGGTAGCTTTAGGTGAGAAAAAAGATAATATTTATTTTGGTATAAGTTCCAAATATGATCATGGTTACGCTAGCCATATATTTTCTGATTTAGTATATTGTCCAAAATGTGGTTCTAAATTGCATGTTAAAGATACTAAATACTTCCATATAGGTAATGTTGAATGTTTAAACTGTGGTTATACTAATCCTACAAGAGATTATGATGCTACTATTTCTTTAGAAGAAAAGTTATTATATGTATCACATAATGGGAAAAAGTATCAATTTCCTTTAGCTGCTACAAGTATATTTAATATTTATAATTATTTAGCGGCTATTTCAGTTATTTTAGAATTAGGATACAGTGAAGATAGTATTAGTAAATTTTTATCTAGTGCTCATCTAATCCAAACACGATATCGTGAAAGTAAAGTTGGTAATTTACCTATCATTGTGTATATGGCTAAAGGTCAAAATCCTGTAGCTTGTTCATCTGTTTTTAATGATGTAACTTTACATGATGGTAAGAAATGTCTTTTGTTAATGTTAGATGATGTAATGGATAGAAGAGATTCTACCGAAACTATTTCATGGTATTATGATACGGATTTTGAATTATTCAATAATAAAGATATCGAAAGAATTATTATCAGTGGTGCTAGAAGTAAAGATGTATACGTAAGAATGTTACTAGCAGGTGTTGATAAGGAAAAAATATCGGTATTGGATAAAGAAGAGGATATGGCTTCAGTTATTCCATATAAAGATGTAGATAAGATATTTGTATTACATGATATAACTTTATATGATCATTCATGTATGGTTGTTGATAAAATTAAAGAAATGGGTGAGAAGTTATGGTAATTGAAATATTATATCCTGAAGTATGTAATTTATATGGTGATAGCGGAAATATATTAGTTATTGAGAAAAATTTATCTTCTCACAATATTATTAAAACAACTTTATTAGATGAGCCTTATTTTGTAAAACATAAAGTAGACTTTGTATATTTAGGTTCTATGACACCTAGTATTGAAAAAAAAGTTATGGAAAAATTATTACCTTATAAAGATATCATTAAGAAAATGATTGATGATGGTGTTATGTTTTTATTTACAGGTAATGCTTTAGAAATTATGGGTAAAAGTGTTACATTTGATGATGGTACTACAACTTTAGGTTTAGGTATATTTGATATCACATCTAAGGTAGATGAGAATAATCGCTATCATAGCTTATTTTTAGGAACATATGATGGCTTAGATAAAGATATTGTTGGATATAAATGTCAAAGTAGCGTATCTTCTATTGGCAATGATAGTTTATTTAAAGTTACTAAAGAACTTAATAATGCTTCATGTGAAGGTATTCATGTTAATAATTTCTATGGTACTAATTTATTAGGACCTATCTTAGTTTTGAATCCTTTTTTTACAAAACAATTATTTGCTAAATTGGGTTATGATGGTAAGTTGTTTGCTGAAGATGAAATGATTGATGCTTATAACAAGCGTTATAATGAATTAAGTAATGAGAATATTAAACTATAAAACTGTTGTTAATTCAGCAGTTTTATAATATAATTAAAGGTAGGAGCTGTTGAATATGGAAATATATGTACCTGATATTTATCAAAAAAGTATACAAACAATTAATTATGATTCTTTATATGCTAGAGGTATAAGATGTTTATTGATTGATTTAGATAATACTATCGCACCTATTACAATGAAAGAACCTAATAAAAAGATTATTGATTTATTTAATGATTTAAAAAACAAAGGTTTTAAAATTGTTATTTTTTCTAATAGTACTAAGGCACGTGTAAAAAGTTTTAAGGAAGCTTTAGGTGTTGATGGTGTACATAGTGCTTTGAAACCATTTAAAGGAAAATATAAAAAAGTTATGAGTTTATATGAGTTTCAAGAACCACAAATTGCATGTATCGGTGATCAATTAATAACAGATATCAAAGGCGGTAATCGTATGGGCTTAACAACTATTTTAGTTAATCCAGTTGGTGTTAAAGAACGTTTTACGACAAAAATTAATCGTTATTTTGAAAAAAGAATTTTAAGAAAATTAAGAGATAAAGATTTATTTGCTAAAGGAAAGTATTATGAATAAATGTATTGGTTGTGGTGCTTTAATAGAAGATAAAACATTGTGTGAAAGATGTTTTAGAATTAAAAATTATAATGAATATAAAGTTGTTGTTAAGGATAATAATGATTTTATACCTATTTTAGAGAATATTAATAAGACTAATGATTTGGTTTTATTAGTGGTTGATTTATTAAATATTAAAAATTTAAGTGAAATAACAAAATATATTCATAATGATATATTGTTAGTATTAACTAAAAGGGATTTATTACCTGATTTTTATGAGGATAAAATACTTAATTATGATTATGGCGTTAAATGTGTTGATAAGATAATTATAAGTAGTAATAAGAATTATCAATTTGATTCATTAATTGATATGATTAGAAAATATAAGAAATCTAATAATGTCTATGTTGTTGGTTATACTAATTCTGGTAAATCAACAATGATTAATAAACTAATTTATAATTATTCTTCTAATACCTCTTCAATAACAACAAGTCCACTTCCTAATACAACTTTAAATACAATTGAGGTTAATTTGGATGATGATTTAACTTTATTTGATACACCAGGATTACTTGATATTGGTGATATAACAAATTATGTTAGTGGTGCTGAATTAAAGAGAATTATTCCAAATAAGAAAATTAAACCAATTACATATCAAATTAAAGGTAAACAAACTATTATTGTTGATAAGTATTTAAGAATAGAAGCAAGTGATATAAACTTAACGTTATATTTATCTAATAGTTTAAAAATAGATAGGTACTATAAAGATAATAATATAAATAAAGATTTAGGAAAACATACAATTAAAGTTAATAACAATGATATAGTTATTAAAGGTTTAGGCTTTATCAAAGCAAATGGTAAAGGTACTTTAAATATTTATACATTAGATAATGTCGATGTATTTACAAGGAATAGCTTAATATAGAAGTTGAATTTATTTCAACTTTTTTTTGTTACTTAAAAAGGAAATTGCATATTTTTGTCGTATATAGTTAGTAGGAGGTGAAAATATGCTGGATGTTATAGATAACGAAATCAAAAATATAATAATAATTATGGAGGCGTTCGCAAATTACCGTATGTATTCACAGAACAGGGGGTGGCTATGCTTTCTTCGGTTCTTCATACTGAGGTGGCATTAGAAACTTCAATATCTATTATGCACGCTTTACTTGAAGTTTCAATTTGAAACTTCAAGCTTAAATTAATACTTTTTTTGTTTAATAGAAGGAATTTGATATATTTTTGTCGTATATAGTTAGTAGGAGGTGAAATTATGATGGATGTTATAGATAACGATATCAAAAATAAAATATATGAAATAAGAGGTAAACAAGTAATGTTGGATAGTGATTTAGCTAAGTTATATCATTGTAAAAATGGAACTAAGGATATTAATAAAGCTGTTAAGAGAAATATTGATAGATTTCCTAATGATTTTTATTTTCAATTGACATCTGCTGAGTATCAAAACTTGAGGTTCCAATTTGGAACCTCAAGATTAAGTAACTATGGTGGTAGACGCTATATGCCATATGTATTTACAGAACAGGGGGTAGCTATGCTTTCAGCAGTAATTGATACCGAAATAGCTGAAGAAGTATCAATATCTATAATGCGAGCATTTGTAGTTATGCGACATTACATAGGTAATAGCGAATATAGATTATCAAATGTAGAAACTAAAGTTTTAGAACTGGATAATGATGTAAAACTATTACAAGAATCATTCAATAAATTTGAAGAAAAGAAAAAAATAAATGAAATATATTTTGAAGGGCAAATATATGATGCGAGAAGTAAAATATTAGAAATATGTAGTGAAGCTAAAAGTAAATTAATAATTATCGATAGTTATGCCGATTATAATGTATTAGATATAATTAAAAGATTAAATATAGAAGTTATATTAATAACAACAGATAAATTATTAACTAAAGAAGATATTAATAAATATAATAAACAGTATCATAATCTTAAAGTAGTATATAATAATACCTTTCATGATAGGTATTTTATATTAGATGATACATTAGTATATCATTGTGGGACAAGTATCAATAGAATAGGGTATAAAACTTTTAGTGTTAATTTAATTAGTGATATAGATGTGATTAATGTGCTTGTTAAGTGTATTAGTGAGATTTCGGATTTTTAATTTAGTTAGTAGGAGGTAAAAATATGCAAGAAGTGGTTGATATAGATATAAAGAATAAAATATATAAAATAAGAGGTAAACAAGTAATGCTGGATTCTGATTTAGCTAGACTTTATCATTGTAAAATGGAACCAAATCTATTAATCTAGCTGTTAGAAGAAATATTAACAGATTTCCTTCAGATTTTTATTTTCAGTTAACAGAAGAAGAAAGCAAAATTATTTGGTTTCAAATTGAAACCAAAAAAAGATTTATTGAAAAACGTGGTGGAAAATACAATAGACCTCACGTATTTACTGAACAGGGTGTTGCTATGCTTTCTTCGGCTCTTCGTAAAAATGGTTCGAAAGAGATTAATCAAGCTGTTAGGAGAAATGCTTTAAGATTTCCTAATGACTTTTATTTTGAAATAACTAAACAAGAATATGCAGCTTTAAGGTCACAAATTGTGACCTTAGAGAATGGACGTGGACGGTATACTAAATATCTACCTTTTTTTGTCGTATATAGTTAGTAGGAGGTGAGAATATGCTTGATGTTATAGATAACGATATCAAAAATAAAATATATGAAATAAGAGGTAAACAAGTAATGCTGGATTCAGATTTAGCTAACCTATATCATGTTGAGACTAAAAGAATAAATGAAGCGGTAAAAAATAACTACAAAAAATTTCCTGAGAGATTTTGTTGGAAACTAACTGATTATGAGAGCAAATGTTTTTTGGTCGAAAATTTCGACCAAAAAATTGAAACACGCGGAGGAAAGTATAAAAACCCAAGAGTGTTTACAGAACAAGGCGTAGCTATGCTTGCTACAATTTTGAAAAGTGATTATGCTATACAAACTTCAATTCAAATAATGGATGCTTTTGTAGCCATGCGACATTATATAGATAATAATGTATATCGTTTATCAAATGTTGAAGCAAAAATGTTAGAACATGATAATCGTATACAATTGATAGAAGCTGCTCTTGATAAATTTGAAGAGAAGAAAAAAATAAATGAAATATATTTTGAAGGCCAAATATATGATGCTAGAAGTAAAATATTAGAAATATGTAGTGAAGCTAAAAGTAATTTAATAATTATTGATAGCTATGCCGATTATAATGTATTAGATATTATTAAAAGATTAGATATAGAAGTTATATTGATAACAACAGATAAATTACTAACTAAAGAAGATATTAATAAATATAATAAACAGTATCATAATCTTAAAGTTATATATAATAATACCTTTCATGATAGGTATTTTATATTAGATGATACTTTAATATATCATTGTGGGACAAGTATCAATAGAATAGGGTATAAAACTTTTAGTATCACACTAATTAATGATATAGATGTCTGTAATTTATTAATAAGCAAAATAGATACTTTAATTGACAAATAAATGTTTGGTATGTTAGAATTAATTAGGTGATATCATGGTTGCAAGTGTTTTAGTAGAGGTTAGAAAAATAGATAAAGAATTTACTTATCATGTACCTACATCTTTAGAATCTAGTATTCAAAAAGGTATAAGATGTATGGTGCCTTTTGGAAGTCAAACTTTAGAAGGCTTTATTGTTGATATACAGGATAGTATAACTTGTGACTATGAACTAAAAGATATCATTTCTTTAGTTGATGTTAATCCGGTATTGAATAGTGAAATGTTAGATTTGGGTAAATATATTTCCAAAAAAACTTTATGTACTTTAACGTCAGCTTATCAAAATATGCTTCCTACAGCTTTAAAAGCTAAAAAGGTAAATAAAGTTAATATAAAAAAAGCTTTATTCATTAGATTGGTTAAAGATTATGAACCAAATGAAAAGGAAAAAGTATTAATTGATAAATTAAGAATAAATGATTTATCTTTAAAAGAGGCAAGTAGTATATCAACTTATATAGTTAATAAATTAATTAAGAATGGTATTATAGAAAAATATGAAAAAGAAGTATATCGTTTAACAGATGATATTGTATTCAAAGATGATACTAAAGTATTAACTGATGAACAAAATAATGTTATCAATAGTGTTAGTTTTAATACATTTAAGCCTTATTTACTACATGGTGTAACAGGATCTGGTAAGACAGAAGTATATATGCAGTTAATTAAGAAAGCTTTGGATTTAAATAAACAGTGTATTGTTTTGGTTCCAGAAATCAGTTTGACGCCGCAACTTGTATCTACGTTTAAAAGAAGATTTGGTTCTTCTATTGCTATTTTACATAGTCGTTTAAGTGACGGTGAAAAATATGATGAATGGCGTAAGGTTGAAAGAAAAGAAGTAAGTATTGTAATAGGAGCTAGGAGTGCTATCTTCGCACCTTTTACTGATTTAGGTTTAATTGTAATTGATGAGGAACATTCGTCAACTTATAAGCAGGAAAACAATCCTTTATATCATGCTATAGATATTGCTTTATATCGTGGTAAAACATATAACTGTCCTGTTGTTTTAGGTAGCGCGACACCTACTATTGAAAGTTATACAAGAGCTAAAAATGGCGTTTATGAGTTGTTAGAAATGAAAAAAAGAGTTAATAATAATCTTCCTTTAGTTACATTAGTTGATATGAAAAATGAAATAAAGAAGCACAATTTTGTTTTTTCAAGTATTTTAAAAGAACGTTTAAATGAATGTTTAAATAAAGGTGAACAAGCTATTATTTTACTTAATAGGAGAGGTTATACAACTATTAGTACATGTGGTAATTGTGGCTTTACACATAAATGTCCAAATTGTGACATTCCTTTGACATATCATCTTAAATCTAAAAAAATGCGTTGTCATTATTGTAATTATGAAACTAATAAATTATATAAATGTCCAGAGTGTGGTAGTGATAGAATTAATGAACGTGGTATGGGTACAGAGAAGTTGGAAGAATTAATCAAGGCTGAATTTAATAAAGCCAAAGTTATTCGTATGGACGTTGATACGACTTCTACTAAGCAAGCTCATGCTAAGATAATTAAAGAATTTGAAGATGGTAATTATAATGTTTTAGTTGGTACGCAAATGATAGCTAAAGGGCTTGATTTTCCTTTAGTTACTTTAGTAGGTGTTATAAATGCTGATGCAGGGTTAAATATACCAGATTTTAGAAGTGCTGAAAGGACTTATCATTTAATAAGCCAAGTAGCTGGAAGAGCAGGAAGAAGTAGTTTATCTGGTGAAGTTATAATTCAAGGATTTAATATGGATCATTATAGTTTTTTAAGAGCTAAAAATCATGATTATGTTGGTTTTTATAATGATGAGATGCGTATTCGAAAAACTTTAAAATATCCACCATTTTATAATTTGTGCTTAATTAAAATTAGTGGTTTAGATGCTAATAAATGTGAGGAAGAGAGTTCTAAAATATATGCTTATTTAAAAGATAATATTGATGATATTATTTTAGGCCCTTCAGCTTCTTTGATGCCTAAATTAAATAATAATTATTATTATCAAATTATAATTAAATATAAAGATACAAAAAAAATATATCCATATTTAAAATATATTAGTGATAAGTATATAAATAGTAATATTAAAGTTGTTATTGATTTTAACCTAAATAAAATATAATTTTACATAATTTCTAGTTATGTGATAAAATAATATATAGGTGATGATATGAATTTAGAAGATATAAATGTTTCAAAAGAATTACAAATTGTTTTTATGGGAACACCTGATTTTGCGGTTCCAGTATTACAAGGTTTAATTGATAATTATAAGGTACGTGCTGTCGTAACACAACCTGATAGACCTGGTAATCATGGACAATTAACAGAATCTCCTATTAAAAAACTAGCTAAAGAGAATACTATGTTAGTTATTCAACCTGAAAAAATTAGAGAAGACTATCAAGAAATAATCGATTTACATCCAGATTTAATTATTACTTGTGCATATGGTCAAATTATACCTAAGGCTTTACTTGATTGTCCTCGTTTAGGATGCATCAATGTTCATGCTTCTTTACTACCTAAGTTAAGAGGTGGGGCGCCTATTCATAAAGCTATTATCGACGGATATAAGAAAACAGGTGTAACTATCATGTACATGAATCCTAAGATGGATGAAGGAGATATTATTTCACAAAAAGAAATTGATATTCTAGATACTGATACAGCTTCTAGTTTACATGATAAGTTGAGTGCTTTAGGTACGGAATTATTATTAGAAACTTTACCAAGTATAATTGATGGTACAAATAGCCGTACACCTCAAGATCATAGTCAAGCTACATATGCTTTTACCATTAAAAGAGAAGATGAAAAGATTAATTTTAATGATACAAGTAAGCAAGTATATAATCAAATAAGAGGTTTAAATTCTTTCCCAGGGGCTTATTGTTTATTTGAAAATAAAATATTAAAAGTATGGGATAGTTATATAACAGATAATTATCCTACCGGCTTTAATGGTCAAATAACAGCTATTTATAATGATGGTATTGGTGTTAAAGTAAGTAATGGTGAAGTTGTTTTTAAAACAATTCAATTGGAAGGAAAGAAAAGAATGAATGCTAGAGACTTTGTTAATGGTCTTCAAGGCAAAAATATAGTAGGAACGATATTGCGATGAAAGCACTTGAAGTTTTAAAGACACTATGGGGTAATGAAAGAACACGTGCTATAGTTGTCTTACTATTATATATCGTGTTCTTTACTTTTGTATTATTGCTTATAAATCAACCTAAGAAAACAATTTATCGAACTAAGTTTGATTATTTATTAGAATATAAATCTTCTAACGAAAAATATACTGTTTCAAGATTACGTGATTTATTGTTAGCTTCAGAGTTGGAAAGTACTAACTATGTTGAGAAAAGTGATACATATATTGTTGATACTGATAAGTATAATGCTATAATGGATGAGACCTTCGAAGGTACAGTTCGTATAAAAGTTTATAAAGATAATAGTAAAGTTGTTATATATGTTGATTCAGAAATAGCAATTGATTTAAGGAGGTAGTTGTATGGATTTAATAGTAGTTATATTAGTTGTTTTAGCAGCTATTGTTATGATATTTAAGAAGATAGATGGCTTTGTTTACTATATATGTTTGGTTGATATATTTTTAAGAATATTGGATTTTATAGCTAACAATTTACCTGTTAGTTTCATATCTAATTTTATTAATACATATTTTCCTGATAATTTTGATAGCATAATTAGATCATATACTTCTGGTATCTTTACCGTTGTATTGATATGGTTATTATTAATTGTGTATATCATATTTGATTATTATTTAGTAAGAGCATTTTGGAAAAAATAAATACATGTAAAATGTATTTTTTTATTGTGGACAAACAAAAATATGTTTGGTATAATTAAATAGAAGGTGTTAGAATGTATAATTATATAAAAGGAATAGTAACAGATATTGAAAGCAATTATATTACATTGGATAATAATGGTGTAGGGTATTTAATATATACTTCCTCTCCATATTCATTTAATATTGATGAAGAATATAAAGTATATGTTTATCAAAATGTTAAAGAAGATGAAATATCTTTATATGGTTTTAAAACTAAGGAAGAAAAAGATTTGTTTTTAAAACTTATTGAAGTAAAGGGATTAGGATGTAAAATGGCTTTACCAATGTTAGCTTTAGGTACTACAGGTGGTATCGTTGATGCTATCGAAAGAGAAAATATTTTATATCTTAAAAAATTTCCTAAAATAGGTGATAAGGTTGCTAGACAAATTATACTAGATTTAAAGGGCAAACTTGTTTCTACACCTGTATCTACTGTTGAAAATACAGAATTAATAGAGGCTTTAAAAGGTTTAGGTTATAAGGCTAATGATGTAGCTAAAATAGTAAAGCAAGTTAAAGATGATACTTTAGAAAATCAAATAAAAGAGGCTTTGAAATTATTATTAAAATAGGAGGTATAATATGGAACGTATTGTTGATGGTCAAGAATTAACAGAAGATAGTTTTGAAAAATCAATTAGACCTATTAGTATTAATGAATACATTGGTCAAAGTGAAGTTAAAGAAAACATTGAAGTTTATATTAAAGCTGCTTTAATGCGTGAAGAACCTTTAGATCACGTTTTATTATATGGTCCTCCAGGATTAGGTAAAACTACTTTAGCGCATATTATAGCTAATGAGATGGGGTCTAATATTAAAGTTGTATCGGGACCAGCTATTGAAAAAACAGGTGATTTAGCTGCTGTTTTATCTAGTTTGGAACCTGGAGATGTATTGTTTATTGACGAAATCCATAGAATACCAAGATTTATTGAGGAAACTTTATATTCAGCTATGGAGGATTTTACTTTAACAATTGTTGTAGGTACAGATTCTTCTAGTCGTAATATTAAGATTGATTTACCTCCTTTTACTTTAGTAGGAGCAACAACAAGAACAGGTGATTTAACTAGCCCATTACGTGATCGCTTTGGTATTATAGCTAAATTAAATTATTATACAGAAGATGAATTGAAAGCTATTATTGAAAGAACTAGTAGAGTTTTAGATTGTCCTATTGATCCTGAAGCTGCTATAGAACTAGCGCGTAGAAGTAGAGGTACACCAAGAATAGCTAATAGATTATTTAAAAGAGTTAGGGATTATGCTTTAGTAAAAGGTGACGGTATTATTACTAAAGAGATAGCCGATATGGCTTTAAATAAATTAAAAGTTGATGCGTTAGGTTTAGATGAAACGGATTATAATTTACTTAAGGCGATAATTGAAAAATTTAATGGTGGTCCTGTAGGTATTGAGGCTATTGCTTCTTCTATCGGTGAGGAACAAACTACGATTGAAGATGTATATGAACCTTATTTGTTACAAAATGGTTTTTTAAAACGTACTTCAAGGGGAAGAATTGTAACAGAAAAAGCTTACGAACATCTTAAAATACCATACCAAGGAAAATTAGGTGAATAAAATGAAAACAAGTGATTTTGATTATGAGTTACCAGAAAGATTGATAGCTCAAACACCTTTGGATAAAAGAGATAATTCAAGGATGTTGGTACTTGATAAACAAACTGGTGATATTGAACATAAACATTTTTCTGATATTATTGATTATTTAGAAAAAGATGATGTTTTAGTTATTAATGATACTAAAGTAATACCAGCTAGATTATATGGTGTTAAAGAGGAAACTAAAGCATTAATTGAAATATTGATGTTAAAAGAAACTAAGGATAATTGTTGGGAATGTTTAGTAAAACCAGCAAAAAGAATTAGTGTTGGAACAATAGTTGATTTTGGCGAAGGTAAATTAAAAGCTGAATGTATTGATGTCCAAGATGAAGGTATAAGAGTATTTAAATTTATATATGATGGTATATTTTATGAAATACTTGATGAATTAGGAACAATGCCTTTACCTCCATATATTCATGAACAATTAAGTGATAAGGATAGATATCAAACGGTATATGCTAAAAATATCGGTTCAGCGGCAGCTCCTACAGCTGGGTTACATTTTACTAAAGAATTATTGGAAAAAGCTAAAGCTAAAGGTGTTATTATAGCGCCTGTAACGTTACACGTTGGTCTTGGAACATTTAGACCTGTTAATGTTGAAGATGTTACAAATCATAAAATGCATAGTGAATATTATATGATGAGTAAACAAACAGCTGAAATTTTAAATAATCATAAGAAAAGAATTATTGCTGTTGGTACAACTTCGACACGTACTTTAGAAACGATAATGAGTTTATATGGAACATTTAAAGAGTGTAGTGGATGGACAGATATTTTTATTTATCCTGGTTATGAATTTAAAGCTATCGATGCTTTGATTACTAATTTCCATTTACCTAAATCTACTTTAATGATGTTGGTAAGTGCTTTTGCAAGTAAAGAATTTATTTTTAAGGCTTATAACGAAGCTATTAAAAATGAATATAGATTTTTTAGTTTTGGGGATAGCATGTTTATAAAATAGTTTGACACTATATTATTTAATATATATAATGAAGATGGTGATGATATGAAGGGTTTTTCTTTAGTAGAAATGGTAGCAGTTATTATTGTATTAAGCGTTATAAGTTTAATTACATTTCCTATTATCAATAGTAGTATTAAAAAAAGTAAAGAAGTAGCTTACGAAAAACAAGTTGATATTATTTTAGCGTCAGCTAAGAAATGGTCTGTTGAAAATGTTGATTTACTACCTGTTAATGATACTGGTAAAGTTTATGTTAGTATCGATGATTTAGTTAATGGTGGTTTTATTAAAAATGACGAAATTATAAATCCTATTAACAACATGAAAATGGATGGTTGTGTGCTTATAAAATTTACATCTACATACAATCAACATACCTACGAATATACAACATGTAGCTAGTTTGTATAAAGATGTAAAAAAATTCCATAATAGTATTGACTATGTTTTAAAAAAAATGTATACTAAATATAGTTACAAAGTAGGGTGGTGATAATATATGAAAAAAGGTTTTACATTAGTTGAATTATTAGCTGTAATTATCATTTTAGCTGTTATCGCTTTAATTGCTACACCAATCGTAGTAGATGTAATCGATGATGCTAAAGATTCAGTAGCATACACTGAAACACAAAGAATCGTTGAAGGTATTACAAACTACTGCCAAGCTATGGAAATGAAAAAACAAATGGGTACATTTGGTGGTGAAGATGTTGACTGTGCTGCTGCTCAAGGTGTTAAAACAACAAACGTTTCAAAAATGGTTGATTTGAAAAAAGCTGAAGTTACTGCTGTAAGTTATACAGGTGGTAAAGTTGCTTCTATTACTGTTAAAAGTAATGGTAGAACAATTACTTTCAATGGATCAACTTATTCAAAAGCTTCAAATTAATGAAGATTCTAAAAGTATTATTGAAAATAATACTTTTTTTTTATATAATATTATTGGTGATTGTGCATGCAAGATAATATTCGCAACTTTTCAATTATAGCTCATATCGATCATGGTAAGAGTACTTTGGCTGATCGTATATTGGAATTAACTGGAGCTATAACAGAAAGAGAAAAACAAGATCAATTGTTGGATAATATGGATATTGAACGTGAACGTGGTATTACAATTAAATTAAATGCTGTTGAATTAAATTATAAGAATCATCTTTTGCATTTAATTGATACACCAGGTCACGTCGATTTTAATTATGAAGTTTCAAGAAGTTTAGCGGCTTGTGAAGGCGCTGTTTTAGTCGTTGATGCTGCTCAAGGTATCGAAGCTCAAACTTTAGCTAATCTTTATTTAGCGTTGGATAATAATTTGACGATTATTCCTGTAATTAATAAAATAGATTTACCTAATGCGGATATCGAAAAAGTTACTAAGGAATTAGAAGATAACCTAGGTTTCGATAGGAACGAGATTATTTTAACTTCAGCTAAAAATGGTATTGGTATCGATAAACTAGTTGATGCTATTATTGAAAAAATACCTTCCCCACAAGGTGATGTCAATAAACCATTGCAAGCTTTGATTTTTGATAGCTTTTATGATCCATATCGTGGTGTGGTAGCTTTAGTTAGAGTTGTTAATGGAAAAATTAAAATAGGTGATAAAATTCGTTTAATGTCAACAGGTAAAGTTGAAGAGGTTATTGAACTAGGTATTAATACACCTAAGGAAGTTAAAAAAGATGTGTTATTACCTGGACAAGTTGGTTATTTGTGTGCATCTATAAAAAACATATCAGATATACAAGTTGGTGATACCATAACTTTGGATAGTAATCCAGCTGACAGTAAATTATCAGGATATAAAGAGATGAAACCAATGGTTTTTTCAGGAATATATCCTATTGAAACATCACGATATCCTGATTTAAGGGATGCTTTAGAAAAATTAAAATTAAATGATGCTTCGCTACAGTTTACACCCGAAACATCTAAGGCCTTAGGTTTTGGATTTAGGTGTGGTTTCTTAGGATTATTACATATGGAAATAATTAAAGAAAGAATTGAAAGAGAATTTGGTATTAATTTAATTGTTACTTCACCATCTGTTATATATGAAGTAACATTAACTGATGGTAGTATAATAAATATTGATAGTCCTAGTAAAATGCCTGATAAGGTAAGAATCGCGGATATTAAAGAGCCTTATATTCGTACATCTATTTTCGTGCCTTCAGAATATATAGGACCTATTATGGAACTATGTCAAAATAAGCGCGGCAATTATGTTTCAATGGAATATATTGATAAAACAAGAGTAAATATTCATTATGAAATACCATTATCTGAGATTGTATATGATTTCTTTGATAGATTGAAAAGTATTTCTAAAGGATATGCATCATTTGATTATGAATTGATAGGATATAAATCTAGTGATTTAGTTAAAATGGATATTTTATTAAATGGTGAAGCTATCGATGCTTTATCTGTTATCGTACATAAAGATTTTGCTTATGCAAGAGGTAAAAATATTGTTGAAATATTAAGAAAATTAATACCAAGGCAACAATTTGAAGTTCCTGTTCAAGCAAGTATTGGCAACAAGGTTATTGCAAGAGAAACAATCAAAGCTGTTAGAAAAGATGTTCTAGCAAAATGTTATGGTGGAGATGTTTCAAGAAAAAGAAAACTATTGGAAAAACAAAAAGAAGGTAAAAAACGAATGAAGATGGTTGGTAGAGTAGAGATACCAGAAGAAGCCTTCTTATCAGTATTAAAAGTAGACGAGGAATAGAGGTATATTATGGAATACGGCTATGCTTTAATAACACCTAAGGGAAGTAACATGTATATGGATATTATTAAACAATTGGTTAAAGAAGGATACGAAAATAATTTAACAAGCTTAATTAATGTTTGTAATATTGATCTTTCAGATGTTCAGTTTTTCTTAGAAAAAACAGGTAATAAAGTTTTATGTGAACAAATGCGAAGAACAATGTCTACAAATTCGATTATTCCTATTTTGGTACGAGGAAATAACGCTTGTCAAAGACTTAAAAGAATAGCTTCTAAATTTAACAGTTACAATAGTAATTTTAGAACTTCTAAGGCGAATAGATATATGGATAACATATATGTTTCTTATAACGCTAATGAAGCTTTGGAAGATTTTTGTGAATATATGCATGTTGATGATTTTGCTAAAATCGAAGATAGATTATTTGATAAAAATGCCATTGGCGTTTATAGTTGTGACTTTTGTGCTTTAAAGGAAGAAGTTAAACGTATAAAATTAAGTAATGCTAGTGGTGAATAATATGGATTTATATAAATATGAAAAAGAATTGTATAAAGAAGGTATAGAATTTATAGGAGGCGTAGATGAAGTTGGAAGAGGTCCTTTGGTTGGACCTGTTGTAACAGCATGTGTTGTCCTACCTAAAGATTTTGTCTTAGAAGGGTTAACGGATTCTAAACAATTGAGTGAGAAAAAACGAAATTTATTTTACGACTATATCATTAATCATTGTTTAGCTTATGGTATTGGTATTGTTGATGCGGATGTTATTGATGAAATAAATATATATGAAGCTACTAAAAAAGCTATGATTATGGCTATTGATGAGGTTAGTAAAAAGATTAATTTACAGCATGTTTTAATAGATGCTATGCCACTTGATATTTTAATACCAACAACTAGTATTATCAAAGGTGATGCGAAAAGTATAAGTATTGCAGCTGCTTCTGTTGTAGCTAAAGTTACGCGTGATAGAATGATGTATGAGCTTGATAAAAAATATCCACAGTATGGTTTTTCTAAACATAAGGGATATCCAACCAAAGCACATGTTGAAGCTATCAATAAATATGGTTTAATAGAAGGTTATCGTAAGACATATGGACCTGTTAGGGATGTTTTAGAAAAAGGTTAAAGATTTCTTTGACCTTTTTTATAAATTTTGATATTATAAATAAGGTGGTTATTATGTTATATAGTTCTATTGATAATAATAAAATTAAAGATTTAAAGAAGTTACAAACAAAAAAATATCGTGATAAAAAGAATATGTTTTTAGTAGAAGGTAGACATTTAGTTTTAGAAGCATATAAAACAGGATATTTAGAAGAATTATTATTAGAAGAGAATGAATTATTACCATTAGATGTTATGACTAGTTATATGACAAATAACGTATCTAATTATTTGTCAGAACTTTCTACATCAACAAATATAATTGGTGTATGCAATAAAAAAGAAGGTCAGTTACAAGGAAATAGAATTGTTTATTTGGATTGCATACAAGATCCAGGTAATTTAGGTACTATTATAAGAAGTTGTGTAGCTTTTAATGTTGATACATTAATTTTAAGTCCAGATTGTGTGGATATATATAATTCTAAAGTTATTAGGGCAACACAAGGTTTAGTTTTTCATATGAATATTATTGTAAAGGAAGCTCATGAAGTATTACCAAATCTTAAAGATAATGGTTATAAAATATACGGAACTAATGTAACACATGGAAAAAGTTTAAAAAATGTTGCAAAAGCCGAAAAATTTGTTATAATAATGGGCAATGAGGGAAACGGCATGGGCGAGATATGTTCCGAGCTATGTGATGAACTCATTTACATTGATATGAACGAAAAATGTGAAAGCTTAAATGTTGGGGTTGCTACTAGTATTATTTTATATGAAATGAGTAGGTGATTTTATGGTTTATTTAGGTGAAATAGTTAATACACATGGTATTAAAGGTGAATTAAGAATTCTATCTGATTTTAAATTTAAGGATGAAGCTTTTAAAGTAGGAAATAAACTATATATCGGTAAGAGAAAACAAGAAGTTGTTATTAATTCTTATCGTCGCCATAAAACATTTGATATGGTAACATTTGTGGGTTTTGAAAGTATCAATGATGCTATCGCTTTTAAAGGCGATGATGTCTATATGGAAAGATCTGATTTACATATAGATGGTTACGTAGATGAAGATATTATAGGACTTACAGCATATGATAAAGATGAAGTTGTAGGTATAGTTGAAGATGTTATAAAACATAAACAAGAATTGTTGATTATACGAAATGGTGAAAAGAATTATATGATTCCTTTTGTGGATGAATTGGTCACAGTTGATTTAAACAATAAAAGAGTTAATATTAACGCTATTGAGGGATTATTAAATGACAATTGATATATTAACTTTATTTCCTGGTATGTTCACAGGATTTGTATCTGAGTCAATAATTAAAAGAGCTATTGATGGCGGCAAAGTAAAAATTAATGTTCATGACATAAGATCTTATTCTAAAGATCCACATAAAAAAGTTGATGACTATGGCTTTGGTGGTGGAGCGGGTATGGTCTTGATGCCACAACCTATATTCGATGCCGTAGCTGATTTGAAAAAGGAAGACTCATTAGTTATTCTTATGACCCCACAAGGTGAAGTCTATAACCAAAAAAAAGCCTTTGCTTTAACAGAATATAAACATATAATTATAATATGTGGACATTATGAAGGTTTTGATGAAAGAATTCGTACTTTAGCAGATATGGAACTTTCTATTGGTGATTTTATCTTAACTGGCGGTGAAATAGCTTCAATGGCTATATGTGATAGCGTTATAAGATTGTTAGATGGCGTTATTACTAAAGAATCATATATGAATGAATCTTTTAATGATAATTTGTTGGATTACCCCGTATATACACATCCAGCTGATTACAAAGGATTAAAAGTACCTGAAGTTTTACTTTCGGGTCACCATAAGAATATTGAAACATGGAGATTAGAACAAAGAATAAAAAGGACAAAGGAACGCAGACCTGATTTATTTAAGGAGTGATTTGTTTGAAACAGTATTTGATTTCTAAAAAAAGTTTTAATGGTGATGTAGTATATCTTAATATTGATGACAATATGGGATATAAAGTAAATCCTAAAAAGGGTCTTTTATATGATGGTATAAAAGTTAATGAAATTATATTTATTAAAAGGGATTTAATAAATAAGATTATTCAAAAGAAAATTAGAAATAGATTAGATAAATATATTAATTATTTAATTGACGATGATGATGATTCTGATTCACGAAGAGCTCTTGGTGATTTACAACGTTACAAAGTTTTTATACAAAGAAAGTATGTCAAATTTTTAGATGGTAAATATGTTACTTTGTTGAATAACAAATTAGATATTCTAGAACGTAATTTTAAAACTAAAGCAATTAACAGTATTATGGTTAATGAGAGATTATCAAATACTTATGAAGAAATCTCTAAGACAGGTAAAAGTAGATAGAATTGTGAAAAAGTAAAGCAGTTTATTTACTTTTTTTTTGTATTAATATATAATTATTTATAGAGTAAAGTAGGGTGATGATATGAAGAAGTTATGGTATATGCTAATTATATTTGCAAGCTGTATAGGAATTAATAGCGTAAATGCTTTAAATTGCTTATATCATCAAGAAGGTTTTGATATTGATTTAGAGGTGGTTTTTTCTGGAAATTCATCCGTTGCCCAAATAAGAGGCGTAAAAATTAATGATAACTCAATATTAGAAGATATAACTAATGAGAATGATTATGCGACTACTTTTGATTTTAAAGTGGTGGCTGATCCTAACTTTCGCCTTCAACATTTATGGAACTATAATCCATGGTTTCAATCGTCAGTTACGATGGAAGATGTAATAATAATGCCCCGTGATACTAAATTTACAATTTCTAAAACAGGTAGTAAGAATGTTAAAATTGAATCTAATAGTTGCCCGACAGATGTTGTCTTATATCTTTATCGGGAAAATACAACTAATTATACAGCATCCTTTGAACCTATAGAAAGAACGAATCAATCTTATTTACCATTAACACTTGTTGAAGAATTAAAGTGTGATTATTCTGTTGAACCATTAGGCTTAAATTTTACTATTAATTTTGGACGTTATAATACAGGTAAAGCTAATATTATATCAGCTACATCTGATCAAAGTATAATGGCTATAAATGGAACGTTAATGGTTTCAGGCGATAGATATATTTTTACAACTAAAAAAGTTGTTACTTTCCCTGAAAAATATATGTCTTATAATGATACATATACTTTAAACAAAGGTGTTAATATAGGGCTTGTTAAAACAAGTGATGGTACATTTAATCTATCATCAGGTAAATGTCCTAATGTAGGTTTAAAATTTATACAAAAAGAGTTGGGATATATAACAGTATCACCTGAACCTGTACCAGTGAATGGTGAATATATCAGAACTAAGAATATGGAAAATCCTGATTCAGGATGGGGAAATGGCTTAAGTTGTAAATATATAAATAATAATTCGGGATATAGCCAATATAATAATAATCCATTGAAATGTTCAAATAAAAGTTCTATTAATACTGTTGTTGATTCATTCATTAGAAATGTATCAGGCATTGTAACAACTGCTGATCATGATGATGTATATGATTACTATGTAAGTAATTGTTGTACTAATTTAGCTACGGATATATGTGATAGTGTTAGTATTGTTAATAAATGTGAGAATTATAATGACTCTCCAGCAGATTATTTTGACAAAGGCGCTCTATATGATGAAGATGAATATATTAACAAATGTATAGTGAATAATTCAAAATATAAAGATAATACTTTATCTGATGCGACGGGTAATTATTGTAGCGTATATTGTTATGAAAGCATTCAAACATATGGCTTTTATAATGCGGGCAGTACGCCAGTAGTTGCTGGAAGGTATATTGATTTTTCGAGATATTATAATAATGCCTTGGGATTTGTTGAGGGTTCTAGAACTTGTTATACAGTAGTAAATCAAAGCAGAATTAAAAGCAATATAGAAGATCGTAATAGGGCTATTGTTGATGCTTATTTGAATTATCTATTGGAAGAAGCTAAAGCAACAAGAATTGCTTCGACTACGGGATATGGTGAATATAGTAATGAAAGTTGGATTCATTGTCCTTGTAAGTATTCAGCTTCAACTAGTAAGGAATATTCATTTTCTTGCTGTACTAGTGCAGGATATAACGACTACGGTAAAACATGTGAAATCAAGGAAATTGCTACGAGGGTGCCTAAAGTTGTTAAAGATGAAGAAACGGGCAAGGATAAAACTGTTATGGGAGATTGGAAATTTGATTCTAGAACCGATGGATGTAAAGATTATACAAGTAACAGATATGATTTGGTGTGTGGTACTCCAACAGTGAATGAGACTACTAATGTAAAGACGACAACTACAACATGTAAAGTGCTTGAGGCAACGTGTAACAAAAGTGAAACAAGTTCTTACGAATGGTACGATTATGGTACTGTTAACGTTTCAGTAAATGATAATGGTACATATAGAAATGCATCATGGAGTTATAGCAGGTGCGCTAATAAATCTGCACCTACAGCTGATGCTTCCTCTGCGTATAGTAACTATCAAACAATTAAAAGAAATGCTGAAAACTTTATATCTGAGACTTTATACGCTTGTTATAATTTAAATTCCAATAACCTTTATACTTTGTCACCAAATTTAAGTATTTCTTATTATGATGGAAATAAATACTCATATGCTGGTACTTTAAAAGGAAATGAGATGGGTAAATCAACGCCATCTGAAGTTACCTATGATGATGGTGAAAGTTATAATTACGAAACGTTGAAATTGAATGATTGTGGTAGTGGTAAATGTACAAAAACAGGAGCTTCTTTTCCATTACATAAGTCTTCAAAAGTAAGTAAAACGGTAAAGCTATATTATACCCTTGATAGTGATGATAATAGTTATAAATTAATAAAAAAAGGTAATGGTGTAGCTTTAAAATCAAGTTATGAAAGCAATACTATTCCAATGAATATGAGTTATTTACCAATATCTTTTAATGCTAATAGCAACAATTATTTGAAGATAAATTATAGTCAACTAGGCCATAGAAGTAGTACTAGTAGCGTAACACAAGTTGATAAGTATTTATCTGATATTTACAACAATTATGGTGAGTGGTCATGTAAGTTTAATTTAGATTATGAATTGGTTACGGATAGTGGTTTAAATGTTATTTTTAGAACTATTGATTTGAAAAATCCATTTCCAGGACAATCAGATAATCAAAGAGCGTCTGGTGCTAACTGGTGTGATTATTATGGTAATGGCACATGCGGTCTTCTAAGCGGTATTGTAGAAAGCGTAATTACTAGTAAGCAAGATATATATGAAAGAGAACCAATGTATTCATTTACATTAACGCCAACCATTATAACGCAAATACGAGGTTATAACAAGAATAATAGTTATGATGATTTTAATTTAAGTTGTGATGCTAATGGTGAAAGATGTATGAGTAATTTCTTACATACACTTATTGGTGATAATACAGGTGATGTTGGTGATACAAAAGCTAGTGGTACGTGTGTTGCTTCAAGTATTGAAGAAGGCAGAAAAAAATATTATACTTGTCAACCAAAATAAGAGTTTATTGCTCTTATTTTTTTGTCTAATTTTGTCGAAAATGTGCTATAATTAAAATATGAGGAGTAGGTTAAAATGATAAAGAAATTATTATATGTTACTTTAGCTTTTTGTATATTGCTTGCTAATATGTATGTTCCTGATGTTTTAGCTGCTACTGATGATAGAACATTTGGACAAATTAAGCAGGAGCTAGCTGATTTTAAGCAACAATACGAGGATAATAAACTACAACAAGAGTTAACGGCTGAGGAAAGAGAAACAACTAAGGAAAATATTCGAATAACAGAAGATAATATCATGGAAACACAAAATGATATAGCGGAGTTATATAAAGAAATAGATATCTTAAATGATAATATTGCCGCTAAGGAACAAGAAATTAAGGATATTTTAGCTTTCTATCAAATTTCTAATGGTGAATCGGCGTATTTAGAGTATGCTTTTGGAGCTAAAACATTTACTGATTTTATTTACCGTGCTGCTATATCTGAGCAATTAACTGCATATAATAATGATTTAGTAGAGAAGTATAAAAAAGATGTAGAAGCTAGTAAAAAGAAAACGGAAGAATTATTAGTTAAAGTAAGAGAATTAGAAGTTAAACAAAATGAGTTAAATGCTTATTTAGTTAAATTAGGTAATGACTTACAAGACTTATATGATGACTCATTAAGTATTGAGTCACAAATACAATTATCAGAGGATTTGATATCAACATTTGAGGAAATGGGATGTAAAGATAACGAGACTCTTGATGAATGTGCTAAAAACAAGATACCTCAAGATAATGGCTTCTTAAGACCACTTGAAGCTGGATATATTACAGGCTGGTCTGGTTATAGAGGTGATATTGGTATTTCTGGAACAGGAGCTGTTCACCATGGACTTGATATGTCAGCTGATGGAGCGACTTCTAGCGATATACCACTTTATTCTATAGCTAATGGTGTTGTTATTGCTGTATATGATACTTGTGGAGATGGCGGTAGAAAAGTATATATTCAACACAATGTTAATGGTACTTTATATATAAGTTCTTATTGGCATTTAAGGCGTATAGATGTTGAAAAAGGTGATGTTGTTACTAAGTATACACAAATTGGTTTACTTGGTGGTAATGTATACGAAAGAGGATGTAGTATACCTGATACATTGACAAGTGGAGCTCATTTACATTTGGAGATGAGTACTGCTAATTTCGATATTAATAATTTCTGGTCATATCGTTCAGGATGGTTAAATCCAGAAAAGTTTATTAATGTACCAAGTGTTAAGTATCAAGATTGGTATAATAGAACTACAAGATACTAAGAAACTAGGATCTTTGTCAAATAGTGTCAGTGATTTATGTTACCAACACTATTTATTATAGAACTCTTAATTAGGTTGAATTTCAACCTTTTTTTGTAGAAAAAAACTAATCTAGCCGATTAGTTGTTCAATTTTATTTTCATCAAGATTAACTATTTTTGATATTGTTGCATTATCCATATTTAAACTAATTAAGTTATTAATAACGGATAACGTTGCTTCTTCTTTGCCAACATCAATACCTTGCTTATAATAATATAATAATTCATTAACCTCCTTATCTGTTAATTTAGCTTTCTTTTGCATAAAACTTTGCATATAATCTCTCCTTTCATTTTGATTATAAAACATTAAAAAAATTAATACAAATGATAGAAATTGCAAATTAGTAAGATAAAAAAAACAAATTTTATAAATTGATATAATAAAATAAAAAAACTGTATAGACAATTTTTTTCAAATCTATACAGTTTTATTAAATTTGTAAATTTTTAATTTTTTTCAATTTTTTGACCTTGATATATATCATTTTTAGCCATGTACTTATCAATATCATTTAAAACACAGAATTTTTTAAGTAACCAGGTAGGCGCTATTAGTTCTTTAGCGTCAGGGTCACCTGATAATCTGTGTATAACAATTTCTTCACGAAGGTATTGTAATTGTTCACATACTATTTCGACGAATTCATCTTTAGATATAATATCGAATGGTTTTTCTTTATATATTTCTCCTAGTTTGGTATGCTCAAGCACATGTAACATATGTATTTTAATACCTTGAATATCAAGGTTATTTAAGTATTTAACTGTATCTATCATCATGTCTTTAGTCTCATAAGGTAGACCATTAATAATATGTACAACGACATTGATATTTCTTTCTCTTAGTTTACTAACCATATCGGTAAAACATTTTAGATCATGGCCGCGATTAATAAATTTAGATGTTTGCTCATGTATGGTTTGTAAACCTAATTCGATAGTTAAGTAAGTTCTTTTATTTAATTCTTCTAAATAATCTAAACATTCATCAGATATGCAATCAGGACGAGTAGCAATAGAAATACCAATAACATCTTTAATATTTAATACTGTTTCATATTTTTCTTTTAAGATGTTTAAAGGCGCATAGGTATTTGTTCTAGCTTGAAAATAGGCTATATATTTTCCTTCAGGCCATTTTTTGTTCATGATGGATTTGACATTATTAAATTGTGTAACTAAATCATCTTTTATATTACCAGCAAAGTCTCCACTACCTAATTTACTACAATATATGCATCCACCATTACTTAAGTGGGGACAAGAAAAACCTGCATTTAAACTTATTTTCATTATCTTGCACCCAAATTTATTTTTATAGTAATAATCGAGTGTGTGATATCTTTTATTATTGTTTGAATACTTGAACATAATAATCACCAAAATGATTATATCATGTATTATTAAAATATTGTGAAATTTTATAAAATTACTTTATCACTTTTAAGATTTTTGCTATAATTATAAAGGAGGTTAAGAAAGATGAAAAAATATGGTTTGTTAAAAGCTTTGGCTATAGCATTATTCGCTATTGTGCTATTTAGCTGGTGTATTCCTGCTGGTACATATTCTAATGGTGGTGTATCAACATTAGATGCAACAACACCTATTGGTATTGTTGATATCATTAGATTACCATTCATGACAATGGCAACTTTCGTTCAATTTTTCTTATTATTCTTAGTTATTGGTGGTTTTTATGGCGTTTTAAATAAAACTACTGTATATTCTAAGTTGGTTGATAAAGTTGCTAAAACAGATAAGAAGAAATTCTTAATATGTACAGTTATAGTTATGGCAGTATTAGCTTCAATGGCTGGTAATGTTTATACTTTCTTTGTTGTATGTCCATTTTTAATTGCTGTATTGCTTAAGATGGGATATAACAAGTTCACAGCTGTAGCAGCTACAGTTGGTAGTATATTAGTTGGACAAATAGGTACAACTATTGGTTTTAATATTTGGGGATTATTAAGTTATGTATTTAACTTAAAAATGACTTCTGTTATTTGGGCAAGAATTATTTTCTTAGCAGTTTCTGTAGCATTATATGTTATAACATTAAATAAATATATTGCTTCAAATCCTGCTAAAAAAGGCAAGAAAACAATTGAAGAAAGAATTCCTTTATATGAGGATGCAACATCTAAAAAGAGTTTTATGCCTTTAGTTGTTATTTCTTGTATTGCTATCGTTTTAGTACTAGTTGGTACATATGATTGGAATTTTTCTTTCAAGGCAACATTATTCGATAGTATGCATGATGCTATAACAGGTTTTGAAATAGGCGGTTATTATCTTATCCAAAATTTATTTGGTAGTGTATCAGCAATTGGTGCTTTCACTAATTATGATGTAATGATCGTATTAATTATTGCTGCTCTTATTATTGGATGGATTTATAATGTTAAACTAAATGATATGTTGTCTGGATTCATCGATGGATGTAAAGAAATGATTGTTCCAGCATTATATGCTGTTTTATCATTTGCTATCTTTACAGCTGTAGTTGTTTTGAATTCTAACAAAGGTGTTGAAGGTAGTTTTTCTGTAACAATGATCGGTGCGATTATGTCTAAAGCAGAAAGATTTAATGCTATATCAGTAGTATTAAGCTCAGCTATCATGAGTTTTACGCATACTGATTTCTATACTTTATTAACAACTGCTGCTCCAATACTTGGAAGTTATACAGCTAAAACTAGCGCTGTTGCTTTCGGATTACAAGCAATATATGGACTTGTTATGTTAATAGCACCAACAAGTACATTGTTGTTAGTTGGCTTAAGCTATCTAGATGTTGAATACAAGGACTGGGTTAAATACATTTGGAAATATTTACTAATTATTCTTGCTGTAGTTATTGCTATAGTATTTATATTAGCAGCTTAAAAGATGTTTCTAACATCTTTTAAATTTGCCTTAAAAGGTCATTTATGATATAATTAAGTTGTCTAAGATAATGCGGTTAAAGCCTGTAATAAAAAAACCGACTGATTAACGTAATAGGGAATCTAATTTGTTAATGGTGTTGAAAACTTATTTTAATATAAGGATCCTAAAGTTAACAATGTGATACCCACCTGGTAGAAAACTAGGTTTTTATCGTTAATGGGCTCGCTATCTTGGACTTTTTTTGTATATTTACTTGAAAATATGAATAAATAATAGTAAAATGTTAAAAGGAGCTGATTAGAATGTTATGGAATTTATTATATTTATTAATTGGTGTCGTAGTAGGTGCTGTAGCTGGCTTCTTAGTAGCTAGACATCTTATGCAAAAACAATTAAAAGAGCATCCACCAATAAATGAACAAATGATTAAAGCAATGATGACGCAAATGGGTAGAACACCTAGTCAAAAACAAGTTAATCAAATGATGAAGTCAATGAATAAATTCATGTAAAAAGTATAATATATACTTTTTTTATGTTATAATAAGGAAGAGGTGTTTATATGACTAACAAAGAATATGCTGATTTTTTATTACCTGGTAATGATAAAACAATTGAAGATTATGAAAAAATGTATCCAGAAAGAAATTTGCCTGAAGGTGCTATTGTAACAAGATATGCGCCAAGTCCAACAGGTTTTGTTCACATGGGAGCTTTATTTGCGGCTTTTATTGAAAGTAAAATGGCAAGACAAACTAATGGTGTATTTTATTTAAGAATTGAAGATACAGATCAAAAAAGAGAAGTAGAGAATGGTGTTAATGGTATCATTACTGACCTTAAAAACTATGGCGTTACTATTGATGAAGGTATGACATCAGAGTCAGAATGGATTGGTAATTATGGACCATATATTCAAAGTAAAAGAAAAGAAATATATCAGACATTTGCTAAATACTTGATTGAAAATGATTTAGCTTATCCATGTTTTTGTTCTGAGGAAGATTTAGATAATATTAGAAAAGAGCAAGAAACAGTTAAGGATAGAATTGGTTACTATGGTAAATGGGCAAGAGATAGATACTTATCAAGAGAAGAAGTTATTAGTAAAATTGAAAAAGGTGAAAGTTATGTTATAAGATTAAAATCACCTGGTAAATTTGAAAATAAAGTTGTATATGATGATTTAGTAAAAGGTAAATTAGAGTTACCTGAAAATGATATGGATATCGTTATTATTAAAGGTGATGGCCTACCAACATATCACTTCGCACATTTAGTAGATGATCACTTAATGCGTACAACACATATTATAAGAGGTGATGAATGGTTACCTTCTGTTCCTATTCATTTACAATTATTCAAAGTATTTGGATTTAAAACTCCTAAATATGCTCATATAGCTCCATTATTAAAAGAAGATAATGGTATTAGAAGAAAATTAAGTAAGAGAAAAGATCCTGAAGCTGCTATTTCATATTATCATGAAAAAGGTATTCCTTTAGAGGCTGTATTATTGTATTTATGTACTGTAGCTAACTCTAATTTTGAAATGTGGTATTTACAAAACAAAGATAAAACAGTAGATGATTTTAAACTAGAATTTAAAAAGATTAGTTCATCAGGTTCTTTATTCGATGTTGAAAAACTACTTAATATTTCTAAAAACTATATTAGTTTATTAACAGCTGAAGAAGTATATAATAAATCATTAGAATATAGTGAAAGATATGATTCTGAATTACATGATTTATTAGTTAAATACAAAGATTATAGTATCAATGTATTTAATATCGAAAGAAATCAAAAGAAACCTCGTAAAGATTTGGCTATGTTCTCAGATGTTAAAAAAGAAAATTGGTATATGTATGATGAATTATTTACTAATTTGGAATATAACTGGGATACTATAACTGATATGAATGAAATTAAAAATATTTTAAATACATATGTTGAAAAATATTTTGATGAAAATGACGATAAAGAAACATGGTTTAATAAGATGAAGGATTTAGCTTCTTCTTTAGGCTATGCTAGAGAAGTTAAAGATTATAAAGAAAATCCAGATAATTATAAAGGTCATGTTGGTGATATAAGTATGGTTCTAAGAGTTGCTTTAACAACAAAAACAATGACACCAGATTTATATGAAATCATGAAATTATTAGGTAAGGAAAGAATTAAAGATAGAATTTCTAAACTTTAATTCTTTTTTTTATCTAAAAGTATTTACTTTTTATCAATTATTATGTATAATTTATTATGTCATTGAAATTGCAGGTGTAGTACAATGGTTCGTATGCGGCCTTTCCAAGGCTGAGATGGGAGTTCGATTCTCCTCACTTGCTCCATTTGAAATAAACATCGAACTTATATAGTTCGATTTTTTCTTTATAAAATAACTATTTTTAATATTTAAAAATTTCGGTGAACGAAAAGTGAACGAAAAGTGAACGAAAGCGTTGATAATATTTTTATAAACGTATATAATAATATTGGGTGATAAAAATGAAATTCGTAGAAAATGAGTGCTGTGAATTAAAAAGTATTTTAACAAAAGATATCAAAAAAGAAATAATTGCATTTGCAAACACTAATGGTGGTAAAATTTACATTGGTATAGATGATGATAGCAATATAATAGGAATAGACAATATTGATAATAATTTACAAGCAATAACCGGAATGGTAAATGAAGGTATAAAGCCATCATTAATAGAATATACACAAATCAAAATTGAACAATATAACAATCTAGATGTTATTGTTATAGAAATTCAAAGTGGTCCAAACAAACCATATTATTTAGCCGATAAAGGTTTAAAACCAAGTGGTGTATATTTAAGACATGGTTCTTCTTCTATTCAGGCATCTGACGAAATTATAAGAAAAATGATATTTGAACATGCTACATTAAGATTTGAAGAAATGATTTCTAAGAATCAAAATTTAACTTTTGAATATTTAGAAAAAAAATTCAAGGCCAATCATTTATCATTTGATGAAAATAAATATAAATTATTAAATATTATTAATGAAGAAAATAAATATACTAATTTAGGATTATTATTATCTGATCAATGTTCTTATACAATAAAATGTGCAATATTTAATGGAACAAATAAAATAGAATTTCGCGATAGAAAAGAATTTACTGGATCAGTTTTAAAACAAGTTGATGACATTTTTGAATATTTTGAATTATTCAATAAAACTAGTGGAAAAATTGTTGGACTTAAAAGAATAGATACACGCGATTATCCTGAATACTCATTAAGAGAAGCATTATTGAATGCCATAATACATAGAAGTTATTATTTTGATAGTAGCATAATTGTAACACTTTATGATGATAAATTTGAAATACTTTCTATGGGAGGATTGATTGATGGAATAACTATGAAAGAAATATTTAAAGGTGTTTCTTCATCTAGAAATCCAAATTTAGCAAATATATTTTATAGATTTGGATATGTTGAATCATTTGGAACAGGTATTGGAAGAATAATGGATAGTTATGCAGAATATGCTAAAAAACCAATTTTTGATGCTACAGAAAATACTTTCTCTATTACACTTCCAAATATGAACTATGAGGAAGTATCAAATAACTCAAATAATATTTCTCCAAGTTTATCACAAGAAGATATAATTGTTAATTATTTAAAAGAATATAATAAAATAAATAGAAACGAAGCAGAAAAATTATTAAACGTTTCTAAAACAAGAGCATATCAAATTATTGCTGAAATGTTAGAAAAAAATATAATTAAAAAAGAAGATACTGGTAAAAATACACATTATATGCTAAAATGACATTGGATTAGTTGTTAGTATTTCACTATGTAAGGAGTTTCAAATAGCCTGTGCTATCGCTCCGTTTGAAATGAACGTCGAACTTATATAGTTCGATTTTTTTGATATCAAAAAGTGCATTGCTATATACTGATTCACAAGTTATATCAGTTTTTGACAAAATACAACTTTTTTTGATATAAAATGCACTGTTTTTTTAAAAAATAGTGCATTTTATATTGACTAAAGTATTTTTATATCATATGATGTGGACAGTTCATAGGTCTTATATGGAACCATTTAAACCTGCAAAACTTCCTATAGAATATAATATTGACAAAGACTTACTTAAATTAATCTCTGAAGCTAACGAAAAATATGGCGAATATAAATCTCTAATTAATACATTAGAATTTGATTCAAGATACTTTTTAGATTCAATATTATTAAGTGAAAGTTTAAAATCAACCCAAATTGAAGGCACACAAATTTCACAAGATGAATTATTTTATCTTAAATACCTTCCCCAAACAGATGATAATAAAGAAATACAAAACCTAAAAGATTCTATTGAATATGCTACTAAATATCTTAATGATAATCATAAAATAGATTTGAAATTAATTAATAATATGCATAAAATTTTATTAAATAGTGTTAGAGGTAGTGAAAAAGAACCTGGTAAAATTAGAACTACTCAAAATTGGATAGGTGGGAAAGGTTCTACGTTGGAGACAGCAATTTTTATTCCTCCTATTCCAGAAGATATTCCTTTTTATCTTTCTAATTTATTAGAATATATGAATGATGCGTTTATCGATCCAATTTTTGTCAATCTTGCTATTTCGCATTCTCAATTTGAAACAATACACGCCTATCGTGATGGTAATGGCCGATTAGGTAGAACACTTATTCCAATTCAATTATCATTATTAAGCAATAGTGAACCAATATTATTTTTATCAGAAGTAATTGAAATATACAAACCTAGTTATCATAAATTTTTAAATGAGAGTCGAAAAGGAAATATGCTTGGATATATTAAATTCTTTTTGCAATGTGTAATTGAACAATGCAATAATTATATTATAAAAATTAATTCCATAAAAAATATTTATAAAAAAGATATGGAAAAAATCAAACAAATAAATGGTAATTCTGTTTATAGAATAATGCCAGTAATCATGAAGCAAATAATATTCACAAAAAAGGAAGTTGAAGAACAGTCTGGTGTTTCAAGAAATGTAGTTTCTAATATTATTGATCAACTTGTTGAATTAAAAATAATTGAACCAGACATGACATATGCAAAAAAAGCATTT
>JAEEGL013433157.1_pt1 | contig 45244 bp, 35 predicted proteins | sample 9134231 | NCBI WGS metagenome assembly JAEEGL01 (sample SAMN16246548, study PRJNA631951) | gut metagenome | biome: gut microbiome; feature: rumen; material: fiber-attached | host: Bos | place: Iran: Karaj | collected 2018-10 | reverse complement strand
CCTGCCGGTGAAGCCGAAGTAATAGGAGTACGGTCGTGAACGAACTTAATGTGTTTGCAGCGAAAGTGCTGCCTAAGCAAGAATTATTCTCCCAGGGCCACAGAGCCTGTCAGGGCTGTATCCCCGCTCTGGTGTTGCGCTGGATGCTCAAAGTCCTGGGCCGTAATACCATTGTTTGCAATGCCACCGGTTGTATGGAGATCATTTCTTCATCTTACCCGGAAACAGCCTGGAATGTGCCCTGGATCCACGTGGCTTTTGAAAACGCCGCTGCCGTGGCTTCCGGTGTGGAAGCAGCCATCAAAGCACTCCGCCGTAAAGGCCGCCTGCCTTACGATGTAGAGCCCACCATCTTGGCTATCGGTGGTGATGGCGGTACATCCGATATTGGTATTCAGGCTCTCTCCGGCGCTATGGAACGTGGCCACCGCATCATTTACCTCTGCTATGACAACGAGGCTTACATGAATACCGGTGTGCAGCGCTCCAGCTCCACTCCGCTCTGGGCGACAACCACCACCAGCCCGGCCGGCAAGCTCTCCAAAGGTCAAAAAACCTGGAAAAAACCGCTGGCCCGCATTATGGCCGATCACCGCATCGCCTACTGCGCCACTATGAGCCTGGGCTACCCCTTTGATTTTGTCTCCAAAGTGGAAAAAGCCAAAGCGGCCGACGGTCCGGTCTTCCTCCACTGCTTTGCTCCTTGCCCCACCGGCTGGAAGTGCGGCTCCGAACTGGGTATCCGCCTCTCCCGTCTCGTGGTGCAAACCGGTGTTTATCCGCTCTTTGAAGTGGTGGACGGCGTGACTTATCAAACCTATAAGCCGCCTTTCTTAAAACCGCTCAAAGATTATGTCTCTCCGCAAGGGCGCTATAAACACCTTAGCGCCGAGGATGTTGAGATTCTGGAAGGCCTTGTGCGCGAAGAATATTACAAATTTGAGCGCTCGGCCGTTCAGGTGGAGGAATAATATGGCTAGTTATGATACTGCAAAAATAGATGCCATTCTCGCCAAGAATGAGTATGCCGAGGCCAATTTGCTGGCTATTCTGCAAGATATCCAGGCCGCTGAGGGCTATTTGCCCCGCCCGGCTCTCGAGCATGTAGCCAAAAGCCTCGGGATTTCCATTGCCCGCATTTACAGCATGGCCACTTTTTACAAAGCCTTTAGCTTAAAACCGCGCGGCAAACATATTTGCACTGTGTGCATGGGTACTGCCTGCCATGTGCGCGGAGCCGGCCGTATTCTCGACAAAATCGAGGAGAATCTCAAAATCAAAGCCGGCGAAACCACCAAAGATCTGCTCTTTACCGTTGAGCGGGTCAACTGCGTTGGTGCCTGTGCTATGGGTCCGGTCGTGATTATGGATGGCGAGACCATCGGCAATGCCACGGCTAATAAGATTAACAAGGTCATTAACGACATTAAAGCGGACAGCAAAAAGTCCTGATAAGGAATGGCAAACGCATGGAACGGATTAAATCAATAAAACAGCTTCAGGATCTTGAAGCAACTCTCGCCGCTGCCAGAAAGAGCGACCGCCCGGTTGTTACTGTTTGTGGCGGTATCGGATGTACTGCCAACGGCTGTCAAAAATTAGTTGCCGAGTTTAAAAAACTCATCAGTGAAAAGAATTTGGGCGATAAAGTTGAATTACTGGTCACCGGCTGTCTGGGCTTTTGCGAAATGGGCCCGGTAGTTGTTGTTTATCCCCAAAAGACTTTTTATAAAAAAGTCCAGGTGGCTGATGCCGCCGACATTTTAGACAGCGCCATAAGCGGCAAAGCGGTGGAGCGCCTACTTTACACCGATGCCGAGGGCAAAAAGATTGAAAAAGAGGATGATATCCCCTTCTATAAAAATCAAAAGCGTGAGCTCACCGGTATTTTGGGTGTTATCGACCCCGAAAGCATTGAGAGCTATTTAGCCGCCGGTGGTTACCAGGCTCTCGCTAAAGTGCTCTCCGGCATGAAGCCCGAAGATGTTATTAACGACATCATTAAGAGCGGACTCCGCGGGCGCGGCGGCGGCGGTTTCCCCACCGGCAAAAAGTGGGAGAGCTGCCGGAAAGCAGCCGATAAACTTGGCGCCAGTAAGCGCTATGTTATTTGTAATGCCGATGAAGGCGATCCCGGTGCCTTTATGGATGAAGCCGTTTTGCAGGGCAACCCGCACACCGTCATCGAAGGTATGCTCATTGGGGCTTTTGCTATCGGCAGCGACGAAGGTATCGTCTATGTGCGTAACGAGTACCCACTGGCCATTAAGAGCCTCTCAGCTGCTTTAGCTCAAGCGCGCGAAGCCGGCCTTTTGGGTAAAAATATTTTAGGCACCGATTTCTCCTTTGATATCCGCATCAACCGCGGTGGTGGCGCTTTCGTCTGCGGTGAATCTTCCGCCCTCATCGCTTCCATCGAAGGTTTTGTCGGTGAGCCTCGCGCTAAACACATCCACATGGCTGAGTCTGGCTTAAACGATAAGCCGACTGTGCTGAACAATGTGGAAACCTGGGCCAATGTGCCGCTCATTATTAAAAACGGCGTCGCTGCCTTTACCGCTATCGGTACCGGCGATGTTACGGAAAATCCCTGGAATGGCTCCAAGGGCACCAAGATCTTCTCCCTGGCCGGTAAAGTCAACAACACCGGTCTTGTGGAAGTACCCATGGGCGCCACCCTGCGCGATATCATCTTTGGCGTAGGCGGCGGCATCAAAAACGGCAAAAAGTTCAAAGCCGTGCAAACTGGTGGCCCCTCCGGCGGCTGTATTCCCGAGAAATATCTCGATATGCCCGTTGATTTCGACGAACTCTCCAAAGTGGGCTCCATGATGGGCTCCGGCGGTATGGTTGTTCTCGATGAAGACTCCTGTATGGTGGATTTTGCCAAATACTTTGTGGAATTCCTCTGCGAAGAATCCTGTGGCAAGTGCACCACCTGTCGTGAAGGTCTTGCCCGCCTGAAAGAGATTTTAACCCGCATCACCGAGGGCAAGGGCCGCGCTGATGATCTGGAACTCATCGAAGCTGTCTGCGAAACGCTTTCTCAGGGCTCACTCTGTGCTTTGGGCGGTTCCGCTGCCAACCCGGTGCTCTCCACTCTCCGCCACTTCCGCGAAGAATATGAAGCCCATATCTTCCAGAAGAAGTGCCCGGGCAAAGTGTGCAAGAAGCTCATCAAATTTAGCATTAACGATAACTGTACCGGTTGTACCGTTTGCGCCAAGAACTGCCCGCAAAATTGTATCTCCGGCGCTCGTAAAGAGAAACACGTTATCGATAGCGCTAAATGTATTAAGTGCGGTGTTTGTAAAGAAGTTTGTAAGTTTGGCGCGGTAACCGTCGAGTGACCAGCCAGGGAGACAAATATGACCGAAGCAAAAGTAAATAACGCCCCCATGGTCGAGTTCATAGTGGATGGCAAAAAATGTTCTGCCCCCCGCGAGTCCAGTTTATTGGATTTCTTACTCGCTAATGGCTATGATATTCCCTATCTCTGCCACAACCCGGCGGTGAAGCCCTATGGCGCCTGCCGCCTCTGTCTGGTGGAAGTTAAAAACGGCCGCAAGACCAAACTCACCACCTCTTGCAATTATCCGATTTTAGAGGGAATTGAAGTTTTCACCAATACCGAAAAGGTGCGCCGCAACCGCAAGATGGTTATGGAGCTCCTTTTGGCCAGAGCGCCGGAGTCTAAAGAGCTCCGTCAAATGGCTAAAGATCGCTTTGGTATTGATGCGGACAAATTGCCCTTTGAAAAGAATAACGGCAATAAGTGCATTCTTTGCGGCCTCTGCGTACGTGTCTGCCGCGAACTCGTGGGTATCGAAGCGCTCTCTTTCGCCGGCCGCGGTGAGCACAAAGAGGCCATTTCGCCTTTCCACGATGTAGCCAGCACCTGTATCGGTTGCGGCGCCTGTGCCGTGGCCTGTCCCACCAACTGCATTGGTTTGGATCAGGTCATCACCAAGCGTTCTCTCGCCCGCTGGAACCGCGAATTGCCCATGAAGACCTGCAAACGCTGTGGTTATGCCTATGCTCCGATGTTCCAACTCGAGCATTTCCAGAATATCTCCAGCGTACCGGCAGACTTCTTCGACCTCTGCCCAGATTGCCGTAAATAATTAAGCGGCCTTTTCGCTTTCACTTTATGCTCGCCTGGCTTTACCAGTATATAATAAGCCCTTTGGCCTATTTGGCAGTAAGTCCCTTTTTGCTGCTCCATCCCAAGGTGCGCCACGGTGTATTGCAGCGCTTGGGGCGTTTTAGCGGTGAGCTCACGCAAAAACTCAAAAATTTGCCGGAAAAGCGCATTTGGTTCCACGGCGCTTCCATGGGCGACCTATTGGCTCTAAAGCCCACTATTGCCGCTTTTCATGCTGCTCATCCCGATTACGGCATAGTTATTACCACTATTACCGATAGCGGCATGAGTCTCGGCCAAAAGCAGCTTAAAGAGTATGGACCGGTGCTCTATGCTCCCTATGACATGGCTGGGCCGGTTAGCCGCTTTATAGCGGCTATAAGGCCCACTGTTTTAGTGCTGGAATATACCGAGCTCTGGCCGGTGCTCATGCTGAGAGCCCGTAAATCCGGCGCTAAATTGGTGCTTCATAACGGCCGCCTCTCTCAAGGCACGGCCGTTTATTATCGCCTGCTTTTTACCTTTACCGGCAATTTGCTCAAAATGCTCGATTTGCTCTTAATGCGCTCTTCCGATGAAGCCGAGCGGGCCCTTAGAGGCGGCGCTATGCCGAGCCATGTTCTTGTAACCGGCAACACCAAATATGATAACCTTTTAGGCGGCCTATCCCGGGCCAAAGAGCGCCATCTTTTTAGCCGTGAGGAGAAAAGCCGCCTTTTGGTTTTGGGCTCTATCCATCATGCGGAAATAGCGCCGCTTATTAAAATGGCTGCCGAATTAATGGAAAATATGCCGGATTTGGCGGTGGCTGTTGCGCCGCGCTATATGGAGCATATAGAAGATATTTTGGCCGAAGCCGCCAAAGCGCGCCTCAAAATTTCTCTGCGCAGCCAAAATACGCACATTGAAGCCGGCACACTTTTTGTGCTGGATAGTGTGGGCGAGCTGATGGATCTCTACTATACAGCCGATTTGGTCTTTGTGGGCGGCAGCTTTTGCAAAAGAGGTGGGCAGAATATTCTGGAGCCGGCTATTTGTGGTAAAGCGGTGCTTTTTGGCCCTTCAATGGATAATTTTAAAGTAGAAGCCACTTTGCTCCACGGCCGCGGCGGTTTGCAGCAAAACACCATTGCCCAGATGACCGAGACGATAAAAAAGCTCTTTGCCGGTGAAGAAGAGCTTAAAAAGCTGGGGGCCATGGCCAAAAACACGGTGGATAAAAATACCGGCGCGGCGGCCAAAAACTGCGAGCAGCTTTGCAAGCTCTTATAAGGGCCTAAACCTATATAAAAAAGCCGCGTAAGCAGGCACCTAAATTCGCGGCTACCGCTAAGTTGCGCGTGAAACCCATTGCATTTTTTCTTTTATGGTCGTAGAAGAGCCTAACAGCGGCCCTTGGGCCCAAAGGAGCTTTTATGGAAGAAGTTTTAGACGAAACCCAGTTTTTAGCCCCGGTTGACGGCGCTCTGCCTTCGCCGGGAGAAGAGCGGGCTATTATTTTGCCCTGCCCATTTGAAGCCACCGTGAGTTATCAAGCCGGCACCAAAGACGGCCCGGCCGCCATCATCAAAGCTTCGCAATATATCGAAGAGACCGATGAAGAGAGCGGAGTGGATCTTTGCGGGCTTAAATTTCGCACTGCCGACCCCCTGCCAATTGAGGATTTGACCCCTCAGGAAATGGTGGAATTTGTTAAAGAAAAAGCCCTGGAACTTTACCGGAATGATAAATTCGTTTTGGCCCTCGGCGGTGAGCACACCATCACTGTGGGGGCAGCGGGAGCCTGTTTTGAGCGCTACCCCAATGCCGGCCTCTTGCACCTGGATGCTCACCACGATTTGCGCCTGGAATATTGGGGCTCCAAATATAGCCACGCTTGCATTGTGCGCCGCCTCATTGAGCTCTATAATATCCCGGTGGCTTCCATCGGCATTCGCGCTTTTTGCCCGGATGAAAAGGAATTTAAAGAGAGCCGCCCGGTGCCCACTTGCTATGGCTGGGAGTGTGCCGGCCATGTGAGCCGCTCCTTCCCTTATATCGATAATCTGCCCAAAGAGATTTATATTACTCTGGATGTGGATGCTCTCGACCCTACGGTCATGCCGGCTACAGGCACCCCTGAGCCGCAAGGGCTAACTTACAGCGAAGTAAAGGAAATTATCAGCTATGCGGCCAAGGGGCACACCATTGTGGGCGCCGATGTGGTGGAGCTCTCACCGCGCCCCGGTTTCCACCATGCCGATTACACAGCTGCCAAGCTGGCCGTGCAGCTTTTAATGGCAGCGCTTAATAAAAGAGGTTAAAGAATGCTCATTTTAAAAAGTCCCAGAGAAATAGAGCTCATGCGGGTGGCCGATATCCACACCGCCGAAATTTTGCAAATTCTGCGCGAGGCGGTAAAGCCCGGTGTCTCCACTAAAGATCTCGACCTTATTGCCGAAAAAGAAATTAAAAAACGCGGAGTTAAAAGCGCGTTTTTGGGCTATAACGGCTTTAAGGGCAATATCTGCGCCTCCATCAACGAAGAGGTGGTGCACGGTATTCCTTCGCCTAAGCGCATTTTAAAAGAGGGCGATATTATCTCCATTGATTTTGGTGTAGTTTATAAGGGCTATGTGGGTGACTCGGCCATTACTGTGCCTTGCGGCAAAGTGAGCGAAGTGGCTACCCACTTGATGGCCGCCACCAAAGAGTCTTTAAAGCGGGCTATTGCCTGCTGCACACCGGATAATTATCTCTCCGATATCGGCATAACCATTCAGGATTATGTGGAAGCCGAGGGCTTTTCCAGTGTGCGCGACTATGTGGGCCACGGCATCGGCACCTCCATGCACGAAGATCCGCAAGTGCCCCATTATTACACCGGCCACCGCGGCATTCACCTCCGCGAGGGGCTCGTTATTGCTGTGGAACCGATGGTCAATGAGGGCACCTGGAAGGTAAAAAGCCTCTCCGACGGCTGGACTGTGGTCACCAAAGACGGCAAATTGAGTGCCCACTTTGAACACTCGATTGCCATTACCAAAGATGGGCCTTACGTACTCAGCCTCCTGCCAGGTATGGAATTGTAATTTATTTAATTTTTAATGATTTTAAAGCTTTTTGTACGATGCCGTGTTTTTCTTTTGGCCACTGATTTAGAGCTTCTTTCATACTCATGCTCTCGGTCATTTGCATGGCGCTGATGAGAATTTCCGGGATGGCATCGATTTCTTCGGGAGCTATTTTCATGGTGTGGCCGTGAAGCTGCGTTCTTCTGATATCATTGGGTATGGCTTCTCCGCTTTCGGCCAGGTAGAGATGGAAAATTTCAAATTTTTCCTTAGCTATTTGCAAAATTTCCGCTACGCTCATGGATACTTTTTCGTCAAAAACTCTTTGATAGAGCTCATTTAAAGAGTCCTCGCGGCATCTGGCATTATCGCCGATGGTAAAGATAAAGCCCTTTTTATGGCGTTTTTCAAAATTATCGAGCATGGTGTGCTTAGCGGCAAAATACCACAAAAGGCTAGGCACAACCTGACCGCTCCCGCCATCTTCCAGCCAGAGGTCGAGGAGCTGCTCGGCAACGCGGATATCCGATTCAAATTGCGTCACTTGTAAGGGGGATTGGTCCTGGTAATCGCCATAAGCGGCAAACATGAGCGCCGGATCTTTTACCACATTGGTGGAATAGAGCTTCATCATGGTTTCATTTAAAGCTTCTGTCGCCACTTTTTGGGCCAGGTAGCCCATGGAACCGGTGACATCAAGGCCGATGATGATGGGGGTTGATTCCGGGTGATCCTCAGAATCGCGCGCCTCGCGCATGTTGATGAATTTTGGGTCAAAGCGGGGATCGCATTTTTTGCTTTTGAAAATTTCTTCATTATTTTGGTCGCTGCTTAAATTGCGGCTGTTTTTTAATTTGCTCCAATCAGCGGCTGTATAACTTCCATGGCCCATGGTGATTAATCTCCTAAGTGTTTTAGGTAATCCACGCCAGTTCTGGCGGCGGCGCGCTGAATCATCTGCTCAGAGAGCAAAGTGGCTTTATGGGTCAAAGCTTTGGTATCGAGCTCGGTTAATTGGAAGTTTTCCACCACCTGGCGGCCATTTACAAAGACATGGCGGGCATAATTATGACCGGTGCAGAAGAGCAGGGCGGCCAGTGGATCGTGCAGTGCGCCGGCATAGCCCACATGGTCCATATCCCACACAGCAAGATCGGCTGCTTTGCCGGGAAGGAGTTGGCCGATATCATCGCGGCCCAAAACGCGGGCTGAGCCCATGGTGGCCATTTGCCACACTTTTAAGGCCGGCATAGACTGCACGCCGGTGCCCACGCGGTGGACAATGAGGGCCAGTTGCGCTTCGCGCAGCATATTGGAAGAATCGTTGCTGGCACTGCCATCGACAGCGAGGCCCACCGGCACGCCGGCCTCAATCATCTCCGGCACGCGGGCAATGCCGGAGCCGAGGCGCAAATTGGAGGCTGGGCAATGGGCTACGCCGGTGCCGGTTTTGGCTAGGCGCTCAATTTCTTCGTCATTAAAATGGACACCGTGAGCATACCAGACATCCGGCCCCAGCCAGCCGCAGGATTCCATATAATCGAGCGGGCGCATGCCCACTTTTTGCATGCAAAAATCATTTTCGTCAAAAGTTTCGGCCAGATGTGTATGTAAACGCACATTTTTATAAGAGCGGGCAAGACTTGCCGCCTCTTTAAGGCCGGTAGCTGTTACCGAAAACGGCGAGCAGGGCGCAAGAGCAATGCGGCACATGGAAAACTCTTCCGGGTCATGGTACATTTTAATAACCCGCTCGGAGTCTTTTAAAATATCTTCTTCGCTTTGCACCACGCTATCTGGTGGCAAACCGCCTTGAGATTCACCCATGCTCATGGAGCCTCTGGTGGGGTGGAAGCGCACGCCGAGCTCTTTGGCCGCCCTGATGGTATTATCGAGCATATCGGCCGGCTGCCCCTTGGGAAAGACATAATAATGGTCGGCCACAGTGGTGCAGCCGGAGAGCAGGAGCTCGCTAAGGCCCACTTGGGCGCTCACATAAACGGCTTCAGGTGTGAGCTCTTGCCAAATTTTATAGAGGCCGGTCAGCCAGTCAAAAAGTTTGGCATCTTGCACAAAGGGCACATTGCGCTGAAAGGTTTGGTAAAGGTGGTGATGCGTATTTATCATGCCGGGGGTGATGACCATCATTGAGGCTTCAATGACGCGGCTTGGGGCATCGTCCGGCAGCTTTAGTTCCTTGCCAACGGCTAATACCTTGTTGTCTTTGATCAGAAGGTCGGCATCGCGTAGTACCGGTTCTTCGGGATCATTAGTTAAAATTACCATGGCTTTGCGGAACATAGTATAGCTCATAGATAACTTCCTTTCTTTCGTGGCGTCGCAGCCAATGAGCCAGCGAATTATGCCAAAATAAATGGCGCCTGCCTAGTAAAAAGTAGGGCCATATGGCAATAAAAATAGCAAAGTTTTCTTAATTGAATAGAAAATGAACATATGATAGCTTTCAGCGGTGTTTTTTATTTGAGGTTATATATGAAAAACAAGCATTTAAAATTTATTCATCTTTCATTAGCCAGCTGGCTGAAAATACTAATTATATGCTTTATTGCCGCTTTTTCTTTTCACCCTACCGAAGCTTTTGCCCGCGCCGGCGGCGGCCACTCCTATAGGGGCGGTAGTAGCCATAGGAGCCATAGCAGCAGCCGGAGCCGGAGCCATAGCCGGAGCCATAGCCGGAGCCACAAAAAAGGCTCTAAAGATAGCGCTGACGGTCCGGATTTAAAGACAATATATGCTGTAGTTTTTGACGGCGCCAGCGACGGCCGCAGCGATGTTTTAGGTGATGCCGCTACCGATGAAACAGCTGCTGCGGCAACTATCTTTTTCTATAAAGCTGTTTTTGTCTTTTTCGCTATAATCACCTTAATTGTCGCTCTCCTTGTCCTTCTGGTTATTTCGCTTGTCATTTATGCTTTGATAAAACGGATTTTATATGGCCCGCCGGTGCCGGAGAGAGTTCTTAACCAGCGAACTCACCGCATTTATTTGAAAACACTCAAAGAGGCCGATGCCCACTTTAGTGAGCCTCTCTTTTACGATTTTATCCAGCTCCTCTTTGTGCGCACTTTGCGCGCTCTTGGTGATGAAGAAAAACTAAAAGCCGTGACGCCATATATTAAACCGGAGGTGCTGGAAACTATTAAATCTGCGCTCTTAGCGGATAGCCAAGGCCGGCTAAAAGATGTAGTTATCGGCTCCTTTGCCATAAAGAACGCTACTGCAAATCCCGAGCAAATTGAAGTAACTACCAAGCTGGAAGCCGATTACACGCTATTGGCAGAGGGTGAAGAAAAGCGCTATTATCTTGATGCTACCTTGATTTTAGCTAAAAAGGCCGGCGTGCTCTCCAAAGGGCCTAATGAAATTACCGCCCCCGGCTGCCCCAATTGCGGCGCTACGAGCGGCATTAAGGCTGACGGCACTTGTGCCTACTGCGGCTCGCCGGTAATTTCCGGCGAACATCAGTGGGTAGTTACCTATTTTAACCACTATAAAGAGCTAATAGACCTCGTGCCCGGCAGCGAGCATGTGGCAGAGGTGGGCACCAATCTGCCCACCGTTTTGGACCCCGACTTGGAAGCCAAACTGGCTGGCCTTGCTGAGCGCCACCCCGGCTTTGACCGCGCTCGCCTGGAAGAGCGGGTAAAGGAGGCTTTTCTTACCATTCAGGAGGCCTGGAGCAGCCAGCGCTGGGAGCTCGCCCGCCCGTTTGAGACCGATGCCATTTTTGACGTGCACCGTTTCTGGATAGATAATTATAAGCGGGTAAACCGCCGCAGTGTTTGCGAAAATGTAAATATTTCCCAAATTGAGCTTACTAAAGTTGATGATGATTACTATTACGAAGCGGTGACTTATAGAATCCATGCTTCCATGCTGGATTATGTGCTTGACCGCGATGGCAATGTTACTTCCGGCAGTAAGACTACACCGCGCGCTTTTACGGAATACTGGACTTTTATCCGCACTAAAGATTTTAGCGAAAAGGCTTATAATTCACATGAATGTCCTAATTGCGGCGCGGAGATTAAGCTGAACCAGGCCGGTAAGTGCGAATACTGCGGCACGGTTGTTACAAGCGGCAATTTCGATTGGGTCTTGAGCAGAATTGAGCAAGATGAGTCTTATGTAGGGTAAGAAGAAATCAGGAAAGTACACGGCTACTATCGAACTTTGGTCAGCTGGTGCAAAAGAGCTCATAGTGTGGTATAATCCCCGGTTGGTGGAGGTGTGATAATGAGTGATGTAGCATTTAATACGCTTCTGGCTAGTGTGGATAGCTTCTCTTATGACCAATGTGTGGCCTTATTATCTCGGCTTACGCAAGTATTTAAAAGCAAAAGACAAGAAAATACAAAGAGTGAAATTTCGCCGATTGACCGATTTTTTGGCACTGTGAGTGACGAAGATAGTGAAAAGATGTTGGAGGCAGTGCAAGAATGCCGAAGGATAGAGCCAAGTGAGTGGTAATTTGTTTGATACGAATGTTGTTATACGCATAGTTCAGGGAAATACGCTGATTGCCAATGAAGCACGCAAATTTAAGGGGGTTCATATTCCGGTTGTTGTACTTGGTGAATTGCTGTTCGGAGTGGAAAAATCACAATTAAGGATTGAAAATCGTAATAGATATTTAGAATTTTGTCTTTCTTATCCACTTCTTGATGTAACCAAAAATGTGGCTTTTGAATACGGTAAAATAAAATATACACTGCAGGCACACGGCAACATTATACCGGAAAATGATATGTGGATTGCTGCTACTGCCTTGGCCAATGATATGACAGTGGTTACTCAGGATAAACATTTTGCTCATATTCCCAGCCTAAAAGTTATAACATTATAGATAGATAAATTATTTTGCTTTCTTCGTTAGCCGCCCCGGCTGCCCCAATTGCGGCGCTACGAGTGGCATTAAGGCTGACGGCACTTGTGCCGACTGCGGCACGGTTGTTACGAGCGGCAATTTCGATTGGGTCTTGAGCAGAATTGAGCAAGATGAGTCGTATATTGGCTAAAGTGTGTCTCTTACAGCGTCGCTAAGAGAAAAAAGGCTACTAACTAGCTTTAAACCTCCTTGCTAGCGCCTTCGCTTAGTGCTACCCTGCGCGCGTGAAGGAGCCCTATCTGGAGGGGAAAATGAAGATAGATATTGCCGTTTTGGTATTAGTGCTTTTGCTGCTAATCCGCGGTATTGCCACCGGCGCTTTTCGCTATTTGTACCGTTTATTGGGGCTTGTGGCTGCTGTTTTTATCGCCCGCTATACAGCGCCGCAAATTGCGGAATTTATTCATAATAATATTGGTATATCTCTTAAGACGGCCTATTCGGCTTCTTCTCTGGTGATTATTATTCTGGCCGCTATTATGGTGACTTTTATCGTCGGCTGGATTTTAGACCCCATCATCAAAGCTTTTTTAAACGATGCCAACCGTGTTTTGGGCGCTATAGGCGGACTTTTTAGCGGCCTTATGTTTTCTTATATTCTTTTGTGGCTCTTGCTCATGCTGACGGCCAATTTTCCAAATTGGGAGCTCTTGCAGAAGCTTGAGCCGGAGAGTTCGCACTCATTTAATTTTGTGAAATCGCATAATTATCTTAGTAGTGTTGATTTTGAAATTATGCCAAAGCTGGAAGCTTTGCAGGATTTGGCCAAAAATCCGCAAAAAATGTTGCCAGCCGATTTAACCGATAACAAACTGATAAAAGATATATTAAATAGCCCAGAATTATTGGAAAAATTAAAAAATGGCAATTTCGGAAATATTTTGGATGATAAGCAGATTAACGATCTCTTAAAAAATCCCGAGGTAATGAAAAAAATAGAAGAAGCATCCGGCGGGATGCCTTCCGGGCAGCTTGGCGGAGAGCCGCATAATTAACGGATAAAAGGAAATTTTTATGGATTTAACAGCCTTTATGACCTGGTGGCAATCACCCACTGTGGAAGTGGTGCGCACGGTGATTACCAGTGCTATAGATATTATCCTGGTGGCCATGGTAATATATTGGGTTTTGTACCTTATTCGCGGCACGCTGGCGCAGCAGGTACTCACCGGTCTCTTTCTCATGCTCCTCGTCTTTTTGGGAGCCAAAATATTTAATTTAAAAACCCTTTCCTGGATTTTAGAGACTTTTACCAGCTCCCTTTTGGTGCTCATTATTGTGGTGTTTCAGCACGATATCCGCCGTGTGCTCTCACGGGTTGGCGGCAATACTCTCTGGTCGCGTAGCAGTGCCGAGCGCGGCGCTCTTTTGGTGGAAGAGGTGAGCCGGGCCTGTGCTTCCATGGCCAGACAGCGCATCGGCGCTATTATTGTTATAGAGCGCGAAGGCAATTTGAGCGAGCTGGCGGTTACCGGCGATAAGCTGGATGCTCAGCTTTCCGCCCCGCTTTTGGAGCAAATATTTTGGCCCAAAGGCCCGCTTCATGACGGCGCTGTTATCATTCAGCAGGGGCGCATTGCCGCCGCCCGCGTGGTTTTGCCGCTCACCAGAAATCCCCACCTCGATCCGCAGCTGGGTACCCGCCACCGTGCCGCTATAGGTGTTACCGAAGAGTATGATTCCATGGCTGTAGTGGTTTCTGAGGAGCGGGGGCAAATTTCCATCGCCGAAAACGGACAGATAACCCGCGATTTGGATGAAGATGTTTTGCGCCAGGTTTTGCAAAAATATTTTGAGCCCCGGCCGAGGAAATAATTATGAGAAAAATTTTCATTGAAAATTTCCGCTTAAAGCTCTTTTCGCTTTTTACGGCTATTGTAATGTACTTTTTAATTTCGGTGGAAATCGGCACCACTAAAGTAGTTGATGTGCCTTTTCAAATAAATTTGGCACCGGATATTTTGCATATGTCGGAAATACCCAGCACGGTAAAGGTGACTTATCAGGGTCCCTTGGCCACTTTGCGCTCTTGGAATGAGCGGACGCCCATGCCTTATATTTTGGATCTTAGAGATCAAGGCCCGGGTACAGCGCAAATAACATTGGCCCCGGAGCAAATTCCCAGCTTTGCCGGCTTAAAACCGGTGCAGGTAATGCCCTCCCATTTGCAATTGCAACTGGATAGGCAGGTGGAGCGCCGGGTGCCGGTTACCGCTCATATTGTAGGCGAGCCGGCTAACGGTTATATTAGAGATGATGCGATTTTAAACCCGGAAACAGTAATAATTACCGGTCCTTCTACAGAAGTGAATCAAATTGATGCTATTTTTACCAAGGTGATAGATATTGAAGGAGCCACTATTGATCTAAAGCCGGAAGTGGAGCTAAAACCCATTAATTATCCTTTGCAATTTAAAGGGCAGCCCCCAAAAATCACTGTGATGATTCCCATTAATGAGGAGCTCATCAAAAAGAGCGCTAGGGTACCCATTGTTTTTGAAAATGATTTTCCCGGCGCCAGGCTTAAAACGCGCTCGGCTTCAGTTACGGTGCGTGGGCCCAAGCGCATTATTGATAAGATGGATGTTAAAAAATTGCGTCTTGTGGTTTCGGCAGAAGATTTAAGTAGTATATCTTCCGGTACTGTAGCTTTTGAGCCGGAGCTCCAGGGTGTGCCGGAGGGGGCTTATATCATTAGTACTCTGCCCTCGGCAGTGGTGGAATATATCCCGCAAAAAGCCAAATCCACCCAGAAAAGGAGAAGGGGCAAATGAGCGTAACGCGTAAATTATTCGGCACCGACGGGGTGCGCGGTATTGCCAATCAATATCCCATGACTTCTGAAGTGGCTCTGGCTTTGGGGCGAGCTATTGCCATGACTTCCCGCTCCGGCAGGCACCGCCACCGCATTGTTATAGGCAAAGATACGCGGGCTTCCGGCTATATGCTGGAAATGGCTATGGCTTCCGGTATTTGTTCGGCCGGAGCAGATGTGCTTTTGGTTGGCCCCATGCCTACGCCGGCTATTGCCTTTTTAACGCGCAGTATGCGGGCCGATGGCGGGGTGGTAATCAGCGCTTCGCACAATCCTTATCAGGATAACGGTATAAAATTCTTCGGCCGCGACGGCTATAAATTGCCCGATGCGGTGGAAGTGGAAATGGAGCGCTATGTTTTGGAAAATCACCGCAGCAATATGCGCCCCACCAAAGGCCATGTGGGGCGGGCCAGCCGCGTTGATGATGCCAAAGGGCGCTATCTGGTTTTTGTCAAAAGCTCATTTCCCGATGACCTAGATATGGACGGTATGCGCATAGTGGTGGATTGTGCCAATGGCAGCGCTTACCATGTGGCTCCCACCATTATGAGCGAGCTGGGGGCTATTGTTACTACTCTCGGCGTGACTCCCGATGGCACCAATATTAATTTGCGCTGCGGTTCACTCCACCCGCAGCAGATGATGCGCCTCGTGCCTAAACACGGTGCCGCTCTCGGTATGGCCTTAGATGGCGATGCCGACCGCCTCTTTATCAGCGACGAAAACGGCGAAGAAGTGGACGGCGACCAAATTATGGCTATCTGCGCCACCTATATGCTAAAGCAGGGGACGCTGGCAAAAAATACTCTTGTGGCCACAGTTATGTCTAATCTGGGCCTGGAGCGGGCTATTGAGCGGGCCGGCGGCAAACTGGTGCGCACCCAGGTGGGCGACCGCTATGTGGTGGAAGAAATGCGCAAAAACGGCTATAATTTCGGCGGCGAAAAATCAGGCCACCTGGTTTATCTTGATTATTCTACCACCGGCGACGGCACGCTGGCCGCTATCCGCCTGATTGAAGTTATGCTGCGCACCGGTAAGCCCTTAAGCGAACTCAAAAAAGTGATGGAAATTTATCCCCAAAAACTCATTAATGTAAAAGTGGCCAGAAAAGAACCGATTAACGATCTTCCAGAGGTAAAAAAGGCCCTAAAAGCTATGGAAGATGAATTTGGCCATGACGGGCGGGCAGTGGTGCGCTTTAGCGGCACGGAAGCTTTGGCCAGAGTGATGGTTGAAGGCCCCAGTGAAGATCGCGTTACTTACTGGGCCGAGGAATTGGCCGGCGTTATTGCCAAAGCCCTTGGTTAGGAGTTTAAAATGTCTTTACCGCGTATTTTTTTGCAACTCGACACCATTATCGCTTGGCAACTGGCCAGAAAATCACCCATTCCCGATCCTATAGAACTGGCGCTTTTAGCCGAAAGCGCCGGGGCCGCCGGAGTGGCCGTAAGTTACCGCAGCGAAGCTAAACAGCTTTTAAAACGCGAAGTTAGCTTGCTTTCTCAAGTTGCGCACGGGCCGCTTATGCTGGAGCTTCCGGCCGGTCAGGAAGCCCTTAGAACAGCTTTTGAAGTTAAGCCGCAAGTGGCTGTTATCACCGGCGACTCGGTGGGTAGCAGCCCACTGGAAAGTTACAATGTTCTGGGGTTAAAAGAGCAATTGCGCTCCTTTTTGCAAAATCTTAAAGATGCCGAAGTGCCGGCGGCAGTGCTCATTGAGCCTGATTTAGAGCAGCTTAAAGCCCTTTATCGCTTGGCCGTACCGATGGTGGTTTTAAATACGCGCCGCCTGGCCGAGGCCCAGAGTGATGAGGCTCTGAGCGAAGCCCTTTCATCTTTTGCCGATGCCGTAAAAAGTGCCCAGCGCTTTGGCATGGAAATTGCGGTTTCCGGTTCCTTATCTCCGCGGGAAATTCGCCTGCTTGCGCCTATGGAAGAGATAAAAAGCTTTATTATCGGCCACTATTTTTGGAGCCGCTCTCTCGCCATCGGCCTTAAAGAGACCTTAGCCGAAATTAAAACAGCTCTTATTGAAGGCCCCTGGCGCTAAATGCGGCGCCTTCCCTGGCTCCTTTTGCTGGCTCTTTCCGCTCTCATTCTGCTCTGGCGCTTAACTTGGCTGCCCGGCAGCGCCGAGAGCTCAGCCATAGAGCAGCCGGCAAATGGCGAAATAAATGTGCCCCTGGCCGCCGGCGGAAAGCTGAATGTCAATGATGCTGCCTCTGAGGAGCTGGCGCTTTTGCCCGGTCTTGGGGAAAAAAGAGCGGCGGCTATTATTAAAGAACGCCGGCAAAACGGCTGTTTTAGCACACTTAGCGACCTAACGAGAGTGCGCGGAATCGGGGCTAAGAGCGTGGAAAAACTGGCAGAATATCTGGAAGCTAAAGGCTGCGATAATTAATATTAATCTTTGATGCAACGCACGGAATATAAAGAGTCCTTATAGTAGCTGGAAACGGCTCTGGCTTCACCTAGCCATAAACTCAGCGTGGTAGCATTCAGATCATCTACATCACTGGACCAGAATTCGGCACCTTCACCAAAATCCACGCTGTATTTATCTACTAATTCGCCGTCTGCCAAAAAGTAGCGCAAGCTGCCGGCCGGCAGAGCATCAAAGCCGGTAGCAGTGCTGCTTTCCTCTTCCTGCCAGGCAGCGGCTTTAATAAGGGCGAGAAAGGCTTGTTCATATTTATCGGCCTCGTCCTCTTCATCTACATACAAATAATTAATGAGCTCGTGAAGATCCATCTTGCTTGGTAAATGCCAGCCAGTGGGGCAAGCTTTCTTTGCACTTTCCCAAAGATATAAGCAGCCGTATTTGTTTAGAAAATCAGCATCATCGGTGCTGGCGTCGCAGCCTACATCCTGGCCCGCATAGGCTAAATTTTCTGCCAGCCAAACCTGGCAATTTATAACTACGGTGGCGTATTCTTTGCCATCGCGCTGATCCGTAAAAGTGCCTTTTTGCCCTTCGGTTAAAGAACAAGTGGAGCAATCATCGCCTGTAAAGCCGCCGGAGCATTTACAACCGATGCCGGTAATGTCGTCATTGCACACCTGGCTATCTGCACACTCGCACTCATGTTCGCAATTCGCGCCGTAATAGCCAAAGTAGCAGGAGAGGCATGCGCCGCCGCCCTCTTTACCGTCATCACAAAAGCCGTTAGTGGTGACACAAGTGCAGGGTTGGCATTCTGGGCCGAAAGTGTTTGGCAGGCAGAAATCGTCTTCATCGGATAAAGTATCGCTACAATCGCTGCCTGTCCCGCCGTTTTTGCATTGGCAACCGGTGCCGTTCGGGCCGCCTATGCAGGTTTGCAAGCTGTTACATGCGCATTGATTTTCGCAATTTTTCCCATAAAAGCCTTTTTCGCAAAATACGCACTCGCCGCTGCCTTCTTTGCCATCATTGCAAGTGCCGTTTTTACAGGTACAGGGCTGGCAATCCGGGCCGAATTTACCCTTTTCGCACTCGCCGCTGACTTTATTGCTATCATTGTTATTTTCCTTGGAATTTTCCCCGCTTTTGTTGCCCTCGTTATTCTTGTTGCATGCGGCAGTGCTTAAACAAAGAGCTGCACATAAGAAGAGAAACCAACCAGCTTTTTTCATAAATAACCTCCACTTTGGCTACGCTTTGCGGTAGCTTGCACAAAACGAGCATAACAACACAGTTAGGAAATCTAGGCAAGAGGTATTTTTTGCCCAGATTTGTGAAACAAATTTAAATTCGCCGTGCTTTAATGGTGCGCTGCTCGGCAAGGGAGAGCAAAAGCTGCTCTATGAGAGCTTCACTGGCAGTGCAGAGGGCCATACAGATGGCTTCGGCATCTATATTTTGGCCCGGCAGTTTAGTGCTGCCGGGAGACGGAAATTCGGCGGCCAGCTCTTCTAAATCGGCCCCGTTATAGCGCGCACCGGCCAAAAGTGCTTCGGTGAGCGTGGCGGTATTTAATTCATCGCTGCCGGTAATAATGGTGGTAACGACATCAAGCCAGCAGGCGAGGTTGGAGAGTTCCTGATAATCAACGGCTATGGCCTCATCATAAACCGCCGGCAGAGAAGTTTCTTCCGGATTTAAGAGTTCCGCACTTATCTTTTTGCCGCCTGTCTCCATTACGGAGCCCCTTTAATCGGCTTTATGGATGTTTTGGTGACTTCCGGGTCAAAAGGGGCTTTTATAGCTGTTTTAGTGGCCTCTTCCGCATCCAGCGCCTCTTCTTTGGCGGCCGGCTTTTTATGCGGCAATGGAGCTTTAATACTGTGCGCCGCCATTTTCTCGCTATTTGCGGCTACAGACGGCTTTTCTATGGCTTTTATAGCGGTGAGCGTTTTTTCCAAATCTTCGTCGAAACTCTGGGAAATTCCGGTTTTAAGCGCGGCTTTTTCTGTTTTTTCCGCTTTTTGGGGTGGTGCCGGCCGGGCAGCGTCTTTATGGGGCGGACTTATGGCTGACTCTTTGCTTTTAAGGCGTTTATTGGTTTTATCGAGGCGCTCCAAAAGTGGCGGTGCCAATTGGTGCTTTTTGTGCAGGAGATAAGCGGTGTACAGATCTTCTTTGGCGGCACCGATTTTGCCTTGCAAAAGGTATATTTCGGCGCGGTAAATATAGATATAAGCGCTTTTATTATCGAGGGCGAGGGCTTTTTCATAGGCCATAAGGGCTTCGTTGTTTAAAGAAGCGCATTGGGCGGCTACTCCCAGCGCGCGCCAGTATTTAGCTTTACTGCCATCGAGAGCTGTCAGGCCGCCAAGCAATTTCAGAGCGTTTTCATATTGGCCGGCATCAAGCTCCTTAAGGCTGAAGGCATAGAGCGCTGTGAGCTCAGCTTCGCTGATGGCCCCCATTTGTGCTGGGCTGATAGCGCCGCTTTTAAGCAGATTTTCTAAATGATTTGCAATTGCCTGAACCACGCTCTGCGGCCTCCGTTACAGGCTCCCATTATGCAAGTTTTGCCGCGTAAAGCAATTGGCAATTTGTCTTTTAAGGGCGAAAAAAGCTATCTTAAGTAACCCTGGCTCTATTTAGCCGCTCAGCCAAAGGCAATTCCGGAGAATTTGGGGCCTGGCCGATAGCGCAGGCGGCTGTTACCTGCATATTAAACGGGGCGGCGGCGCGGATGGCGCTTAAGCGATGGAGAATGACTTTTTGCATTTTTGAGGGCAAGGTGCGCATGACTTGGCGCAGCAAAAAGCGGTTCATTAAAGGGTCGCGGCTCACATAAGAGCCCTGCGGCAACTCCACCGAGAAGGTGGTGCGATAGAGTTTGACATTTTGTACATTGGCACTGCGCATGGTTTCCAAAAGCCAAGGCTCATCGGCGGCATCAAGGCGGTTATTCATCAGTTCGGCCAAATATTCCGGCTCTTCCATGGTATTTAAAATAGTGGCCACCAGGTCGTATATTTCGCTTAAGCTGTCCTGGAGCGGAGCCACCAGCGCCACCTGGCCGCCGGGCTTTACCACGCGGGCCAATTCGCTTAAGGAAACAGGAATATTACTTATGGCATCAAAAGCCAGATTTAAATATCCGGCATCAAAGTAGTTGCCGGCCAGCGGAGTGCGCCCATCTTCTTGAAAACGGGCAAAAATACGCTTATTGTCTTCAGCTCCGGCCAAAAGATGCAAATAGCGCAAAGCAATATAATCTTCGCTTAAAGCCACAATCTGGCTGCCGGGCGAGAGTTTGCGCAAAAATAAAAGTGAGGGAAAACCGTGACTGGCCGAAAAGTCAATGAGTTTTTGGTCCGCGCTTAAATTGAGATGGAGCGCCTTCCAGAGCAGCATGGCAAACGGTTTACCAAAGCGCTTTATATACTCTTTTTCATAGAGGTCGGCATACTCTTCATCTATGTATTTATGAATGAAAGTCACGGCCTTTCTCCCCCGTTAAGCAGAGCTTGGTCCACGTCTTCGCTGGAGATTTCCGTGCGATAAGGTACATAGCGATAATTGGCGTGGACAGCGCTTAAAAACCAGGTGAGAGTGAAGACACTGGCCGCTATTATATTGGTAATCATCATGGCCTTGCTGCGGCTTGAGAGCTCTTGCAAACGCTCCTTTTGCCAAGGGTCTTCGCCGGCGGCATTGGCCCTTAAAAGAGCAGAATAGCTATTGTTGCTGCGATAAGCCACAATGGCCGAAACAATATTTAGTGTGAGTGCCGAGGTTTGCACGGCCAGCGAGGTATAGCCCAAGGCTTTGTCGCCGTTTTGCAATTGGCCGATGCCAAAAGGGAAAAAAGTAAGAGCCCGGGAATTATAGTGATATTCCACGCGGATAGATTTGCCGCTTAGAGCACTGCTGGCTTGTTTGGAACTATCTACTTCGGACATAATGAGCGGGTCTAACTGCGGCTTTAATTTTTTTCTGATTTGTTCAAAAAATTCGATAATGGATGGGGCCACTAAGAAAGGATCCAGCTTATAAAGAGGGCGCAAATAGAGCAATTTGGTGAATTCGGTAGTGGCAAGATCCTTATGCCCGGTGAGATAATATGCAATAGCCAAAATACGCCTGGCTTCCACTACATCGTCTTCCGAGTCCAGGCTCAGAGGATAAATAACGGCGGTTATGTTGCTTATAGCTTCATCATATTGGCCGTGGGTAAATTGATTTTTGCCCAGCCTGAAGGTGTCGGTGGGGGAAAATGCTCCTTCCGCAGGATCTCCGGCAGAGGGTGGCGGTGGCGAGGGCGGCGCCGGCATTTGGGCGTGCACTAAGAGGGGCCAAAGATTCAAAATAATGGCCAAAGTAATAGCGCCGATATTTATGCGAAATGCCACATTAGCCTCTTACGCTCATCTTCCGGAAGTGAGCCGCACTGTTTCTCCGGCCTTAAATTCAACAACCTTGCTCCAGGGAGAACGCCCCGGCTCCGTTATTGTTACCTTATAGCTGTGACGGAAGGCTTTGTCAGGTAATTCTACAATGTGGCCTTCGTTTTTGCTATAGGGGCTGGTTAGCCAGCGCTCATCTCCCAGTTCTACCAGAGAGCCCTCGGGAATATCCAGAATTAATTTGGCCGGCAAGGGCTGCATGTGCACGCGGAAGGCAGGTTCGTTATTTTTTTCGTCTATTGAATAAGTCTCTTCGAGCGTGTGCGCGGCCGGATGCTCAAAGCGGACTTTATGGGTGCCAGGTGATAAATTGACAGTTATGGGCGTCATGGCATTTTGGGCGGCCAGCTTATTGTCAATCCAAATAGAGGCAAAGGGAAAGGCATGAAAAGTCACTGGAATTTTTGGCGTTTCTGCTTTTGAACTCACTGGCAATACTTGGTTTTCCGCTGTAGCGTCTTCGGCCGGGGGAGGAGTCTTTGGTGTTTTAGCGGCCGGAGAGAGGGCGGCAGAAGAAGGATCTTCCACCTTGGCCGCCTGTGCCGGAGGCGGCGCAGGAATATTACGCTCGCGTCTTTTATGGGTAGTTTTATCAACCAGAGCGCGAATTTTTTGTACTGCCGGCCTGGTTTTAGCCGCCATATTTTCTGCCGGCGGCTTAATAGGCGCTTTATCGGTTATGGTATCGTTTGGCGGATTTTTAATATCCGTTACAGCATCGGAGCTATTGGCGCCGGTTATCTCCGGCAGCATGGCGCTATCGCTTAGGGCATCATTTAGAGGTGCGTCCACTTCGTCCGGCGGCAGAGTCCAAAAAAGAGTAAAAGCGCCGCCGCTTAAAAGAAGTATTATAAGAAGAACGATCAGCAAGGTTTTGGCAAAATGGCAGCGCCACTCTTTTTTTAAGAGGTGCTTTATGGCGCCGGCCAGTTCCTGATTATCCGGGCAAAAGGTGCAAAGACGCTCATAATGAGCCAGGGCTTCGCCGGTGTGCCGGGCAGCGGCAGCCTGCCGGGCCGCCTCTTTTTCCCCCTCCAGCCAGAGTGGCAGTTTTTCGGCAATATATTGCTCAGGCGCGGCATAATAGGCTGCCAGAGCTTCATCTATCGGGCCGAGTGAAAGAGTATTGGCGATATCTTGTAAAGCTTTGGCCAGTTCAGCGGCACTTTGAAAGCGTTCTGCGCGGTTTAAGGCTAGTGCCTTGCAAATTACGCTATTTAACTGGCGGCTTACTTTGGGCTCGAATTGTTCCGGCGGGGAAAATTCACCGGAGCAGATTTTTTTAAAAAGCGCCGCCGGATTTGAGGCTTCAAAAGGCATAGCCGAGGTGACCAGGTGATAGAGCAGAATCCCCAAGGAATAAATATCGGCTCTTATATCCGGCGGCTCGCCGTTGATATATTCCGGCGCCATATAAGCCGGTGAGCCCATGAGTGCTCCGGTGGAAGTGAGTGTGGCACTGCCAACAGCTCTGGCAATGCCAAAATCCACCAGTTTAATCTGGCCGGCAGAGCTAAACATGATATTTTCCGGCTTAATATCGCGGTGAATGATTCCGGTTTCGTGAGCCACAGCCAGAGCTCTGGCCAGAGGTTCTACAATAATGGCAGCAAGATCCGGCCAGGACAGAGGATGGCTGGCCATAAAGGTGGCCAGAGTAGGGCCGGATACCAGTTCCATAACGAGGTAGGCCGGAGTTACATCCGGGCCGCTATAATCATAAATGCGGACAATATTGGGGTGCTCATCAAGCCTGGCCACTGCGGCTGCTTCGCGCTGAAAGCGCAGTACCGCTTCTTCTTTACCGGCAAGATGCGGCAGGAGCATTTTAATGGCCACCTGCCTGTTTAGGCGCAGGTCACGTGCGGCATAGACGATACTCATGGCTCCTTGGCCCAGTTCGCTTATGAGCTCATAACGATCGCCAATTATTGACCCCAATTCCGGCATTTAACCGCCTGCCTTTGTTTATTACACTTGTCCTTTACTAGGACAAAAGCCTCTTTTACTAATTATTCTTAATTTCTTCAATGGCTTTTTAGCCGAAAGAGAGCTGAGAATAAGCAGAATCAGGTACTTGGCGAGAAAATAAAGGGATAGGCCACCGTGACGCTACCGCCTTTGGGCTTGGGAAAGCGCCAGCTTCTGATGCGGCCGGTGATACAATTGGCCACATTTTTATTGCCCATGGTGTTGCTTTCTACATAAGTTTCCGAAATTTTGCCATCGGTTTCAATAGTAAAAGAAATAGTAAGTTTGCCGGCCAGTTTGGGGTCGCGCTTTAGTTCACGCTCATAGCATTCTTTGATAGAGGTCATGCGCGCTTTAACATATTTGGCTACGGCATTGGGATCGAGATCGCCGTCAACTTCCGGAGCCTCACTTTTTACAACCGATGACACCTTAGTCTCTTTTTTGGTGCCGGAAGCTACCTGGCCGCCGCCGGATGTGCCGAGCTTATCAATGCTGGCAGCGTCGCCGACAGCTGAGCCACCGCGTCTTGTGCGTTCGCCGTCTCCTGTTGCCACACCGATGCCCGTGATGCCATCAAAAGCACCTTCGCTGATGCCGGCATTTTGGCCAAAAACATCAGCCACAAAACCGCTGGCAGAGCCTTCTCCGGCAGTGCCGATCATAGCCAAAACGCCTTTGCCGGCCACGAGAGAGCGAGCTTTTTCTTTGCGGGCGGCAGTATATGCCTCCTTTTGCGACTCGCTCATCTTGGAAGTATCCTGCTTCTCCATCTTTTGGGGCTCTTCTTTCTTTTTAGTAGAAGGCCCTTCTCCATCTTTTTGTTCCGGTTCCGGGGGTTTTTCTTCCCGTTTTAAGTCGGGAACAATGAGGGCCGCCCAGCGCTCGTTAACTTCATCAAAGGATTTTTCCGGCGGCATGGGTGTATGATAGAGAGTATAAACAAAGCCGGTTTCAAAAAGAAAAGCACCGGCTAAAAGCAGCATAAAAATCCAGTCTATGCTGTGAGCCAGAGTATCTTTAATGGAAAGATTTAGTTTTTCGGCTTTGGGCTCCGGCGGCTGCGCAACAAATTGAAAGAGAATAACGGCATCTTCCCCAAAAAACACTTTGCCTTTGGTGTTTTCATCTATGAAGATAGCGTAAATGCCGCCGCGATTTACAACACCCTGGTGATGTCTAAGAGTTTGTAAATCCGCTTGACCGCTGGCATTCGATAGGCGGCCGCCCATTTTATCGGTAAAATAGAGGGTATAACCGCCTTTAGCCGGTTCAAAGAGCAAGTGGTGTTGTGGCACGCCGACACTGGGGATATTGATGGTGGCTTTTTTGCTGGCATCACAGGAGATATTAACCTTCTGCGGTTTGCGCAAAAGCTTATCTTCAATGACCTTGCGCCCCTCTAAAACCAGAATGCGCAGTACTTTATGCTGACTGGTATTAGCCTGCGCTACCGGTCCTCTTGGTGCTCTGACATTTGAAGAATTTGCATCAACCATTTAATGTCACCGCTACGATACCATGCTGTAAGGTAAGTTTTTTAGCTCTTTATGACCGCAAATTTATATTTGCTGAATTGAGCTTGGCCGGCTGTGTACATAATCTTTATGAGCATATTAAAAGACATGTGGCGGTCGGCAACGACAGTGACTATTCCGCTAAATTCCTTTTTATTCATTTGGCCGATGCGTTTTTGATGGTCAACGGCTTCAACGAGGGAATCAAGGAGCGGCTGAATCAGGTGGTCACCGGCGATATCAGCCTGGTTGGGCTTGCCATCCTCCAGAGCAACCACTTTTTTATCATCGACGGTGATAGAAGTGGAAGTAATGGTGATAGCTGTAGCTTCTTCTGGCTTTAATTCGGAAGTGGCGAAAGGCAAGCTCAGGCCCGGGGCCTGTTTGATTTGCACCGGGTCGGCGGAGTAGCTCTTAAGTAGGAAGACCAGGAGAATGGTCATAATATCCATAAGGGAGTCAATACTAAGACTCGAACCGATAGTTTCTACGGGCCGTTTCTTTTTTTCCTTTATGGCACCTTCGGGAGCCGGCTCAAAACCCGGTACCGCAGCAGCGGCCGGGGCAGCGCTCTCGCTAGCATTCTGGGCTTCAATATTCTGATCAGACATAGCGTCTAGTACTCCTCATAAACCGGCTATCACATAAATCCGGGGCTGATGACAACTTCCGGGAAGAGTTCACGCACTTCGCCACTGGCGGGATCCTTAATTTGGCGGGAGATATCTATAACATGGATAACCGCTTCATAATGGACATCCTGCTCGGCAGAAATGATAATGCGCTCTTCGTCTTCATAGGCATCTTTGATTTCAACCAGCTTTTTTTGCAAAGCTTCGTTATCATAGATCCAGAAGGTACGATGTACATTCTGCGCCGCTTCGTCTTTGGTGCAGGGCTTTCTGTCGCGATTTTTGTCGCGTGGCACCGGCCCTGTATCGATGTATTGGCTGCAGTTTACGGATGCTTCCTTAATGGGGATAGTCGGGCCTTTAGATTCCTCACCCTCTTTGACTTCCGCACCCAGAACGCCACCAGAACCGGCAACGGTATAACCCTTGCTGGTAATGGTGACGGTCAGGTTCAGCGGAGGTTTATCGTTCTGAGGAGGGGTATCACTGGCACCGCCGGGGGCGCCGATAGAGGGCGCGGCCACATTAAGAACGGTGATCTCGATGAAGACCGTGGACATAAGCAAACAGGGAATGAGCAGCATGATGAGGTTCATCATTGGAGTCAAATTTGCTCCGGTCTCTAAATCCGGAATGCCTTTTTTGGATGGCTTGTAACCCATCATCTTCTCCTTAGAGCGGTACTAACCATAGATGCGATCTAATTAGTGATCCAGAGGATTGGTAGTACCTTTGCCACGAGCAACCAAGAGGTTCTGCATCTTTACAGAGTACAGATCGATATCTTCCACAATTTTCTTGGTGGTGGTGTTCAAAAGAACGGCCACGAAGGTGGTGGGGATAGCGACAATCAGACCCCAAGCGGTGGTGTTCATAGCGATAGCGATGGACAAGGTCAGCATCTCGGTTTTCTTATCCGGCGGTGCAGTAGCCACGGCGGCGAATGCATCGATCAGACCGATAATGGTACCGAGAAGACCGAGCATGGTGGCCATACCGGAAACCGTGGTGAGAAGCGGTGTCCGCTTGTTCAGCTGGGGCAGAACTTCCAGAGTCGATTCTTCAATGGCGTTGGAAATCTCTACCTCGCCTTTGTTGGCGCGGGTGAGAGCTGCCTTGATAACTCTGGGCAGAGCCGCCTTGGGAGCTGCATTGCACAGTTTGATAGCGCGATCGATATTATTGGCCATAACCAGTTTTTGGATTTGGGCCATAAATTGATCGGCATTGATGTTGTACTTGAAGTACAGGGCATAAACGCGCTCAATCATGATGGCGATGGAAATCACCGACATCAGCGTGATCGGGTGCATAAACGCGCCGCCTTCGACGTAAAATTTGGCTATACCCGCAAGCATCCTTTCCTCCTCAAAGGTTTCTTCTGGCCTGCCGTGGCTCAGAAGGGCTTATGGTTAACAGAATCCACTATTTTAGGTATGAAGCTCTCTTTGAGCTCCAGTGCCTCAAAATTAAGGTTGCTACGCTGCAAAATGTAAAAGGCTTCGGGCTTTTGGATGCGTCCTTCTACCTTAATGGCCTCTAGGCGTATCACCTTGCGACCTGCTTTAGCCCAAAGAATATCGGAGGTCAATAGCAAGGATGCCAAAACGGCACATCCCAAAGCAATTTTTAATCTAAATGACCTCATAAATACTCTCCGCCTGCCTTATCAAGGCAACAGGCTGTCATAAAAGACTAGGCCCTTTTATCATAGCCTAAAAACTCTTTCAACTGCTTTAGCGAAAAAAATCCTTCCCGCAGCAGCTTAATACTTTCTCCTTCAACTTTAACCACTGTTGAAGCGAGTCCGGAAGTTTTCAGCCCCGGCGGCAACCAAATTCCGCCGGCCGCTTTTTTTATTGCCGGAGCTAAATCAGCGGCGCTTAATGGTGTTTTTTCACCATGTAAATTGGCTGAGGTGGCGATGATGGCACCGCCCATTTTATCTATGACTTCCAAAAGTGGCGGGCAAGCCGGAAGACGCACGCCCAAAAAGCCGCTTGGTGCCAAAAGCGCATACCATTCAGGATGACTTTTAATTCTTTCGGCGTTTACTTTGACCAAAAAAGTCAGCGGGCCCGGCCAGCATTTTTCAGCCAGTATTTGTAAATCGCGGTTTAGCTTGGTGGCGGATATTTCCTCTACGGCGGCAACGGAAGAGACCAAGAGGGCCATCGGCTGATTTATTGGGCGCCCCTTTACGGCGCATATCTTTTTTACCAAATCCGGGCGGTATATCCGGCAACCCAGGCCAATTACCGTATCGGTGGCAAAAACAGCTAATTCCCCACTGGAGAGAGGAGGAAAAAGCACATTTAGACAATCGTTATCAGTTAGCATTTTTTAGCCTTTTAAAAAAAGCTATTTTAGAGCCTCGCCGTAAAGAATATCGGCAAAACGGTGGCTGGAGCCTTCGAGCTGGGTGGTGAGATTTTTTATTTCCTCGGCATCGTCGCCTTCAATGGCCTCTTTTAAGGCTGCAATATCGGCTTGGATGAGGTCTAAATCTTTGGTGGAAAGCGAACTGCCGTACTCTTTAACGGCCATTTCGGCAGTATAAATAAGGCCGGTAGCCGTATTTTTGAGTTCGGCCAGTTGCTTATTTAATATATCGTTTGATTTATAAGATTCGGCTTCGCTGATGATGGATTTAATTTCTTCTTCGGAGAGGCCTGAAGAAGAGGTGATGCGCATATTTTGGGTTTTTCCGGTGCCTTGATCTTTGGCGGAAACAGTGACAATGCCGTTGGCATCTATATCAAAAGAAACCTCAATTTGCGGGATACCGCGCGGGGCCGGCGGAATGCCTACCAGGTCAAATTTGGCCAGTGTTTTGTTATTGGCCGCCATGGGGCGCTCGCCTTGCAAAATGTGCACACTGACAAAGGGCTGATTGTCGTAAGCCGTGGTAAATACCTGTGATTTGTGGCAGGGAACGGTAGTGTTTTTAGGAATGAGCACCGTCATGACGCCACCGGAAGTCTCCACGCCCAGGCTAAGCGGGGTGACATCGAGCAGCAGCACATTTTTTACTTGACCGCTTAAAATAGCACCCTGCACAGCCGCGCCAACAGCTACCACTTCATCGGGGTTGAGCTCTTTATTGGCTTTTTGCCCGAAAAATTTGGAAACTGTTTCCTGCACCAGGGGCATTCTGGTCATGCCGCCAACCAGGAGTACTTCATTTATCTGGGCCGGGGTTAATTTGGCATCATTTAGGGCCACTTTGCATGGGGCAATAGTGCGCTGCACCAGCTCTTCGGTTAGCGATTCCAGCTCAACTCTTGTTAAAGTGGCAATGAGGTGATGTGAATTATTTTGTGAAGCGGCAATAAAGGGCAGATTTATCTCTGTCTCTGTACAACTGGAGAGTTCCAATTTGGCTTTTTCGGCGGCCTCTTTAACCCGCTGCATGGCCATAGGATTGTCGTGGAGCTCCACGCCGGTTTCTTCCTTAAATTTGTTTAAGAGATGATCGATAATGCGGCGGTCGAAATCTTCGCCGCCCAGATGGGTGTCACCGCTGGTGGAGAGGACGTTATAAACGCCTTTCCTAAGCTCCAAAATGGAAATATCAAAGGTACCGCCGCCTAAATCATAAACGGCGATAATTTTACCATCATCGTCACTATGTCCGTGGCCATAGGCGAGAGCGGCGGCCGTAGGTTCGTTGATGATGCGCTTTACATTGAGGCCGGCAATGCGGCCGGCATCGCGGGTGGCCTGGCGCTGGCTGTCATCGAAATAAGCCGGCACGGTGATAACCGCATCGCTAACCGGCTCGCCCAGGTATTCCTCGGCTGTTTGGCGCAGTTTATCGAGGATCATGGCGGAAATTTCCTGCGGCGAAAGCTCTTTGCCACCGACATTTATCAGCACGTCGCCGTTGCCGGCCGCAGTTACTTTATAGGGCAGGGCGGTTATATCCTGTGTAACTTCCTCAGAAGTAAATTTGCGCCCGATAAAGCGCTTTACGGCATAAATGGTGTTGCTGGCGTTGGTGACTGTCTGGCGCTTGGCGATATGGCCGACGAGTCGCTCGCCCTTGGCCGAAAAAGCCACAATCGAGGGGGTGGTTCTGGAGCCTTCGTTATTGGGAATAACCAGCGGATCATTGCCATCAAGAACGGCAACACAAGAGTTGGTGGTTCCGAGATCGATACCGATTGTTCTTCCCATGATTATTCTCCGGCTGTTTCCTGGTCACTGGCAGTTTCGGCAGCTTTAGGCATAGCGGAGGCCACCACTACTTTAGCCGGCCTTAAAAGGCGATCATGCAACATATAGCCGCGCTCCATAACCTGGCAAATTTGGCCCGGTTCGTATTCATTTGTGGGCATTTGGGTGAGCGCTTCGTGAATATTTGGGTCAAAAGTTTTGCCAAGAGAATCAAAAGGTTCGGCCCCATGGCGGCGCAAAGTGGCTAAAAAGCCGTCTTTGATCATTTTTATGCCGGTTACCATGTTTTTTACAGGTTCTTCGGTGCTATCCGGCAGGTGCTCTATAGCCCGCTCAAAGTTGTCCATGACCGGGAGAAAATCCAGCAAAAGTTGCTTGGCGGCAAATTTGCGAATTTCATTAATCTCTTTTTCCGAGCGCTTGCGATAATTTTCAAAATCGGCGGCAGTGCGCAAAAGAGCATCTTTGGTAGAGGCTAATTCCTGCTCTTTTTTATTAATATCGGCTTTTAAGGCGGCTATTTCGGCCGTACTCGGCGCTCCTGAGTCTTCCGGCACCTCGGTGCTGATCAGGCTTTCGGCCTCTTTGGCAGCAGCTATATGGTTATCCACACTTTCTTCGGCAGCCTTCATGGCTTCTTCTAATGCTTCATTACTAATCACAATAACCTCCCTTGTACGACTAGCAGGGAAAATGGTTTAAGTCTCTATAATGAGGAAATGAATCGGCGTCAAGTTTATGTATTAAAAAGTATCATCAAGGTATGACTTGCCAGGTACTTTCTCCGTCAAAGCGCAAAAGCCAAGTTTTTTCCAAGCAGGTATGATCATTGGCCGACATTTGGCAATAGCCACCGAATCCCAAGTTGTTTCTGTGGAGACTTTCCAGTGCCAGACGCAGATTTTCGCGGCTTAAATCGCCCGGCAAAGCAGCGAGAGCTCTTAAAGTCATTTGCATGGCCAAATAGCCGTGCAGAGCCAATTCCGTAGTGGGCTCGGTGGGGGCAAATTCGGCAAAATCTTCATAAAAACGGCGCAGCATGGGCAGGTCGGCATCTATGGGCGGCAAGGTCATGGTGACAAAAATATTATTGGTATTTTCGAGACCTAAAGCCGATATTTCCCGGGCTATTTCCATAGTGCTCACCGAACCGACGGTGATCAAAGGGTGGCTTAGGCCGTTGCGCCGCATATCGGCTATGAAATAGGCAATGGGCCGGGCAATGGTGGCGCTTATAATGGCTTTAATGTGCGGGGCAGCTTTTAAGGCCGCAAACTGGCTGGTTGTTTCGGAGCTTCCGACTTCATGCCAAAATACGGTAATATCCGGGGAAAGTCCCTGCTGTTTAAGGTAATTTTGCGCCGAAAGGACAGCCTCCTGGCCATAGGTGTCATTTTGAGCAAAGATGGCTATTTCCGAGCTCTTAAGGCCTAATTCTTTAAAATAATAGCCATAAGCTCTGGCCATTTGGGCATTGTACCCGGAAGAGAGATTAAAAACATAAGGCAGCGGCGGTTTAGGAGCCATAAAGTCAGCGCCGCAAATAGCTCCGATAAGGGGGATTTTAGCTTCGTTTACCAGCGGCAAAACAGCTTTTACACTGGCATCGCCGCCATTGCCGACAATAGCCATTACTTTTGTATCGGCGATAAATTCTTTAACGTTAGTTTGGGCTTTTTCCGGCTGATAGCGGTCATTTTTTAATATTAAATCTACTTTTCGGCCATGAAAACCACCCATGGCGTTGTAACGGGCTATAGCCACCTCAATACCATTTTTAACTGCCCGACCCATCTCCCGGTTGTGGCCGGTAAGCGCATTTGAGAGGCCGAAATAGATAGTGTTATCGCTGGTAGCGGCCAGCTGGCGCTCTTGGGCAATATAAAGTTGTAAACCGCGTGCCCCCGCGAGTGCCAAAGCCAGGACAATAATATTTAAAATGATAAATTTTCGCCAGTTAAAGCGCCTTTTGCCCAAAATGGCCAGATGCACGGCTTGGGCGAGCTCGGTGGTGGTTTTAAAGCGCTCCTCCGGGTTCATGGCCATGGCTTTTAAAACTATCTGGCGCATATCTTTATCGTAACCGTATTGCTCAAAATCAACGGGATTCGGCGGTTCGGTCAGCTGCTTAAAAATAATAGACTGGGTCGAAGGGCCGTCATAAGGGCGTACGCCTTTGATAAGAAAATAAATAACCGCGCCCAGAGCATAAATATCCGAGCGGCTGTCCGGCTCGCTACCGCCTTTGAGTTGCTCAGGGGAAATATAACCAGGGGTGCCCACTACGCTACCTGATTGCGTGAGATTGGTCTCCCCTTTGCCTTCACTTTTAACTATGCCGAAATCCAGGATTTTAACTACTTTTTGCCCGGCTACTTCGGTGACAAATATGTTGGCCGGTTTGATGTCGCGATGAATAAGACCGTGAGCATGGGCGGCAGCGAGACCGGCGGCTGTTTGGGAGATGATATTGTCCAGATCTTCTTTGGAAAGACGGTGCTCGCCGGTGTAATAATCCAGCTGATGCCCTTCCAAATACTCCATAACCAGGAAAACAGCCCCATCGGTGGTGTTGCCAAAGTCGATGATGGAAACAATATTGGGATGCGAGAGGGCACTTAGCGCTTTGGCTTCGCGGAGAAAGCGTTTAACGAGAGCCGGGTCATCGCGGGCATCGGAATTGAGCATTTTTATGGCGACCCGGCGACCAAGCGGCTGCTGTTCGGCCAGATAAACCGCCCCCATGCCGCCTTCGCCGATTTTTTTGAGAATAAGATAGCGATCCTTAAGGCGGGAGCCGATGAGGGGATCCTCGCGGTTCTTTATAGTCAGCAATTGGGCTCCGTCCTTGGGACAGATTTTTAACGAATCTTCATATTGTGTATCGCAAATAGGGCAGTATTGCATATTAACTCCGCTCATGGCGCAAGCGTACCAAGGGCCTTTTTATTGGAAGAAGAATTGAATTGCAAGTAAACTCATGGTAATCGCGCCAATTACAGCAATAAGTATTTTATTAATTATTTTATTTGTATTATAATAATAGGGCTGTTCCTTATTCCGCTATGGATATGGAAATGGGCAGATTCTTTATTTAAATTTGGGAGAAGCAAATGGCTAAGATGCGCATGTCGAATTTGTTAGTAATAACGCTGCCTTTCTTGTGTTTTGCCTGCGGCAATAATGTCGAAGAAGAGCCGGGAAAAATTAAAGACTTGCCAGAAGACGAGCTTTGTCAGAGTACTTCGGAATGTCGCAGCGGCCTTTACTGCTTTAACGGGAAATGCCATAAACTATGCACCTATAAAGGCGATTGCAATGTCGATACCCAGCATTGCGATGAAGTTGGTATTTGTGTTAGCGGCGCTGCCTCGGTTTGCGGTGACGGCTATCGCGAAGGCAATAATGAAGAATGCGATGATGGCAACAACACCAGCGGCGACGGTTGCAGCTCTGTTTGCAAATTGGAAACAGGCTGGCGCTGCAAAGAAAACGAAAAAGGCTTAACCGTTTGCAGCGAGAAGTGTGCCGAGCCCGGCCGCTTTGGCGAAAAATGCCAGCAAAAATGCCCCGGTTTTGACAGTGCCATTTGCAGTGGCCATGGGGTGTGTGATGACGGTGTGGAAGGCAGCGGCACTTGTGAATGTCATGGTAACTGGGACGGTGCCGATTGCAGCGAATGTAAGGCCGGTTATTTTGGCCCTAACTGCGCAAATGAATGTCTTGGCGGTGCCGAAAATCCCTGTAACGGCCAGGGAACTTGTGACGGCGGTGTAGCTGGCACCGGCGCCTGTAAATGTAACGACGGCGTTTTGGGCCTTGATTGTTCCGGTTGTAGCGGTAATTTCACCGGCGCTTCATGTAATGAATGTATTGCCGGTTATTATGGCGAAAAATGCGCAAGCAGCTGCCCCGGCACCGGCACTGCTACCGGCCCCTGCGGCGGTTCGGCTCGCGGCACCTGTTCAGACGGCGTGGGCGGTAACGGCACTTGTACTTGCAATGGCAATTTTGCCGGTCCGGCTTGCGATAGTTGCAAAGAGGGCTTTACCGGCCCGAATTGCAATGAGTGTGCGGAAGGTTATGTTGGTGAGAATTGTCAGCTTTGCCCCTGTGCTCCGCACGGAACTTGTAACAGCGACGGTTCCTGTAAATGTAGCGGCAATTTTACCGGCGAGAATTGTGCGGAATGTAAAACCGGTTTTGCCGGTGACGGTTGCACCGAATGTGACGCCGGTTATGGCGGCGCTGATTGCTCTTTAGAGTGCCCGGGCGGCGCTGCTGCTCAGTGTAACGGCCACGGCACCTGTTCTGCCGGCCTAAATGTGAATCCAACCTGTGCCTGCACCGGCAACTGGGATGGCCAGGCTTGTAATGAATGTAAACCCGGCTTTACCGGTCCTGATTGTAACGAGTGCGCTTCCGGTCACTATGGTGAAAATTGTGTGGCCTGCCAATGCGGTACTCACGGAAAATGTAATGATGGCAAAGATAAAGACGGCACCTGTACTTGTGATGAGGGCTGGACAGGTAACAATGGCAACAATAAGGTCTGTGATACCTGTAAGCCCGGTTATTACGGCTCACGTTGCACTCCCTGTGATTGCCCGGAACGGGCCACTTGCCGCGATGGCAAGGCAAACGATGGTACTTGCTATTATGAAGAAGGAGAATACGGCCATGTTTGCCCGCCGGGATTGCAACATTATTATTATGAGCCGGAAAGCGGGGAGAACGTTAACTGTCAATATACTTGTGCCGAAAGCGGCTGTTTTACGCAAAAAGAAGGGGATTATTCGGCCTGTTATTATGAACGCCAAGCTGAGGGCAAACCAGTGTGCCTTTCCATGGCCGATAGCGGAGACAAGTGCTGGATTTTTGTAAATCAAAAAGATGGCAATGATGACAAAGACGGCTCAGGTTGGGTTAATGCCGTAGCCACCTTTGATCGGGCTATGGCTCTTTGGGCAGAACGCCTTCCTGCTTGCCGTGATATGTTTATCCTTTTAACGGCCGGCAATTATGTAATGAGCAAACCGTTTTTGCCCGAAGAACATGGGGCCGATGAAATGCGCCTTTATATATACGGCGGCTTCCGCGGCGAAGAAAAGAATATCGGCGAAAGAAAAAATAGTGAAGAATCCCGCGCTATTATTGCTCTTAAAGCCTCATATTTTGCGGAACTTAACAATAAGAGCTATTTGCTGCTTGATTCCATCGGCATGAGCGCCGCTACAAATGAAACCGAAAAGTTAATAAAAGCCAAAGGAGCATCAACAGTAGTTCTTGAAAATACCTATATATCCGCTTTTGAAACCGAAAGATCTAGTTCGCCTTTTGTTGAGATAGCTCCTGATGCCAGCCTCATTATTTCCGGGTCCGGAATATCCGGCATTACTTCTGATGGCGGGCCAGGTTTTGGCGGGGTTATTTTTAATCTTGGCCATTTGCATATTGTTAACAGCTCATTTATGGGTAATTCTTTGCTGGCTGATAAAGCTAGTGGAGCAGTGATTTTTGCCGGAGAAGTTAGCCGTAATGTTTATATTAACAGTGTTTTTAATAAAAATAGGCTTATCGGTGAGCGCCTTGCTCAGGGCGGAGCTATAGCGCTTTATGATAAAGCCAGCCTCTATGGTTATAATTTACAATTTAGTGAAAATAGCGTTAAGAGTGATAGTGAACATGAAGGATCCGTTTTATATACCCAAAGCACATTGCCGGTTAATTTATATGGGCTTTTGGTAAATAATAATACCGGCAGCGTAGCCCTTTATAGTGCCGACACAAAAATGAATGTTTATAATTCGGTTTTTGCTCAAAATAAGGATGATAGAGATAACTTTGCCAATATACTTGGTATTGGTGAAACCGCCGCTTCATATTTTGATGCCGAAGATATTGATAGAGCCTTGGGAGAGGTGATGACGCAAAAAGATATTCAGTTAAATATGACGCCAGGAGAATATTTGGTGCCCGATTTCTTGCCCGCCGATTTTTATAAATATGGAATATTCTTTGATTTAAATGGCTTGGCGCGTTTTATGAACGATAAATCTGCCGCCGGTCCCTTTGAGTCCGCACTATATCTCCCCGATATCGGAGGCTAAAAACGTTTGTTTTTTGCGCTAAAGCAATTAGGAGGGCAAAATGCGATTTTCTAAATTGGCACTCTTTTTGAGTATGGCGGTCCTGCTGGTGACAAGCGGTTGCGGAGATCCTGACAACACCATAAACGGAATAGCCAATAATTTGCCCGAAGGCACAGCTTGTAAGAACAGTGATGAGTGTAAAACCGGCCTTGTATGCGCTTTGGGCACTTGTCATAAAATATGCACAGACAATAGCGAATGTGACATTAATACCCAGCATTGCGAAGATAGTGTTTGTATTGATGGCACTTCCGTTGTGTGCGGTGATGGGCGCAAAGAGGGCCTGGAAGATTGTGATGATGGCGATAATAAAGCCGGCGACGGTTGCAGCGCTTCCTGTGTTTTAGAGCAAGGCTGGGTTTGCAAAGAAAACTCCAGCGGTAAATCCATTTGCCAAATGCGCTGTGAAGCCGGGCGCTACGGCGAAAAGTGCCAGAGAAAATGTCCCGGTTTTGATAGCGAAATTTGCAGCGGCCACGGTGTTTGTGATGATGGTGTTGACGGTGATGGCTCCTGTAAGTGCGACGGAAACTGGGGCGGTGAAGATTGCAGTGTTTGTAAAGATGGCTATTTTGGCAAAAAGTGCGACGGCCTTTGCCCGGGAGTAGAGAAAGGCGCTGTTTGCGGTGGCCACGGCAAATGTAACGATGGCGTAGATGGCGATGGCGTTTGTACCTGCAATAACCATTTTACAGCGGAAAGCGGCTGTACAACCTGTTTGAATCATTATGATATAGAAACTTCCTGCTCCCTTTGTCTTACCAATTGGGATGCCGCTAGCGATTGTGCGGTTTGTAAGCCCGGCTATGTGGGCGATAATTGCCAAATCGAATGCCTTGGCGGAGCAGAAACCCCTTGTAATAATAAAGGAAAATGCCAGCCTGACGGTTCCTGTGTTTGTGATGAAGGCGTGGCCGGTGTTGATTGCAACGGCTGTGAAGGCAATTTTACCGGCTACCCGGCCTGCGATAAGTGTGTAGCCAACTATTTTAATGATGAATGTACAGGGCGCTGTCCGGGGCTGGGCAGTGAGAATGGGGTTTGCAATGGTCACGGCATTTGTCTGGATGGCCGCACCGGCAATGGTGAATGCGAGTGTTTTAACCACTTTGATAAAAATAGCAATTGTGCCACCTGTCTGCCAGGCTGGGCCGGTGTGAGCTGTAATGAGTGCGCACCCGGTTACTATGGCCCGGATTGCCTGCCTTGTGCCTGCTCGGAACATGGCACCTGCGATGAAGGAAAAGATGGCCATGGTACCTGCCTCTGTGCCGACCATTGGCAAGGTGAATACTGCACCGAATGTAAGCCCAACTATAGTGGTGATAACTGTCAAAAGTGCGCGCGCGGCTATGCCGGCCCGGAATGTACTCCCTGCCCGGGCGGCGCGGATAATGCCTGTAACGGTCATGGTACCTGCGGCGGCGAAACCAGCAATAGCTGCTCATGCTATACCGGCTGGGCAGGAATAGAATGTAATAAGTGCAATACCGGCTATGCCGGCCCGGAATGTAAACCCTGCCCGGGCGGAGCTGCCAATGTTTGTAACGGCCATGGCACTTGCGGCGGCGAAACCAGTAATAGCTGTAATTGTGATACTGGCTACGCTTTAGATGCCAACGGCTCTTGTACTGCCTGCGCCGCTGGTTATCAGGACGCTAACAATGACGGCACTTGTATGCCAACTTGTGAAGTTGCCCAGCATAGCTGCCCGACCGGTGCCGAATGCTATATAAATAGCACTACCGGCCAAGTTGATTGTAAGTGTCAGAGTGATTATCAGGATGAAGACCAAAATGGCACTTGTGAACCCAAGTGCACGCCCAATACCTGTAACGGCCATGGTAATTGCTCCATAGCTAACGGCAAACCCAAGTGTACCTGTACCGCTGCTAATTATACTGGCGCTACCTGCAATGAGTGTGCAAATGGCTATTATGGGCCAAGTTGTCTGCCCTGCCCAGGCGTGGCTGAGGGTCAGGGAATCTGCTTTGGTCGCGGCACCTGTACCAGTGAAGGCAAGTGCATTAATTGTAGTGGCAACTGGAGTGCAGAGGCTAATTGCAACGATTGCAAAGAGGGCTACTTTGGCCCCCAATGTACCGGCACCTGCCAGGGACTCGGCAGCGCGGGCGGTATTTGCAATGGTCAGTCGGAATGTGATGACGGTGTACATGGCCTCGGCAATTGTGGTGCCTGCAGCGGCAATTTCACCACCGAATCAAATTGTACCCAGTGTAAAACCGGCTGGGCCATGCCAAGTTGTACTCAGTGCGCTGATGGCTACTGGGGGCCAACCTGTTCCAATGCCTGCCCCGGCGGAACCGGCAGCGCGCAATGTTACGGCCATGGTACTTGTAATGGTGGCACTGGGGGAAACGGTAACTGTACGAGTTGCCAAAGCGGCTTTGATGTGGGGCAGAACTGTGCTGATTGTATAGATGGCAAATATGGCCAAAATTGTGAAAATACCTGCCCCGGCGGAACCGGCAGCGCGCAATGTAAAGGCGGCTCCTGCATTGATGGCCTAAATGGTAATGGCTCTTGCACACAATGTGGCGGCCATTGGACCGGCACTGCTTGTGATACCTGCGCAGATGGCTATGGCGGCTCCGATTGCAATGCCGAATGTCCCGGCGGTGCTACTAATCAATGTAACGGCCATGGTACCTGCTCTGCCGGTAAAAATGTGACGCCCACTTGTTCTTGTACCGGCAACTGGGCTGGCCCGGCTTGCAATGTGTGCAAAGGCAATTGGACTGGGACAGATTGCAATGAATGTAAACCTGGCTATGGCGGCCCTGATTGCTCTTTGGAGTGCCCCGGCGGCGCTGCTAACCAATGTAACGGCCATGGTACCTGCACGGCCGGTAAGAATGTAACGCCCACCTGTTCTTGCTCTGGCCATTGGAGCGGTTCTGCTTGTGATGTTTGTGCCGGCAATTGGGATTTGGCTGCCGGTTGCGAAGATTGTAAACCCGGCTATGGCGGCCCTGATTGCTCTTTAGAGTGCCCCGGCGGCGCCGCTGATCCCTGTAACGGCCGTGGTGAATGCCATGACGGTAAAAATGTGACCACCCCCACTTGTTCTTGTAACGGCAACTGGGCGGCTCCGGCTTGCGCTACTTGTAAACCCGGCTATGTTGGCTCAAATTGTCAAACTACCTGTCCCGGCGGGCCTACTAATCCCTGTAGTGGTCACGGTACCTGTCAGCAGGACGGCACTTGCTCCTGTACTGGTCCGGGTCATTGGACGGGAGCTGCCTGCAATGCTTGTGTCAGTGGCTATGCCGGTCCTTCGTGCACAATTACCTGCCAGGGCGGGCCTACTAATCCTTGTAGCGGTCATGGCTCTTGTAGACAGGGCACCGGTGGTGATGGTTCCTGCAATTGTTATACCAATTGGCAAGGCAATACCACCTGTAGCGAATGTACCGGCGGCTATTACGGCTCTTCTTGCTCCAGCTGCTCCTGCAATGATTTGCAGGTATGTGATAGTGGTCTTGCCGGCAAAGGCTGCTATTATGCACTTGACAGATTCGGCGATGTCCAGGTTTGCCCGCCGGGCGGTCAGCACCTTTCCTTTGAGCCTGGTTATCCGGATAGTATAAACGGGAGAAATATTGCCTGTAAGCCTACTTGCGAGAATTTTGACGGCGATTGTTACCATAAAGATGAAACAGTTTGTTATTATGATGACAATATGGAACCTACCTGTTTGGAACTCACTGAACCATGTATCGTCTATGTGCGCACAGAAGGAGACGACGGGCAGAGCGGGCAGAGCTGGGAAGAGGCGCTGGCTACTGTCAATGCGGCCTTTGATTTGGCTTATAATCTGCTTAAAGACGCGGCCTGTAAAGAGGCAGCTATTTGGATAGCCGGTGGTGATTATACGGCTGACAGAAATATCCTGCTCGATCTCGGCGGTGAGGCCACTATTGATGTTTATGGCTCCTTTAAAGGTTCTGAAAAGAGTATTTCCGAACGTGGCGAAAATCTTTATGAACAGCGCACCACTATTTTATATACGCCTTCTGCCAATGAGCCGCTTTTCACTATCAATACCATGAAGCGCCTTTCGCTCCACGATATCACCTTTATGGGCAATAAGGAGCCCGGCGCCTTTGCCGATAATGAGGAAGGATCGGCTCTTTATATCGAAAACTGCGGTATAAGCGAATTTGTGGCCGGTAAGCTGGAAGCTGTTTTAATGAATAATAGCTCTGCCTTGGCAGTTATCAGCGGTTCCTATTTCTCGCGCAATATAAATGAACAAAATGACGAAGCTTGGGGCGGCGCTATTACCAATACCAATGATAGCCGCCTGGTGGTGCAGGACAGCTCATTTGTGAAAAACAGCGCTGTAACAAAACAAAATATAGCCAAGGGCGGTGCTATTTACAGTGAAAGGGCCATGCGTGTGCTTTTAACCAATGTCGTTTTTGATGAAAACAGCGCAGTTTCCACCGAACCTTCTGCAGCGCGATTACTGGCCGGCGGCGCTATTTATAACAGCTCCGGCCCGCTGGCTCTTTACAATGTCCAGCTTGGCAATAACTATTTAGGCGCTCCGGTGGAAAAAGGCGTATGTTATGATGTGGAAAACTGCGGCACGGCTCTTTGCCTTGTAGATAGCGAAGGCATTGTTTCCGGCTCCACCATTTATGGCAACAGTAGCCCATATAACAAGAGCTCGGCTATTGCCGGCCTGGAAAGCGAGAGCCAACTGACACTGGTGGATAGCCTGATGGGCCTTAATATGCTCTGCGACGAAAGCTTTTCCAATATTTCAGATAGTATATATAATAGTGCTTTTGATGGCCAGAAAAGCTTCTTTGATGACGATGTGGCAGCTAATGATCTTATGAACGCCAGTATGAACAGAATAGGGAGTTACAGTGTCCATATTCCGGCTGACAGGCTGCATATTATCTATGAACTTGGCACTTCCCAGGATGACCCCTTTATTGATCCTGACGAACGCCATCTCTATTTCGACCTCATTTATAACCTGCGCGGCGATCAATCTGTCGCCGGCGCTATCAATAGCCGCAATTACCATTTTTAATAAGCCCTGAACTCGTTTATGTGACAAAATGTCGCACAATCTTCCGCTGGTGCAGAGATAATTGACATTTTGTCACAGCGGCAAATTGAAAAAAATAAAGCTAACCTGCAACAACTTATAACAATTTTTTGCTTTTTAAAATTGGCCTGATTATTGCATATAAGCAAATCGGCATTTTAGGGATGCCGACACAATGCAAACAAAGGATATGCTATGTTCCTGCATTTTCGTAAAATACCGTTTGGACCTGCCTGGCCGCTACTTGCTCTCTTAGCCACTGTTTTAGTGGCTACACCGCTGAAAGCTCAAGAGGAAGAGGAGGGCGAAAACAGAGTTCGTCCCCCGCGCCATATTTTAAACCGTGACGCTAGGCGTTTGTCTCCGGGCCGTCAGCATGCTATTGATTCGCTAAAAGTGAAAAGAGCGGCCAGATTCCGGAATGCTGCCGAAGCAGAAACCAAAGAAGACGAAAGTAATAACGAAGAGAGCGCCAGTAGCAGCAGCGCGAGTGAGCCCACCAAAGTAGCCCAAGCTGCCGCTCCGGCCGCCTCTTCTGCAGCTAATAAAGGCTCTCAAGGGGGTGGCGGCGAAGAGGAAACCACCATCGACTACGCCGCCAGAAGCCGCAAAGGTAAATTTTATTTTGATTTTAATAAAGCGGCCGTAGAAGATGTTATTAAAGCTATAAGCGATATTACGCGGCGCAACTTCATTGTGCCTGAAAAAATAAAAGGACAAAAAATCACCATTTTGTGCCCTACTCAGGTTACAGCTTATGAGGCCTACCAAGCCTTTTTGTCGGCTCTTGAAATCAATAATTTAACTTTAGTGCGCTCCGGCAAATTTTATAAATTAACCTCTTCTAAAGAGGCTATTAAATCACCGATTCCTACTTATTACGACGATGCCAAAAATGTGCCTTGGACCGATTCTCTGGTAACTATTTTATTGCAACTTAAATATGTTGATGCTCAAAATATATCTAATATTATCAAAGGAATGGTTTCTTCTGACGGCTCGATGACCGTCTTCCAGCCCACCAATACTCTGATTCTTTCCGATTATGGCAATAATATTCACCGCATAAAAAGTATTATTGATACTCTGGACCAAGCCGGCGGCCGGGAAGAGTTGCAAATTATTCCCATAGAAAACGGTATTGCCAGCGAAGTAGCGGAAAAAATAAAGCAAATATATGATGTGGATAAAAAGCCGGCCTCTAATAGCGGCAATAGTAAAAACAGCAATAAACCGGCGGAGGACTCTGTCGGCAGTTCGGTAAATATTTCCAAAATAATTCCCGATGATCGCACTAATCAGCTCTTTATCCTGGCCGGCCATGACAGTTTTGCTCCCATTATGGATATTGTGAGCAAGCTGGATGTGCAGCTCACCGAAGATGAAGGCCAAATTCGCGTTCATTATTTAAAAAACGCTACTGCCGAAGATGTAGCCAATACGCTCTCTTCGCTGGCTCAGGGGCGTTCTAATAGCGGAAATAACAAGAAGGCAGCCAATAATAAAAAAGGGCCGGCCGATAGCGCGGCGCTTTTTGAGGGCGAAGTAAAAATCACCGCCGATAAAGCCACCAACAGCTTGGTGATTGTGAGCTCCGCCCGCGATTATAAAAGCCTTAAAAAAGTTATAGAACAGCTGGACCGCCCGCGCCTGCAGGTTTTTATCGAAGCGGCTATTATGGAAGTGACAGTTGGCAAAAACAACCAATTCGGTACCGGTTGGCATAGCGGTATTCCTTTTGATAAAGGTTCCGGCAATAAAAATCTCTCGCAAGGTATAGGTTTTATTCAATCTTCCAGTAACTCCACCATGACGGCCATCACCAGCGCCTCCGGGGTTGCCGACCTCTTTAATATTTTTGGCGGAGCTATAGGCGGCGTTTTGGGTGAGATGTTTACCGGCACTATCGGCGGCACTTCGGTGACTATTCCCAGTATCGGTGTGGTTTTAAAAGCTTTGGAAAATGATACCAATTCCAATATTCTCTCTACTCCGCATATTACAGTAACCGACAACGAAGAAGCCGAGATTGAAGTAGGACAAAAAATCCCCTTCCAAGAAGGCTATGGCTCAACTTTGAATAATTTAGCCGGTTTAAGTAGCAGTGCCAGTTCGGCTCTTTCGGCTTATGCCGGGCTTTATTCTCGTACCGACCGCATTGATGTTTCTTTGAAACTAAGTCTTACGCCGCATATCAATGAGTTTGGTAAAGTGCGCCTGGAAGTTGATCTTTCTATCGAAGATTTGATTGGTAAAGATGAAGCTACCGGCCAGCCGATGACCGCCACCAGAAAGACCAAAACCGTTATTACCCCGGATGATCAGCAAACCATGGTAATCGGCGGCCTCATTCGTGAACGTTACCGCGAGTCGGAATCTAAAATTCCGCTTCTTGGCAATATTCCCATTTTCGGCTGGCTTTTCAAAACTCGCTCTTGGGAAAAAGAAAAGGTTAGTTTGCTTATAATTTTAACGCCTTACATTATTAGAGACAAAAGCGATATGGAGGCTATCGCCAAGCGTAAATTGCTGGAGCATCAGCGCTTTGAAAAGATGTTTTACGGCGGTTCGCAAGATTATCGTCCCTATGTCAATTATGCTCGTAAAAACGGCATGGCCGCAACACTGCTGGCCGAAATAGAAAATGAGATGAAGCGCATTGAAAACGGCGGCGAAGGCAACGGCGAAGAGACGCTTATTATGCCGGAAATGGAGACAGCCGAATTTTCCGAAATGACCGAAGAAGTGCATGGCGCCAAAGCTGATGAAGGAGCCGGCGAAGTGGAACAAGCTCCCTCTGAAACGTCGCAACCAGCAACAAGTGAGGCTACTACCAATGCTCAAAGTGAGGCCGCTCCATGAGCGATGTAGTGGAAAATATGGCCCCGGCGGAAGAAAAAACGGTAGTAAATATGCCGCTTCCCCAAGTAGCCACTATAACCCCGGAACCGGCGGCTATGGTAGAGGTGCCCAGTTATGCCACTATGCCGTTGCCGGCTATTTTGCACTCTATGGGCGAGCTTAATGCCATTACTCCAGAGGATGAAGCAGAGCTTTTAAATCTTTCGCCCTCGGCGCAAATTGAATTTATTTTAGAAAAGAAGCTCGCTGGCGAAGTGACTGTTTTAAAAGCTATTGCGCTGCAGCTGGAATTACCGATAATCAGCTCTATTGAAATAAAAGATATTCCCGATGAGCTGGTCGCAGGTCTTCCCATTAACTTTTGCAAAAAGCACAAATTATTACCGCTTTCAAAGCAAAACGGGGCTATCGAGGTAGCCATAAGCGACCCTTATGCGCTTGGCGCTATAGATGAGCTCTCTGACCATTTTGGCCTCCCCTGTGCTTTAAAGCTGGCGCGCTCGGAAACTATTATAAATGCTATTAACGGTGTTTACGACCGCCGCTCGGCGCAGGCCGAAGCCACCATGGAAGCTATTCAAAACGACGATGATTTGAATAGCTTTGCCCATGAGCTGGAAGAGACCAAAGACCTCCTCGACAGCGAAGACGAAGCGCCCATTATCCGCCTTGTCAACTCGCTCATCTCCCAGGCTATCAAAGAGCATGCTTCCGATATCCATGTGGAGCCAATGGAGCGCGACCTTATCATCCGCTTCCGCATCGACGGTATTTTGCATGAAAAAATCCGCCCGCCCAAAAAAATACAATCTTCAATGATTTCGCGTATTAAGATTATGGCCGGGCTCAATATCGCCGAAAAGCGTCTGCCCCAGGACGGGCGTATTCGCATTAAGATGGCCGGTAAAGATATTGATATCCGTACTGCCACCGTGCCCACCAGCCACGGCGAGCGCATTACCATGCGTCTATTAGACAGAAGCTCCATTTTGCTCGATCTTACCGACCTCGGCTTTTCGCCGGAAAATTACAAAAAGATGGATCATCTGATCCATTCGCCGCACGGCATTATT
>JAEEGL014026917.1_pt1 | contig 45264 bp, 39 predicted proteins | sample 9134231 | NCBI WGS metagenome assembly JAEEGL01 (sample SAMN16246548, study PRJNA631951) | gut metagenome | biome: gut microbiome; feature: rumen; material: fiber-attached | host: Bos | place: Iran: Karaj | collected 2018-10 | reverse complement strand
CATTCTCGGTGCTGTCAATATCCGTGAAAACCACCTCGAAATGTGTGGTTTGACCTGGTATTCCACCAGAATTCACCGAGTATATGCCGCCTCCGTCCGTTGTATCGAAATTATAATCCATTTTGACCTGGATGCCGGGTATTGGATTGCCCTGAGGGTTGGTGACTTTACCCTTAACGTTGAAATTGGCGGAAGGACAGCCGTATTCGTCAACACGCATCTCTTCGCACGACAAGTTGATTCCTAACAGTCCTGCCAATGAGACAAGTAACCAGTTCTTGAGTTTTAGATATTTTATTTTCATACTTGTAATGATGGTTATAGGGTATAAGGGTTGTAAGGTTTAGGGTGTACACTGTGGTACGCCTTAACGGTTTGTAATCAACCGACCGATGCCTTCAGTTTCTCGGCGTTCTCGGCCAGCTGCAGGGCTTCGATGCAATCCTCGATGTCGCCGTCCATAAAGGCCGGCAGGTTGTGCATAGACCAGCCGATGCGATGGTCGGTGACGCGGCTCTGCGGATAGTTGTAGGTGCGCACCTTCTCCGAGCGGTCGCCCGTGGCAACCATCGTCTTGCGCTTGGACGAAAGTTCCTCCATATACTTGTTGTACTCGCGCTCATAGAGGCGTGTGCGGAGGATGCTGATGGCCTTCTCCTTGTTCTTGATTTGGCTCTTCTGGTCCTGCATCGAAACGACAATACCCGTCGGGATATGTGTCAGACGCACAGCCGAATATGTGGTGTTTACGCACTGACCGCCAGGACCCGATGCGCAGAAGGTATCAATGCGCACGTCGTTCATATTCAGTTCGACGTCAAACTCTTCAGCCTCAGGCAGCACCACCACGCCGGCAGCCGACGTGTGGATGCGTCCCTGTGTCTCGGTGGCCGGCACACGCTGCACACGGTGCACACCGCTCTCGTATTTCAGCAGACCGTATACGCCATCGCCCGTGACGGTGAAGGTGATGTCCTTGTATCCGCCTGAAGTACCCTCGTTGAAGTCTGTGACCTCGACCTTCCAATGCTTCTTCTCGCAGTAGCGGGTGTACATACGGAACAAGTCGCCGGCAAAGATGCAGGCCTCGTCGCCGCCCGTGCCGCCACGAATCTCGACGACGGCGTTCTTCGAGTCTTGCGGGTCGGCAGGGATGAGCAGGATGCGTATCTCGTCCTCCATCTTCTCGCGACGCTCCTGGCTGGCAGTGAGTTCCTCCTTGGCCATCTCTTTCAGCTCTGGGTCTTTCTCGTTTTCAAGCAGGTCTTTGCACTCATCGATGGTTTCGAGCAGAGCCTTGTATTCCTTGTATGCTTTCACCACAGGCTGCAGGTCCTTATAGTCCTTGCTCAACTTCACATAGCGTTTCATATCCGACATAATGTCAGGCTCGTTCATCTGTTTTTCAATCTCACAATAGCGGGAATATATGGCTTCAAGTTTGTCTAACATATTGAAATATAATCAAAAATTTGAATCAGTGTTAATAATACAGAAAATGCAAAATTACACAAAAAAATTGGATTGGAAAACCTCATTCTTCATTGGCGGCAAAACTCGGAAACCACTTCATACCAGACGCCCTCACCAAATGATAATTTTTTCAATATCAAAAACGAACATAATTTAACATTTTCAACATATTGATTATCAATGTCGATTTTTCAATACACCCCTGCGCAAGCACAGAATGCACCATTTTTTACACTTATAAAACTCTTATTTAAAACTTATTGTCTTCTACATTTGTAGTCTTTAGTAAAAGTTTGGTAAGAGTTTGATAAGAGTTTGGTAAGAAGATGGTATATGGAAAAAGGGGGTTAGGATGGCGGATTTCAGGACAAAACAGCATTTTGAAATGTTAAATTTCAACATTTCTTGTAAAAGGAGTTAAAATCGTTTTCTATCCTCTTTTGCGGCGGAGCATTTTGTCGAAGAAATTATCGACATCCTGTGAGATGTGCAGGCGGCTGACGACGACGATGCTGATTACCAGCATCACTGCCGTTTTGGCGACAGCGTCGCACAGCAATGCCACGATGTGCGGATGCGGTGCAAAGAGAGGCGTTAGCAAAAGCGTCCAAAGCAGGTCCAAGCCAAACAGTACCAGCATCATAGCGAGTATGTACAGGTGCTTGCTGCTGAAAAGGCCAACCTTGAGCTTTTTGCCGATGAAGAGCAGCAGGCACATAAAATAGAGCACGTAGGAGAAGAGTGTGGCGCAGGCCGACCCTTTGATGCTCCAAAGGGGTATGAGGCTGTTATTGAGGATGATGGCCGATGCGGTAAGAATGCCTATGAATAGCAGGGAGAAGGGATAGTGACGCGAATAGTTGAGTATGTCGGTGCCTATCGACAGCGATGAGTTGACTATTTTTGCAAGACCCAGAAAGAAGACCACTCCAATTCCGCCCACGTATTCTGAACCGTGCGGAATCACGGCGAACAGAGGGGTCAGATTGATAAAGATAAAATAAAATATTAGTGCGCTGACCAGAAACTGATGCAGCGACACCTGCTGACCGAGGCGGTTGACCTCCTGCCAGTTGTCGTCGCGCACCGCCTGTGCAATCATCGGTCGTGATATGGCCCCGAGCGAACGGTAGGGAACTTCGACGATGTTGGCAATGTAAAAGGCGATGGTATATACACCCGTAAGCGCCAGACCTGTCTGTGCACCGAGGAAAAGCGAGTTGATAAGCGGTATGTTGCCTGCCAGGACTGTGGCGGTCATAAACAGCGTGTAGAGAACTATCTCTTTGAGACGCTGGCGGTTGATGAACTGCCAATCGATGCGGAACGATATCTTGCCCAGCGAAAGCAGGTAGACGAAATTGATGAGCATTGCCAAAGCATAGCTGAGGCAGAACAGCAGCACAAAAAGGTCGAGCGAGATAACGCCCTTGCCGTAGAGCAAGTAGCACACCAGATTGAATACCCTGATACCCACCTCGCGTGTCAGTCGCGGCACCGTGATGCGCAGCAAAACGCTGGCGTTGGTCTCAAAAACGGTAAGGTACAGGGCGAAAAAGGTCAGTGGCAACAACAGATAGGCATAATTGGCTATCAGCGGCGATTTCTGTGAGTAGACCTCCACGATGTCTTCCTTGAAGATGAAGAATAGCAGCGCGAATATCGTGAAGCCGATGAAAGGTATGAGTATGGACCATCCAAAGATGCCGTGGTTCTTCTCATCCTCGCTTTTAAAGAACGGGAAAAAGCGTATGATAGAAGCGTTTGTACCCAGCTGTGCAAGGCCGGAGAAAAGCATCGCCGCGTCGACCATAACGCGTGTAAGGCCTATTTCCTCCTGGCTCAGACAGTCGGTCAGGACGAAGAAGGTGGTGAAGAATCCTATCGCCACGCCCAAGTAGTTGGCCAGAGCTCCTTTGATGCTTTGTCGTGCTATTACTCCCACTTTGTTTGTTGTTTGTGAAAACTATAACGTTCCCATCCCATTCTTATTGCAGGCGTGGGAAATTTATTTTGCTGTGTTGTTTTTTCTACGTATTTTTGCAGCAAAATTCTGAAAGAAAAATGTATACGGAAATCACAGAACTTTTGGAGACAAAACGTTGTTCGGCTCCAATGCTCGCTGCTCTGCGTCTGTTTGAAAACGGACAGAAAAATCCACTTGTACTCAAAAACACGCTTCAGCAGTATGGTGTAAAAGTGCAGGACTTGCACGACGAAGCTATATCGGTGCTATTCAGTGTCGTTGACATAATATTGGATGACAATGTGTTGACGAGAGAAGAGATGAATATGCTGCGATTTCTGAAAATGTTCTTCAGAATCAAGGAGGGCGACATAGCCAGAAGCGGCCGCGAACTGGACATTGCAAGGGTGTTGTCGTGTCAATTGGAGCGTATGTATACGGGTGGAGCTTCCGTCCACGACGGGGAACTGTTGAAAGTGGATTTGCAGGAACTGTTTGACCTCAGCTATGACCAGTTTTTGAAATACGACACCGAGGCCCGCAAAAACGCTATTGCCAACCGTAATGACCCTAAACAGGCTGATGCGTCTGCCGCTGAAAAAAATGACGGTGCCGGCAGGGACGAATATTTCAACGATGCTGCGCGCCTTGTGGTGATGTCGCAGTTTGGTTCCACTTCGTTGCTGCAAAGGAAACTCTCATTGGGTTACAACCGTGCAGGACGAATATTGAGCCAGCTTGAGGAAGCAGGCATTGTGGCTCCTTACAATGGAAGCAATGTTCGCGATGTTCTGGTGCACAGTATGGAGGAACTGGAAAGCATCCTTTCCTGATCGTCCTGCCGTTTCTCTTGATCTTTTCTCCAGCGTTTTTATACGTACTTTCATAGGCATATGCATATGCCAGGGAATGTATATCGAAAAAAGCATTATTGGCGCGTAAGAAGCACTGTGAGACTTTATGAAAAATGAACGAATGCAAAAGGCTGTTTTTTAGTCGGCAATGTGCCGTTTTCGGCGGTTGTGGCGTCGATGCAAACAAAAGAGGGTGCCGATGTGGCACCCTCTTTTGCGTATGCGGTATTTCAAAGATGTATTTTCGTTGATGGATTATCAGTCGGGAAGATTTTCGAGGAAGTTGATGCCCTTTGAAATTGATCCGTCGAGGTTGATGCGTGTGCGTGCGGCATCGCTTTCGGCGGAGTGTGTGGTCTGGAAGATGGGCTCGGATGTGAGTTCTTCGGTGGTCATTTCCTCGATTTCCTTTGGACCGTTGGGGTTGTTGTGCAGCAGGTCGTTAATACGGCGTATGCGTTCGGCGCGCTGTTTGAGTTTGATGTCATTGATGTCTTCCTCGGGCAGGAAAGCTTGTTCGACCTGTCGTTCGACGATGGATTCGTGGCGAGATTCGACTTTGGGAGTACTGACGGGTTCGGTCTTTTCGGCTGTTTCGGCAACGGTTTCGGGTTCTTCCGCGAAAACTGCCGAGGTCTCGATGTGGAATTCCGGCTCGGCAGGAGCTGTGGTTTCTTTTTGAGGCTGAACGGTTTCGCGCGAGATGATGCGGATTTGGTCGAGCAGGCTGCCTTCGACAGCTACGGGAGCCTCTTCGGCCACGGGTTCAGCTACTGCTGCTTCAACTTCTTCGACCTGTTCCACTGTGGGTTGGTTGAGAACGAAGATGCGTCGTCCGTTGACTTCGGCGGTGGGTTTCGGCAGTATTTCGTCGACCACCTGCTCTGTCTTTTCCTCCGTGGCGGCTGTTGCCTCTGTTTCGGTTGCAGCGGCTTCGACATCGTTTTTGACGACGCTGTCGACGGTGCTTTCAACCGGTTTGTCGAATTTTTGGGGCTCCAGGTTGTGGACTATTGGTCCCGGACGCTGTTCGAAGCCTGTGGCAATGAGGGTGATGCGAAGCTCGTCGTTGAGACTGTCGTCGTCGCCGGCACCCCAGATGACGTTGGTGTCCTTGTCGCCTGTGAGTTCGGTGAGATAGTCGGTTACCTCGCCGAGTTCATCCATAGTAATCTGGTGGCTTGGCGAGTAGGAGAAGTAGAGAAGTATGTTCTTGGCACCGCGGATATCGTTATCGTCAAGCAGCACGGAGGTTGTGGCCTCTTTGATGGCAATGCTTGCACGGTTTTCGCCGCGACCTTCGCCGGCTCCCATCAGTGCGGTGCCGCTCTTTTCCATCACGGTGTTGACATCGCGGAAGTCAATGTTGACATAAGCAGATACGGTGATGATTTCTGCAATGCCCTTTGCGGCGGTGAGAAGTACGTCGTCGGCTTGGCTGAAAGCCTGGTTGAGAGGCAGGTTGCCGCCTACTTGACGAAGTTTGTCGTTGTTTATGACAAGAATGGCATCAACGTGTTTCTTGAGTTCCTCGATGCCGGCAGTTGCCTGTTCTTTGCGACGTCTGCCCTCGAACGAGAAAGGCATAGTGACGATTGCCACAACAAGTATGCGGGGCACCATCTCGTCGTCAATTTCAATGCTTTTGGCAATTTCGGCAATGACCGGTGCTGCACCGGTGCCTGTTCCGCCGCCCATACCGGCGGTGATGAAGAGCATCTGCGTGTCGTCGCTGATGGCGGCGCGTATCTCGTCCTTGTGTTCGATAGCAGCTTTGCGGGCGTGTTCGGGTATGTTGCCGGCACCGAGTTTGCCCAGCTCAATTTTGTTGGGCACGGGGCTTGCGGCAAGAGCTTTGGCGTCTGTGTTGCAGACAATAAAGTCGACACCGCGAATGCCTTGTCGGAACATATGGTTGACGGCATTGCCGCCACCGCCGCCGACGCCGATGACTTTGATTTTGGCCGGTTGCTGGCGCAACGGCTCGAATTCCATCGTGGTGGTTCCGGTCATAAATGGGGCGTTTTCAGGTGCCTGATTTTCTCCGTTCATAGAAATTGTGCTGTCGTTCATATACTTATTTCTTTGCAGATGTTTGATTGTTAACAATATACATTAATTACACGTATTTTGCAAATCGGTGTAAAATTACTTTAAATAATTCAGTTTGAGCCTGCTTCGTCTATTTTGTTTTCAACATTTTATCAACGGTTTGCATAATGACGTTTTTCGTTATAGATCCTGCTCCTCGCGTCCTTCGTTGCGGATGGTTTCGTCGCCAAAGACTTTGCCGAAGTATTTGTCGACTGCTTTCATAAACTGGATACCGAAACCTTTCCTGCTGTTTTTCTTGCCTTTGGTGCCATTGTCGGTGTGTGGCGTTTCCGGTGTCACTTTCTCGAAATCGTCTGGTTTGGAATTTGTTTCGATTTCTTCTGGCATTTCGGCGAAGACATCGTTGTTGGAAATGGGCTGAACCGGTGTTGTTTCGTCGGCGTCTTTCTGTTCGCCGGGTTCGTTGCTTTCAGCGTTGTGGCTTCGCATTTCGTCGAGTTCGTGGAAACCGTAGAGCACAAGGCCGATGCCGGTGGAGTACATTGTGTTGATGATTTCGGGGTCGGTGTCCTTGTCGAGATGCTCGTTGGGCAGTCCTATTCGTGTGTCGATGCCTGTTGTGAACTCGGTGAGTTCCTTGATGTGATGCAGTTGAGCGCCGCCACCTGTGAGGACGATGCCGGCGAAGATGTGTTTCTCCAAATGCGATTTCTTGATTTCGTAGTCGACCTGTTCGAGGATGGTTTCGGTACGAGCCTTGATGATGCCTGCAAGAGTACGCATACTGATTTCTCGAGGCGGCTGTGTGCGAAGTCCGGGAATGGAGATGATGTCGTTTTCGCTGACGTTCTGCGGCAGGCAGGAACCGAAGCGTGTTTTAAGGGTTTCGGCTTGTTCGCGCAGGATTTTGCATCCCTCCTTGATGTCGTTGGTAATGGCGTTGCCAGCCAGCGGCAGCACGGTGGTGTGGCGGATGACTCCTTCGTGGAAGATGGCAATGTCGGTGGTGCCGCCGCCAATGTCGACCAGGGCTACACCCGCATTGCGGTCGGTGTTGTCGAGGACAGCAAAAGCCGATGCTATGGGTTCGAGGACGACTCCCTTGATGGTCAGTCCGGCGCGTTCGACACTGTTGTGGATGTTGATAAGGTTTATGGTGTTGCCGGTAACGATGTGGAAGTTGGACTTCAATTGTTTTCCTGCCACACCCACAGGCTCGACGTCGGGGCTGAGCTCTTCGCCGTCAACAACATAGTTCTGCGGAAATATGTGAATGATGTCCTCGCCAGGGTTGAGCATAATGTTGTGCTGCTCCTCGATGAGACGGTCGACATCCTCTTGCTCTATGTACGTGTGTTCGGGAGGAATGACGACGGTGCCCATAGTCTGGATGCTCTTGATATGTTGGCCTGCAATGCCGACATAGACTTCGTGTACAGGCATTCCAGCCTGTTCGGAAGCCATTTCAACAGCTTTCTGGATGGAGACAGCGGTGTCCTTGATGTTTTTGACCACGCCTCGATCGACACCTTTGGAAGGAGTCTTGCCGAAGCCGATGATCTTGATTTTGTCGTTTTCGGAGCGTTTACCGATGAAGCAGGCGATTTTGGTTGTGCCAATGTCCAAACCTACAATAATGTCATTTTCGTTGTTCATAATATATATTGTTTTGATTTCTTGATTCCTATGTAACTATTGTCTTTTTGTGCATACCACCTGTCCGCGGTATTTGAGGCTGATGGAAGAATAGGTGTCCCACCCCACCCGGCTAATACCCTGGTCGAAGAATGACCATAGGTTGTTGAATTTCTGTACAAGCAGGCTGGTGTCGCCGATGTTGACAGTAAGGTCGCCGAGTTTTGGCACCAAGATGAGGTCGCCGGTGCTGTCGATGAAGACTTGGTCGAAAATGTTGCCGTATTTTGGATTGTCGTGCAAGAACGAAGCAAGGGTCCAAATTTTCATCAGCGACAGCGGCTGGTGGTGGTTGGCGGTGTCGGAGAGGTTAAGGGCAGTCGGATGCAACAATCTTGGCTCCTTGCCCTGTGAATTGCCGACCAGCAGATGGCAATAGTGTTTTTCCGACAGTGGCAGACAAGTGCCTTTGCGTGAGATATAAAACTCGTTGCCCTGATAGAACATACGCACGACGGGCTTGTGCTGCCGCACTTGTACAGTCATCTTGCCGCCAGTGGTGATATGGGCAATGGCTTCGTCTACGTAAGGATGTTGCTGCAGATAGTGTACTACGGCTTTTTTGTCGAGATCTTTGATGTCGGTGGTCAGCAGATTTGGAAAACCAGACAGAATGAGGCTGTCGACATCATTGGGCGAGAGAAGAGTCGCGGCACCGTCAGTGCTGACCGAACATTCGAGTCCGCGCATAGTGGCGTTGCGTCTCACAATATGAAATGTGACCACTATTGCTGCTATGAGCACGACAATGATAATATTTCTCAAAGTAGGTCGCATTTGTTTGTTTTTTTATTCGTCGTTAAGTCTTTGTTCGAGAACAGGCACGATGCGGTCGATGTCGCCGGCACCCATAGTCACAACGACATCGGGGCATAGTGCTTCGACCAAATCGGGCACCTGCTCGGCACTGCAGAGGTATTTGTTCATAGTCTCCATTTTCCGAAGAATCATACCCGAAGAGACTCCGGGAATGGGTTTTTCGCGAGCGGGATAGATAGGCATAAGAATCACTTCGTCGAGAGGCTTGAGTGCTTCGACAAAGTCGTCGGCGAGGTCGCGGGTGCGGGAGTAGAGATGGGGCTGGAAAATGCCCACAATGCGTTTGTCGGGATAGAGATACTTGATAGACTCTATGGTTGCGGAGATTTCCTTTGGATGATGGGCGTAGTCGTCGATGTAGACCAAGTCTTTGGTTTTGATGCGGACATCAAAACGGCGTTTGATGCCGGCGAAGGTTTTGAGACCGTGTCGCAGTTGGTACTCGTCAAGTCCGCAGTGCAAAGCCACCGCCGCCGCTGCAACAGCATTCTCGACATTGTAGAGGCAGGAATTCTGCAGTTCGATATCGTACAGCACTTTGTCTGGAGTGCGAAGGTCGAAGAATATGTTACCGTTGTAGTTGCGGACATTGATGGCGTAGTAGTCGGGCTCAATTGAACGTGCCGAGTAGGTGTAGGTTTTTATCTCCTCGCTGATATGCAGATGGTGCTCGTGCTCTTCTTCCTCTTCTTTGTGATTGTGGTTGTGCTCGGCGAGACCCTCTTTCAGAAACAGTGCACCGTCGGGGTTGGTTTGATTGGCAAACTGCTGGAAAGCCTCGATTAGTTTTTCGTGAGTGCCATAGATGTCCAGGTGGTCGGGGTCGGTGGCGGTGATAACGGAAAAGAATGGGTGCAGCTGCAAAAAGGAACGATCGTATTCATCGGCTTCGACAACCACGTATTCGCTGTCGTTGTTGACCAGGAGGTTGCTGTCGAAGTTTTTGGAAATGCCACCCAGGAAAGCACTGCAGCCTATATCGCTCTTGCTCAACAGATATGCAATCATAGCAGAGGTTGTGGTCTTTCCGTGTGAACCGGCGACAGCAATGCATTTTTTACCGCGAGTCAGTTCTCCGAGCACCTGTGATCGTTTCTTCATTTCGAATCCTTTTTGAATGCAATATTGGAACTCGCGTGTTTCTTTGGGTACTGCAGGGGTGTATATGACAAGATCCAGGTTGTCGGGTATCAGGTCGGGGTTGTCGTCATAATGAATGGCGATGCCTTCGCTTTCAAGCTGTCGTGTCAACGGACTTTCTGTACGGTCGTAGCCGCTCACGTTGTGTCCGCCGAGCTTGAAGAAGCGTGCTATCGCGCTCATTCCTATGCCTCCTATGCCGAGAAAATAGTAGTTCATAGTGTAGTTATTTTTGGATATTCAATATTTTGTCGATTTCGTCGACGATTCTGTCGGCAGCTTTGCGACGCGCCATTTGTTTGATGTTCTTTCCCATCATGGCCATTTGCTCGTCGTTGTTCAGCAGATTTAGCAGTGTTTCGAGACCTTTGTCGTGACATTCGCTGTCGCGAACCATAATGGCTGCATTCTTTTCCACAAGTGCCATAGCGTTTTTTGTCTGATGATCCTCGGCCACATTGGGTGAAGGAATCAGTATAATGGGTTTGGCAACAATGCACAACTCGGATATTGCTATTGCTCCTGCGCGTGAAATGATTACGTCGGCAGCACGGTAGGCCATATCCATTTCGTTGATGAATTGGTGAACCTTGACCAGATGTTCGCAGTTGGCTTCTTTCACCTTTTGGCAAGCGTCATTGAACATACCCTTTCCAGTCTGCCACAACAGCTGTATGTCATTCATCTTGAAGAATTCGATATTGTCAAGAATCATCTTGTTGATTGAGCCGGCTCCAAGGCTTCCTCCAACCGACAAGACAGTCTTTTTGCCGGCACTAAGTCCAAAGTGCTCCAGTCCTTGAGCCTTTTTCTCAGTTTTATTGTCGGTAAGCATTTTTGCCTCGCCAAGTGTGCCCTCAAAACGTTGCAGCGGTTCGCTATAGATGTTTTCAATTATGTCGCGGACAGGATTGCCGGTGAATACTATTTTGTCTTTTGGAAAGAAACGCTCCATTCCGTCGTAGGCCACACAGATTGTTTTGGCGCCCTGGGCCAGCATTTTGTTTGTGAGTCCAGCGTAGGAGTTTTGTTCCTGAAGCAGTGTTGGGAATCCCATTTTGGCGGCAGTTTTCAGTGTTGGCTCACTTGCAAATCCGCCTACGCCGACAACGATGTCGGGATTGAATTCGCGGAGAATGTTTTTAACTTTGCGGCGGCTTCGGAACATTTTGAATGGCAGTTGCAGATTCTTGATTATGTTTGAAACTGTCAGCTTTCGCTGAAGGCCGGCTATTGGAAGACCTTTGATGGCGTACCCTGCAGCAGGGACTTTCTCCATTTCCATACGTCCTTCGGCACCGACAAAGAGTATGTCGGCGTTTGGGTATCTTTTCTTTATGGCATTTGCAATGGCAATGGCTGGAAAGATGTGCCCGCCGGTGCCGCCACCGCTGATTATTGCTTTCATATTTCGTTTTGCTCCTTTCCTGTTGATTGTTCAGTTACTGTTTCGCTTGTTTCTTCCTTTCCGTTCCCATCTGTAACGGCTGCCTGTGCGGCGTGTTTCTCGCGTGCCTCGTAAAGGTTCACATCGTATGCCACCGATTGTATTATGCCCAGTGCTAGTCCCATACACATATAGGCTGTGCCTCCCGAACTGATGAAAGGCAGTGTTTGGCCTGTTACAGGCATAGCACCTACCGAGACGGCCATATGTATGGCTGCTTGCAGGAATATAAGCGTTCCAAGTCCAATGACAGTCATACGACCGAAGTCGCCGCGGCATCGCAATGCAATCTTGATGCAACGAACATAAAGATAGACGTAGAGCAGGAAAACAATTGTTCCGCCAAACATACCGGTTTCTTCAACAATAATGGCGTAAATAAGGTCGTTGTTTGCTTGTGTCATAAGTCTTGCCTGTATGGTCGAGCCAACACCGACGCCGAAGAACTTACCCGATGCGACGGCCATTCGCGCCATAGATTCCTGTGAAAGTTCCGTCTCGTCAAAGTTCATCCATTTGTCAACACGGCTTGCCCACGTTCCAGAGCGAGCGAGAAATGGAATGTTCATTTTTTCGCCTACAAATATTGCCAAAAGTCCTACTGCGACAAGCGAAAGGATTGTTAGCCGCCAGTATTTTACGTTGATAGGTGCCAGTCTAAGCATTGCGAAACACACGAAAAAGATGATCGCCGCAGTTGACAGGTTGTCGGATACAACCAAGCCGATAACAAGGAAGAGCGGCAGAAGTATGTTGCGGAATGTAGTCCAGTCTTTCAGGTTCTCTTTTTCTTGTGTCAGAAGACGCGCCAGATATACTATCAGCACTATCTTTGCCAACTCTGAAGGTTGGAAGCGACCGACCAGTGGCAGCACAAGCCAGCGGCTCATACCGGAGCCAGCATCGTTGCTTTTGTGGCCAACGATGAACACTGCTACCAGTAGTCCCACGGACAGCAGATAGCCAAACCACGAGAGTCCTGAAAAACGTCTGTAGTTGAAGTTGGACATAAGGATGACCACGACAACCGTTGCGACGACAAATAGCAAATGACGTATAAAGGCCTGCTCGGGTGTCCTGTTGGTGAGAATCGCCGAGTAGCCGATTGAACTGAATACCGATACAAGCGAAATGATGGCCAGAACAAGGAAGATGAACCAGATGGCTTTGTCACCCTTGAATGGATTCAGCAGTTTGCGTGATATGTCGTCTTTTGTCGTTGCCATTTACAATTCGTTGACTTCGTGTTTGAATGATTCTCCCTGTTCTTCGTATGAAATACCGTTCTCGAAGGCTGGCGAGAAAAGCACCTTGGTGTTTTCTTCGCTGCTATAGAAAGCCTTGGTGACGGCCTCTGCCATCGTTTCAATCTGTGAGATTTCTTTTACGATGTCTCCGAAGGTTGTTTGGTACAGGGCACTGTTGCCTAAACAGATGATTCTTTCCACTTTGTTTTCGACTAAGGTGCGGAGCCTTTTATATTCAGAGGCTCTCTGGATGCTGTCGGTTGCACCGTTGGCAATCCATACCACTTTCCCTTCTACGGTCTCTAAGGCGTACCACGTCGACATCGGACTGCGCGAAGCGGCATCGTCGATGAACGATACACCCTTGATGCGGGCCACAAATTCGAGTTTGTGACGCATCTCGTCAATCAGGTTGAAACAGGCTTTAAGATGCTCGCTGCGCAACTTTTTGAGTTTCGAGCTGTCAATGCCCGCCAAGCCGGTGTGGACTTTGTCTCGTCCTTGTGCTACTAATGTTTCGTACATATTTCAAAGATGTTTGTTTCTTATCTGAGTTTCAAAGTTACAATGCTTAAGATGGCCAGCAAGATGCCGATAAGGTAGAAGCGAATGACAATCTTCTCCTCCTTGATGCCTTTCTTCTGGTAGTGGTGGTGAATCGGTGCCATTAGGAACACTCTGCGTCCCTCGCCGTATTTCTTCTTGGTGCGTTTGAAATGTGTGGTCTGTATTATTACCGACAGACTTTCCATCAAGAAGATGCCGCACAGTATAGGTATCAACAACTCCTTGCGTATCAACAGTGCGAACACGGCTATAATGCCGCCAATGGCCAACGAACCAGTATCGCCCATAAAGATTTCGGCGGGATGGGTGTTGTACCATAGGAATCCAAGCGTGGCACCGACAAAGGCGGTAATGAATATTGCCAGTTCGCCGATGTTAGGCAGGTACATTATATTAAGGTAGTTGGCAAATATTATGTTGCCTGACACCCAAGCCAATATCGCCAATGTCGAGCCTATGATGGCGGAAGTTCCTGTTGCCAATCCGTCAATGCCGTCAGTCAGGTTGGCTCCGTTAGAAGTGGCAGTGACTACCAGTATGACAATCAACACATACACCAGCCAGACCCATTTCTTTGTCCAGTCGCCCATCCACGTGATGATTTTTGCATAGTCGAGTTCGTTGCTCTTTACGAATGGAATGGTGGTTTTTGTCGATTTTACAGGGTTTTGGGCAAACTCGCTCTTGGCGCGCTCATAATTGCCGTCGATATTGACATTGTGTACTGCTACATAGTTTTCCACCGACGATGTCTCTTTTATTGTTATGTCAGGATGATACATTATAAGCAGTCCGACGGCAATTCCCAGCACCACCTGTCCGATAACCTTGTATTTGCCGCGCAGACCTTCTTTGTGTTTCCTGAACACTTTTATGTAGTCGTCGATAAATCCTATCAAACCCAGCCACAGTGTAGTGCCAAGCATAATCAGTACGTAAATGTTGTCCAGTTTGGCAAAGAGCAGAGTGGGGATGACAATAGCTGCAAGTATCAGCAGTCCGCCCATTGTCGGTGTGCCTTCTTTTTCTTTCTGTCCTTCCAAATGCAGGTCTCGCACTGTCTCACCAATCTGCTTGCGGCGCAACCATTTGATGAACGGTTTGCCGAAAATGAGCATTATTATCAGCGATGTTATTACGGACATAGCTGCGCGGAAGGAGATATACTGGAATACTCCTGCGCCCGGGAAATTGAAGGCTTTGTCCAACCAAGTGAATAGATAGTATAGCATAATAGTTTTGTTTTCTGGTTTAATTGTTTAACAGTTTGTTGACTTCTTCTCGGTCGTCGAAATGGTGTTTGACGCCGTTAACTTCCTGATATGTCTCGTGACCTTTTCCGGCGATGAGTATTATGTCCCCTTCGTGTGCTATCATCACTGCTGTCTTGATGGCTTGCCGGCGGTCGGTGATGCGTACCGTGTTCGAGCGTTGTTCAGGTGTAAGGCCTGCTTCCATCTGGTTCAATATTGTGTCTGGATTCTCTGTACGCGGATTGTCCGACGTAAGTATCAGATGGTCGCAGTTCTCGGCACCAATGCGGGCCATAATGGGTCGTTTCAGAGGGTCTCGGTCTCCGCCGCAGCCAACAACGACTATAAGATTCTGGCTGGCAGAGCGTACCTCGTTTATTGTGTCAATGACGTTTTGCAGTGCATCGGGCGTGTGAGCATAGTCAACAATGGCTGTGATTCCACGTCCGTGCAGGTATTGGAAACGTCCCGGTGCTGCATATAGTTTGCTGGCGACTCGTAGTGTTTCGTCGGTGTCGAAACCGCACAGCAAGGCTGTTGCTACGATGGCGGTGATGTTGTATGCATTGAAACGTCCAACAAGTGGGGTCCAGAACTCGCGTTTCCCGTCTGCCGAGCTAAGTTCCAGATGCTGGCCGTGGATGGTGCTTTCCAGAATCTTGCAGCGAAAGTCAGCCACAGTCTGCAGGCTGTAGGTCTTGATGCGTGCTTTGCAGTTCTGCACCATAACGCGACCGTTTTTGTCGTCGATATTGGTGAGAGCAAAGGCGTCGCTTGACAGACTGTCGAACAGGGCTTTCTTGGCAGCAATATAGTTGGCCATTGTTTTGTGGAAATCAAGATGGTCGTGGGTGATGTTGCTGAAAATGGCACCTGCGTATTTAAGGCCGGCAATGCGGTTCTGCACTATGGCGTGCGAACTGACTTCCATAAAGCAGTATTCGCATCCGTGATCCACCATTTTTGCCAGCAGAGAGTTCAGTTCCACGGCGTCAGGTGTGGTGTGGGTGGCTGCTATTTCCTCGTCGTCTATACGGTTCACAATGGTCGATATCAGTCCGGCGCTTATGCCCATATCTCGCATCATTCTGTGCAGAAGTGTTACCGTCGTCGTTTTGCCGTTTGTACCAGTTATGCCTATCAACTGCAGCTTGCGTGATGGATTGCCATAAAAGTTTCCGGCGGCAATGCCAAGGGCTATGTCGGAGTTTTCCACCTGTATGAAAATCACTCCTTCCGGCTGTTCGGCAGGAAGGTCTTGACAGACAATTACGGTGGCACCTTTTTCGATGGCCATTGAAATATAGTTATGGCCGTCGACGTGCACTCCTTTTTGGGCCACGAACATTGTGCCGCTGCATACTTTACGCGAATCGAAAGTGACAATTTCCACCTCGCGGCTGTCAGCCGTGCAGCTGCTACCTGCGCAGTAGGCTGTGTACTCTATTCCTTTTAATATATCTGTCAGTTTCATACTCTGTTATCTTTTGGGTTTTAGTTTTAGGTGCACCGTTGTTCCTTTTGTCATTGGAGTACGTGCTTTTGGTGTCTGCTCTACGACCTTGCCATAGCCTTCAAAGGTTACATCCAACCCGAGGCTGCGACACAGCAGGATAGCGTCTTTTACGGTCATTCCATAGCAGTTTGGCACCCTTTGCTGCGATGCTTCGTATTTTACGTATTCACCGCGCAGCCCCAGACTGTCCACTGGATCGCGGAAGGTGCACCACTTCGATTGCATTGTTACATTGCTGTAGTCCAGTCCGAGGCGTTTGTGTACAAGTCTCACTTCGGCTTGTGGTGCTTTGGCTACGGTGGGAAGCGTGTATTGCATTCCTTTGCCGTTCCGCTGGCTCTTCTTTATTTCGGCCATTTTGTTCATCGTCGGACGGCAGTCAAGTTCTTTGTCCAGCGACACCACGCAGTCGGCTATGTCTTGGAACACTGGGGCGGCGTTTCGGCCAAAGTAATTGATGTCGCGCATCATCACCAGACAGGTGTATTTGGGCTTGTCGGCAGGGAAGAAGCCTACGAAAGTGGCGTTGCTTGTTGTTGCTCCGGGCTTGGTGACAGCCGTACCGGTCTTGCCGGCAATGGTGTATGTGTCGTTCTTGATGTTGTCGCCCGTGCCGCCTTCCACAACGCCTATCAGCAGGTCGCGCAGTGTTTCCGCTGTTTTTTCCGAACAGATTCGTTCGTTGATGACCTGTACGGGCAGCTCTTCCATCTTGCCGTCGACTATTATGCCTTTGCAAAAACGTGGTTTGACCATCTTGCCCTTGTTGGCAAGTGCATTGTAGAATGTCGCCATTCTCAACGGCGATACTGCTGCTGTATATCCGTAGCAGAATCGCAGAAAGTCGTTGTCATATCTCAGCGAATGTGTGCGGCTTGTATATTCGTTGCATCCGGTCAGGTCGACATTGATTTTCTGGAACGGGAATATGCGGCTAACCTGTGCAAAAAGAGTGTCGCGTCGATGGTTGTTGTAAAAACGCCACGCTAGTTCGCAGAACGCCACGTTCGACGATACGGCAACGGCTTTCCAAAGCGGGTACATCGCGTTGGGCATATCGTGGTCGACGACAACCTTGCTGTTGGCACTGAAACGTTTGGTACCAACTGGCAGCAGCATCGATGTGTCGAGTGTGAAGCTGTTGTCGTTGTACATTGCCGTCAGCAGAACGGGTTTGAAAATCGAGCCGGGTTCATACAGGTCGGTTACGGCCACGTTGCGGTAAGGCTTTTCCTCGTATTTGTTTTTTGCAGTGTCCAATATCAGGCTTGAACAAACCAGCACGTTGCCTGTCTCCACCTCCATCAGTATGGCGCAGCCCGCTGTGCTGCCATAGCGGCGCAACGTCTTCTCGAGCGAATACTGCGAGATGTCCTGAAGCCTTGTGTCTATTGTGGCTACTATGCTTTGGCCGTCTATGACCGGAAAACCGGGTATCGAATCGGTCCTGATTGTATCCGAAACAGTGATGTTGCCGCTGCCTCTCACTGGTATCCACGAGCCGCGGGTCAGTCGGCGGCACAGCACTTTGCCGTCGCGTCCGCGCAGTATCGAGTCGTAGTAGCCTTCAAGGCCGGTGTATTTCTCGGAAAGATATGATGGCTTGAATCCAATCGTGCTCTCGGCCATATTGCCGTAAATGTGGAACCGGTTGTTGTGTATCACCGACTCCTTGCCGTTGTATTTCACCACGGCGTGTCTCCATCCCGGCATACGGCAAATCTTGTCCCAGTCCGAGTAGGGGAGATGGCGTTGTATCACTACGTAGGCGCGTGGTTTCTTGGCGTTGCGTTCTTTGTCGAGGATTCTGCGGAAAGCGGCTGCTGACGAATCGGGATAGGCATTGTGCAGAATCAGGCACACCGAATCAACATATTTCGTATAGTTGCTGTCGGCTATTGTGGGCAGAAACAGGGTGTCGTGAGTTCCTTCCTTGTATTTAACCTTTCCCTGCTTGTTCAGTACGGGTCTGCGGCTGAAATCGAATATCAGGTCGCATTCCGGCACTGTTGTGGCCAGCGTCTTGCCGTCCGAGGAATAGATGTTGCCTCTGTGGGCTTCCATAGGCATATAGTCCTTCGTTAAATCCTCTGCGCGTTTGCGCCACATATCGCCGTCAATCCAGGTGACCTTTATGGACGACCACAGTATAGCCAGCCCGAATACTCCTACCAGTATCAGGAACAGCACTCCTACTTTTGCTCTTGACGTTATGCGGTCGTTCTTTGCCATAGTGGTTTAATACAGATTGTTAAGGTGTGTATATATAGAATTAATATCTCTTATTTGTAGTCGACTTTCAGTTCAAACGGCGGGCCGGCAACAAGTCCCACGTCGATGGTGTCCAGTTCGCGGTCGATGCGCGATATCCGTATCGACTCTTGGTACTGTTTCTGCATCTGCACTCTTTGTTCGCGCAGGTAGCTTACCTCCTTCTGCAGCTTGCTTTTCTCCTTGTTGAGACCCTCAACCTTGTATCTCACCCATACCATTACCAGACAGCCAGCCAGAATCATCAGCAACAGCGGTATCTGCCTCAGCACAAAGTGCGAGCCAAGCATATCGCCGCCCAGCACCTGTGCCAGATTGCCTTTTTTTCTATTGCTGTTGTTCCTTGCCATTTGTATTTTGTTTATTTGTTGTTGCTTTCAGCTCTACACTTCTAAATTTTCTCTGCCACTCGCAGTTTTGCGCTGCGCGAACGGTTGTTGCGCTGCAGCTCCTCGTCCGATGCCGTCACGGGCTTGCGGGTCACCAGTTTCAGCTGCACCTGTGGTACACCGTAGAAATCCTTCTTCACCTCGCCGTCGAAATTGCCCGAACGGAAAAAGTTCTTAACCAAGCGGTCCTCCAGCGAATGGTACGACATTACACACAAACGGCCGCCCTCGTTCAGCAGTTCCACGGCCTGCTCCAGCATCTGCCGCAGAGCCTCCAGCTCGCCGTTCACCTCGATGCGCAGTGCTTGAAACACCATCGCCAGCGCTTTGTTTTCGCGGCCACGCGGCAGCAGATGTTCCACGGCTGCCTTTAGGTCGCCTGTCGTTGCAATGCCGCCTTGCTCGGCGTTCTCGGTGCGGTGTTTTGTGATGGCACGTGCCATCTGGCGGGCGTTGGGCAGCTCGCCGTACAGTCGCAATATGCGTTCCAGCTCATCCTCGTCGGCAGCGTTTACGATGTCGGCAGCCGTAGTGCCTTCGCGACGATCCATACGCAGGTCAAGCGGACCTTCCATACGCGTCGAAAAACCGCGCGATGCCTCGTCGATTTGGTGACTCGACACACCAAGGTCGGCCAGCAGCCCGTCGATGCGGCGCACGCCGTTCAGGCGCAGAAAGCTTTTCAGATGGCTGAAATTCTCGTTGATAAGGCAGAAACGTGGGTCGTCGGGAACATTGGCCAGCGCGTCGCCGTCACGGTCGAAGGCATACAGACGGCCCTCCTCGCCAAGGCACGACAGGATGGCACGGCTGTGGCCGCCGCCGCCAAAGGTCGCGTCGACGTATGTGCCGTCAGGAATGATGTTCAGTCCTTCAAGGCACTCGGCCAGCATCACTGGCTCGTGATAGTTTTTCTCTTTTTCAGGACTCTGCTGCATTGGATATCCTCCCTAATCGTTCGTCCACCTTTACGGCGTAATTGGTGACTTCTTTGTTAAGCTGGCTGTAAGTGTCGTGATCCCAGATTTCCATAAACTTGCCTGTCGACAAAAGCACCAGATCCTTTGAAGTCTTGATGCGCTCGCGTTGCTCGCCCGGAATCACCAGACGGTCGCTCGAGTCCATCTCCACAATGTTGCCTGCGCTCAGCACGCGCAGCATCTTGCGGTCTTCGATCGAATAGGGGTTCAGTTCTTTTTGAAGTTGTGCTATTTCCGCTTCAAAACTGGCGTATGTCCACAGCTCAAGGCATTCGGCATAGATGCTCGGACGGATGACAAAACGGCAGTCGTCGCCCTCCAATTGCTTTTTTATGGCAATTGGAAGCTTGAAACGACCGTTGCTGTCAAGCTTACAATACTCTATACCAATCAATAACGACATTTTTGCCTAATTTGTTTCAAAGTGTAAAAATACAACATTTTTTCCAAAAAAAACCTAAAATTTCCAAAAAATGTTTATAAATTCCAATTAATAACTTTTTGACCCTCTTTTACGCAGTCTGTCCCCAAAAGTTTCGTTGTGCCGAAAATTGATTGTAATAATCTTGAAATCAATATTGTATAATTGTATTGTCGCGTCTTCGCGCCACGCTTGCGACCCCTTTCTGGAGGTTGGCAGCCTGTTGATAACTTTTTTCCATTCGGCTTCCAAAAAAACATTCTCGCCCGTCATACCGTCCGTCTTCCCTCCGTGGCTCTGCCGGAATAGGCCTCGATATTTGTCACAAAATTTGTGGGAGTGTTCGGCGTGGATTTGAGACGGACAACCCTGTTTTGACTTAATTTGCTCCCTGTTTTCCCTGGCATATGTACAGTATTTGTACAGTATATGTACAGTATTTATACGCTTCTAAAGCGTACAAATACTGTACATATACTGTACAAATACTGTACATATGCCAGGGAAAATATACTGAATGTAATGTTTCTTAACACTATGAAACAAATTGAGCATATGCGTTTTTGCGGCGCATTGTGCTGTTCTTCGCGCTCCAACGGGTCGTGCTTCTGAGGAGTATATGGTGTCAGCAGGCTGTCTTGCATTATGATGTTGAGTCTACACATACGAAAGAAAACATTGTCGACAGCTTGTTGTTTTCATTTTTTTTTGTATATTTGCATCCTCTATACTCTGCGGATGTGTAGTGTATTGTTTTGATAGATAATTTATTAATTGAAAATATAAAGTAAAAATGAAAATCAAATCTTTAGTATTGGCCCTTGGCCTGCTTATCGCTCTGCCCGGCGTTGCACGTGCTGACGAGGGTATGTGGCTTCTCTCGCTTATTGGCAAGAACTATGCCGATATGCAGAAGGCCGGTTTCAAACTCACTCCTGAGGACATCTACAGCATCAACCAGAACTGCATCAAGGACGCTATTGTCGGTCTCGGCAACGAAGGCTCTCCTTTCTGGCATTTCTGCACTGGCGAAATTATCTCCGACCAGGGTCTGATGTCGACCAACCACCACTGCGGCTATGGCAAGCTGCAGGAACACAGTACCGTGGGTCACGACTATCTGCGTGACGGTTTCTGGGCTTACAGCAAGGATCAGGAACTTCCCAACCCGGGCTTGACCGCTTCCATCCTCGTGCGTATGGAGGATGTCACCGATCAGGTGAAGGCCGCCCTCAGCGACGATATGAGCGAGAGCGAGCGCGCCCGCGCCATCAAGGAGGTGAGCGACCGTATTGCCAAGAAGGCTGTCGAAGGCACCATCTATGACGCTCAGGTCAAATCGATGTTCAACGGCAACCAGTTTTTCCTCTTTGTCCACGTCATCTACAAGGATGTCCGCCTGGTCGGTGCTCCTCCGTCGTCGATGGGCAAATTCGGTGGCGACACCGACAACTGGAGCTGGCCGCGTCATACTTGCGACTTCTCGATGTTCCGCATCTACACCGGCCCCGACGGCAACCCGGCTGAATATTCCGATGCCAACATTCCGCTGAAACCCAAACACCACCTGCCGGTCAGCAACCGCGAACTGAAGGATGGCGACTTCGCTATGGTTATGGGCTTCCCCGGCACCACCGACCACTTCCTGACCAGCTACGGCCTCGAAGAGACAATGAACATCACCAACAAGTTGCGCTACGAAATCCGCACCGTGAAAATCAACATCCTCCGCGAGGAAATGGCCGCAAGCCAGGAGACCAAGATTAAATATGCTTCGAAGTATGCCAGCTGCTCGAACTACTGGAAATACAGCAACGAACAGAACAAGGCTCTCAAGAATCTCAACACGATGGGCGTGAAGAAAAGCGTCGAAGAACGTTACAACGCTTGGGCTGAGACCAAGGATCCCAAGTATGCCGAGGCTCTGCCACTCATCAAGAAGGGCTATGCCGACCGTGCACCCTATATGTCAGCCGTCTCCTATCTGTCTGAAGGTCTGCTCCAGGGACCTGAACTGCTGCTCCAGGCCTATCGTGTGGGTTCCACGCTCGACTTGCTCAGCAATCCCAAATATGCCGACAAGAAAGATATGATTGTTGAAAATATCAATGCCAATGCCGACGAGTTCTACAAGGACTATAACGAAGCTACTGAAAAGCGTTTGATGGCTGCCCTGATGGAGTATGTCTATCGCAATATGGAAATGCAGTTTATGCCGCAGTTCCTTGTCGACGCCGACAAGAAATACAAAGGCAACTTTGAAAAATATGTCAGCGATATGTTCGCTAAATCAATCTTTGCCAACAAGGAGGCTTTCAGCCAGTTTATGCAGAAACCCGATCTGAAGAAACTTGCCAAGGATCCTGTTTATCTTGCTGGCAAGGGCGCAATTGAGAAATATCAGGAAGTGCGCTCGATGATTCCCAAAGAGAGCACCGACGGCCTACAGCGCGGCATCCGCAACTTCACCGACGGTATCCTGCAAATCAACAAGAACAGCAAACTTATGAGCCCCGACGCCAACTCGACCATCCGTCTGACCTACGGCAACGTGAAGGCCTACGAGCCTCGCGACGCTGTGGCCTACAGCTACTACACTACCCTGAAGGGTGTCATTGAGAAAGAGGATCCCAACAACAGCGAGTTCATCGTTCCCGAGCGTCTGAAGAACCTCTACGCAGCTAAGGACTTCGGCCCCTATGCCAACAGCAAGGGTGAGCTTGTGACCTGCTTTGTCACCAACAACGACATCACCGGTGGCAATAGCGGTAGCCCCGTTATGGACGCTGAAGGCAACCTCATCGGTCTGGCCTTCGACGGCAATAGCGAGGCTATGAGCGGCGACATCGACTTCGAGGAGAACCTGCAGCGTTGCATCTGCCTCGACAGCCGCTATTTCCTCTGGGTCATCGACAAATACGCCGGTGCCAAGAACCTCATCGACGAAATGACCATTGTGAAATAAATCCAGAGATTTGGATATATTAAAAGCGGCCTTGTTTAAGGCCGCTTTTTTTGTTAGATCTGTTTTGCTTAATCCATTAACCAGATGTCTTTTGATCCCAATTGGGATTCATAATTATCTCTCCAAAACTTGCGGGGAGAAAAACTGAGGTCGGGGCGGAAAGTTTTGTCGGTAATCGAGATTTCTGAAGTACGATATAGTGGCATTATTTTTTTCAACCATCCGTCAGATACGCCCAGCAGATACCAGATGTAATTTTTCATTACCAAACTTTTGGGTTCGAAGTTATCATACGGTATCGGATGTCTGGAGTTTGGCTCTCTGTACTTTATGTTTATATATCGTCGTTGTCTGATTGCTTCCAGCAAGATTTTTACACGGTCTGTTCCGGGAGGTTCATTGTCAATAAGTACGTTTTGTTCGGATAAGCCGGCTTCGCGTAGTTGCTTCATTGCAATGGATGCTTCAACTGCCCAAAGGTAAGGCATTGTCCAAGGCGCATTGTCTCTGGCTGGCTCGTCAATTAGACGATAGCGATATCGCTTGTTGCTGTCGGATATTTTACGCGAATAGCTGCTGTCTTCCAGTTCCCTGTCGCAAACAATCGTTATGCCGAATCTGTTGCGGAGTTCATTCAGATAGTTGTGGAAGGAACGTTTGGACAAAACGAAGTTTAATGACTCATCCTTTTCGAGATTCGCTGCTATTTCTTCGTAGGTAATTCCACGCTCCCCTGCATTGCGAAACAGGCTTACGAGTCGGGAGAGCATTTCCAAATTTTTATAGTCCATAGGTGCTGATTTAGGCTGCAAAGTTACTAAAAATTCTTTGTATGCAAAATAAATGTAAGACAAATATTAAATGTACTTTTGCTAATGTATTGGATTGTAGGAATATGTTAAATCAAAATGTTAATTCGCGGAAATTCTCAGTATTATATAGTGTAAGCAAAAATGAAAAACACAATGGATATGGAACAGAAAAACAGCAACAGCTTCGCCTTCAGTTTGCGCGAAACAGAGGAACTCACCAGGTTGGCAGTCAAGCTCAGTGAGCCTAGAAAAAACGAATGCTATGAAATGAACGTGATGCTTAGCGGCGATGTCCGCAAGGGTATGGAATGGGTAAAAATGATTGATCAAATGTTGACTCTCAAGCTAAAAGGTGCTCCATACCAGCCACTCTGTGCAAGCAAGGTCTACGAGTGTAAGTGGTTGAAAATCGTTGTCTCCGATCTGTCGGAAACAGAAATTAGATGTCGTTTTCGAATGGAATACACCGATGTTGTTAACCTCGACCGCCCGTCTGAGACGGTCTGAGGTTTTATTTTTGTCAAGAAAATAAGTCTTAATCTATGTCATATAGAAGAAAAATTAATCAGATCAACGCTCTTGTGAGCCAGATTAGAACGAAGGTGACACCCTTGCATCCAGTAGAAAATGCCGAAGGATGATGGGGATACGCCACATCTGATGGAGACGTGGTAATTCCTCACCAATGGCGCATTGCAGGCAACTTCTATGAAGGATTGGCTAAGGTTGTGGATGATAGCGGCAAATGTGGTTTCATCGACAAAACAGGCGAACTTGTCATTCCTTGTAAATATGGCTGTTCTGGCCACTTCAGCAGCGGTCTCTGCTGGGTGAAGGGAGAGAATGGCAAGTTCGGCTTTATTGACAGAACGGGCGTTCTTCTCATCCCTTACAGGTGGAAGGCAGTCACGCCGTTCTATTATCACAGTGCTGCAGTAATGGATGACAATGGTTTGTGGCACGTAATCGACCCTGATGAAACCATATTCAGTAGAATTGGATGGAAGCTTCTGCTTCCATTGCAAAACGGCTATTTTTTAGGAAAGAGCCAAACCGACAATTGGAAACTGGTCAACGAATTTGGAGGAGCGATGGAACTTGTCGAAGATAATAAGGATTGTACATTGTTACTCCCGATGAAGGACAAGAATGGAAAGTGGGGATTTGCCGAAACAAAGATATTCTTTACCGATGATGTGGAGACGGCTGCCAAAAACGTGGAATACCAACTTCAATCAGTTGATGGCAGTTGCATTATTCGCCGCAACGACATTAAAGTCACGAGCAAGCCTGTAATAACTGGGCGGTGGAAAATTGCGCGCTGTTTCTGTGAGGGACTTGCACGGGTGATGGATGACACTGGTAAATGGGGATATGTAGATGAAAGCGGCAAACTGGTTATCCCCTGCCGCTGGATTGATGCCGGCCCCTTCTGGGGCGGAACGGCCGAAGTGAAGGACGCCGATTTAGGCGAGGTTACAATAGATCATTCAGGAAATATCATATAAAAAAAAATTAGGAGAAGAATTGTTCCGATTGGTATACAGCTATGGAAACGATTCAGCGAAAGTGGTCGTGTGCAAATATAATGTTATATAAAAGTTAAAACATTTTTGGTATAAAACTGGTTAATAATTTGAATTTCATTGTTTTGTAAGTTGATGTAACAATTCTTAATGAGAGCTCTTCGTATAATAATAGTAGACAGAAAATGAAAAACGAAATGAAAACGACAAAGGAAAACACCCAGAAGAAGAGCCTCGACGAGGCCATCGCCAACGCCGCCAATGCGTGCAAAGTTATCTGTGCCATCAACGCCCGCTTCGCCTCCTATGGCATCCCTATGCTTGTGATGAGCGATTCCCACGGCATAATGGGCGAGAAATGCTGCCGTACCCTCTGCATCGACCACGACGACCTGGCTCTCCTCAATGCCGTCAGTATGCGCGAGGCATTGCAAGTCGGCGACTTGGCTGTCAAAATCAAGCAGCGCGGCAACTATCCCTACCCTCCGATCAATGTTATCCTCAGCGGCGATCCTCGCAGGGGGATGTATTGGACAAATCTGCTGGACGAGCTGCTGACCCTCCACCTCAAGAGCCTGCCGTTCTCCTCGCTCTACAGAGGCAAACACTATGATGGCAAAGGCCTCTTCATCATCGCCTCCGACCTGCCCGTCGCCGAACTGAAGCGGGGCTTCCCAAAACTGTACTCTGATGTCATACTCCTGGAGGAAACTCCTTCGGGAGTATGACTTCCCTAATTATAGAATTATTTGGATGGTTGAAAAAGTATTCGTAATTTTGCACATTAAAAACTTTTAAAAAATAGTGAAATGAAACCGCAAAAAAGACAAATCTCTGACTCTCTTTTAAAAATGCTCAACGTTGGTGGAAAATTCCATACAATAACTGAAATAGTAAAGAGGGACCCTTATTTGGATATGGAAATGAGAGGAGGCACAGGGGCAATAGTGTATTATCGCGGAGGAAAATTGCTTACAATTAATGAAAAGATGGGCTTGGTTGGGTTAGATAAAAAGTACTGCCTCAAAGATGAAAGAGAATATGTTACACCTGAACTTGGGAATATCTTAGCTTATATCTATAAAGCCAAGAATATAATGGACAAGTATGAGATGTACAACAGCAAATTGGGAGAGAAGGAGATTCAACAGAGGACTGTTTATGAGAACAATCTTTCGGTGAATGCAGACAATACTGATTATTTCATAGTGGATGTCGAGTGGGCTGATAACAATTCTCTGGGCGGAAGAGCCGATATTGTTGCTTTTAAATGGAACCATATGAATCACAAAAATCGATCTCTAAAGTTAGCTCTGATTGAAGTGAAGCAGGGTGAACATGCAATTAAAACAACAGAGATGGTTAAGAACGGAATAATAAAATTAAAACCAGGTTTAAGAAAGCATTATGAGGATTATCGGAATTTCTTGAAAGATAAAGAGTATGTTAGGGCATTTGCTGACGATATGATGAATGTGCTTAAGCAAAAAAAACAACTTGGGTTAATAAAAGGATTGGAAAAACTGTTCACTGATGGGAAGAAGGACATCGTTCCGACCATCGATGACGATGTCGATTTTGTTTTTCTCTTGGCAAATTACCATCATTATAGCAAACAATTGCGAGAAGAATGTGAAACACTTCCCGAGGATTGTAAGTTTTTTGTCTCCTCATTTATGGGATATGGGTTATATGAGGACCTTGTTTTTACGAAAGACGAGGTAAAAAACATTTTCCCAATGACTTTTTTGAGATAATGCCGATTAAAAAACTCTTTGCGAAAATAAAGTATGACCATCACCATTCATCGCGGAATTAATCAGATAGGCGGGTGCATCACGGAGATTGCATCCGCCTCTGGTGCTAAGATACTGATAGACCTCGGTCACAATCTCCCCGAAGGGGACAAACGGAACAACGACCCCCTGGACAAACCCGAGAACATCGACCCCATCCTTGAAGGAGTGGATGCCGTCTTCTACACCCACTCCCACGGCGACCACGTGGGTTTCGAAGCCAAAGTGGCAGACAAGAATGTTCCGCAGTATATTGGTGCGATGGCAAAGGAGGTAATGATTATGCAGCGTGAGCATATGGCTCGTGTAGCCGAACTTAAGGTTCAGTCAGAAGAAAGCCTGAATGCAATACGTAAGTTTATGACCTATATTGCCAATGATCCAATCAGTATTGGCGACATAACGATAAGACCGTACAAGATAAGTCATTCGGCAAGCGACGCGTATATGTTTCTTATTGACTGTGACGGACGAAGGGTGCTGCATACAGGCGATTTCCGTACGCACGGGTATCTCGGCAACCGTTTAGAGTGGGTCCTCAATGCCTTTATTCACAACGTTGACATCCTGATCACGGAAGGCACTATGATTAGTCGTAGCAACGAACTGATGCGTACCGAAAAGGAATTGATGGAGGAGGCTGTTGAGATTATGAAACAATACGACAATGTCTTTGTGCTCTGTGGATCGCAGGATGCCGACCGGTTGGCATCGTTCAATATTGCTTCCCATCGTTTGCATCGTCCGCTGGTGATGGACTCTTATCAGATGCGTATTGTTAGGATATTTGAGAGGTATCTTGGTAAATACAGCTATTACCACTACGGGCAGAAGATGGATTACTATAAAAATACCGATGATGTGTACAGGCATTTGTCCGAAGGTGGTATCACTATGCTGGTTCGAGCATCAGATTCGTTCAAAGACAATATTGAAAAGATGAAGCCGATGCTGGACCCCCAGCGCACCTGCCTTATCTACTCTATGTTTAAAGGGTATATCGACGAGAAGAGCAATTGTAAAAGTCAAAACACATATGACTTTGTTTATGGCGGTCCTTGGCAGGTGAGGAAACTGCACACCTCGGGTCACGCTTCACGCGAGGCTTTGGAAATGGTATGCAAGCGCGTTCATCCAAATTTGGCTATCATTCCCATCCATCGTGACGCAGAAAGTGATTTCTGCAGCCTTGATTTGCCAAAGGAATTGAAAGACAAGGTGCATACCGAAAGCTCCACCATAGAAGACGTGAAAATCATCATTAAATGAAAATTCTACACCTGTCCGATACACATAACAGGCATCGCGACCTTGGCGAAATGCCAGAGGCCGATGTGTTGGTGCATAGTGGCGATTTCACTATGAGCGGCAGCGATATGGAGGCGTTGGACTTCCTTGAATGGCTCTGCGACCTTCCATATAAGCATAAAATCTTTATTGCGGGTAATCACGACGACTGTATGATTGATGCCACATTGGAAGGACTGCCGGACAACGTGCATTATCTGCACGACAGCGGTATCATTATCGACGGTGTGTCGTTCTATGGCGTTCCGATGCTGGCAGAGTTTGCGGATGGCGAGATGAAGCTGACGGAGCATTACGACCTAATACCAGATAAAGCAGATGTGCTTATAACCCATCGCGCTCCGCTGGGTATCTTGGACAGTACGGACAGCAAAATCCATTATGGAAGTTCGTTGCTGCTTGACAAAGTGGACGCCATTAAACCAAGGTTATGTCTTTTCGGTCATACGCACGACGCATATGGCATAAAAATGTGGGAAGGGATAACGTTCAGCAACGGTGCTGTTACTGACAGTAAATATGACCTTTTATACTCTCCGCAAGTGTTATTGATATAATTTGTCCGTCTTACACTCGTAGTTGCCAGAAGGCTACAGCCGCGGCGGCTGCGACGTTGAGCGAGTCGACGCCTCGCTGCATCGGGATTTTGGCAACATAGTCGCAGGCATCGATGACGGACTTTGAGAGGCCGTCGCCTTCGGTACCCATCACGATGGCCATCTTGTCGACGTTTTGTAGGATGGGGGAGTCTATGCTTACAGCTTTGTCGCTTAACGCAAGAGCAACTGTTTTGAAACCAAGTTCGCGCAATTGGCGCGGATAGGCGACGGGTGATTGGGTGAATGACCACGGCATCTGAAAGACGGTGCCCATACTGACGCGGACGCTGCGGCGGTTGAGCGGGTCGCAGCAGGTGGGTGTAAGCAGTAGCCCTTCAATGCCTAGTGCGGTGGAGGCGCGGAAGATGGCACCGGTGTTGGTGGAGTTGACGATGCTGTCCATCACGGCTATGCGACGCTTGCCGCGACATACCTCTTCGACCGTTGGTAGCTGTGGGCGACGCATAGCGCAAAGGAATCCGCGTGTCAGTTCATAGCCTGTCAGTTGCGCAAGCACTTCGCGCTCGCCGGTATAGATTGTTGCGGTGTTGTCGTTGCCTATCAAGGGAGTGATTTGTTCGTCAATGTATTTGCGTTCGGCAAGGAACGATACGGGTTGCAAACCCGCAGCCAGAGCTATGCGTACCACTTTGAGGCTTTCGGCAATGAAAATGCCTTTTTCAGGCTCCAGCCGGTTGCGCAGTTGTGCTTCCGTAAGTCGCGCGTAGACATCCAGTTCGGAGCTGTTTATGTCGGTGATGGTGATGATATTCATAATTGCAAAGATAGTCGATTTTTGGAAAATCTCCTTTTTTATCGGACTTTTTCTTTGTTCTTTGACTTCTGGCGATAAAAAGTCTATAATTGCAATTATTTGAAAATTAATACTATATTGCTATTGATGCTTTATTTTCGGAAAATAATTTTGCCAGTTTCGGAAAAGTTGGTATTTTTGCAACTCCTTTCAAAGGTAAAAAGGTCGTTTGGCCGAGGGGCTAGGCACAGGTCTGCAAAACCTGCTACTCCGGTTCAAATCCGGAAGCGACCTCCGACTTAAAGCTCACCAAGACGGTGGGCTTTTTTGTTTCCTGCATTTTGCCGTATCCGTTTTTCTTCGTAATTTTGCATTTTGAAACAGGTTGAAAAAAGATTCATCTCTGGGTCAACTCTGATTCAACTCTGATTCAACTCTGATATAACTATTAACTACGGCTTTTTGAAAACAACTATCAAGATGAGATTGAAGTTAGGAATTTTGGCACTTGCAGCATTGCTGTCTGTCGTTGGCTGCACTCAAAAAGAGGCCGAGGTCGACGCATTGCTACGTTCGAAGGTCGACGCGCTGAACAGGGCATCGTTTAAAAGCCGCTATGACGCTGCAAGCCTCAGCGAACGCTATGCGCAGCGGGCTCTGGCATACGTCAACGACAGTTTGCCCGGTTATGACGACGGACGTCTCAGAGCGTGGAACAATATCGCCACGTCGTACTATAACCGTGCCGAGCACGACTCGGTTTATCTTTATGTCGATTCGGTGCTTTCTTTCAACGGAAAATCGCCCAACCTAAAGGTCGAGCAGGTGCTGGCCAGCCTGCTGAAGGCCCGTACTTTGCAGCGTCACTGTGACATTGCTGGCTCGTACCGTCTGCTCTACGACATTGAGCAGTCGGGCCTTCTTGACGGCAGCGAGGACGACCTGCTCCACAACCTGGCGCGCAGCGAGTTCTACATCACCACCACCACGCTTAACTACCACTATCGCAACAAGTCGCAGTACCAGCAGGCCGAGCTGCTGACGACAATGGAAGCCAAACGGCATCAGCTGCGGTGTGACTATGCCGAGGATATGTCGTTCAACTACGCCATAGCATACGGCTATTACGCTCTTTGCGACGACAGCATCAACCGCTCGCACTACCTCGGCAAGGCGCTGAACTACTGTTTCGACAATTTCCGCATCCTCAACGACAGCCTTCGCTACAACACCTATCATCTGGGCAACACCTACCAGCTGCTGGGCTTTATGCTGTGGAGCCCGCAGATTGATGCCGCCAGCTGGCAGAGTAACATCCCGTTGCTGGAAGAAATTTGCCATTATGTGCGCGATGCGTTTGGTTTTGATGTCTTCGACTACTATCCATACTCTGCCGACGGCACACTCGACATACGCCAATCCACACTTGCCTACCCCTTCCTGAGCGAGGCGGCGTCGCTCTTTTTCCTGCACGACGACCCCTATCAGCGTCTTGGTGCCGTTGTGGCCACAGGCCGCTACTGTATGGCGCGTGGCGACACGGCGACGGCACGGCTCTATTTCAACGAAGCGTTGATAGACAGCACTATGCTTGGCGTAGCGCCAAAGTTCGAGGCTATGCTCTACGAGGGGCTCCTTACATCGGGAATGGCCAAAAACAACAGCGATGTGGTTTCCTGGACGCGCAAGGAACTGGAACTGCTCAGCTACATAAAGCAGAACGAGAAGGCCGACTTCATACTGCAGCAGCAGCTCGACAAAGCACGTTACGACAGCGGCCGATTTATGCTTTTTACCATCATTCTGCTTGTCTTGGCCATTGCATTGTTTGTTACGCTTCTACTGCTACGACGACGTACAAAGGCTCTGCAGCGTGAAACGGCGCGCCTGCAAGCCGCCAAGCAGCAGGACGTGGAGCGTATAGCCAACGTCGAAACCTGCCTGTCGGTGTTGCGCCACGACATCACGCCGTTTGTCTCGTATCTCCAAAACGAGCATCTGCCCGAAGAACTGAAACGCGAGGTCACAGGCCAGCTGATACGCACTTTCGAAAACATAAAGAACTGGACAAACCTCTCCATCCCCAGCGGCTTGCAGTTCCGTTGCACGACGGTGTCGTTGCAGCAGGTCTTCGACAGCGTTGCGTCGAGCGTCAACAACTTCCGGGCACCGCGGGTGAAGCTCTCTTTCGCCGAAACAGACCTCGCCGTGCGCGGCGACCGTTTATTGCTCGAAATACTGCTACGCAATCTGGTCAACAACGCCATACAGCACACCGAGGACGGCATCGTCGGCGTCGGCGCCGAACCATATGCCGCCGACACGCGGTTCATTTGTGTCACGATCAGCGACACAGGTTGCGGTATGAGCGAAGAACAGCTTGAGAACCTATTCCGTGCCGACAAGCACATCGACGCCAGCGGCGCCAAAGAGCAGGGCTATGGCACCGGCTTCGGTCTCATACTGTGCCGCTACATCATCAAGAAGCACGACGACAATACCATCCGTGGCTGCCGCATCTGGGCCGAAAGCGAGCCGGGCAAAGGCAGCTCATTCCACTTCCTGGTCGAAGCAGTAAAACAAAACCCTTAATCCCTTAAAACCCTTCAAGCCAATGGACGACAAGATAACGGTAATGATAGTGGACGATGAACCACTTATCAGAAAAGCAATAAAATACGAACTCAACGAACGTCACGAGACCGTTGACTGCCGTATGGACGACGACGGCCGCATACAACGCAAACAAATCGAGGTGCTCGACACCTTTGCCAGCGGGCCGCAGCTCTTTGCAGCCCTCAACGACCCCCAGCGACCGCGTCCCGACTACCTGTTGGTCGATATGGAGTTTCAGGGTGAACCGACAGGCGGCATAGCCATCACCGACCGTATACGGCGCCAGTATAAAACCATACCCGGCAAAGACATTAAAATCATAATCCTGTCTGGCCGTTTCGACAATCCGCTGTCAAGCGAGACAAACCGAAGCCAGCGCCTCAACGACATTGGCGCAGTGGTGTTTGAAGCCCTTCACAAGGGCGCAAACGCCTTTGTCAGCAAGAACGCCACCGGTGGCTTCTCGATTGAAAACATACTGCGGGCCATCGAAAGCCTGGAACGTGGCGAAGACTACTATTTCAACTATCCTGTGATGCTGACGCTCAAAGAGGCTGCCGAACTTTATTTCGAACGTGAAAGCCGTTCGACATTCGACGAACCTATCAGCGACGAAGAACGCGAGATATTGCTGCTCGAAGCCGCCGGCTGCACGGCACAGGAAATAGCACAGCGTCTCACACGCTGGGCCGAAACCGACAAATCTATCCAGGACAAACAGAAAGAGCTTTCTCGCAAGTTCGGCATCGTCAACAAGTCTGGCGCCCGCATCGCCAAGGCTATACAGTGTCGCATCATTGACACCGCCGACATCCAGTTCAGGAAGTAAAAAACTTATTTTATAGGCATATGTCACAAACTCCGGTGGAGCGTGTAGTGGGAAAATGAGCGTGACCGCCCGGTTAAACGTTCCTACCCCCTGTTTTCCCTGGCATATGTACGGTATTTGTACAGTATATGTACATATGCCAGGGAAAATATAGTGGAAACAATATTGTTGTCTATTATGATGTCTTTTGATACGCTACGAAAAACAAACTGGCGTGTGACGTTGATTTGCAACGTAAAATGCATTTAATTTTGCTGTTTTTCCGAAAATGTGTACTTTTGCAGTTTGAAAACTCTATCCGTCAACAATCGACAAACTACATAGATATGCGTCATCAAGTTGATTTTCTTGTTATAGGCTCGGGCATTGCAGGCCTGAGCTTTGCCCTCAAAGTTGCCGAGTACGGCAAGGTGTGCATTCTGACCAAGGGCGATGCATCAGAGGGCTCGACAAAGTATGCGCAGGGTGGTATAGCCGCCGTGATGTACGACACCGACAGTTTCGACAAGCACATTGCCGACACCCTTGTGGCCGGTGATGGCATCTGCGACCGCGAGGTGGTGGAGATGACCATCCGTGAGGCTCCGCAGCGTATCGAGGAACTGGTGCGATACGGTGTGGAATTCGACAAATCGAAGGGCGGCAAGTTCGACCTGCACCGCGAGGGCGGTCACTCGGAGTTCCGCATACTGCACCACAAGGACAACACTGGCGCTGAAATTGAGCGCGGCCTGCTGCAGGCTGTGCACGACCATCCCAACATCGAGCTGAAAGAGCACCAGTTTGCCATCGATATCATTACCCAACATCATCTGGGCCAGCGCGTCACGAAGCATACGCCCGACATCGAATGCTATGGTGTCTATGCGCTGAACTGCATTACAAACGAGATTGACACCTACCTTGCCAAGGTCACCCTGTTGGCAACTGGCGGTATGGGCAACGTCTATACGACCACTACGACGCCCATTATCTCGACCGGCGACGGTGTGGCCATGGTGCATCGTGCCCGCGGTGTGCTCAAGGATTTGGAATTTATGCAGTTCCATCCCACGTCGCTTTACAATCCTGCCGAAAAGCCTGCCTTCCTCATCACCGAGGCAATGCGTGGTGCGGGAGCCATCTTGAAAGACTGCAACGGCAACGAGTTTATGCAGAAATACGACAGCCGTCTGAGCCTGGCACCCCGCGACATCGTGGCACGTGCCATCGACAATGAGATGAAACTGGCTGGCGTGGAACACGTTTGGCTTGACGCCCGCGGCATTGGCAAGCACGAACTTATCAACGGTTTCCCGACGATTTACGCCAAATGTCTGGAGTTGGGCATCAACATCACGAAGGATATGATTCCGGTTCGTCCCGCTGCACACTACCAGTGTGGCGGCATCAAGGTGGACCGCAACGGCGAGAGTTCGATTCACAATCTCTATGCAGCAGGCGAGTGCTCCTGTACCGGTCTGCACGGTGGCAACCGCCTGGCCAGCAATTCGTTGCTTGAAGCTGTGGTATATGCCCACAATGCGGCCGAACACGCTATATCGAAAATCCGCCAAATCGACACGTCTGCCCACAGCCGGGTGCCCGATTGGAATGCCGAGGGTATGGTCCTGAACGAGGAAATGGTACTCATAACGCAGACAAAGAAGGAGTTGCAGGAGATTATGTCGAACTATGTGGGCATCGTTCGTAGCGACTTGCGTCTGCAGCGCGCTTTCGACCGTTTGAACCTCATTTTCCGCGAGACGGAGGAACTGTACCAGCGTTCGGTGCTTGCCGAACCGTTGGCCGAGCTGCGCAACCTCATAGCCTGCGCCTATCTAATTATCAAGCAGGCCCGTGCCCGCCGTCAGAACGTCGGATTGCACTATTCCATCGACTTGGTTTGAGGAATGAATGCAAAAGGCTGGTACTTATGATGTTGTGCTGTGCTTGAAAGAAAATGTATTAGAAATTGTGTATATATTGAAAAAAACACGTATTTTTGCATTTTACAACAGAAAATAAATCAAAATCATATCAACATAAAAATTAAAGAATTATGTCAATCTTAAACATCCTTTTGGAAATGACTGCTGAAGCAGCAAAGTTCATCGGAGTCCTCGGTGCCGGTATCGGTGCCGGCCTTGCCGCTATTGGCGCAGGTCTGGGTATCGGTAAGATCGGTCAGGGAGCAATGGAAGGCATTGCCCGTCAGCCCGAAGCCGCTGGTACTATCCGTACCACGATGATTATCGCCGCCGCCCTTGTGGAAGGTGTCGCTTTCTTTGCAGTGGTCATCTGTCTGCTCGCCGTCCTCTAATATCCGACGGTGTTCCAACGAGTCTGGTGCCGCGTGCGATGGGCTATCGGTACCAGACTATTTAAACTCCAAATGTCACTAAATTAATAGAATATGAACAACCCCCTTGTAAGTCCCGGTCTGGGTGTCATTTTCTGGATGCTTATTGCTTTCGGCATCCTTGTTTTCATTCTGATGAAATGGGGCTGGCCTGTGATTCTCAAGGCTCTCGATGACCGCGAGAAGACCATTAATGAGTCGCTCAACGCTGCCGAACGTGTGCGCGCCGAGATGGCTCAGCTTCAGGCTCATAACGAAGACCTGCTGAAAGAAGCCAAGGTGCAGCGCGACGAGATACTGCGCAATGCACGTATGACAAGCGAGCAAATCATAGAGGATGCTCGTCGCAAGGCTACTGTTGAGGCCGATCGCATAGTGGAAAACGCTCGCGAGAACATCAACTATGAGAAACTGAAAGCTATGACCGACCTCAAAAATCAAATAGCCAATCTCAGCATTGAGATTGCCGAGAAACTGATTCAGGGCGAACTGGCCGACCCGAAACGCGCCAACGATTTTGTCATAAAGCAAATCGAAAACACTCACCTCAATTAAAAAACAGTGGAAAACTACCGTATCAACATAAACTACGCCAAGGCACTCTTCCTTGTGGCCTCCGACACGGACCAGCTGGACGCTGTGAACGAGGATATGCGACTTGTGGCCGGCACTTGCGCCGACAATCACATTCTCGGCACTGTTTTTGCTAATCCTGTCATCCCTGAACACAGGAAGACGGGGGTACTGCGTGACTTGTTTGGCGAGCGTGTCAGCAAAGTGACGATGCTCTTTTTGGAGTTTGTGGTTCGCAAGCGCCGCACTGTCAATCTGCGTGGCATCGCCGATGCGTTTGTGCAGCTCTATCGCGACCACAAGAACATTGTGCTGTCGCAGCTTGTCACAGCAACGCCTGTGTCCGATGATGTCAAAGATGCTGTATGTCAGAAGGTGGGCGACTTTACACACAAGAGTGTGGAACTGGAGACTGTGGTGGATCCGTCCATCCTCGGTGGTCTAAGCATAACTTTCGACGGCAATATGTATGACGCTCGTATCAGCAGCGCCGTGGCGCAGTTGCGCATGGAGTTCAGCAAGAATGTTTACGAAAGCAAACTTTAATACTTCATATCGAAAAAAATCATTTTTATGTCCGAAATAAAACCTGCCGAAGTATCGGCGATCTTGAAAAAACAATTAGCAGACGTTGGTCTTGAAGTACAGCTTGAGGAGATAGGCACTGTCCTTACTGTCGGCGACGGCATTGCCCGCGTCTATGGCCTCAACAATGCCCAGAGCGGCGAGCTTGTAGAGTTTGAGTCGGGCGAACAAGGCATTGTCCAGAACCTTGAAGAGGACAATGTCGGTATCGTGATGCTTGCCGAAAGCAATACCATCAATGAGGGCGACACCGTGAAACGCACCAAGCGCATTGCCTCGGTCAAAGTGGGCGAACAGCTTGTGGGTCGTGTCATCAACACCATTGGCGAGCCCATTGACGGCAAGGGCCCTATAGAGGGTGAACTGTTCGATATGCCTATAGAACGCAAAGCTCCCGGTGTCATCTTCCGTCAGCCTGTCGAGCAACCGCTTCAGACGGGCATCAAGGCTATCGACTCTATGATTCCCATCGGACGCGGTCAGCGCGAGCTCATTATCGGTGACCGCCAGACAGGTAAGACTGCCATAGCCATTGACACTATCATCAATCAGAAGAACTTCTACGACGCTGGCGACCCTGTTTATTGCATTTACGTAGCCTGCGGACAGAAAGGCTCGACTGTGGCCAACCTTGTCAAGAATCTTGAAGAAAAAGGCGCAATGGCTTACACCATCGTTGTGGCTGCAACAGCCTCCGATCCGGCAGCAATGCAGTTCTACGCTCCTTTCGCAGGTGCCGCCATTGGCGAATATTTCCGCGACACGGGACGCAATGCCCTTGTCATTTATGACGACCTGTCGAAACAAGCTGTGGCTTATCGTGAGGTCTCGCTGCTGCTGCGTCGCCCGCCGGGACGCGAGGCTTATCCTGGCGATGTGTTCTACCTGCACAGCCGTCTGCTGGAGCGTGCAGCACGTATCATCCAGAGCGATGAAATCGCACGTCAGATGAACGACCTGCCGGCTTCGCTCAAGGACAAAGTGCGTGGTGGCGGTTCGTTGACGGCGCTGCCCATCATTGAGACGCAGGCAGGCGACGTGTCGGCTTACATCCCCACAAATGTTATTTCCATCACCGACGGACAGATATTTCTTGAGACCAACCTCTTCAACAGTGGTGTGCGTCCTGCTATCAATGTCGGTATATCGGTCAGCCGCGTGGGTGGCAAGGCTCAGATCAAGTCGATGAAGAAGATTGCCGGTACTCTGAAGCTTGACCAGGCTCAGTACCGCGAGTTGGAGGCTTTCTCGAAGTTCGGCAGCGACCTTGATGCCGCTACCAAGGCGGTGCTTGACAAGGGTGTCCGCAATGTCGAGATCCTCAAACAGCCGCAGTATACGCCTATGCCCGTCGAGGAACAGGTGGCCATTATCTTCTGCGGGACCAATGGCTTGATACAGAAAGTTCCTGTCGACAAGGTGCGCAACTTTGAGACTGAGTATATTTTCTTCCTGCGTCAGAACCATCCGCAGTTGCTTGCCAATCTTAAAGCAGGCAAGCTGTTGGACGACGATTTGGCTACGATGCGCCGTGTTGCTGCCGATTTAAGCGCGAAATATGCAAAATGATGTTAACGTTGAATTAACCTTAACTTAATTATGGCTAACTTAAAAGAAGTCAGGACACGCATAGCCTCGGTCAGTAGCACGCAGCAGATCACTTCGGCAATGAAGATGGTCAGTGCCGCCAAATTCCGCAGAGCTCAAAATGCAATTTTGGGTATGCGGCCCTACGCAGCACAGCTTAATGCCATCATCAATGATATCGACATTGAGGATGGTGTTGTGACTGCGTATCACGAAGTGCGACCGCTGAACACTGTTTTGCTGGTTGTGGTAACTTCAAACAAGGGCCTTTGCGGTGCTTTCAACTCCAATGTCATCAAGGAGGCGACGGTGCGTATGGCTCATTACCGGTCTGTAGGATGCGGCTCGGTGAAAATGATTACTATAGGCAAGCGTGGATCGGAATTCTTTGCAAAACAGAATGGTCTTGTCGTTGCGTCATACGATGATCTGCTCGACAGTCCTTCGTTTGATGCTATTTCGAATATATGCGACAGCATAATGGAGTCGTTCTGTAATAAAGAATACGACTGCATAGAGTTGGTGTACAATCAGTTCAAAAACTCATTGACACAGATTCTGTCTACTGAACAGTTTTTGCCGGTGCTTCCTAAAAACGGTTCCAATAATGAAGGAACAACGCGTAATGACTATATCTATGAACCTGGCAAGGAGACAATACTGCGTGAGATGATACCTCTGACACTGCGTTCGCAGTTCTATCGCGTGATCCTTGATTCTCTGGCTGCCGAGCACGGTGCCCGTATGACGGCTATGCAGAAAGCAACCGACAACGCCACCGAATTGCTCAAAGAGCTGCGACTCAGTTACAACAAGGCTCGCCAAGCCGCCATTACCAACGAGATTATTGAGATTGTCAGTGGCTCGGAAGCACTGAAAGGCTAACAACAAAGCATCTATGTGGGAAGTGGACTTGTGCACTTCCCGCTTTTATTTTATTCAAACACAATATTTATGGACAAGAAACAAAACTACACAATCCCCATCATCGTGATGTTCCTGCTGTTCTTTATGATAGCATTCGTCACTAATTTTGCTGGCTCGATGGGTGTCATCGTCAAAAACCAGTTCGGCACAAGCAACGCCATTGCCCAGCTGGGCACGCTGGCCAACTTCATCGCCTACGCCTGTATGGGAATACCCGCTGGCCTTATCCTGCGTCGCAAGGGCTATAAATTTACGTCGCTGCTGGCTGTAACCGTCGGTTTTGTCGGCGTGGGAATCCAGTTTATGTCGGGATATGCCGAAAGTTTCGCCGTCTATGTGGCCGGTGCCCTCGTGGCTGGCTTCTCGATGTGCTTGCTCAATATCGTTGTAAATCCTATGCTCAACACTCTCGGAGGTGGCGGCAATAAGGGCAACCAGCTTATCCAGTGGGGCGGTACTATCAACTCGACTGGTGCCACGTTGGCTCCAATCCTGCTGGGCTACCTCATCGGTGGCTCGGTCGATATGGCCAATGTCTCCGATGCAGCACCGGCAATGATTATAGCAATGGCTATATTTGCTGTCGCTTTTCTGGTCATTATGCTGACCCGAATCCCAGAACCGCATATCGAAACTAAGGCTGAACACCAGGCAAAACCAAAGGACAAATACAGCCCTATGTCGTTCCGCCACTTTGTGCTGGGTGCCATTGCCATTTTCTTCTATGTTGGTGTCGAAGTGGGCATCCCCAACACTGCCAACCTTTATATGACCACACCTGGCGACGGTCTTGGACTGGGTGCCGACCTGGCGGGATGGTTCATTGGAGCTTACTGGTTCCTTATGCTTGTGGGTCGCTTCATCGGTGGACTGCTTGGCGGAAAAGTGTCGTCGAAGGCTATGCTCGCAACTGCATCGACCATTGCCATTGTGTTCATCCTCTGTTTAATTTTCATTCCTGAAGCATCGACGGTGCATCTCCACGGTGCCGATGTGCCACTCAAGATTGCTTTCGCCACGCTTTGTGGACTCTGCACTTCGGTTATGTGGGGCGCCATCTTCAACCTGTCTGCCGAAGGTTTGGGTAAATACACTCCGGTTGCCAGTGGCATCTTTATGACACTTGTCTGTGGCGGTGGCATACTGCCGTTCTTCCAGAACCTGCTCGCTGACAGCATCGGCTATGTTGGAAGCTATTGGATTGTCATTCTTGGTTTTGCCTATATACTCTTCTACGCCCTTGTTGGCAGCAAGAATGTGAACAAAGACATTCCGACAGAATAGTTGTTCTATGAACATACTGGATCTGAGCTGGTGCATAGTTTATCGTGCCTGGGAGCGTTCCCCGGAGACACTTTTCTTCGGCGGAATAAAAGACCCTTATTTTCAAGCCAACAGTTTCATTGTGGGCTTTCTGTTCTTCTATTTGTTTGATATACTGTTTGTCTGTTCGGTTGCCGGTATTTGGCCATTGAACATATACACTCTACTGATAGCGATAGCACTCTTTGCTATTCTGCTGATGGTATTCTTTAAACGCAACGGTTCGAAGGAGCGACGCAAGTCGCTGCAAGAACGTTATGAGCAATATAGGAAAGAACATCCTGTATTGCGTTTGGTCCGCTTTTGGGCGTTTGTGCTGGGACCGTTTGTGCTTATCTTTCTGAGTGCGGTTGTTTCTTAGTTACTTCACCACCAGTCGCTGTGTCCCGATGCCTTTGTCGCTGGTAACGCGGACAAGGTAGATGCCGGGGATAAGGTGCGCATTATCAATTGTCAGCTCATTCCCTGCAGAGCGCGTGGCAAAGACCTCGCGTCCGTTGATGTCGATAATCTCAACCTTGGCATTGTCCGGCAATTTGCCAAGTGTTATGTGGTCACTGGCAGGGTTGGGGTAGAGTGAGAAGCTAAGAGATGAAAGCTGGGCATCATTGATGCCGGCATTGCCTGTAAAGAGGGCTTCAATCATCCAGCTGAACTTCCATTGGTCGCTCATTTCCGTCAAGTCTGCTCCCGAAAGCATACCGTAGGGGTTACCGCCATAGATAGAGAAGACACCAGGCGTGTCGACATCGGTGCATTTCAGCACCACCCAAAGCGACTGTCCGTCGCCGACGGTGACAGGAGCCGACAGGTTGTGCTGGTAATATGAGAACGGATAGGCCAGACTGTCGAAGAAGGTGGCTGTGTAAAGTGTAGTCTCAGGACTGTCGGTGCCGCCAAGGATGGTCAATGTATGAGTGCCCTCCCAGCGACCCATAAAGCGTACAGCATTGAGCTGAGCACCGTTGCGGATGGCTTCGGCGGGTATGCGTATGCCCCACACCGAATCGGCGCCAAGACCTACAGGTATGTTGCTTGCACGGTTCATAGAGTTGTCGCAAGTGTGGAATCGCAACGTGTCGCTGCGCAGTGGCGCAAACTGTGCCGTGAATTGCAAGGAACCGCCGGTGGCAACGGTAGAACGAGGATTGTAGCGGCATCCGTCGCTCCACTGCACAAAGCGTGTATGCGTGTTGGCAGCTGTGGCGGTTAGTGTTATGGTGTCGCCGAAGTTGTAGGTGCCTGCACCGGTGACGTTGCCCTCGCCTTCGGTGGTGATGGCAACTGTCGTGGTTGCTTCGCCGAATTGGCTGAAAGGTTCAATGCCTATTGTGGCGGTGGCGAAGAGGTTGAAGTTGTAGTTCGACGACACTGCTCCTGCTGAAGGTGTAAGGTTGTCAAGCTTGTAGTATCCGTTGTATTTGCCGCCCCAACCCCAGTTGATGTGGAATCGGTTGGTGCTGCTGTTATATCCGTCGAATACGAAAGCGTGACCCGCTTGCACTTCGTCGTAACCGGCATAAAGGATTGGCCTTCCGGCGCGCAGCTCGTTGACCATCAGCTCGCTCCAGTCTTCCAGCGTGTAGTCGATGCGGAACGCAGTCCAAATGTAGGGACTGTAGCGGAAGTTATATTTCAATGCGTTTTCCGACGACGCTTCGCCGCCGTAGCCGTAGCTTGCCGTCTTGCCGCCGCTGCCTCCCATAGAATAGTCCATATTCACTGCCACACCGATGTGGTAGATGAGTTCAGCGACAGCGTTGACTTGCGTTTCGTTGCTGTAAATGTCAAGCTTGTTCGGCATTGTGTCCCACTGATAGTTGGTGTTGCCGTAGTCAGCCGAAAGAAAACCGTAATTATGGTTCGTGTACGACTCCGAGCCATATCCCTGGGCGGGATGGTTGAACATCTTCATAATCTGTGCTGTGGCAGTGGCTGTGCAGCCGCAGGGTGGGCGTCTGCGGGCGTTGCTGTCGTAGGGGCAAAACTCGTTGTAATAAGGGCTTTGGTCCCAGACAGTTGTCAACATCTGTGAGATTATTTCCTTAGGACTGTATTCGACACGGTCTTCCAGCAGGCTGGTCCATTGTTCCTTGACAGAGTGTGATTTTGCAGAATGCCGATTCTGTTGTATTTCCTGCTCGTATCCTTTGAACCAAGCGTATATATGGGGTGGCATAGCCTCTGTCGGGAACGGCTCGGTAAGCGAGTATGCAAGAATGGGTTCGGTGTTGTCGTCGCCAGCAATAACCACGAAACCAGTCTCTTTGCCGATGCTGAAAACATAAATATCCGTGAAAGGAATCGATGTGCTGATATCGGTGACATTGATGCTGCAGGACTTCATACCCTGCGAATGGAGAAAGTTGACAGCCACTTTGCGTGCAGTATTGCTGTCTACAGGTGTGGCATTTGCTGGGAAGGATGCTGTAAGTATCAGTAGTACAAGTGACAAAATGGTTTTTCTCATAATGTGAAGTGTTGTGTTTTATGCTGCAAAGTTACGGAAAAAAATCAAATCAGACAGTCTGGCCTATTTTTTTACCACAAGGCGTTTTGAGAAGCTGCCGGCCGGAGTATGGACAACGACAATGTATGTTCCCGTAGGCCAGTTTCTTGTGCTGATCGATACCGTGATGCTGTCGGCTTTGGCCTCTGCCATCAGCAGTCCCTGAAGGTTGTACACATCCACACTGTTTATGCCCAGTGACGACATCACCTGCACTGCGTCGCAGGCAGGGTTAGGTGTCAGCGTGACAAAACGGCTGTCGATGTTTTCTCCTGCCAGCACGGATGTACTGTCCTGATGATATGCAAAAACAGCGGTAATCGTCGTGTCGCACACCAGTGTGATGGTGCGCGGATTGCTGGTGTCGCCGTCGCTCCAGCCCTCAAAGGTGCAACTGTCGGCAGGATAGGCGGCTATCGCCACCGTGTCGTTTCGCTCGTACCTGCCTCCACCGCCCACGGTGCCCCACTCGTCGTTGTTGGCAAGCAACGTGAGGGTGTAGTAGGGACGCGAGAATCGCACTGTGTCGCTCCAAGGTCGCCACATAGACATTGTGTCGTTGAAGCAGCACTTGGCGCGAACGCGGAAAGCATAGGTCTCGCCGTATAAAAGTCCGGCAACCACATAGCTTGTGTCCGTCGTCTCGACGACGTTATAGTTCGAAAATGGCAGATTGGCGCGACCATATGCCACCTGGTACAAACAATGTTCATTAGTGTCACTCCAGTGCAGCTTATGAACACGCACACCTGTATAGTCGGCACGTAGCTGTCCTACGTCACCGCACGTCGATGCCTGCTCGTGACGTATCCGCAACGTGCTGTCGATGATGGGGAAAGCACCATAAAAACAAGTCGGGGGATAGGTGTTACAATCACCATATTTACTATATGAAAAACCTCTATTGTTAATTTCTGAGATAGAATTATGTGAGCCATGTCGGTTATACAACGCAAAGGCATATCGACTCTGCACCTCCGGTGTGAGTTTATAGCCCAATGCGACAATAGGCGCTGAACTGTCAATATAATATCCCCTTTCAAAGAAAACCTCATACACTGGAATAAGTGTGTCCATATTATCGTATTCCAAAAGCAGGTAACTTGTTGGTACAACCGTGTCTACACGAATAGAGTCAAATGCAACGCAACCTTCTGATTCAAAGAACAAAAAAGCATATACTTCAACACTGTCGGGTATGTTATCACACAACATACAAGCTATCCCATAAATTCTTGTGCCGATTGGTTGTATCGGATATACATTCCCTTGTCGTATACAAGATACTATAAAGTAATTGGGCTCACCACCCTGAGTAGCCAACAAATAGGGATTTATGTTTTCTGGCAATATATATCCATTATCGGCGTCACCTAAAGTAATAATGTTCTGACTCTGTGCACCTATTGACAACAAAAGACTAAAAACAAACAATATCTTTTTCATAATTTCATAAGTAACTATCGATTGAAATCTGGTATAAACTCATAAACATTTCCATTTGAATAAACATCGCTCCTTTTTATTTCTCCATCCAAACTCCTGCTGTCGTTCAATACATCAACATCTTGCAAATACTGAACTTTCGGCAAAATATCAATATCTATTGTTTTGACATCATTGCAGTCATTTGGGCTGGGACGCATTGTGGCATTCTTCAGGAACCACGGACGTGGGCCATCTCACCCAGATTAAACATCAAAAACACAAAATTAATTCCCGAAAAAAACTCTAAGTTCTCTTGACCGAAATAGAATTACTTTCATAATAACTTGTGTTTTAAATTATTAACTTAATTTTTTATGCTAATTTTATTTTTAGTTTCATCTGCAAATATACAAACTATTTTCGAAAACGCAAAACATAATAATGACCCTTGTTTCATATTTTTTCATTATGGTTAGTAATGATATTTTCGATATACTTTCCCTGGCATATGTCACAAGCTCCGGTGGAGCGCGTGGAGAAGCCTTGTGCGTGGCGGCGTGGTTAAAACTTCATTTTCCCACGATTTTTCCCTATACTTTCTAAGGCATATGTACAGTATTTGTACAGTATATGTACAGTATATGTACGCTTCTAAAGCGTACATATACTGTACATATACTGTACAAATACTGT
>JAEEGL013878850.1_pt1 | contig 45270 bp, 38 predicted proteins | sample 9134231 | NCBI WGS metagenome assembly JAEEGL01 (sample SAMN16246548, study PRJNA631951) | gut metagenome | biome: gut microbiome; feature: rumen; material: fiber-attached | host: Bos | place: Iran: Karaj | collected 2018-10 | reverse complement strand
GTTTTCTTTTTAAAGCTATTTTTATATTCTTCTATTTCAACTGTATTTGCTACTAGCATTTCTTTTTCGAATATTACATATTCAACTCTTGCTAGATTTTTGTTAAAAAATATAGGAGTGTAAGTTACATCAAAAGAATATCTAAAGTATTTAGAACTGTAATATTCTTCTTTTTGAGTATCTAGATGAGCAGTACATTTACTTTCTATGTCTTTTTTTCTGATTATTGGAAACAAACGCCCTGTATATATTTCTTTTGCATATTTAAATCCATCTTCACTTTCGATTATTTCAAATATAAGGTTATCACATATATATAGTTTGGTAGACACATTTATTAAATCATTATCATGCATAAAAATATTGTAAAATGGAGTGCTGTAATCTATTGTATCGGGTTCTAGGTTTAAATCTGCACTTGCAGTATATCTATCTTTTTTTAGTATTATACTTACTACTTCTTTTAACTTATCATCACGATTCCAATAAATATCTTCTAATAAACTATCTACTAAATTATATGCTAATATGGTATCACTTTTGGTTGCGGTTTCATTGGACTGTGTATAATTGACTGTTCTTTTCCCATCATTTTCTAGTTTTTTTAGGCTAGCCTTATAGTATATTTTGTTCATGTTTATTCCTTTCTAAGAATACTTTGGTTAAATCTTGAGCGGTTATTTTAGAATATATTTCATCTATAGCACCAGTATCCTCTAAAAGTGGATTGTGGCTATTAGTATCTGCTTCAAATAGTAAAATATTACCATATTCTCCCATTTGATGTAGTATTTCTCTTGAAACAAATATGTCTCCTTTTGAATAAATGATTAAAGTATTAATTTTTTTCTTTAAGAAGTAATATAATTCTTCATTAATCCATTTTTTACTTTTTATAAATAATAATATATTTTTAATCTTTTTTAATCCCCATTTCATTTTAGATGATTCATTAATAGTTACTTTATTTGAAGGCACTATTTGATTTCTTTCTTCAGGATAAACAGTGTCAAATTCTGGTGAAACAAAAGTAATAGAAGATATATTATCTAGTCTATTTGCAAGCAAAAGAGCATAGTTGCATCCCATAGAATGCGCTACTAAATTAATGTTTTCTTCTCTTGGTAGTTTTAGCATTAAGTAATTTGCTATTTCTTCTTTAGATAAGCCACTTAGCTCTGTATAGTCATCTATTAAAGATTGAAATTCTATTTCTTTGTCATTAAACATATTTTTTAATAAGTTTAATTCTTCTATATTTGTTAACATTCCTTTTAAGTAATATACTTTCATGTTATCGCCTCTTTGATTAGTTATTCTATCATTTTATGTATTCTTTATCAATAAAAAAACGAACTATAGTAGTTCGCACTGTTTATAATATTGGTAGCGGGAGGGGGATTCGAACCCTCGACACCACGGGTATGAACCGTGTGCTCTAGCCAACTGAGCTATCCCGCCATTTCATAAAACAAATAAATGATAACAAATTTTATGCGTTTAGTCAATAAATACTTTAAAGATTTTCTTATTTATGTTATTCTATTAATAGTAAAGGGTGTGCTAGTTATGTTAGGAAAGTTACTTGCAATTAATGAAAATGTTTTAACTTATGAGAATAAATCTGAAAAGTCTATTGCTTATTTAATGAACTGTCATATTGTATTTGATGAAGCTGATAGAAAGATAGTAGGAGAGTTAATTAGATTTAGTGAGAGAGATATAGATATTTTACTTTTAGGAGAAATAAGAAACAATGTATTTTTTCCTGGCACTATTAAGAAGCCTTCTAGTCAAGGAAGAGTAATATCCCTTCAAGAGCTTGAAACTATTATAGGAAAGCAAAAGGATGAAGTAGGTTTAGTTAATATTGGTAATTCTGCTATTTATAAAGATTTTAAAATTAATGTTAGTATAAATGATTTATTTGCTAATCATCTTGCTATTATAGGTAATACTGGTAGTGGTAAGTCATGTGCTGCTACTGAAATTCTTCAGAATTTATTTTATAGTGAATTTAGACCTAGAAATGCACACTTTGTTATTTTTGATGCTTATGGAGAATATAAAAATGCATTTACTAAGATGAGTGAACATGGTCTTAACTTTAAGAGAGTTACTACTGATATAAATGAAGGTGGAGATGAAACACTAAAAATACCTTTAAGTTTTCTAGAAGTGGATGACCTAGCAATACTTCTTTCAGTTACTGAAGCAGATCAACTTATGGTTTTAGAGAAGGCACTTAAACTTGTATATATCTTCACTAGTACTGATGCTAAGGCAGTTGATTATAAGAACAATATTATTGCTCAGTGTATACTTGACATTTTAACTAGTGGAAAGAGTTCTACTCAAATAAGAGACCAAATTATAGCCGTTTTAACGCATTATAATACTCCTGAAATATCTTTAGAAGCTAGTATTAAGCAGGTAGGTTATGATAGAACATTAATGCAATGCTTACTTATAGATGATCAAGGTAAGATGAATGCTATTTCTCTTGTTACTGATTTTATTAAAAGCTTTATTAAGCTTACATTTGATGAAATAATTGTTGATAAGACTAGTGTATATACACTTAATGATTTATATTATGCTTTAGAGTTTGCTCTTATAAGTGAGGGAGTACTTAATAACAGCAGAAGTTATGATAAGAATAATATTTTAAAGACTAGACTTCAAACTATTATTAATAGTGATCATAGGGATATATTTAACAGTGAAGTTTATATTAGTAAACCTGATTATGTTAGAAAGTTTTTCTCTTTTGAAGAGAAAGATGTACAACTTGTTGACATTAATTTAAATCAACTTGATGATAGATTTGCTAAGATAATTACTAAACTTTTATCAAAGTTATTCTTTAACTATACTGCTTCATTAGATGAAAGAGGCAGCTATGCAATTAACATTATCCTAGAGGAAGCTCATAGATATGTTCAAAATGATAGTGATATAGATGTTATTGGTTATAACATTTTTGATAGAATTACTAAGGAAGGAAGAAAATATGGCTGTTTCTTAACATTCATTACTCAAAGACCTAGTGAGCTTTCATCAACAAGTTTATCTCAGTGTTCTAATTTCTTAGTATTTAGATTATTTTATCCAAAAGACTTTGATATGGTTAGAAGCATTAGTACAAATGTTGATGAAGAGACTGTTAATAAGATTAAGACGTTAAGTAGTGGGTGTTCTCTTTGCTTTGGTACAGGATTTAAAATACCTTTACTTGTTAATTTAAGTTTACCTGAACCTATGCCTGAAAGTACATCTTTAAGACTTGATAAGCTTTGGTATTAGTTTTGACTTTATTAACAAAAACATATATAATACAAGACTATAACAAGGAGTGATATTATGAAAGAAGTTATTGTCACAGGTGATAGACCTACTGGGTGCCTTCATTTAGGGCATTATGTAGGTTCACTTAGAAATAGAAAAAGGCTTCAAGATGAAGGCAAATATGATATGTATATTTTCTCTGCAGATATGCAAGGTCTTACTGATAATGCTAAAAATACAGAAAAGATAAGAGAAAATGTATTTGAAGTTATTAAAGATAATTTGAGTGTTGGAATAGACCCGGAAAAAGTTACTATATTTGTTCAGCCTGGTGTTCCAGAGTTAACTGAACTTACTACTTTTTATGCTAATTTAGTAACATTATCTAGATTAAAGAGAAATCCTACTGTTAAAGATGAAATTAAGCAAAGAGGATTTGAGGAGAGCATACCTGTTGGATTTATGATGTATCCAATTAGTCAAGCAGCAGATGTTACTGCATTTGACGCTACTGTTGTTCCAGTAGGAGAAGATCAAATTCCAATTATGGAACAAGTTAATGAAATAGTTGATACATTTAATAAATTATATGGTGAAACTTTAGTTAGACCTAAGGTATTACTTCCTGAAAATAGTAATGCTAGAAGACTTCCTGGAACTGATGGTAAAGCTAAGATGAGTAAAAGCTTAAATAATTGTATTTATTTATCAGATGATTCTGAAACTGTTAGAAAAAAAGTTATGAGCATGTTTACCGACCCTAATCATATTAGGGTAGAAGATCCAGGTAATACTAAAGATAATCCTGTATTTATATATTTGGATGCTTTCTGCACTGATAGAGAAAAATATAATGAACTTAAAGAACACTATGAAAGAGGTGGACTTGGCGATAAAGTAGTTAAAGAATACCTTTATGAAGTTATTGAAGAAACATTAGCACCTATTAGGGAGAGAAGAAAATACTATGATGAACATCCAGAATTAGTAGAAAAGATTGTTAAAGAAGGTACTCAAAAAGCTAGAATAAAAGCTAAAGAAGTATTAAGTAGAGTAAGAAAAGCTGTTGGAGTTGAATATTTTGAAAGCTAACAACAGCTTTTTAATTTGACTATATAGTAAAAATTTTGTAAAATTATCTTAGAATAGAGGTGGCTTTTGTGAAGAGAAAAAGTATTGATTTATCGCTTATTACATCACTTATATTTGGGATAATTCTATTTATATGTGGTTGTGTTTTTCTACTTTGTAATTTTGAGGGAGAAATATTATTAGGTTTTTATCCTATAACACTTTATATTTTTGCTTTTGTTTCTTGTTTATCTTATTTTGTAGCAAGAAAAGAAGGAGACTATGAGTATTTACTTCAGACTCTTATATATGTAATGTGTGCTTCAATAGTGTATATATTTGCTGATCAAGGTAACCTTGTACTTAGTAGTTCTCTTTCAGTTTTTACTTTCTTATTTATGCTTAATAGACTATTAAAGATACGTTATTTAAGAAGTATTAATAGTTTTATGTGGATAGTTAAAGCTTACGGTACATTTTTAGTAGTAGTGCTTGGAATACTTACTTCTTATAATTTATATAATTCAATTAGTATTTCAAGATATATGCTAGGATATTTTAATATTACTTTTTCTATTATAGTTACTATAGAAGCTTTATGTGAAATGTTTATTAGTGAAAGTAAGTTTAAAAGATTTATTTTAAAGTTATTAAAAGTAGAGAATAAACTTGAGAATGTTAGTGAAGTAAATAATAAAAAGTCTAATAAAAAGAAAACTAAAAAATAGTTTTCTTTTTTCATATTTTTAAAAGCCTTTCATATGTTTTAATGAAGGGAGAATATATGGAAGCAATTAAAGTTTCAAGTAAGAGTGTTCCACAGAAAGTTGCTGGCGCTATTTCAAATCTATTTAGAGATAATAATGAAGAAGTAGTTGTTAGTGCTATTGGTGCTGGTGCTCTTAATCAAGCGATTAAAGCAGTTATTATTGCAAGGGGTTTTTTAGCTCCTGCTGGAATTAATATTGTGCTTGTTCCTGCTTTTTCTGATATTAGTATAGATGGAGAAGAAAGAACGGCTATCAAATTAACTCTAAAGGCTTTATAAGCCTTTTTTAAGTGGAATATTTTTATAAGGTGTGTTATCATTATTATAGGTGAATAATATGAAAAGTAAGAATGGATTTACACTTGTTGAATTATTAGTAGTGCTAGTCTTATTACTTGCACTTACTACTACTGCACTTTTAAGTATGAGTAGAATTCAAAAAAATGCTACTAATAAAAGATATAGAGAGCTTATTAAAGAGGTAGAAATGGCTGGCGATATATATCTAAGTGTACATCCAGAGATAAGTGAAAGACTTATTAATTCTGAAAGTGAAAGTGAATGTATTAAAATTTATAAATTAATTGATGAGGGTCTTCTTAGAAGTGATTTAAAGAATCCATCTACAGGGCAGAGAATACCCGCTAATTTGTGTATTGATGTTTCTATTAATGATGGTGTTTTAGAGAGTCATTTTGATTTAGAGTAGCGGAGGATATATGTCTATTTTTGATTTATTTAGTGTTAAGAAGAAGATTAACGCTCCTTGGGAGAAATATTATACTAAAGAAGAGTTAAATGAAAATATTAGGGATATAAGTATGTACGATCAAATTAAGGAGAGTGCTAGTCTTTATCCTAATAACAGGGCTATTTTGTATGAAGGAAGAAGTATTTCTTATAAAGAACTTATTAGTAAAGTAGATACTGTTGCTAAGGGACTAGATAAACTTGGAGTAAAAAAGGGAGATATTATTACAGTAATGCTTCCTAATATTCCTGAAGTACTATATTTTTTATATGCTGCTAATAAGTTAGGTGCAATTCTTAATATGACTCATCCATTATCTGCAGAAGAAGAAATAAAAGAAACTCTTTTATCAACTAATAGTAGATATTTGGTTATATATGATCAGCAGTATAATAAAATTAAAAACATAATTAGTAAGACTAATGTTGGTAAAGTTATTTATGTTAGTCCTGCTTGTTCTTTAGGATTATTTAAGAAAATAGGCTATAATCTTACATCTAAAAAGAAAATACATAAATTTCCAATTAGCTATTTTTACATAAGTTATAAGAACTTTTATAGACATAGCAAGAGACTTAAAGAAATAAGTGTTGATACTTTTGGGAAGAATACGCCTGCAGTTATTTTACATTCAGGTGGAACTAGTGGTAAGCCTAAAAATGTAGTTATTCAAAATAGAGCATTTATATTTGGTGCTAGAGGAGAAGAAATTGATCTTGTTAGATTAGAAAGGGGAGATAGCGCTCTTGCTATTATGCCTAACTTTCATGGATTTGGACTTTCTGTTTTAATGCATACGCCTCTTGCTCTTGGTTGTTCAACTATATTAGTGCCTAAGTTTAATGCTAAGAAGTTTGATACTTTATTTAAGAAGACTAGACCTACATGTGTACTTGGAGTACCTACTTTATTTGAAGCGTTAATTAAAAGTAAGAATGAGAAGAAGTTAGATTTATCATTTTTAAAATATGTTATAAGTGGTGGAGACTTACTTCCTAAATCTTTAGAAGATAAGATTAATGATTATCTATATGAACATGGTTCAAGTGCTAAGATAACTCAAGGATATGGCCTTTCAGAAGCACTAGCTTGTGTTACTATGGCTCATGATAGTGTTAATAAAAGTGGTTCTGTTGGTATACCTCTTGCTGGTAATCATATTAAGATAATTGATCCTGCTAGTAGAGAGGAAATGCCTTATAATGAGGTAGGAGAGATAGTAGTTCATAGTAAAGCTTTAATGATGGGCTATTTAAATGATGAGAATGAAACAAATGATGCTCTTCAAATGCATGATGATGGCCATGTATGGCTTCATACTGGAGATTTAGGCTATATGGACGAAGATGGTTTCTTGTTCTATAAAGGTAGAATTAAAAGGATGATAGTTTCAAGTGGTTACAATGTTTATCCTTCTCATGTAGAAGAGGTAATAGAAAGGCATCCTGCAGTACTTCAGTGTACTGTAGTAGGTAAACCTCATCCATATAAGATGGAAGTGCCTAAAGCATTCATTATCTTAAATGAAGGATATTCAAGAGTAGAAACTAGACCAGAGCTAGTTGAATATTGTAAAAAGAACTTAGCTAAATATATGATTCCTCAGGAAATTGTTTTTAGAAGAAGTCTTCCTAAAACTAAACTTGGTAAGGTAGATTTTGCAACTCTTGCTAATGATAATAATGAAGATGATTAAAAAGCGAATTATTCGCTTTTTTTTAGTAGTTAAATGATTAATGTTTGTCTTGACTATCATATATTTGTTTGATAATATATTGTTGAATAAAAGAAATGAATTAGGAAATATTATTAGTGAGGTTATATATGGATACTATTAAAATAAGGGGAGTAAGAGAAAATAATTTAAAAAATATAGATATAGATTTACCTAAGAATAAGCTTATTGTTATGACTGGTGTTTCAGGAAGTGGTAAGTCTAGTTTAGCATTTGATACTATTTATGCTGAAGGTCAAAGAAGATATGTTGAAAGTTTAAGCGCATATAGTAGGCAATTTTTAGGTAATACAGATAAACCTGAGGTAGACTCTATAGATGGATTATCTCCTAGTATTAGTATTGATCAAAAGACTACTAATAAGAATCCTAGAAGTACTGTAGGTACTGTTACTGAGATTTATGATTATTTAAGACTTCTATTTGCTAGAATAGGTGTTCCATACTGCCCTAAACACAAGAAACCTATTAAGAGTCAATCTATAGAAGAAATGGTTAATAAGATTATGGAAGAACCAGAAGGCACTAAGATGGAAATTCTAAGTCCTATAGTAAGAGGAGAAAAAGGTACTTATAAGGACTTAATTGATGAACTAAGAAAAGATGGTTTTGTAAGAGCAAGAATAGATGGTGAAGTTAGAGACTTAAGTGAAGACATTTCTCTAGAGAAAAATAATAAGCATAATATTGAATTAGTTATAGATAGACTAGTGTTAAAAGAGGGAGTTAGATCACGTTTATTTGAAGCTATTGAATTAGCTTGTAGTAAAGCTGATGGTAAAGTGATTGTAAATATCATTGGTGATAAAGAATTAATAATGAGTGAAAAATATGCTTGTCCTCTTTGCAATTATTCTTTAGAAGAGTTAGAGCCAAGAAGTTTTTCATTTAATAGTCCATTTGGAGCTTGCCCTGAATGTAAAGGGCTTGGAGTTAAGATGCATATAGATGAAGATTTATTAATACCTGATAGATCTTTAAGCATTATGGATGGAGCTGTTTCATCTTTTCAAAGTGGTGAAACTTTAAATATTTATTTTAAGAAACTAAACAGTGTAGCAGAGTACTATGGTATTGATTTATATAAGCCTGTAAAAGATTTAAAGAAGGAAGAGTTTAATACTATTTTCTATGGATCTAAAGATAAAATAAAGATGGTTACTGAAACTAGAAGTGGAAGTATTTTAAAAAGCTATGATTATTTTGAAGGTATTATTAGTAATTTAAATAGAAGATATATGGAAACTACTTCTCCTCAGATAAGAGAATGGATAGAAGGCTATATGACTGAACTTACTTGTCCAGTATGTAAAGGTGCTAGACTATCTGAAAAGATGCTTAATGTTTTTATAGGTGGTAAAAATATTTATGATGTTACTAATCTTAGTATAAGAGATTTAATTAAATTCTTTGATAATTTAAAGCTTAATAAAGAAGAAAAAGAAATATCTTTCTTAATTATTAAGGAAATAAGAGAAAGATTAGAGTTTCTTCATAATGTAGGATTAGACTATTTAACACTTTCTAGAAGTGCCGGAACTCTAAGTGGAGGAGAAAGTCAAAGAATTAGACTAGCTACTCAAATAGGAAGTAAACTAAGTGGTATTCTATATGTGCTTGATGAACCTAGCATTGGTCTTCATCAAAGAGATAATGATAAATTAATTGCTTCTTTAAAAGAAATGAGAGATTTAGGTAATACACTAATAGTAGTAGAGCATGATAGCGACACTATGCTTGCTGCAGACTATTTGGTTGATATTGGACCAGAGGCAGGAGAAAAGGGAGGATACGTTGTAGCTAAGGGTACTCCTAAAGAAGTAATGGCTTGCAGGGACTCTATTACTGGGCAGTATTTAAGTGGTAAACTTAAAATAGATGTTCCTAAGAAAAGAAGAAAAGGTAATGGCAAGTTTATAGAGATTAAAGGCGCTAGTGAGCATAATCTTAAAAATATAGATGTTAAAATACCTAAGGGAACATTTACATGTGTTACAGGAGTTAGTGGAAGTGGTAAGTCTTCATTAATAAATGAAATACTTTATAAGAAACTTTCTAGCACTATTTATAAATCTAAAGATAAGCCTGGATCATTTAAATCAATAAAAGGAATTGATGATATAGATAAAGTAGTTTATATTTCACAAGATCCTATTGGTAGAACTCCTAGAAGTAACCCAGCTACTTATGTAGGCTTGTTTGATTTAATTAGAGATGTATTTGCTGAAACAAAGGAAGCTAAAATAAGAGGCTATAGTAAAGGAAGATTCTCATTTAATGTAAAAGGCGGTAGATGTGAAGCTTGCCAAGGTGATGGAGTTAAGAAGATAGAAATGCATTTTCTTCCAGATGTTTATGTTCCTTGTGATGTATGTAAAGGTAAAAGATATAATAATGAAACACTTGGTATTAAGTTTAAGGGTTTAAATATAGCTGAAGTTTTGGATTTAAGAGTAGAAGATGCTTTAAAGGTATTTGAAAATGTTCCTAGAGTTAAAAGAGTGTTAGATACTATGAATGATGTAGGTCTTTCTTACGTAAGACTAGGGCAAAATGCAGTTACACTTTCTGGTGGAGAAGCTGCTAGAGTTAAACTTGCTAAAGAACTTCAAAAGAAGCCTACTGGTAAAAGTGTATTTATATTAGATGAACCTTCTACTGGCCTTCATATACATGATATTAAGAAGCTTCTTGATATACTAAACCGTATAGTTGATAACGGGGACACTGTTATAGTTATCGAGCATAATCTTGATATTATCAAAGTAGCTGACTATATTATTGATTTAGGTCCTGAAGGAGGAGACGCTGGTGGAGAAGTAGTAACAAGTGGCACTCCTGAAGATGTATGTAAATGTAAGAATAGTTACACTGGAGAATATTTAAAGAAGTATTTATAAATACTTCTTTTTGTATAAGTTAGTAAAGTATTGTGCTTACTATTTAAAAAGGTCAAAAAAAATGATATACTTTAGAAGGTGATTAATATGGCTAAAATTTATGTAAATAAAAAAGAAGTTAAAAATGAAAAGAGTGATTTTATAGTATTTCTTTTAGAGATATTTGCTGGTGCATTAGTGCTTATGCTTGCTTCTGCATTATTTAGCAACTTTTATGTAGAAAACTTTTTATATGCTATGCTTGCAAGTTTATTAATAAGCATTTTTAATGCGTCTATTAAACCTATACTTATTTTCTTAACACTTCCTGTTACAATTGCTTCTTTAGGTATTTTATATCCTATTGTTAATTTAATTATTCTTAAGTTAACAGGGTTATTTTTAGGAAGTTCATTTGTTATTAGTGGTTGGATACTTGCATTTTTTATAGCAATTTTTATAAGTGTTATGACTCTTATTTTAAAAAAGATTGTTGTAAGTTTATATAAGGAGGGAAAATAAATGAATCCCATTGCATTTACTATAGGTTCAGTTAGTATTACTTGGTATAGTATTATTATATTAGTAGGTGTTATTGTTGCATGGATAATGATAGCTGCTGAGTCTAAGAAATTTGGTATTAAGAGTGATTTTGTTACCAATTTGTTATTTTGGTCTATTTTATTTGGTATATTAGGTGCTAGACTATATTATGTTGCATTTAAATGGAGTTATTATAGTAATCATTTGAGTGAAATATATAAAGTATGGGAAGGTGGACTTGCTATACATGGTGGTATTTTATTTGGACTTATTACTTTAGTTCTTTATTGCAGGAAATATAAAATGAGTGTTCTTAGAATGCTTGATATAGTTGCTCCTTATGTTATATTTGCGCAAGCTATTGGTAGATGGGGTAATTTCTTTAATCAAGAAGCATATGGCACTATGACTACACTTAATCATTTAAGAAGTTTAAAGTTTGTGCCTGATTTTGTTATATTTGGTATGAATATTAATGGTAACTATTATACACCTACATTTTATTATGAATCACTTTGGTGCTTACTTGGTTTTGTAATTTTATTAATAGTAAGAAAACTTAAATATACTAGAATAGGTCAAACTGTTGGTTTATACTTTATTTGGTATAGTATAGGTAGATTTTACATAGAAAGTTTAAGACTTGATAGTTTAATGCTTGGAAACTTTAAAGTAGCTCAAATAGTTAGTGGAGTACTATTTATAGTAGGAGTAATACTAGTTCTTATTCAATCTAGAAAACCTAAGCTAGAAGATATGTATAATAATAAAGAAAAAGTAGAGGTTGTTCATTTTTAGGAGGAGTTAACGTGTTTGTATGTGGAAAAAATGTTGCTAGAGAGGTTCTTTCTAGTGACCAAGACATTGTGAATATTTATTTACAAGATAATTTTAATAATGAAGAGTTATTAAAATTAATTAATAAAAAGAATATTAAAGTAATTTATAAATCTCAAAGTGAAATGGATAAGACTGTAAAAGAAAATCATCAGGGCATTATTATAAATATTAGAGATTATAAGTATCATGAACTTAGTGAAGTTATTAGTGATAAAGATGCTAGTTTTATAGTCATACTTGATCATATTGAAGATCCTAGAAACTTTGGCGCTATTATAAGAACATGTGAATGTGCAAGAGTAGACTATATTATTATTCCTAATAAAAGAGAAGTTTTAGTTACAGGCGCTGTTATGAAGACTTCTTCTGGTGCGCTTTCTAATTCTAAGATAGTGCTTGTTCCTAATTTAAGAAATTCTATAGATAAACTTAAAAAAGAAGGCTACTGGATAACAGGAACTGATGCTAAAGGAGAAGACTATACTAAGATTGATTACACAGGTAAATGTGCATTAGTAATTGGTAGTGAAGGATTTGGACTTAAGCAAATAGTAAGAAATTCTTGTGATAATATTGCTAGTATTCCTCTTTTTGGAAAGGTTAATAGTTTAAATGCTTCAGTAGCGGCTGGAATAGTTATTTATGAAGCAGTTAGACAAAGAAATAAACAATGAGTGAAAGTGAAGATAGATTAATTAGTTTAATTAAGGAATATGAAGTAGTTATTAAATCTATTGTTAAGAAGTATATTAATTATGCTTCTACTCTTGGAATTGATTCCAATGATTTAGAACAGGAGGCTATTATAGGGCTTAACAAGGCTATGCACAGTTATAAAGAAGAAGAGAGTGCTTCTTTTAAGACTTATGCTAGACTTTTAATAGATAGACAAATTAAGGATTTCTTAAAGATTAATGATAAAAGTGGAAATATTATGCTTAATGAAGCTGTTTCTTTAGATGAAGATATGGCAGATGATGATTTTAGTTTATATGATGTAGTTCCCGCTAAAAGTTATTTACCACTTGATGATGTTCTTGCTAGTGAGCTTGACAGTGAAATTAAAAAGACGTTAACAGATAATGAACTTAAAGTGTATGAACTTAAGAAGGAAGGAAAGTCTAATCAGACTATTGCTAAAATCCTTAATGTTAATGCAAAAGTGGTAGAAAATACTCTTCAAAGAATTAAATCAAAAGTTAAAAAAATGATATAGTTTATACTATATTTTTTTAATTGTTATGTTGTATAATACTCTTAAGTGGAGGGCTTTTATGGAGTATGTATTAAGATATAATGATAATAAGTATAGTTTTGATGTTAAGAATAGTGAAATCATTACTTTTTTAGGTAATGGTAGTAGTGTTATTAATAACCTTATGCTTAAGAATAAAAACAACTTTATTACTATAGAAGACAATGCCATTAATAATAAAAATATAGATATTTTAAGAAATAGTGTGCGTTTTGTTGACATTGATTATATAGATATATTTAATGGTGAAACTATAATGGATGAACTTGCTTTTCCTTTAGAAAATCAAGCTATGGATAAGAAAACTATGAAAGATAAGATAGAAAGTGCATCTAAAAGATTTGGTTTTCTTAAGATTAATACAACTGCTCCTTTAAGTTTAGATGTTAGTTCTAAGGTAATGCTTCAAATAGCTTCATCTTTGATAGTAGAGCCTAAAGTACTTGTTCTTAATAATGTTCTTTGTTTACTTAATAAAGATGATAAGCTATTAGCTTTTGATATTTTTAGTAATTTTATTAAAAGTGGTGGAGTTATTTTAAACTTTACAACTGATATAGAAGAATCATTAATTAGTAATAGAATAATAGTGCTTGGTGAAGATAAAATTCTTATTGAAGGAGAGACTCTTGGAGTCTTGAATGAAGAAAGAATTATGAAAAGATTAGGATATGGTCTTCCTTTTAGAATTCTTTTATCCAAGTATTTAAAAGACTATGGTTTAATTGATAAATACTATTTAGATAATAAGAGTTTAGGAGGCGCTTTATGGAAGTAGTTTTTGATAATGTTACTTATAAAGAAAACTCTAGAACACCTCTTGAAAAAACTTATTTAAGAAAGTTTACTGTTTCTTTAGAAGGGGCTAAAGTATATACCTTTTTAGGAGATTCTAAGAGCGGTATTGATAAACTTGGTGGATTAATAAATGCTACTAGTAGTCCAATCATTGGTAAAGTAAGAGTAAATGAATTTGTAAACAATGGTAAATATATTAGAAACGTTGGTAAGCTTAGAATGAATGCTAGTGTAATAGCTGCTAATCCAAATGATATGCTATTTAATAAATATGTTAAAGATGAGCTTTCTTTTGGTCTTAAGTATTTTAAATATAAAGTTAATAAGCAATCTATAAGAGTAGTTGACGCTCTTAAATTAGTAGGCCTTAGTGAAGATTATTTAAAGAGAAGAATAAGTGATTTAACTATTAGTGAAAAGAAAAAAGTCGCTATTGCTTCTTCACTTATATTTAATCCTGAAATAATTGTATTTAATGAACCATCTATGTTTTTAATTAATAAAGATAAAGAAGAATTAATTAGACTTATTAACATGTTAGTTACTAAATATAAAAAAATGATTATTATTACTACTAAAGATACTAGTTTTGCTTATAGTGTAAGTGATAATATATATATAGTTAATGATGGAGAAATACTAGCTCGTGGCCCTAAAACAATAATTGAAAATACAGGAGTTCTTAAAGTTAATAATTTAGAAGTACCTGATATTATTGATTTTGTTAATGTATCTAATAAGATGGGCGCTAATTTATCACATACTAATAATATTTTGGATTTAATTAAGGAGGTGTATAGAAATGCTAGATAATAAATACTTTACATCTTTTTATCCAGTTAATAGTTCTATTCATAAATTAAATCCTGTTATTAAGATACTTTGCTTTTTATTAATGCTTGTTCCTATAATTGCAAGTAGTGATATTAGTTTACATTTAATAATGCTTTTTGCGGTTATATATCTTCTTTATAGTTCTAAAGTTCCTTTTAGATTCTATTTTGATACAGTATATAGTTTAAGATTTATATTATTAATTGTTGTTTTACTTTTAGCATTTAAAGATTTTTATATGGAAAATGCAGCATGCATTATTATAAAAATAGTATTAGTTATGCTTTATTTATCTATGATGTTTTATACTACTAGTCCTAGTGAACTTAAATATGGTATTGAAAAGATACTTAGTCCATTTAATCTATTTAATATTAATATTAGTCCTTTAATAAACGCTAGTGTTAATGCACTTGTATTTTTCCCTAATTTATTTATTACTGAGAAGAGAGTGTTAGTTAGTGCTTCTTCTAGAGGAGTGGATTACTTTCATACTGATATTATTTCTAGATTTTATGCTTTGATGCTTAGTTTTAAGAATACGTTTAGATTAGCTAGAGAAAGAAATAAAAAAGTTATTTTTTCTGCTTCTTTAAAAGGTTATAGTACTCATAAATATAGAACTAATTTAAGAACTAATAAAGTAACATTTAATGATGTGTTTATGATAGTTTTATTTGTAGGATTTATTGCTTTTTATGTATGGCAAAGGAGTATATCATGAGATATTTAGTTAATATTAGTTATGATGGTACTTTGTTTTATGGATCTCAAAAACAAAAAGATAAAAGAACTGTTCTTGGTGAAGTAGAAAAGGTTTTAAGTAAAATTAATAATAAAAGTATAAATGTAGTAGGTTGTTCTAGAACTGATAAGGGAGTACACGCATCTAGTTATTATTTTCATTTTGATTGTGATAAAGATATTACTATTAATTCTCTTAATAAATTACTTCCAGAAGATATTACTGTTAATAGTATTAAAGTAGTAGATGATAACTTTCATTCTAGATATAATGTTTTATTTAAAGAGTATAAATACGTTATTAATGTAGGTGATAAAGATATTTTTAGAAGAAATTATTTATATAATTATTCTAAAGATATTGATATTAATCTAGTTAATGAAGCTCTTAAACATTTTGTTGGAGAAAAAGACTTTAGAAGTTTTACTAGCGATAATGAAAAAGAGAATACCATTAGAAATATAGTAGACGCAAGAGTAGAAAAAGAAGGTAATATTGTTACTATTTATATTAAAGGTAATGGTTTTTTAAGATATATGGTTAGAAATATAATTGGATTTATATTAGATATCAATGAAGGAAAATATAGTGTTAATCAAATAGAAGATATTATAAATAAAAAAGATAGAACTAGTATAGGAGTTATGGCTCCTAGCAGTGGTCTTTATTTAAATAGAGTATTTTATGAATAAGTGTTATAATTATTAATAGAAGAGGTGGTTATATGTTAGATGTAATTAAAAAGAAAGAAATGAGAGGACTTTTAGTATCGTTTTTGATAATAGTGCTTTCTGTATTCTTAATTTTAAGACCAGATCAAATGATAGAAACTTTAATAAGAGTTATTGGTTTATTCGTTTTAGTGTGTGGGGTATTTGATTTTACTAATTATTTCATTAAGAAAGATGATGCTAAAATGATAGATATGGGTCTTTCTAAGGGGATAATGGAGATTTGCATTGGTATTTTATTCTTATTTAAATATCATGTTTTACTTGAAGTATTTCCAATGCTTCTTGGACTTTTAATAATATTTATAAATGTATTTAAACTTCAACTTTCTCTTAGTTTAAAAGAAGTTGATTCTAGTAACTATTTAACTGGTGTTGCTATTTCTAGTTTATCAATTGTATTTGGTATTATTATACTTCTTAATCCTTTTGATTCACTTAAAGTAGTAGTTATAGTTAGTGGTGCTATTTTACTTCTTAGTGAACTATCTAATATTGTTTATACTATTATAGTTTTAAGGCATTTTAAAAACTCTAATAATGTAGTTAAAGAAGTAAATGATATAGTTCCTAAAGATAATTAAGCCTTTAAGGCTTTTTTTATTTTACTTTTTTATATAGTTTTGCTATACTTATCATAGTAGGAGACTAGGTGAAACTATGGAGAAAAACATAAAACAACCTTTTAATTTTCATACTCATACTAATAGATGTGGTCATGCAGGTGAATATGATAATGAAGAATATGTTTTAGAAGCTAGGAAAAATGGATTTACTAGCTTAGGTTTTTCATGCCATGTTCCTAGAGATTTAATAGAGTATCAAGATTATAAATCAAGGATGAATATTTCTGAAGTTGGAGACTATATTGTAGATATTAGAAAACTAAAGGAGAAATATACTGATATAGATATCAAAGTTGGTTTTGAGGCAGAGTATAGTAAATATAATAGTGAACTACTATGTTCTTTAAAAGATGAAGTTGATTATTTAGTGCTTGGTCAACATGAAGTTAGAAATGCAGCTATTGATGGAAGCTATCCTCTTAAATATGCTGATAGTGTTTGTGAAGCAATGGATAGTGGTCTTTTTGATATAGTAGTGCACCCTGATATATTTTTAATGGCTAGAAATAAAATGAGTGATGAAGAAAAAGCTATTTTTGATAAGAATAAGACAGAAGCTATTAGAAAGATTTGTTATAAATCAAAAGAGCTTAATATACCACTTGAAATAAATATAAGAGGTTTTATAAGAGATAAAGCTTATCCTAGTAGTGAATTCTTTAAGATGTGTTCATTAATTGGATCACCTGTTATGTTTGGGTGTGATGCTCATTCTCCTAGTGATATTCAAAGATATCAAAGTGATATTAATAATTGCTATGAGAAAATCGGAGTAGATAATTTAAATTTTGTACTTAATAGTTATGATCCAGTTAACTATAGAAAGAATACTAATTTAGATAAATTATATAGTGAATTTAGAAGAAAAGCATATTCTATTAAGTATTATATGGCTAGAGATATAATCAATTCTATATTACAAGGAATCGAAGAAGAAAGATTTGTAGATAAAGTAATAACTACTTTATATGATAGAGAAAAGCTTCTTGAAGAAGAAGCCTTAAAAGAAAAAGATAAAGTTAAAAGAGATTTTGATATTAATATAGCTAATTATTTTACTATTAAAAGAATTAAGACTATTTTAGATGGAATAGGAGCTACTTTAGCAGAAAAAAAGAGATTAAATAAGGAATTAGCTGAAATAGCTGTTTCAGCTAAAGAATATGGTATTGCTAGTAGAGAAGAATTTGCAGATTTTGTATGTAAATTTGTGGAATATAAAAATACTAAGAACAGTTATATCAAAGCTTCTTTAGATAATGATATTAGCGCTCTTATAACAATGTATGAAGAGGCTAAGAACTCTGGAAATGGTAAGGGAGAAAGTAGGAAACTAGCTAATCCGCTTTTTAAGAGTATTGAAGATAAAAATGATGAAGATGTCTTTAATGGTTTTACTAATATAGCTATTATTGGACTTATTGTTTCATTTATTATAGGTTTTGGTATAGGTATTGCTTATATGCTTATACACATATAGGAGGATCATATGAAAGAATTTTTACCTATTGGAAGTGTTGTTATTTTAAAAAGTGAACTAGCAAGATTTATGATAACTGGATATGTAGGCGCTAATAATGTTTTAAAAGAAGTATATGACTATATTGGTTGTTTGTATCCTAGTGGAGTAGTTGATTTAACTAAGAATTACTTTTTTAATAGAGATGATATAAAAGAAGTTGTTTTTGAAGGATATAAAGATGAAAAGTGCTCTTTAATGCTTAAAGAGATTGAAAATAACTTAACAGATGAAAAGAGAAAAGAAATTATAGATAATTTATAATTGAGTGTTTTGGTGATTTGAATGGCTTTTAAGGTTGATGTAAATGTATTTTCAGATTGTAAAAGCAAACTAGGTGATTTATCTAGTTCTTTTTCAAGTGAAGCATCAAAATTTACTAATGCCAATAGCCTAATTAATTCATTAACTAACAAAATAGCATCAGGCTTTAATGCTTTATCTAGTAACGTTAATAAGATAAGCGCTGTTATGGGCAGTTTTTTAAGTGAACTTTATAACTGTGATATAACTTATTCTAAGAGTTTTAGTAGTATTAGAGAGTATAGTATAGATGATAGTAATCTTCCATTTAAGATTAAAAGTACTGAAGCTCAAGCTGGTAATTATTTTAAAACATTACTTGAAAACGGTATTAGATCTGACAGGGCTTATAAATATGCTCATGGTGAAATATCATATGAAGAATTAGCAATTGATATTTTAACTAATGGCTCTATTTATGAAAAGAGACTTGTGTATGGATACAGTGATCTTGAAGAGTTAGGTTTTTCTGATGAAGATATATGTAAGATACTACTAGGGGAAGATACTATTGATGGGGTTATTGCTAGTATTGCTGATAGTGAAGAAAAAGGCGCTCTTGAAAAATTAAAAGTTTATCAGCGATATATAAAATATGGCTATAGCGCTGAAGATGCTACTAATATATTATCTGGTAAAGTAAGTGAAAGCGATATTATTAATAAAATGTATAATAGTGAAAATGACAGTGATTTATATACCATTGCAGCTTTACTATGTGGTTTAACTGAAGATGAACAAGCGCAGATAGAAAGTAAAGGCATTAATAATGTTGATGATGTTCTTAAAGAAAAGATTTCTAAAAAATTCTATGAGATTAAATATTTTAGAGGAACTTCATATGTTACTTTTGAAGATGTAGATAAAGAAAAAGCTAGATTAAAAGAGATGCTCGGCTTATATGCCGCTATTCGTGGTATACAGACAATTGGACAAAACAAGCAATCTTTCTATAATACTGATGATCTATGCAAATATGCTTTAGGAACAGTCAATTATTATGGTGTTGATGAGGACGATGAAAATTATAAATTCTTTGCTGAAGCTGTTGAAGCATATAAGAAAAATGGAGACCGTGCACTTTACTATTATGCTCAGAAGTATCGTGAAATGCTAGGATTATCTGATGAGGACATAGCAAATCTTGAAAAGAGCAGAGGAAGCATTGGCTTTGGTGAATCATTAATTCAAGAAATAAAGGCTTTTGATAATGAACATATTAATGTTGAAACTTATAGAAAATATACTATTGATGTTCTTGCAAAGGCTGACTTTGATGAAAAATCCAAGTATGATTTTGATCAAAATGTAAATGAAGTTTGTAAAGCTGAAGCAAATAGTGATGAGCTAAATTATGCTCTTCTTAGTTTTTTAGTTAACAATTTTAATGATGAAGGATCTCTTTATACAAAACATGATGATATGGATGAAGGCTACTATATTGATGAAAATGGTGAAGTAGTTAAAGCAAGTAAAACAGATTTAGAAAAATATCTATGGTTTGTAAACGAAAATGGTGATATTATTGTTCAACCTGAGTCAACTAAGACAAGACATAGAGGCTATATTTGTATTAATGACGCTATTGAGGATAGCAACCTTGCTATTATCAAAGAATTTTGTAAAGGCGATTATGCTAGATATATGACTGAACAAGAAAAAGCTACGTTCAACTATTTGATGAGTAATAGTCCAAAAGATGGAGTCGAATATTTAAATAGTATTATTGATGCTCTTGACTGGAGATGGGAAGACTTACAAACTGCAGGTGATTCTGACTGGGCAGTTAAACATGCATTTAAGGCATCTTTAATAAGTCTTGTTCCTGATTTTAAACCAGTGGTTAATTCAGTTGTTGATAAAGTTAGTGGTGAAAAACTAAGATTTAGCAGAATTCATGATACTCATGGCACATATAGAGGAGCAGTTAGCGCTGATATTCACGAGTCAAGTGGTTTCCTTGGATTTGTTTATGACGTTGGGCTTTCTATGCTTGATTCAGTACCAGTTATTGCTACTGGACTACTTACTGGAGGTAGTGCACCTATTTTAACTGGCGCTGCAGCTTCTATTGCAACACTTACGGTATCTTCTACTTGGATGGGTAGTAAAGTATATACTAGTACATTAAATGAAGCTAAGAAGAGAGGACTAGAAGACTGGAAAGCTATGACTTATGCGCTTGGTTGCTCAGCTATTGAGTCACTTATGGAAACTTATTCAGCTGGTCATTTAGCTCATATTGAAGACCATCTAGGTGATATTACTAAAGCAGCTGTTAAAAAGGCTGAAGGCAGTAAATTTAAACAAAAATTGATATATTTTGTAGCTGCAACTCTTTCACAAGGAGCATGTGAAGGTGAAGAAGAAGGATCTACTGCTGTTGTTGAAATGATATTTGATGGAATATTAAATGGTGACATGTCTAAAAATAATCAATCATATTTAAAATATAAAACAATTTATATGAATGATGGATATAGTGAAGAAGAAGCAGAAGGAAAAGCTTTTTGGTCTGTGCTTGGAGATGATTCAAAGGAAGTTGCCCTTTCTTTTGCTGCAGGACTTACTTCAGGTATCTTCTTCGGTGGATTTAAGTCTTCTGTAGATATTTCTCAGGCTAGTAGCTATGTTGATCATGTTACAGAAATTGGAATGTTTAATGGCGATAAGAGCAAAGCATTTACTTATGTTGTAGAAAATATTGAAATATTATCAAAGATTAATGATGTAACTATTAAAGATTATATAATGCAGCAAATGGCTGAAACAGGTGATGATGCCCTTAAACAACAAATAATTAGAAATATTATTAAGGCTCATATAGATAACAATGTTAATCTAGCTTATGCAAATAGTATAAATGCTAATAATAGTAATAAAAATATATCTGGTATAAACGGATTAAACGCTAAGGAAAGTATAGGACTAAATGATAGTAAAGATTCAACTATACCTAAATCTAAAACTTCTTCGAAAACTGAAGTAGATGTTCAAAAAGAGTTTAATGAGACACTAAAAGTATTTAAAGGTGAAGAGGCTTTACCTGAAGGATATGTTTCAATTAGTGATTATAAAACTAAAGTTGCTAGAAATCTTGTCGAAAGTGGCGAATATGACTTATTAACTGGTGAGCAAAGAGGAATGCTAATTAATGACTCTGATGCTGTTCATGAAGCAGTTAAAAGTGATAAAGCTAAGAGTATTGTTGCATCTGAAGTAAGTGATAATGGAGGATTTTTAAGCATATGTTGGTATTTATATCAACTAAATGATAATGAAAGACAAGAATTAATGTCTTCTGATCAAGTTATAAAAGCTTTAGGTGAAGCTGATCCTACTACATTAAGAAATCTTATCACTGATTCATATAATAGAGGTTTTAACAATAATGGTGTAAATCTATTAGATATACCTGCTGTTAGAGAAACAGTATTAAGCAAAGATAGTGAAAGTTTACTTAAAATTGTAGGAAGCTCTAGTATGTTTAATATAATTGAAAATAGTTCTAATAGTGAAGAATTATTTGGACAAGTAATAGATAAAGTAAAAAATACTATGTCATTAGATACATTTAAAACTATTAATGGTCAATTCTTGCAAAATGATACATTTAAACAAACTGTTGATAATTATGCTGAAGAATATAAGAGTCAACTTATTGATAAGCTTACTAATGTTGCTCCAAATATGAATGCGGATGGCACAGTAAACTCTGATAATGGATTTGAGATAAGTTTTGTGGTAGATGGAAAAACATGTGTTAAGTACATTCCATCATCTAATGGTACTGTTAATATATTTGATGCTTTATCTGAATTAGAGATAGACCGTGCTTTAGTTGATGGTAAAGTTTCTAACATTGCTATTTCAGATGCTAGTGTTAGAAAGAATTTAACAATTGATTTTGATTCTCTTGAATATAATGCATATTATGAAGTTGTTTATGAAATAAATGGTAAAAGATTTAATATGTTCTTTAAAAATGGGGTTGTTGCTTCTGCACATGATTTAAATCTTACAAATGATAGTATACATGTTGAAGATGGTAAGATTATTAGCATTAATAAAGTTCTTGGTAAAAGTGATATAGAAGCTGGAAAACTATATAAAGCTAAAATAGCAACTGAAGAGGGAACAGTAGAGAAGTATGTAAAAGTTGGATCGGAAGACGCTTATAACTTTGCTAATTTTGCAAAGGTAAATAAATTAGCTGATGTAGTAGATATCACTTTAGAAAGTGCTGAAGGCGTTGACATAGAAGCTATTAAAAGTAGTAAAACACTTGGACTTGATAATGACACATTATTTACAAAAGAAGTCTATGGTGGAGATCAAGGTGTTGTAGAAAGAGTAGTAAAAAATGCTTTAGCAGGTAATGCTAGTGAAAGCCAGCTTATTAAATATACTTTATTTGAAAATACAATTAAGAAGTATTTTGCCGAAGCTAGTGATGAGCAAGTACTTGCAATTGCGTCTAGCTTTTCTAAAGATGGATGTGGCTATGTTGCACTAGCAAATGCATTTATGGACTTTATTTCTAAGCTTGATAATGGCTCTGAGTTATTTAAGGATATATTTGGATTTGATATGTCTACTGTTGATAGTAATGGAAATACTTCATACAACATTGAAGCTATTGCTTTAGATATGTTCTTACATACAGCTGTTAATTTCGATGGCTTATCTAGCATTAATGATGTAGTAACAAAAGCTGGTGGATTAAATCAAAAAACTTATGTTGAAAAGGTAAATGAATACTTTAATTCGCTTGGTATTAAGGTAGATGTTAGTACATTTACTTCACGCTTTGATACTACTGATAATTCACGTGTTGGTTTGCTTGCTGATTCATACAATAGTAAAGACGGTAGTTACATAATATTTGATGGAACTAATTTTGATTTAGAAATGCTTGATAAAGGAATATATGGCTCTAAATCTATAGACCAAGCTCTTCTAAATGTTAAGGTAGATGGTAACAAGTTAATTGGAATAGGTGCACACGCTGTTCTTGTAACTGATATTGATTCTGATGGAAATGTATATGTTTCTTCTTGGAATGGCAAATATAAGCTTGGTAAAGCTGAAAATATGCATGTAAACTCTATTAAGTTTTCTTTAGATAGTAAGTTGATTTCGGAAGCAGATGAAGCTGTTATTAAAGCTAGATATAACACTTATAAAGAATCAACTGTTAATCAATCTAAGAGTGCACAGGCAATTTTAGCTAAAATTAAAAATGGTTATGTCCCTAATGAAGCTGATGTTTTTGAACTTACTAACACCGATCAAGCTTTAATTGATGCTTATAGAGCTAACTATGAAATACAGCAAACTATTAAGATTAATGGAAAGATTTATTATGATGATTTAGTTAATTTAATAAAGCAAATGGATGTAGATGAGGCAACTGGTTTAGAAATGATAAGAGGTTTTGATCAGAATGGCTTAATTGAAACTACAAATGATATTGCTGATATAACAAATTATAAGTTTGCTCAGCAGTTGCTTATGCAAATTACTGATGTGACTCAAAAGGATCTTCTAAGAAATAGAATGGTTAAACTTTTATATAAACATGGTATGGATAAAGCTGCAGGAATATATGTAGATTTCTTTCAAAACTTTAGAGAGCACGCTGAAAAGCACGTTAAAGCAGTTGCTGACTATGCAGTACTTAGGGCTATTGAAGCTGGCATAACAGGAAATGATTTAACAGTTGTTGAAATTGCTGGATTATTCCATGATTTGGGAATGAATGGTGGTAAGTTTAAAGGTGCAGATGGACTATATCATAACATTGATGATATAATTAGGGGAGATGAAAATGATCCTAATAATAGATTTATAGTAGTTGATAAGACAACTGGAAAGGAAGAAGAACATATTAAATACTTTATAGATGGTGTTTATGTTGCTAGTGCTCCAGTTGACAATAGTGTTTCACTTGCTAAAGCTAATTTAGCTAGAAAGAACCATCCTCTTAATTCAGCTATTGAAATACTTACTTATGGATTATCTCCTGAGGGCACTGATAATTCTTTAGTAGCTTTACTTGCTATGAGTCATAGTAAGTCAACTTCTGGTATAAAAGATTTAGGAAGTAAAGATCAGTGGATAGCAGCTGTAAACAAATTAATGAAAGCAGTTTTGTCTGTTGATGAAACTATTGATACTGCTTCTATTTCTAATCATTTAATTAATGAAATAATTGAAGATCCTGTTAAATTCAAAACACTCAAAGATCAAGCTCTTGCAATTAGAGATGGTGATGCTATGGCAGATCCAGCTACTGATGATAATGGAAATCAGATAATGCAAACTGGAGGCTTAGAGAGAATTGAACATTATCGATTAAATAACGATCAAGAGACACCATTTGCTGATAATCCAAAAGATGAAACTGTGGCAATGAAGGATTATCATGTTGATAAAGATGGTAATGTAATTGGTGAAATAAAAGTAAAAGCTTCTAAAGTAATTCATGCTGGTGAAGCAAATACTTCTTGGGATACTCATTACGATGGAAGTAATTATACTGCAACTCTAACTATAGTAGATGGACTTTTATCTCCGAACTGTTCAATCGATGCTATCTTTGAAAGACTAGGGGAAATAGTTACATACTCTAACACTGATAATAGAGACGTTACTATAGTTATTCAGAATGTTTCTAGTGACTCTGAACTAGCGCAGTGGTATAATAAAGCTATAAAAGAAAAGTCATTAGCTGAAATGAATTCTATAATGGATACAAATGTTGGTAATCCAGGAACATATGCTAATGGATATAGTGATTTCTATAATAATATTAAATTGGAGTTTGTAAAATGAAAGGAATAATAAAAATGGAAAAAGTAAACGAAGGAAAGATTTTTGATTCATATTTCAAGGCATATAAAAACGAAGGACTTAGTGTTATTGATGTACTTGAAATGCTTGAAGCAAATCAAGTACAAGTAAATAATATTAAATTTAAAGAAGATGCAGAAAGTGATATGCAAACTATTAACAATACATCTTATAATAGTGCCAAGGAGTTCCTTAATGACTCTACAGCTATTTCTCAAGGTATTGGGGTTACTTGCATTATTAAATGTAGTCTAAATGGTCAGAATAATGATGTGACTGTTGGACAAAATGCTATTATTTTAAACACTCCAGATGCTAATATGGAAATAGATGATTTATTATCAATTAAGCAATTATAGAAAATAACAATCAACATATGTTGATTGTTTTTCTTTTGTTTTGTAAGTATATATAGTATACTATATACAGTAGGAGAATATAATATGGCTTTATTAGTAGATATCGACAACTTAAAAAAGTTTAATTCTATTATAGATGAAGGGCTTAATGATGATTATTTAGGTCTTCAAAAAAGCATTCTTGATTTAAAGAATTCTCTTTTTGATATGGGAAATGCTTGGCAGGGAAGTGATCATGATAACTTTAATACTAAGATGGAAGACTTTGCTAAGGATTTAAATGATGTTTATGATTATATTAGTGAACTTCAATCTTATCTGAATGATTATATAGCTGAAATTAAAAGAATAGATGATAAGTTTAGTTCTTCTAGTGTTAACTTTAATCAAAAGTAGGTGTTTTATGAAATACGATTCAAATCAAATGGAAATATTAATAAATGAAGTAAAAAATGAATGTAAAAACATAATTGATGATTTAGATAGTATTACTAATAAAGCTTTAGTAAAGATTACAGAAGCAAATAATTGGAATGCTGATGCAAAGAGCTCTTATTTAAATGTTAGTTCAGGTGTTAAGCAAACTTATCTATCTCTTGTTAGTGTTTGTTCTAATATATGTGATTATTTAGATACTGTTAATAAAAACTATAATCGTACTAGCGGTGGTGGAGGAGCTAAGGCTACTCATGTGACAATTAATTAGGTGGTTTTAATGATAAGTAAATATAGTTCAGTAGATACTGGTAGTTTGAAATCAAAAATATCTAGTGCGCAGAGTAATATGTCTAGCTATGTAAATCAGATTAGCAGTGTATATAAAGATATTTATAATAAAGATAATTTGAACACTAAACTAAGTGTTCCTCTTTGTGATGCAGTTTTAGGTCTTGTATCTGGTAATAGCACTTTAGAGGGAAACACTACTAATGTAAAAAAGCTACTTAGTAATTTAAGCAGTGTTTGCAGTTATATAGACGCTATTAAAAGCTTAGAAGGGGATATTACTTCTTTAGAAAGAAGAAGATACCGCACTGTGTCAACTACACGTACTGTTACTGTTGAAGATACAGAAATATATGTTACTAAAAAAGGAAAAGCTATGTCTAGACCTGTTGTTAGAGAAGAAACTATAACTGAATATGAAACAGTAGAGGACTATAGTGTAGTTAGTCAAATAAACTCTAAAACACAGAAAATAAGGGAATATGAAAAGTCTATAGCTTCACTTTTATAAAGTAGAAATTTCTACTTTTTTTATTGTTTATATTTTGATATAATTAATAATAGTAAAGTAGGGGTAAAGGGGCAAGTGCTATGAAAAATAAGATACTAGTTACAGTATATGTTCCTATGATAGAGAGAGAATATGATATTTATATTCCTTCAGTTAAAAGAATAGGTACTATTAAAAATCTCATTATTAAAGTAGTAGAAGAAGATAGTGAAGGTGTTTTTTCTAATGATGGCACTAAGTTTTTGTATGATAAAAAAACAGGGGATAAGCTAGATGATATGCTTTTTGTTAAAAATAGTAATATAGTTAATTCTAGTAAACTTGTTCTATATTAAAGGAGAAAAGTATGCAGTTAACAGTTATAAAGAAAAATAGACTTAACATTTTTACTTTACCAGATATAGTTAGCGGTAATCATTGGATTACTGATTTTGAAAATGGAAGAAAAATTAATCTTTTAAATATAGAAGAAGAGAATGGTTTATATAAACTTATTAGTAATGATGATGCTTATGTTGTAGATAATAATGGAAATATGATTCCTTATATTTTCTTAAAAGAGTATTCATTTTATTTAATAAATAATAATTATAGAAATGAGAAAAACTATTTATATTGTTCTCCTAGTAAGGATGAAAGTTATAAAGAATTTGGCATTAAAGCTGATGGCAATGCTATTAAAGTTGGTTTTTCTGATGAATGTGATATTTCTTATAAATTAAGTGGTATTCCTGAAGAAGCTTTTACTATAGGTAAAGAAAGTAGTGGTTATTATGTAAATATTACTAATAATAATGCTTCTGTTTACGTTAATCAAAAGAGAGTTATTAGAAAAAAGAAAATAGAATATGGCGATATTGTATTTATATTTGGTTTAAAAATAATATTAATGAGAAGAGATGGAAGTGACTATTTATTAGTTAATAATCCAGCTAATTTAATTAAGTATAGTGCTAATTATGTAAATGTAGTTAAAAGTAAAGATGAATTTGTAGATGACAATAAAGAAATTACTGATGATTCTTTATATCAAGAAAGAAGTTTCTTTTATAGAACACCACATTTTTATAAAAAGATAGATAAGTTAATTGTTAATGTTGATGCACCTCCTTCTAAAAAGGAAGAAGATCAAACACCTGCTATATTAACAGTTGGGCCTATGATTACTATGTCTATGGTAAGTGTAGTAATGGTTATTAATGTAATTAGTAATGCTAAAGATGCTGGTAAACTTCCTATACTTCAACTTATCATGCCTGCTGCAATGCTTGCTAGTTCACTTTTATGGCCAACACTTACTAGAAAATATCAAAAACATGTTGCTAGAAAAGAAGAAAGAAAAAGGCAAAATTTATATAAGAAATATATAGATGGATTAGAAAATAAGATTAATGATGAAATGATTAATCAAAGAAATATACTTCAAAGTAATCATTATACTGTAGCAGGATGTCAATCAATTATTAAAAGTCATGACACTAAACTATGGCAAAGAAGATTAAATGACAATGATTTTCTTATGCTTCCTGTAGGGTATGGAAGTATTAAGATGGATATACAAGTTAATTATCCAGAAGAACATTTTTCTATGGTTGAAGATAATTTACTTGATGCTGTTCATGCTTTAGGTGAAAAAGAAAGAATAATAGAAAATGTTCCTATTGTTTATCCTTTTTATGAGAATACTGCTACTGGTATAGTAGGAGACGCTATTGTTAATAAGGCTTTTATAGATAGATTAGTTCTTCAAATAATGACTAATTATAGTTATGATGAAGTTAAGCTTGTTACTTTAACTAGTACAGATAATAAGAATGATTGGGACTATATCAAAGCACTTCCTCATAGTTATACTAATGATAAGAGTTTTAGATTCTTTGGATCTGACAATGAAGATTATAGAGAAATAATGTATATGTTAGAGAAGGAATATCATTTAAGAAAAGAGAGTAATAATTCTATAAAGCATATTCCTCATTATGTAATTATTACTGACGCTATTAAATCTATAGATAATTATGATTTCTTAAAAGAAATAATGTCTAGTGAGATAAAGTATGGATTTAGTATTATTATGTTAGTTGATAAATTAGCTGCTCTTCCTAATGAATGTAAAAACTTTATTGAAGTTAGTCCTAATGAATGTTCAATCTTTAATAGTAATATGTCTGGTGATAGGCAAAAGTTTACTATTGATAATACATCTATTGAAGATATTTATGATTGTGCTAAAGAATTATCTAATATATTAGTTGATATAAAAAGTGATGTTCAATTATCTTTGCCTGATACTTATCATTTCCTTGAGATGTATCAAGTTGGTAAAGTAGAGCAACTTAGTTGTTTAGAAAGATGGAAAAAATCTAATCCAGTATTATCCTTACAAGCACCTATTGGTATAGGTAAAAATGGTGAAGTAATAGCTCTTGATTTACATGAAAAATATCATGGACCTCATGGATTGATAGCTGGTACTACTGGTAGTGGTAAATCTGAATTTATTATTTCATATATACTTTCTTTAGCAGTTAACTATCATCCTGATGAAGTAGAGCTTATATTAATAGATTATAAAGGTGGATCTTTAACTGGTGCATTTTCTAATGGTAAGTATGAACTTCCTCATTTGGCAGGCACTATTACTAACTTAGATGGTGGAGAATTAAATAGAAGCCTTGCTTCTATTGAAAGTGAAGTTAAGAGAAGACAAAGAGAGTTTAATGAGGCTAAGAATATATCCGGTGAAAGCACTATGGATATATATAAGTTTCAAAAACTTTATAGAGAAGGTAGACTTAAAGGTATGGAGCCTATTGCTCATTTGTTTATTATAAGTGATGAGTTTGCTGAGCTTAAGGAACAACAACCTGAATTTATGGATGATTTAATATCTATTGCCAGAGTTGGTAGAAGCCTTGGTATTCACTTAATTTTAGCAACACAAAAACCAGGTGGAGTAGTTAATGCTCAAATATGGTCTAACACTAGATTTAGAGTTTGCTTAAAGGTACAAGATACTGGTGATTCACAAGAAGTATTAAAGAAACCTGATGCTGCTTATTTAAAACAAATTGGTAGATTTTATTTACAAGTTGGATATGATGAAGTTTATACTTTAGGTCAATCTGCTTGGAGTGGTGGACAATATTATCCTAGCAGTACATTTAGAAAAGATGTAGATACATCAATTAATGTAATTAATAATATAGGTTATGTTACTACTACAAAAGATAATGATGTTTCTGCTCAAAGAGAAGCTATGGGAGAAGAATTATCTAATATAGTTAAATATATTTGTGAACTAGGTAAAACTAATAATATTAAAGCTAAGAAGTTGTGGCTTCCTAAAATATCTGAAAGAATATATATTGATGATTTAAAAGTTAAATATAGCTATGCTAAGGAAGACTTTTATATTAATCCAGTTATAGGAGAATATGATGATCCTGATAACCAAATGCAGGAAGTACTTACTATTCCATTTAGTAAACATGGTAATAGCATTGTTTTTGGATCAACTGGAAGTGGTAAAGAAAACTTTATAAGAAGCTTAATATATTCTTTATCTAATACTTATACACCTGATGAAGTTAATATGTATATACTTGATTTTGGTTCTGAGACACTTAAGATGTTTGAATCTTCTCCATATGTAGGAGACGTTATATACGTAGATGAAGTCGATAGAGTTAACAAGCTATTTAAAATGATAGAGAAAGAAGTAGAAGAGAGAAAGAAGAAATTCTCTAACTATGGAGGAAGTTATAATAGCTATGTTCAAAGTGGTGGAAGAGAATATCCTAGCTTGTTAATAGTTATTAATAATATGGAATCATTTGTTGAAAATTATGAAGATTTACAAGAAGAATTTATTCAGATTATAAGAGATTCATTTAAATATGGAGTTCATTTCTTAATTACAGCTAACTCTGAAAGTGCTGTTAGAAATAAGATTAGACAAAGTGCTTCACTAGTGTATGTACTTCGTCAAAATGATGATAGTGATTATGTTAGCTTACTAGGAAGTGCTAGAGGTATGACTCCTTCTAAATTTAAAGGAAGAGGATTGTTTAAGAAAGATAAAGTATTTGAATTTCAAACAGCATATATCACTGATGAAGATAATGAAAATGAGTTTATTAAAAACAACATAAGTGAACTTAGTCAGAAATATACTTCTAGAGCTAAGAAAGTTCCTGTTCTTCCTGATATTGTTAACTATGATTTTGTTAAAGATGCATTTAATAATAATACTGAAATTCCTGTTGGTGTTAATAAAACATCTCTTCAAATTGAAAAATATAATATGGCTAAAAATAGTATTAATATAGTAGCGTCTACTGAGATAGAGAACACTTATAATTTTGCAAAGAACTTCATTAAGGAACTAGTTTATGCAGATTCATATAAGTCAGTTCAAGTAGTTAATACAACACCTACTTTGTTTAAAATAAATGGAGTACCAGAGATTACTAAAAACTATGATGATGTGATTACTAAACTATATGACTATGTAGAAAAATGCTATAAACAATATGAAGAAAGTAAATTCAATGATGAGTTACTTGTTAAATGTGAAAGAGTATGTATAGTTATATATGGAGTGCAAGACTTCATGAATAAGTTAAGTAGTGATAGTCAAACACATTTAGTAGATCTTATTAAGCATTCTAACCAAATGGGACTTGTTTCACTTGTATTAATTGATAATGCTGACGCTGTTAGAGCGTATGCTTATGAAGAATGGTTCAAGAGTGGAGCTGATACATCAAGAGGTATTTGGATAGGAAATGGAATAGTTGATCAAAGCCTATTTAGAATTAATAAGATGGCTAAGGAAGATAGGGAAGAAATTACTAATGATTATGGATTTGTTATATCTTCTGGAAGACTTTATTTGATGAAAGTAATAAAGGATTTTAGTGCTAACTAGAATCCTTTTTACATTTAATTTACATTTACTATAGAAATAGTTTGACTATAGAAATGTTATATAGTAAACTGAAAATAGAAGGAAGGTGTTCTTAAATGAATCATAAGATTGATAACATAGCACAATTATCTAGTGACTCAAAAAATCTTTATACAAAGATAGTTCAAGGTTCTATAGATACTATGCTAAAGAATTTAAAGGAAGGAATAACTAATTTAAAAGGAAACTGGCATGGAACAGATGCTGGATTTAATATTAATAATTTAGTTACTGTTTATAATATAGTTACTGATTTTAGAAACTATTTAGCAGAATTAGCTGAATTTACTTCAGGTATTTCAGTTTACTATAATACAATTGTAGCTGCTAATGGTGGTGTTGATAACAATTTAACTAAATTAACTACTGATAGAACTACTAAATTAGATGCATATACAGATAATACTCCAGGATTTGAAATTAAACCTGAAGCTTCAAGTGGTATTCAAAGCATTAAATTAGTTGATTCAGCTTTCAGTGGTTTCTTACATGATGCTCATACTGCAATCGATGCTATTACTACTAACTGGTCATCTGGAGAAAAACACGATGAAGTAATTGATAGATTTAAGAAATTTGAAACAGAAGCAACTAAATACCAAGAATCTGTTAAAAACGCTTACACAAATGTTAGTGAAGCATATGATAGAGTATATGGTGCAGGAGCAAGCACTAAAACTAATTAATGAAGTTTAAAAGGCCTATGGCCTTTTTTCTTTTTCTTGATTAATAAGCTAAATTAATTTATAATTATTATAGATTATAAGAGGGTGCTAGTGATGTTTGGAAAGATTTTATACTTAAGTGATAATAAGGCATTTATTGAGAATAAAGGAAATACTTTTGCAGGTGGAGATTTACTAAATCTACATTTAATATTTGAAAATGGTGATAGTAAAATTCTTGGTGAAATAGTTGAAGTACGTGAAAAAGAAATTGAGGTTAACTTTTTAGGTGAGTTTACTAGTAATGGATATCATAGTGGTATTTTAAGAAAAGCTTCTTTTAATAGTATTATTAGAGTTATTAACCAAGGTGAACTTTTAGAGTTAATAGGTACTGAAAGTAAAGATACTTTTATTCTTGGAGAAAGCGCTACATATAAAAACTTTAAAGTATGTCCTAGCATTAATGAGATGTTTGCTAACCATTTATGTATTTTTGGTAACTCTGGAAGTGGTAAATCTTGTGGCGTAGCTAGAGTTATTCAAAATATTCTTTCTAATAAAAACTCTTTAGCATATAATGCTAACTTTATATTCTTTGATTCATTTGGTGAATATAAAAATGCATTTAAAAGTATTAGTAATATTAATGAGTACTATAATTATAAGTTTGTTACTAGCAGATGCACAGAAGAAAATGATGTATTAATAAATATTCCTACTAATTTACTTTCAGTAGACGATTATGGTATTTTACTTCAATGTGATAAGCATACTCAGCTTACTATGCTTGAAAGAGCTATTAAGTATGCTAAGATATTTTCTTTAAATACACAAGAAGCTATTAACAGTAAAAATAACATTATTGCTAAAGCTCTTTTAACAGTTCTTTATAGTACATCTACTACTAAACAAAAGAAAGATGATATATTTGCTATTATAGAAACATGTCATACAAATGAGTTTAACTTTGATAGTGTTATTCCTGGTATTGGATATACTCGTAATTTTAGTGAGTGCTTTGCTATAGATTCTAAAGGTAGATTTGGTGAAGAAGTTTTAATTACTAACTATATTCTTTCACATATTAATGAAAATATGGAAGAGATAACTCCTCCAGAGACAGCTACTTTCTCACTTAAGGATTTAGCTAAAGCTCTTGAGTTTACTTTAATTAGTGAGGGATTTAATCAAAACAAGAATTTACATGATGATGCTCAGTTATTAAGAGTTAGACTTAATAATATAATACATCACGATCTAGGATCATTTTTTACTAGTAATTATATGACACCTGGGCAATTTATTAACAATTTAGTTACTACAGGTAATAAAAAAGATCAAATTATTAACATTAATTTAGAGTCACTTGATGATGTTTACGCTAAAGCACTTGTTAAGATTTATTCAAGAATTATATTTGACTTTGCTAAGTCTAATGCTAACAGGGCAACTGTGCCTTTCCATATATTCTTAGAGGAAGCACATAGATATGTACAAAACGATAATGACATATTCTTACTTGGTTATAATATCTTTGATAGAATAGCTAAGGAAGGAAGAAAATATGGATGTATTATAGATATCATAAGTCAAAGACCTGTTGAAATATCAGATACTGTTATTTCTCAGTGTTCTAACTTCTTGATCTTTAAGATGACTCACCCTAAGGATATTAAGTATATTGAAGAAATGCTTCCTAATATTAGTCAAGATGTTATAGAGAAGATGAAAGTTTTAACGCCAGGTACTTGTGTTGCTTTTGGTAGTGCATTTAAGATACCTATGATTTGTAAACTAGATATGCCAAGTCCTAGACCATATAGTAGTTCTTGTGATGTTTCTTCATATTGGGATTCTAAGCAAGGAGTTAATACGGCTTATGAACAAACAGCTATTACTGAGTCAGTTGATACTCAGGTGACTCCAGAAGAAGTGAATGTTTCTAATGCTATTAATGCTGATTTATTAAACTAGTATTTATTACTAGTTTTTATTTGACTATGTATTATAAAAATGGTATTATATATGTTACAAAAAAAGGAGGATTTATATGAAACCAATAATTGGAGTAGTAGAGTGGCCTTATACTGATAAAGATGGAGATTTAATATATGAGGTATTAAGTCCTGTTATAAGTAAAATTAATAAATTTGGAGGACAAGCTATTGGTATTTTTCCTACACAAATAGCTGATTATCAACAAAAAAGAATTAGTGAGATAGCGCCTCTTCGTTGTTCTGAAATGAAAGATTTAAATGATATCCTTAGTATGTGTGATGCTGTTGTTAAACCAGGCGCTACTAGAATATATGGATATGAAAGATATATATATGACTATGTGTATAAAAATAATATGCCTTATATAGGAATATGCGCTGGTATGCAAATGATGGCTTCATATAATAGAGAAATTTCTAATGTTAGAAATGAAGAAACAGGTATAATTCACAATTCAAAGGAAGAATATATTCATAAATTAAAAATATTAAAGGATACTATTTTATATGATGTTTTAGGAAAAGAAGAAATCATGGTTAATTCTAAACATAATTATCATATAAGTGATAGTGGTATTCATAGAGTTAGTGCTTATAGTGAAGATGGAATTATTGAGGCTATTGAGGCTGATGGTAAAGAATTTCAACTTGGTCTTCAATGGCATCCAGAGCTACTAGATGATGAGAATACCAATAAAATATTTAATGCTTTGGTAGAAGAAGCTAATATTTATAAAAGAATTAAAAAATAACAGTTTAGCTGTTATTTTTATTTATGTTTAATATTATTCCAATCATAATCATTGATACTATTAAAGATGTACCTCCATATGATATAAATGGCAGGGTTACGCCTGTTACTGGAACTAATCCTATTACGACTAATAGATTTAATATTGTTTGAAATATAAGTGAAAAAGATAGTCCAAATGAAAGATATTTTCCAAATAAGTCATTTGTTTTTAGCGATATTTTTATTGATTTATAAAATATTGTTAAGAATAATATAGTTATTATTATAACTCCTATAAATCCTAGTTCTTCACTTATTATTGAAAATATGAAATCAGTTTGAGGCTCTGGTAGATAGAATAGTTTTTGAGTAGAGTTGAAGAGTCCTTTTCCTAAAAGACCACTTGGCGCTATTGCGTAAAGTGATTGTATTAATTGGTAACCACTTCCGAGAGGATCACTCCATGGATTTATAAATGACGTTATTCTTCTTAGTCTATATGGAGCTAGTAAGATTAAAACGATAACAGCGCCAATCATTATTAGTCCTATTTTTATAAATATGGATGTGTCTGTTCCTGTTATAAATATTAATGCTATTAAGGAAGACACTATAATCATTCCTGTTCCAAAGTCTGGTTCTAGCATTATAAGTAAGAAGAATACTGCTATTACTATAAGTGGGGGTAATATAAATTTTTTAGTATTTCTTTTTTCAAAATCATTACTAGACAAGTATTTACTCATGAATATTATTAGTGCTATTTTTGATAGTTCACTTGGTTGAATTCCAAAAGGACCAATTCCAAACCAACTTCTAGATCCATTTCTTACTATTCCTATTCCTGGAATTAGAACTAGCACTAATAAAATAAAAGATACTATCATTATTAAGTTAGCTTTCTTTTTGTACAGTGAATAGTTTACTTTACTAATACTTGTCATTGTTATTAAACCAATTATAAAGAATATAGACTGACTTATTAAGAATTTATATGGGTTATCATATCTATAGCTAGCATATGTATAACTGCTTGAATAAACCATTAATATTCCAATAAGAGAGGTTATTAATACCGAGTAATATAGTATTTTATCTTTCACTTATTTCACCTAATAAAATATATTCTTTTCTATCTGTTTTATTATGTAAACTAATCTTGAAAATGATATTATTTTTGATATAATTAAATTGAGGATTAAAGATGAATATTAAAATAGATGATATCAATATAAATTATTTAAGATATGGTAATAAAAAAGGTAAAACTCTTGTTTTTTTACATGGATGGGGTCAAAATATACAAATGATGAAATTTATATCAGACTATTTTGAAGATAAGTTTGATATTATTCTTGTAGATCTTCCAGGTCATGGTGAAAGTAGTGAACCTACTAAAGTTTTAGAAGTAGTGGATTTTGTTAACATTATTCATGAGTTACTTGAAAAGCTTAAAGTAAAGAATCCTATTTTTGTTGGACATTCTTTTGGAGGTAAAGTATCACTGCTATATTCAAGTATGTATCCAGTAGATAAACTAGTTTTATTTGCTCCTTCATTTAAACAAGAAATAAAAGAGTTAACTTTTAAACAAAAAGTGTTAAAGGCCGCTAAGAAAGTACCTGTACTTAATAAGCTAGAAGGTTTTGCTAAAAGGCATATTGGTAGTGAAGACTATAGAAATGCTTCACCTATTATGAGAGATATTCTTGTTAGAAGTGTTAACACTGATATAAGAGAAGATGTTAAAAGAATTAGTGCTAGTACTATATTAATATGGGGAAGTAATGATAAAGCTGTTAGCATAGAAAGTGCTTATGAACTTGAAGGACTTTTAAGAGATGGAGCACTTATTGTGTATGATGGTTTAAGTCATTATGCATATTTAGAAGATAAAGTAAGAACAATAAATATTATGAAGTCATTTTTGGAGGTAGATTAGTATGTTTTATGCTTTTATAGCAAGTTTATTAATAATATTATATTTCAATTATCAAAAGAGTAAGAAGTCTTTACACATGCTTCAACAAAACTGGTATAACGATGGTAATAGATATTTAAAATGGTTATTTAAGAGTTTAAAAGATAATTTCTTAAATTTAGAGCTTTTAATGGCATTATATATATTCTTTGGTTTTACAGAGCATTATGTATATGAAGTAGCTATAGCTATTGTTTTCTATTTACTTCTTACAGTTATTATTAAAGATAAAGCTAAGAAAGAACAAAATAAAAAACCTTTAGTATTTACTAAAAGAGTTAAAAGATTAGTAGTTACTTCTTCTGTTTTATATATAGTTCCTATGGCTATTATGTGTTATTTCTATAAAGAAAGTAATATGTATCTATATTATTTAATAATAGCTTTAATGGTTTATTTAAATAGATTAATACTTCTTTTATGTATTTATATTAATGCTCCTATTGAGAAGTTAATTAATAGAAGCTTTAGAGTAAAAGCTATTAAAAAGCTTAGAAGTATGAATAATATGAAAGTTGTTGGTATTACTGGTAGTTATGGAAAGACTAGTAGTAAGAATATATTAAGTGATATATTAAATGTTAAGTTTAATGCATTTCCAACGCCTAAAAACTATAATACACCTTTAGGACTTATTCTTACTATTAATAATTATTTAGATAAATTTAATGATTTATTTATAGCTGAGATGGGTGCATTTAAAAGAGGAGAGATTAAAGAACTTTGTGATTTAGTTCATCCTACATATGGTATTTTAACTACTATAGGTACAGCTCATCTTGATAGTTTTGGTTCTAGAGAGAATATTCAAAAAGGTAAATTTGAGCTTATTGAATCACTTCCTAGTGACGGTATTGGTGTTCTTAATATGGATGATCCTTATCAAGTTAGTTATAAGCTTCAAAATAATTGTAAGATAGTTTGGATAGGTATTGATAATAAAGATGCTGATGTTAAAGCTTCTAATATCAAATTAACTAAAGATGGTACTGTTTTTGATGTTACATTTAAAGGTGATAAGAATAAATATGAGTTTGAAACTAAGTTACTTGGAAGAGCTAATGTTTATAATATCTTAGCTGGTATTGCTTTAGGCAAAGAACTAGGACTAAGCGTAGAACAACTTATTCTTGGAGTTAGAAAAGTTAATGCTGTTGAGCATAGATTAGAGCTTAAAAAAGGTAATGGATACTATATTATAGATGATGCTTATAATAGTAATCCAGTAGGATCTTCAATGGCACTTGATGTTCTTGATTTAATGCCAGGTAAAAAGGTTATTATTACTCCTGGTATGATTGAGATGGGTGACGAAGAGTATAACCTTAATAAAGAATTTGGAAAACATATTGCTAAAGTGTGTGATGAAGTTATCTTAGTAGGTACTAATCAAACTAAACCTATACAAGATGGACTTAAAGAAATGAAGTTTAATGAGAAGAATTTACATATTATAGATGATGTAAAGCTTGCATTTGGCTTAATGGAGAAAATTAAAAAAGGTGAAACATATTGCTTGATTGAAAATGATTTACCTGATATATTTAATGAGAAGTAGGAGGAATTAATAATGAAAATTAAAGTAGGTGTAATTTTTGGAGGAGAAAGTGTTGAACATGAAATAAGTATTATTACTGCTTGTCAAGCTATGAAGAACATGGACAGCGACAAATATGAAGTAGTACCTATTTATATTGCTAAAGATAAAACTTGGTATACAGGCGCAATGCTTAAGGAAGTTGATGTTTTTAAAGACTTTGAAGATTTAAAAAGATTTGCTTCTAAGGTTGTTCTTGTTAAAACTGAAAGTGGATTTGAATTGCAAAAAGTTAGTGGTTTATTTAGAAAAACTGTTAACTATATAGATGTTGCTTTTCCAATTGTACATGGTAAAGGAGCAGAGGATGGTTCTTTAGCAGGATATTTAGATAGCATTGGTATTCCAACTTGTGAAAGTAATGTTCTTGCTAGTAGTTTAGGGCAAGATAAGGTTGTTCAAAAACAAGTATTGAATGCATGCGGAATTCAAACTCCAAAGTATGTTTGGTTCTTTGATAGCGAATACTTAGATAATCCAAGTAAATATAATAAAGAAATTAAGAAACTTGGATATCCAGTAATAGTTAAACCAGCTAATTTAGGAAGCTCTATTGGTATTAAAATAGCTAAAGACGAAGAAGAGTTAACTAAAGCTATAAATGAAGCTATTAGTTATGATAATAAAGTTATAGTAGAAGAAGTAGTTAAAAACTTACAAGAAGTTAACTGCGCTGTTCTTGGTAACTATGAATATCAAGAGACAAGTTCTATTATAGAGATGAAGACAGGACATGCTTTCTTAACATTTGAAGATAAGTATATTGGAAATGGTAAGAAGAAAGGTCAATTTAAAGCAGCTCCTAAAAGTGGAGAAAGCACTTTAGTAGAAGAAGCTAATCTTACTAAAGATATGGAAGAAAAAGTTAGAAGTATTTCTAAAGAAACATTTAAAGCTCTTAACTTTAGTGGTGTTGTTAGAATTGACTTACTTATTGATACAAAAGCAAAAGAAGTATATGTTAATGAACCTAATACAATTCCTGGATGTTTATCATTCTTTATGTGGAAGAATAATGGTAAGAGTTATAAACAATTATTAGATGATATTATCTCTATAGCTATTAAAGACTTTAAGAGTAAATCTAAAAAGGTAACATCTTTTGATTCTAATGTATTGTCTAGTTACAGTGGTTCTAAAGGAATGAAAGGCGCTAAGAAGTTTTAATGGATAATCTTTCAGAATTAAAAAGTAAAGCTAATTATGAGTTCTTTCTAAAGAATAGTGTTAATAAATCTAAAAGTGCTAAAGCTATTTTGGAAAAAATTAAAGAAGGTTATGACCCAAATGATGCTGATATTTTTGAACTTACTAACACTGATCAAAAGAGAATAGATGAATATAGAACTTTTTATGACATAAGAGAAAAAGTATCTTCTAATGAAAAGATTTCTAAAGATGATTTAGAATTTCTAATAAATGAATTAGATCTTAATGGAAAATTATCTTCTGATTTAATAGATAAAATTTCATTAAATGAGAAAACAAGTAATAAATAAAGCACTTATACAAGTGCTTTTTTATTTTTAAAATATAGTAGTGCTTATTTACGTCTTATTGTCATAAACATTACAATTAACTATAAAAGTGTGGTAAAATAAATGCATAGAATATAATTTAATGGTGATGTTTATGAAAGTTATTATTAGTGCTGGTGGTACAGGAGGACATATTTATCCTGCTTTATCAGTTATTGAAGAATTAAAGAAAGATAAAAATTGTGAGATATTATATATAGGTACTACTGATAGAATGGAAAGTGTTTTAGTTCCAGAAAAAGGTATTTCCTATGTTGGTATTAAAATGAGCGGTCTTTCTAAGAATATTTTTAGAAATGTTAAGAATATCTTTAACATTTGTTCTTCTTATAGGACATGTATTAAAAAAATGAAAGAGTTTAAGCCTGACTATGTTATTGGTTTTGGTGGTTATGTAACATTTCCTGTTATAATGGCTGCTCATAAGTTGGGTATTAAGTGTGCTTTACATGAGCAAAATAAGCTTCCTGGTAAGACTAATAGATTCTTAAGTAAGTATGCCAATATTACTTTTAGTTCTTTTGAAGTAGAAAAAGGCACTTTTAAGAATAAAGTTATTGTTAGTGGTAATCCATGTGCTCAGAATGCTATAGACATTAAAGCTCATGATAAAACTAAATTGGGCTTTAGTGCTGATAAAAAGCTAATTATTATAGTTATGGGATCTCTTGGTAGCATAACTGTTAATAATAAGTTAAGAGACTTTTTAGAGAACTTTGATAGTAAAGATGAAGAAATATTATTTATAACTGGTAAGAGTTCATATGATTCATTTAAAGACTTAAAAGTTAATAAGTGCGTTAAGATTGTTCCTTACTATAGTGATCTAAGTGGATTAATTAAAAGTAGTGATTTATTAGTTAGTAGAGCTGGTGCTTCTACTATTAGTGAATTGCTTGCTCTTAATAAGCCTTCTATATTAGTGCCTAGTCCATATGTTGCTGATAATCATCAATATTACAATGCTAAAGATTTAGCTGACAGGGGACTTTCTATTATGTTAGAAGAAAAAGATTTGAATAGTGAATCTTTAAATAATAAGATAAAAGAAGCATTTAAGTTAGAGAAAGATATGGTTGAAAGAATTAAAAATGTTCCTAAACTAAAATCTAGTTCAATCATAGTTGAAGAAATAAAAAAATAATTATATAATTTTACTAGAATAGGAGAAAAAAGAATGAAGAATCAAGTTAAGAGAAAATTTAATTTTAAGAAATTTTTTATATTTATTCTTGTTTTAGTTTCTTTTTTTGCTCTTATTATTTATGGAAGTAAGATTAAAGTAAAAAGCATTATAGTTAAAGGTAATAGTAGAGTTAAAGACTATGAAGTAATAGAGCTAGCAAGGCTTGATAATTACCCATCTTATATTACGTATAATCGTTTTATTGGTAAAAAGCATATTCTAAAGAATAAACTAATAAAGGACGTTAAAATTAGAAAGAAAAAGAATTTTACTATAGTTATAGAAGTAAGTGAATATAAATTATTATTTAATTTAAGAAGCGAAAATAAGATAGTTGCTAGTGATGGTAGTAGAATAGACGCTGCTATAGAAGATATTCCAAGTGTTATTAATTTTGTTAGTGAAGATATTTTAAATAAAATGATAGATAAGTTTTCTTATTTATCTGATGATGTTATTACTAAGATAAGTGAGATAGAGTATTCACCTAATCTTTATGATAATGAAAGATTTATTTTCTATATGAGAGACTCTAACACTGTATATGTTACTTTAAATAAAATTAAAGAGTTTAATAACTACAATAAAATAAAGGAACAAATTGGTACAAGCAAAGGTATTCTTTATTTAGATAGTGGTAATTATTTTGAGATAAAAGACTAGAAAAAGAAATAAGAATTCTTATTTCTTTTTCTTGTTTAAGGTGCTATTATTTGTTATAATACATTTAGGAATATAGGAAGAGGAAAAGATGAAACAAATAATAACTAGTTTAGATTTAGGTTCAAATTGTATTAAGTTAGTTGTCGGGGAAGTCTTCAGAGGAGAGATGTTTGTTTTGTGTGCTTCTCAAGTTAAAAGTAGTGGTATTAAAAATGGTATTATTACTAATGAAGACAAAGTAGTTACTTGTGTAAAAAAAGTTATTAAAAAAGCTGAGGGTATACTTGGTATTAAGATAGATAAAGTAGTTATTAACGTTCCTTCTTTTGATGCTAATTTTATAAAGGGTGAGGGAACTATTACTTTTGATGAAGAAAAGGAAATAACTGGTAGTGATATTTCAAGTTTACTTTCTCAAAGTGTTTCAAGAAGAGTTTCTTCTAGAGAAGAATTAGTTAGTGTTTTCCCAACTCTTTTTGTTGTTAATGGTGATAAAATAGTTAAAGATCCTAAAGGAAAAGTAGCTAAAGAATTATCTGTTAATTCTATAATAACTACTGTTCCTAAAGGCAATATAGATAGCATATATAGCGCTCTTTCAAAATTAGATATAAAGGTTGCTGATATATCTTTTGGAAGTGTAGCAGATTACTATGCTTATAGAGAAAAACCAATGCCTGATAAGACAGTAGCAACTATTAATATAGGTGAAGATAAAACAGAAGTTGGAATTATTGAAAAGGATTCATTAGTAGGCTGTGAAACAATTAACATGGGTGGAAGAAACATAGATAGAGATATAGCTTATATCTATGATATTTCTTTAGAAGATTCAAGAAAGCTAAAAGAAGACTTTGCAATGTGTTATAAGTCTAAAGCAAGTACTTCAGAAGTTGCTGAAGTTATTAATAAGTCTGAAGAAAAGATAAAAATTAATCAATATGAAATTAGTGAAACTGTTTATTCTAGAGTAAGAGAAATCTTAGAAGCAGCAAAAAAATCAATAAATATCTTAACAAAACATGAAATTAGTTATATAATAATATCAGGAGGCTCAACTAATATAGATGGGTTTAAGAATGTTTGCTCTTTAGTATTTGGAAGTAGTAAAGTATTATGTGAAATGGAAACTATGGGTGCTAGAAATAATAAATTTAGTACTTGTGTAGGTTTAATTAAGCTTTACGCTAACAAATTAGGATTTAGGGGCAAGACTGCTTCTACTGTTAATGCAGAGAATCAGAAATTACTAACAAGTAACAAGAGGAAGAATGATAGTAGCTTATTTGGCAAAATATACAATTATTTCTTTGATAATTAAGGAGGAAATTTAATGCAAAGTAGTTTAGAAATGTTACAAGTAGCAAAAATTAAAGTTATTGGTATTGGTGGAGGCGGATGTAACGCTGTTAACAGAATGATTGAATCTGGTCTTAAAGGAGTAGATTTTATCGTTGCAAATACAGATTTACAAATTTTAAATACATCTTTAGCTGAAACTAAGATTCAAATTGGTATATCTATTACTGATGGACTAGGTGCAGGGGCTGATCCAGAAGTTGGAAAGCAAGCTGCTATTGAAAGTAAAGATGAAATTGAAGAAGCTCTAAGAGGAGCTGACATGGTATTCATTACATGTGGTCTTGGTGGAGGAACAGGAACTGGAGCTGCTCCAGTTGTTGCTGAAATAGCTCAAAGCTTAGGTGCTTTAACTGTTGCAATAGTTACTAAACCATTTAAGTTTGAAGGTAAGAAGAGAATGGATAATGCACTTCTTGGACTTGATGAACTTAAGAAACATGTTGATACTTATGTAGTTATTCCAAATGATAGATTAAGAGATATTATAGATAAATCAACTCCAATGCTAGAAGCATTTAGAGAAGTAGATAATGTTTTAAGATTAGGTGTTCAATCTATATCAGACTTAATTAGCGTTCCTGGACTAGTTAACCTAGACTTTGCCGATGTTAAAGCTATTATGGCTGACAGAGGACAAGCTCTTATTGGTATTGGTGTAGGAGCAGGAGAGAATAGAGCTATTGAAGCTGCTAAACAAGCAGTTAACTCACCACTTCTTGAAACTACAATAAATGGTGCTACTGATTGTATTATCAATATTACTGGTGGAGCATCACTTACATTATTTGAAGCTGAAGATGCTGCTGAAGTTATCAGAGCTGCAGCTAATACAGATATTAACATTATATTCGGTGCAGTTGTTAATGAAGCTTTAAACGATGAAGCTATCGTTACTGTTATTGCAACTGGATTTGAAGATGAGAGTGAACCACTTTATCAAACATATCAATCTACTAGTGCTAAACCAGTAGAAGAGGAAGAAGATAAAGATGTTCTTCCATTCTTAAGAGATAGAGATATTTAAGCAAGTTAATACTTGCTTTTTTTAGGCAAATAAAAAAGCATCATTTCTGATGCTTTTTGTTTACTATCTGTTATAGAATTCAACGATTAGAGATTCATTAATTTCAGCATTAAGTTCTTCTCTTTCAGGGTATCTTACATAAGTACCTTCTTTTTTCTTAGAATCAAATGTAACAAATGCAGCTTTAGCAAGTCCTGCTTCAGCACATTCAACTATTACTGGATGATTCATAGAGCTTTCTTTAACACTAATTTTATCTCCTGGTTTAACTTGGTATGATGGAATGTTAACACTTTTACCATTTACTAAAATGTGTCCATGGTTAACTAATTGTCTAGAAGCTCTTCTAGTTTTAGCCATTCCCATTCTGTATACTAAGTTATCAAGTCTGCTTTCAAGCATTATAAGTAG
>JAEEGL016097160.1_pt1 | contig 45276 bp, 38 predicted proteins | sample 9134231 | NCBI WGS metagenome assembly JAEEGL01 (sample SAMN16246548, study PRJNA631951) | gut metagenome | biome: gut microbiome; feature: rumen; material: fiber-attached | host: Bos | place: Iran: Karaj | collected 2018-10 | reverse complement strand
GTGACGTAAGTTGTAGTCACTGTCCCGTGAGAATAAGAAGGGTATTGGCAGTCGCTGGAGGGATTCCATTGTATATTCAGCAGTCGCTGCATAGGGTAGGAGGTGTTGAGCGAATCGGCGTTGTAGTGGAGATGCAGGGTTATCCTGCCTTCCAAAGCGTGGACGGTGGTGTTCATTGTGCTGCCCGAGAAATGGTTCACTATGAGGGAACCGCCAGAAGGTGTGCCGCTCCAGATGTCGATGTATCCCAACATGGGGCTTAGCGCTAATTCGCGTAAGCAGGTGAAACGAACGCTGAAGTCGATGGAGTCGCAATTACTTTCCAGAACCACCCATCCGTCGAAAGCGCGTGTCTCATATTCGTAGTTGAAGTCGACGGTATTATAATAATTATAACCGTCAATACAAACATATACAGTGTCGTTATCCACCAGCATCTGTGAATGCACTTGTAGCATTGTGACTGCAAGTAATAACAATAGGCTATGGATTCGGCGTTTCATCTCTTGTGTTATATGTGTTATATAGGCAAAGCGACGGAATGTCTACGGGGAGGGAGTGGCAGGGGAGGAGGAGCCCTAATGTCCGAAATCGGACATAAACTTAATCCTCATCATGCGGATCTCTTCCTCGGTGTAGTCGGGATCATCCTGGTATTCCTCGTAGGCCTCTTCCAGCGAGGCACTCTCGGAGTTGCGCCAATAGTCGAGCAATTCCTCCTGGTGGTCGGGCTCGATCATCTCATTAATATAGTAATCTATATTTAATTTAGTGCCGCTGGAGATGATGTGCTCCATCTCGGTGAGCAACTCGTCCATCGTGATGCCCTTACCGGCGGCGATATCCTCGAGGCTCTTGCGACCGTCAATAGCGCGGATGATATAGACCTTGAGGCCCGACTTGTTGACTGCCGAGCGTACCACGATGTCCTGTGGACGCTCAATGTCATTGTCCTCCACATACTGCTTGATGAGGTCGATGAAAGGCTGGCCGTATTTCTGTGCTTTGGCGATACCCACACCAACACAGTGACTCAACTCTTCGACGTTGCAAGGATATTGCAACGTCATGTCCTTCAGCGACGATTCCTCGAAGATGACGTAGGCAGGCAACTTCTCGCGCGAAGCAATGCTTTTCCTCAGACTCTTCAGCTGCACGTAGAGGGCTTCGTCGCCAGCCGCCGAGGCGCCTCCCGCTGCCGCTGCCACCAAGTCTTCCTCATCGTCGGTGTTCTCGGCCGAGTAGTCGTGGTCTGTGGTGACATAGATGCTGTAGGGCTTCTTGATGAATTTATTTCCCGCAGGGGTGAGCTTCAACACACCATACTGCTCGATTTCTTTCTGCAGCAAGCCTTCGAACTGTGCCTGCCGCAGGACGGCTTTCCAGAAAAGGTCGTCTTGGTCGGCACCACCACCAAACTGTTCCAGTTTGTCGAGGTGGTAGGTCTTGGTGTTGGTGTTCTTGCGGCCCATGATGACATCCACGATGTCTTTGGGCTTGAAGGCCTGCTTCATGGCTTGGATGGTCTCGAGGGCGTAGGCCATCTCCTCCTGGGCCTCCACACGCGGCTTGGGGTGCGTGCAATTGTCGCAGTTGCCGCAGTAGGGCTCGTTGTAATCCTCGCCGAAATATTTCAGTATGTTCAATCGCCGGCAGGCCGAACTCTCGGCATAGGAGACCATCTCCTGGACTAACTGCTTGGCCATCTCCTGCTCGGTGACGTTTTTGTCGGTAAAGAATTTGTAGAGTTTCTCCACATCCTGTTCACTGTAGAAGGCGATGCAGCGTCCTTCGCCCCCGTCTCGTCCCGCACGGCCGGTCTCTTGATAGTAGCCCTCGATGCTCTTGGGGATATCGTAGTGGATGACAAAGCGCACATCGGGCTTGTCAATACCCATGCCGAAAGCAATGGTGGCTACGATGACATCAACCTCTTCCATGAGGAACTTGTCCTGGTTCTCGGTGCGCACCTTGTTGTCGAGTCCCGCATGGTAGGGGAGGGCTTTGATGCCGTTGATGACTAGCAACTCCGCCAACTCTTCAACGCGCTTGCGGGTGAGGCAGTAGATGATGCCGCTCTTGCCGGGATTGTCCTTGATGAAGCGGATAATCTCCTTGTGGAGCGTCATCGGGTCGCTTGGCTTCGGGCGCACCTCGTAGTAGAGATTCGGACGGTTGAAACTCGAGATGAAGGTCTTCGCTTTCTCCATGCCGAGGTTCTTGATGATGTCCTGCTGTACCTTGGGGGTAGCACTGGCAGTGAGGGTGAGGATGGGCACCTTGGGGTTGATATTCTTGATAGCCTCGCGAAGACGGCGGTATTCGGGACGGAAATCATGCCCCCATTCCGAGATACAGTGGGCCTCGTCAATGGCGAAGAAAGAGATTTTCATATGCTGCAGGAGCTCTATGGTCTCCTCTTTGGAGAGGGTTTCGGGAGCTACATATAGCAACTTGGTGTCGCCCTTCATGAGGTCGTCCTTCACCTCGGTGACCTGCGCACGGTTGAGCGACGAGTTGAGGAAGTGGGCCACACACTGGCTGCCCGAGGTGTAGCGTACAGCATCCACCTGATTCTTCATTAGGGCGATGAGGGGCGACACCACGATAGCGAGTCCTTTGCTGATGATGGCCGGCAACTGGTAGCAGAGGCTCTTTCCTCCGCCCGTGGGCATGATGACAAAGGTATCGTTGCCGTCCAACAGGCTCTGGATAATAGCCTCCTGGTCGCCTTTGAACTGGTCAAAACCGAAGATCTCTTTCAGATATGTATGTAAATCTTTCATCCTATACAATATTAAATGCGTTAACGCGTTATCATGTTAGTGTGTTAGTCTTCGCTTGCGCAAGCTACTTACGCATTTACGCGTTCACACATTAACACATTCAAACCGTTTTACAAAGATAAAAAAAAATTTTTATTCACAAAAAAAAATTTGACGGTGAAGAGTAGTGAAGAGATAAAAAATATTGCTATTCAGGTAATTAAGGACGAGAAAAAAGCGGTCGAAAATTTGGAAAACCATATCGGCGATAGCTTTTCGAAAGCGGTGGAAATCATTTTTTCTGCCTCTGGACGTGTTGTCGTCACGGGTATCGGCAAAAGCGCCAATATCGCCCAGAAAATCGTCTCTACGCTGAATTCTACAGGCACTCCAGCCCTTTTTCTCCATGCTGCCGACGCCATTCACGGCGACCTCGGTATGGTACGTCCCGGTGATGTGGTCATCTGTATCTCCAAATCCGGCAACACCCCCGAAATCAAGGTCCTCGTGCCACTCATCAAGAACTTCGGCAACACCCTTATCGCTATTGTCGGCAACACTGACTCTTTCTTGGCCCATGAGGCCGACCTGGTGCTCGACACCACAGTGGAGCATGAGGCCTGCCCCAACAACCTCGCTCCCACCTCCAGCACCACTGCACAACTGGTGATGGGCGATGCTCTTGCGGTAGCCCTCATCGAATGTCGCAACTTCACCGCTCGCGATTTTGCCCGCTTCCACCCTGGTGGCGCCCTCGGCAAACAACTCTATCTCCGCGTGGCCGACCTCTATATACAAAATGAACGTCCGGAAGTATCCCCCGCCACCTCTATCTCCGACACCATCATCGAGATGACCTCCAAACGCCTCGGTTGCGCTGTGGTCACCGACAATCAAGCAATCAAGCAATCAAACAATCAAGCAATCCCGCAATCCCACATCCTCGGCATCATCACCGACGGTGACCTTCGCCGCATGATGCAAACCAGTCACATGCCAAAATATGCCTCCGATATTATGCACCCCAATCCCCGCACCATCCTCGACACCGAATACGCCGTCAACGCCCTCCAAATGATGCGCCAGAACTCCATCACCCAACTTATCGTCACCGATGCTGACCACCACTACCTCGGTATCATCCACATCCACGACATCCTCCGTGAAGGCATTATCTAACCTCTCTTTAACCGTTCTGCCTGCCTTGCACTCCTTGCACTCCCTACTTCAAAAAAATAAAAAATGATCCTCTACACCGACAACGTTGTCAAAAAATACCGCTCCCGCACCGTCGTCAAAGGTGCCTCTGTCGAAGTCCGACAGGGCGAAATAGTGGGCCTCCTCGGCCCCAATGGTGCAGGAAAGACCACCACTTTCTATATGGTGGTGGGCATCATCAAGCCTTATAGTGGGAAAGTTTATCTCGCCCCGGAAACCGATCGCGGCGAAAGCGGCGAGACCGTCGAACTCACCCAATTCCCCATGTACAAGCGCTCGCAAATGGGTGTGGGCTATCTCGCACAGGAGGCCTCCGTTTTCCGCCACATGACCGTCGAGGACAACATCATGTCCATCCTCGAGTTCCGCAAAGACCTCGACAAAGAGCAGCGCAAACAGAAACTCGACTCCCTCATCGAAGAGTTCCACCTGGGCCACATCCGCAAAAGCAAAGGCATCCAGCTCTCTGGTGGCGAGCGTCGCCGTACCGAGATAGCACGTGCGCTGGCTAACGACCCGCGATTCCTTCTCCTCGACGAACCCTTCGCCGGCGTCGACCCCATCGCTGTTCAGGACATCCAGGACATCGTCCTCGAACTCAAGCAACGTAACATCGGCATCCTCATCACCGACCACAACGTTCGCGAGACCCTCCACATCACCGACCGTGCCTACCTCCTCTACGAGGGCTCTATCCTTCAACGCGGTACCCCCGAAGACCTCGCCAACGACCCCGATGTCCGCGAGAAATACCTCGGCCGCGACTTCGTTCTCAAAGAACGCTCCCCACTCAAACAATCAAATAATATATAAATTTTCATTTTTTCAATTTTCATTTTATTATGCTCCACGGGTTCGACAACGAGAAGTATCTTCGGATACAATCAGAACACATCAAAGAACGCATCAGCAAGTTTGGCAACAAACTTTATCTTGAATTTGGCGGTAAACTCTTCGACGACTACCACGCCAGTCGTGTCCTGCCGGGTTTTGAACCCGACAGCAAACTCAAAATGCTCACTCAACTGAAGGACGATGCCGAAATCGTTATCGTCATCAGCGCCGTGGACATCGAGAAAAACAAGGTACGCGGCGACCTCGGCATCACCTACGACGTCGACGTTCTCCGTCTGCGCGACGCCTTCATGCAGCGCGGATTCCTCGTCAACTCCATAGTCATTACCCACTACAACGGCCAGGCCAGCGCAATGGCCTACCGTGAACGCCTGGAACGTCTGGGTATCAATGTCTATTACCATTACATCATCGAGGGCTACCCCACCAACGTCGAACTCATCGATTCCGATGAGGGCTTCGGGAAGAACGACTACGTAGAGACCACACGCCCCCTCGTCGTCATCACCGCCCCCGGTCCTGGCAGCGGAAAGATGGCCGTCTGCCTCAGCCAGCTCTATCAGGAGAACAAGCGCGGCATCAAGGCCGGCTACGCCAAGTTCGAGACCTTCCCCATTTGGAGCATACCCCTGAAGCATCCTGTCAATATCGCTTATGAGGCCGCCACCGCCGACCTCGACGATGTCAACATGATCGACCCCTTCCACCTCGAAGCCTACGGCGAGACCGCCGTCAACTACAACCGCGACATCGAGATATTCCCTGTACTGAACGCTATATTCGAACGTATATATGGCGAACGCGACCCACAGGGAGCGAATGCACCCAAAGGGGGCAACCCCTACAAGTCACCTACTGATATGGGCGTCAATATGGCAGGCTTCTGCATCTCCGACGACGAAGCTTGCTGCGCTGCGTCTAAAGACGAGATTATCCGCCGCTACTACACTGCTCTCTGCGACTACGCCAACGGCAAGTCCTCCAAACACGAGATTGACAAGATAGCCTTGCTGATGAAGCAGGCCAAAATCACTACCGACGACCGACGCACCACCGTCGCTGCTAAGGAGCGACGCGACAAGGAGGGTGTGCCCGCCGCCGCCATCGAGATGCCCGACGGCACCATCATCACTGCCCATAGCGGCGACCTGCTCGGTGCCTGTGCCGCACTGTTGCTCAATGCCTTGAAACATCTGGCTGGCATCGACCACAGCGTCAAACTCATCTCGCAGAAGATGATAGAGCCCATTCAGCACACCAAAGTCTCCATGCTCCACGGAAGCAACCCGCGCCTGCACACCGACGAGGTACTTGTCACCCTCTCCATCCTCAGCCTCTTGGACGACAACTGCCGTCGCGCCCTCGACTGCCTCCCGCTCCTTGATGGCTGTCAGGCGCACACCACTGTGATGACCAGCGAAGTCGACCGCAAAATCTTTAAGAAACTCGGCGTCGGCCTCACCAGTGAGCCTATCCGCAAAGACTGATATAAAACAACTGAAACAATAAAACAGCAAGGACACCCCTTCAGAGGTGTCCTTGCTGTTCTTGGTTTACCTGCTGTACGGCTTTAGGCCATCATTCTTAGTTCAAGAACAGCCTCATCTTCAAGCCTCCTGCCTGAACATTCTGGCAGCAGCGGGCAAAACACATGATGTTCTGGAGTATCTGCTCCGAGGGTTGTATGGTTGTGCTTGCAGAGGTCGGAAATGTGTCCGCTGGGGTAAATTCGTATTCCTGCATCATACGCGCCTTTATATGTTGAACAATCAATTTTTATTTACCTATAATAACTCTTATTCCACAAAAAAATTGTCCCCCCAACGAAAATTTAACATTTTTAACACCACCCTTTCAGCCTTCTTAAACCTTTCAAACCTTTTAAACCCTTACCCATTACATACCAAAATCGACTAATCTTTAACCGTTAACCTTTCTGCCTGACCTCCGGTCATGGCCTGCGACCGAAGCGGAGCAAACCGTCACATAACCATTTATGTTCCAAATCACTTAAACTTTAAACCTTAAACTTTAAACTTTAATCCTTAAATTATCTTGTATGCCATTGATTATTACTTCTTTATAAAATAAATTTGGAAAAATGAAATTCTTTTCGTAAGTTTGCACCCATGTTTCGACGCGAGTTTTGTCGAAAAATGCGAAAAAAGCATTTGTATTGGTCCGCTAACTAAAATTCGCCAAATTTTAAACACAAGGACTGTGATACTGATGCCTTTTGCTTCTGCTTATGTATTGGTCTGTAACCTCTACATACTTAAGCATAGGATAAGGTTCAATGTTGGTTTTACTTGTGGAAGGCGTTTGGCGATGCCTAGTTAGCGTAGAACAAACAACGCGAGTTCTATGCTTTTTTGTATGTAGTAAAACCGCCAACCGCTGTGGACTCAGGGAGGCATAAAAATGGAAACCAACTATGGCTTGGGGAATTTTAATCGGAGTAGCCTTGACCGTGCTAACGGTGGTACTGGCAATGGTGTTCGGAAAAAAAGACTTAACACCGATTTCCTACATTATTATTGTGGTGGCACTTGTAGCCTTTAGTTTTGAAGGCATTAAGTACATCCATGCTGTTGATGACAAGAAAGACGCAGCCAATAAAGTAAATAATATGACTGCGATTGCAGAAACAGCAATTGCATATATCGGGAGTGATGTACAGAATTATCGGTTGGGAATAGCAGAAGCAACTGCAGTAAAGGCAGGATTGCGATTTGCTTATTCAGATGCAGAACGTTATATTGAAACCTCCGATCTTGTGGGTAAGACAATATATGAGTGTACCGAAGTCCTGAGGGAAAGTGTGGTACGCAGTGCCACTAATCGTATATGGAAAACTGTATTTTGGATGGTAGGAACCTTGGTCGCTGCTATTTTGCTGATAATACTCTCAGTCAACATCGGTGGCGGCAGTCGCAGACAGAAAATTCCAACCATAAGCAGTGACGATAGTTACACACCTTCTCATTGTGACGACTTTTAATACTTATGTCCACACGAATATTGATAGAAGTTATTATAGATTATAAAAACCAAGATGAATATTATGAAGAAAGTTTTCCTTCTCATTTCTTGTTTTGCCATAGGAGTCCTTGTTTCGGTTTCTGCCCATGAGAACAATGCTGTATCTATTGTAAAATATGAAAATGGTATAAATTATATTTCAAAAAACGACTTCAATTTTATAGGTACATTTTGGATGTATATTGATGGAAATGGCACAGGAATGGTTGCCCATTTTGTTTCAGATAATTGGGTGAAATTTTATGCTTTTAGTAAAAATGATGGCATGAATTCAGAACAGGACACGTATTACAAAATCGAGGAAGAGTACTTGCTTACATATAAGATAGATCAATCAAATAGAAACATCGGTGAAATATGGCAAGTGGAAGGGGAATGGGAGGAACTTTTTGGAACATTTGTTATTAGCGGCAATACAATGGGCTTTACAAATAAGAAAAGGACTAGGAATTGGACATTGAAAAAAACCGAGTATATACCTGATTGTATTAGACGTCAACTATAGCATTTAGAAAATGTTTTTCGCTAAATATATAACAGTATACTAAAATGGAATAATAATTAAAAACATTATAGTCATGTCAAGTCATCTCATTATCGGATTGGGCGGAACCGGCGGAAAAATCATTCGCGAACTCCGCAAGCGTATTTATCAAGAGTTCCGCAGCACTGAGCCTGGAAACGGAGTCCATATCGACTATGTCTATGTCGACTCTTCTCTCGACGACCTTAACAATCGTTCCGATTGGAAAGTGCTTGGAAAGAGTGTCCATCTTGGTGAAGCACAGAAGGTGGACATCAATGGCATCAATGCTTCTGTGCTTGACAACATCAATCAATATCCCGGCTTGCGTGCCTTTATGACGGATGATGATATCCGTATGATTCGTTCAGACCGTCAGATGGGTGAGATTATCGGCTCTGGAATCGGCGGACAGCGTCGCCGCTTGGGTCGTTTGCTTATGGCAAACAATATGGCGAATGCTGGAGACAGGGGCAATTTCGAGAATATTGTTCGAGCAGCCGTAAAACGACTTCAATCTGATTCAGGAGACGAGAATGTAACCTTCCATATCTGTGCTGGTCTTGCTGGCGGTACAGGCTCTGGCAGCATTATTGATGCTATTGCCCAGTTACGCACATGGTATCCCTATAATGCCAGACCTCAGAAATACAAAATGTGTCTTGTCACCTACCTTCCGGAACAAGCACTGGCATATTCCGATGACGACAAAGGATATTATCAAGCCAATGGATATGCCGCATTAAAAGAAATAAACGCACTAAGTGTGGGTGAATACAAGCCCGTAGATGTTAAGGGCGAGATGGATATCTATACGAAAAAGCCCAAGCGCCTGCTTGAAAACCAGGAGGCGTTTGAGGCATGCTACATATACACTAATATCAACGAGCACGGCAAAATTAAAGACCTGAAAACGGAGTTGCCGTCAATAGTGGCTGATTTCCTCTTCCAAACAATTGTTGTTTCCGAGATTACAGGAGGAAAAGGGAAAATGGGACGGCTTGATTCGAATGAGAATGAAGGCGGTGCCCCAGAAGAAGATGCCGCTGGTATCGCAACCCGCTCGCGCAAATTCCTTACTTTCGGCATCACTCGTGTATCATATCCCGAAGCGGAAGTGCGCGAATTTGTCACCTATAGTTATGCCCGTCAAGCCGCTTTACAATTGACCTACAATTATTGGATCGATGGCAAGGGCTACGATGAACGTACGCTTGAAGAGGTTGGCTCTGGTTACAGGGAAGAAATCAAAAACCCCAAGAATCGCGGCCGTTGGCTACTCGATGCAAGCCATCTGATGCTCTCGGAACCCATCATCGAAAGTACTGCCACCAAAACTTGGCGTACTCTCGACAACACTTGGAGTTCTCGCATTGCTCGTGAAGTGAGCGATATAACCAACGCAGAACCTGACAAGAAAAAGTGGGTCAATATATTGTCTGACCGTTGCAAGAATTTCTATGAAAAGGATTTCCGCAATGTTGGTGTAAAAGCGTTCTACAAAAATCAACGTGAAGAAATTAACGCATACTCCACCTTTATCCGTCGTCATATCGAGCAGATTCTTTTTGACGAATGGGTGACAGGAAGTCGTTCTGCTCTCGAAATCGAGAAATATGTTGGCTACCTTATCGAAGACTGCATTGTCCGTACAAAAGATTGTGAAGACAAGCGCACACAACTGGCCAACGAAGAGCTTGCCAAGGCTGAAGCCGAGATGAAGAAGCAAAAAATAGAGTACGACAACATTGGCTGGCTACGCGACACGATTACTGGTGCTTCCGGGAAAATTCTTGGTCGCTACCAAACCGCCATTGTTGATTACTATACTACCCAGACACGTGTTGAAGCTTTCTCCTACTCAAAAGAGCTGCTCGAAGCAATCATCATCAAACTCGAAGAGATGAAAGAAGGCATACAAATGTTTAAGAAACGCATCTCTGATATCAAAAATGACGTTGAAGAACAGGCAGCCAACAAATGCAAGGTAAACGAAAGCCAGGACGAGACCAACATCAAACGTTACGATCCGCAGAAGGTCCGCGACATTGTTAAGCAGTATACCTCCAATGCAAAATATCAGGAAGAATCCGCTCGTCAAATTCGCAGAAAGCTTGTTGAACAGATTGGCGACACGGGTGAACATACATTCTCAAGCCTTTACGCAAAAGTCGACAAAAGCACAGCAAATGACATCATCCTCAATGTCTGTACCGACCGCGCAATTAGTGCCATGGAAGAAACTGCCAAGTCTTCGGCAATCAACCGCATGGTTGGTGTCAATATCCTCGAAAAGCTTAAAGATGAACTCACAAGCGATGAGAAACTTGAGGAATTTGTAAGGATGACCATTCGCAAATCTGGTGCATGGATCCAGTTTAACAAAGAAGAGGTAAACAAGGGTGGTGTCACTATGCCCTCAATGGTACAACTCAGCATACCAAAGGCCGGCGAAAACACACAAGCATTCCGTGATAAATTGATTCAGGCCTTCCGCGCTCAGATAAAGGGTGAATTCTCAGAGAAAGAGGATGTGTCACTCAACTATAATAACAACGAGATAGTTTGTGTTTCGGCTTATTCAGGCTTCCCGCTACGCTTTGTTTCCAATATGACCATTCTCCGTGATAAATACAACTATCTGTTGGCAGACAACAAAGGCGATATGCACCGACTCTTGTTGCACACCGAAAGTTTCGACAAAGAACTACCCGAACTTTTCAGTCTTGATGCCAACGAACTCCGTTGGATGGTGTTCAAACCGCTCATGCTGGCCTACACTTTAGGACTTATTGAAGAAAAGGAAAATCCTGAGACAGGTGAACATTTCTCTGCAATGAAACAAAAAGACCAGTTTGATAATGACGAATGGGTTAAGATTGGGAAAACTTTTGCTGCAGCACTTGATTACTTGTCTGGTGATTATGCCAAAGCCAAGGGCTTGATGATTCAGGTTGAGAACACATTGAAGACTTCCGCTCGTACCAATGAACAAAAAGCCACACTGAAACCCATACTTGGCAACGTGTTGAAGAACGAAGTCCTCAACTCCCTTTGCAACGGCAACGAGTTCCATCCCGATTTCCCACGCTACAAGAATCTTGCTGTCGAGATCCTGAATAAAGAATTGAAAGAATTGTAAACCCTAAACACAATCGTTATGGCACTAAAAAAAGGAATATGCAAGAACTTTGAGAACTGTACTCTTGCAGACAACAATGAGATACAAGAAGTGGACTCCTCCGAGTTTAGGTGTACTGAATGTGGTAAAGAGTTACATGAAATCACAGATGAAAGACATCGACATTTCCCAACAAAACTCATCTTCATTATTGTAGCTGCAATAATTCTCATCGGAGGTGGTATCTGGGCTTATTTCGGATTAATCAAAGGATGCTCTGACAAAGTGGAAGAATCCGTATCGTTATCACTCAATAAAGATGAAATATCTCTATATGTTGGAGAAAGTGACACTCTGGTGGCAACTGTATCCGCACAGCCATCTGATGCAAAAGTATCAGTGTCCTTCACTTCGAATAATCCAAAAGTGGTTAATATAGGTAATGACGGTGCAATAAAAGCCATTAGCCAAGGGGAAGCTTATATTACCGTTATCGCTCGGATGGAAAGTGGAATTGCTGACACCATTCAGGTTAAAGTTGTTACATATGAGGTAAATTACGAACCCAATCCTATTCCAAAACCGAAGGATACTAATTATAATCCGAGAGAGGTAAAAGTGGGGATATGCAAAATACCTTTTGATTGGTTTATCTACGAAGGCCCCTGCGAAAATGGGAAACCGGCAGACGGCATATGGGGAAAAATGAGAGTCACTCGAAAGCATACTATTGATTTGAAGGATGGAAGCGGAGGCACGTTGGAGGTTAATTGTGACGATGTTATTGTTAATCCCCAATTCAGGGGCGGAAAATGGATGCTTCAAGGAGAATTACATCGTACAGACGGTACACGGAGAGTATTATAGTTAAGTAAGATGTTTCGCAATCTGGCAAGGAGAATCGTAATTCTGTGCCTACTATTTGTAGTAGGCACAGAACCCATGTTCTCTCAACAGTTGATGAATGCTCACTTACATTTTTTGAAATGGCTTGCAGCAGAAGCGAAATATGGTAAAATTGAGGGGAAAAGCGTCAAACAGTTCCTGTTTGAGGAAGAGATTTACCTTATAGAAGGTGATTTGTCAATGCTTAATGATCTGCTTGCTGATTCTACTGTTTTGACAGAGATAGCCATCGCCGATGGGAAACGATGTGCAGTTAGTTTCAGCAAAGATAATATGCGTGTATTTACAATTACTTATCCAGCAAACTATCAACTAATTTTTGGGGTTACCCTAATGGAGGCTGAGAATCGACTATTCGAATTCATTCGAAACACACCGATTCCTCCAGTTGATACCACTCCAATATCTCCAGAGTTGCTAACGCAACAAAGCAACAGTTTCATTTATGTCAAAAAAGGCAGCAGTTACATAATTCCAGAATTAAACTCTAATCGATATTATGTGGCAGTTGAAAAAAATAACACAATTGCCACCGACACATTGTCATCGTTATTGATAGGGGAGAAGATAGAATTAGAATGTGTTTCCGTTAATGAAGTAGGTGATTCTGCTGATGTAGAGGAAGCGATTCCCCCAATTCCCAATAATAAAAGAGAGTGTTGGTTGTTGTCTTTTATTAAAAGAATTTTTGGTTGCCATAAATCGCATCTTCAGGAGGCGGATTCTACATGTGAAGCGATACGGGCGCATGAAAAATCTGACAGCCTTTTGTATGTGAATCCAGCATTACCATCTGACTCCGTAATAATGCCGGGAGATTCTTTGGTATTTGAGTTGCTCTATAGTGAAGACATGCCCGTTGAATCAATGGCAAATTTGGTCACGGGTACAGATATAGATGATTCAATTAGCATAGATATCTTATTGGTAAAATACGGATACCGAACAGAACAATTCACTGTTTCCTTACGCCAGTGGATCACCTTCTGTATTGCCGAGGGGTGCCAACCATATTTTGGAGTTATCAGTCAGGATAGTAGTAAGGTCGTCTGTGAATTAATTATGCACAATGAACTTTTTGGCTATGCTCATGTGATGAAACTAACTTTCAACCCCATTATCATTGCACAACGGAAGGGTATCGTGAAAGCTCGTCTTAACAGTTATGTCCCAATTAACAAGCTAAAAAGTTTGTTTGATGAAGATGAATAATACTATATATAAAAACATACTACTATTTGCGTTTCTATTCCCGCCATTTCTTGCATTATCTCAGAATGAAACAAGAAAACAGATAGATAATATTAAGCACGACAAACGGTTTCTCAACTCCACAGAAGCTCATGCAGAAACAGAATCTGAGGCAGTTGGTGAAGCTTTGAAAAAACTGGCATGCATTGTGAATATGTACATTCGAGATAGCACAAATCTGAAAATCAATGCAAACCAGATTAATCTAAAAGATAAAGAGGAGAGGTTGATATTACGGGAAGATGGCATTTACTATGTACTCATTTATGTTCCTAAAAGTGTGATATTAGAATTAAGTGGCAATCAGTTCCCAACTCAGGAAATGGATAATGAATCACCAGCCATAGCACCAACCCCAACGACACCAACTGCTATAGAAAAACCATCTCAATCAGAGACATCAGAAAATGCATCGGAATGGTCAACCGAACTTACCGAATGGCAAATAGAGGCCATAGAGGAACTTTTATTATGTAAGAATATTAATGCAGCCATGTCCAAACTTCAACAGATGAGGGATTATTTCAAAGTGAAACGATGGGGGGCTGGCAAGACTTGTCCTGATGTAGCCAAGGCATATTGGATTGTATTTGATGCAAATCAGAATCTGGTGACAATTCTTGGGCCGGGTACTGACAAACGCAGGGATTTCCGCACAGCACAAATCTCTTCTCTTGACAACTATAAGAATATTAATGCAATTTGGTTTTATTTAGCAAATTAAAATTATTATGAAGAATAGACTCTTATTATTTGCCACTTTTATGGCATTAATTATCTCTCCGTCGCTCTATGCTCAGAATGGAGTTAGTTTTGGATTCCATGATGGAATTGAAGATGGTTATTTAAAACGTACTATGGAGCGCAATGCCTCACGGCTTCTTACAGCTATAAATATCGCTGAAGATAGAGGCGGTGATATTGACTATGATGGTATTGACATTGACAACCTCGCATCTCAAAGTATTGGTAACACATGGAAGCATATGCACATGAGAATTGTCGATGACTATATAGCCGAGCGTTGTCTATGCATAAAATCAAAATCAGGAGCTATTATTGCCTATCAGACACGCAATATTAAGGTGAAAATGGAGCCACTAGATGACGCATATGAAGGAGACTTGAATCAAGAGGTAAGCATTGAATTCAACCGCCGTGGAGCAATTAGCGATTTCAATATCACATTGGGAAACAATCAATATCAAGATGTATTCAAGGAAGGAAAGAGACTTGATGACTTTGATCGTCGTATGCAGATTCTTCATTGGGTAGAACAGTTCCGCAACGCATACATTCAAAAGGATATCAATTTCATGAACGCTGTTTTTAGTGACGATGCCCTTATTATTACGGGAAAAGTAATAACTCGTACAAAAACTGAAATGAAGCGTCCAACAGTGAAATATACGGTGCAAACTAAAGAACAATACTTACATAATCTGAGTAATGTTTTTGCGAGTAACAGATATGTAAATGTAAAGTTTGATTCAATAAAGATAGTGCGCCATCCAACAAACCCCAATTTCTATGGCGTCACACTCATTCAGAATTGGCATGGAGAGAAATGTAATGGTAGTGTATATGCTGATGAGGGAACTGTTTTCTTGGTGTGGGATTTCACGGATGAACTTCGCCCTCAAATCCATGTTCGTACATGGCAACCCATAAATGACCCCAACCCAATTTTCAAACTTTCAGACTTTAAAATATAGTTCTTATGGGGAAGTATATATCATACTTTTTTATTTTAGCACTATTGCTTTGCTGGTCTTCTGTAAATGCACAGGATGACACTCTTCGGGTAGATGACTTTCATTTCGACCCATCGTACTCTATTAAAGCACGAACGGCATCGGTAGTAGATGGGACTAATCACCCCTGTGCTTTAGTGGTTTTGAGAATGGCTGTTCCTAACGCAAGAGTTGAAGGTAGTTATGTCGTTAAAGTTGAAGAACATGATAATGAGTATTATATTTGGATGGCTGAAGATGCTTCATATATAATAATAAAAACCTCTGAGTATTTGCCCCTGGAGTATGAGTTCCCCGAACCAATCAAGAGCAAGTCGTCATATGTGATGACTGTACGGAAGCCTGATGGTGCCCCTAAACAGTACGAAAAAACCAAATTTCGCCTATATGTTCCTTTCGCAATTCCCATAGGAAACTTGGGTAGGGGTGCTGACAACTGGATAGACGGTGGTAATGCGTGGAGCAATTACCCTTTCGACCTTACCTACTTCTTCGAGAACAATAAAGCGCTCTCAAAAGCTGCAAGAAACTTGGGATTTGGGATAGGGACAAAGGCAATTATTCCCGTTAAAAAAAGCACCACGTCCATAATGGTCCAAGCCGAATACTTGCTGACGCTTCCCAATAACGGCAACATAGGGGCGGGTCAAACAATGCCAGCCGAGGTGTTCTACTACCAGTACAATCCAACCAGTGGGCTGAATAATATCAAGGTTCTGACAACGGAAATGAATATGACCTTCCCGCGTCTTAACACCATGGATGTGATGCTGGGGGTAAACAAGAAGTTTAGAAACATCATCGGCAGTTCGCATCTGGAGGTTGAGGGTGCTGTAGGCGCTGCGTGGCACTGGAGTTCTGATTTTAAAGGACAGAGTACAACGTCAGGTGAATATAACTTTGTTGCAAACTATGATATTTTCTCGAAAACACCCTCTTTGGCTTTTGAGGTAGGCGTGGCGATGACTCTTGGTAGCCATCTGTCGATAGGACTTAACTATGTCAATCTGGGAGGCTTCGATGTGAAAGGGCATGCAAGTTGGAACAGTACTGTCATACCGGCCAACGATGCCAACAACAACAACGTAGATTTTAATTTCGGACATGTAACCGTTCATTATTTGAGTCTTATTTTGAGTTATTTAGTACAACATAAATAAAAAAATAGATATGAAACGCAGATTTTTCAATTTTTTGGTGCTTCTTGCTGCACTGTTGACGGCATGTTCAAGCGAAAAAATTATCATTACTGCGGAACCGAACGACCGTTCGATGGGTAGAGTAAGTGGTGGCGGTGAATATTATGATGGTGACTTGGTTACGCTGAAAGCCACAGCACTGGAAAATTTTACATTCAACAACTGGGACGATGGCAATACCGACAATCCAAGGTCGTTCATTGCCGAAAATGATTGCAAGAAAGACTACACGGCTTTCTTCGGCAAGGCATATTATTCACTTATCGTTCAGAGTGCGGACTCCACGATGGGCAGCGTCATGGGGGGAGGCACCTTCCCCAACGCGAGTATTGTCACTATCAAGGCAATCCCCAACGAGGGGAATATGTTCAGCCATTGGAACGACAATGATACCAATGACACCAGACCCATTACCGTCACATGCGATGCTACCTATATTGCCTATTTCATTTCGGAAAGTCAAGCTACTTACACTATTACAGTGCAGAGCGCCAATGCATCGCACGGTCAAACTACGGGAAGTGGAACATTCCATTATGGGGAACAAGTTGTGATTAGCGCAACTCCTTATTCCGGCTACACTTTCAACAGGTGGCATGATGGAAACACTGATGCGGTACGCACTGTTACGGTGACAGGGAATGCGACCTATATCGCTTATTTCCTCTCCGACACAGACCCCACTTACACAATCACCGTCACCAGTGCCAATCCTAGCCAGGGAACGGTGAGTGGTGGCGGAACCTACAATCAAGGAGATCAAGTAACGATTAGAGCCACCCCTAACACAGGCTTCCAATTCAGCCGCTGGAATGACAATAATACTAATGCCGAACGTACCTTTACATGTACTGGAAATGCCTCATATACTGCCTACTTTGAAACACGCAGGTGTGCAGTATCGGTACTAAGTGCCGACGAGAACAAGGGCTATTGCACAGGAAGCGGAGCCTACAACTATGGACAGCAGGTGACGGTTCAAGCCATTCCTTACAGCGACTATTCGTTTAGTCAGTGGCAGGATGGCAACACCAACGCCACGCGCACTATCCGCGTTACCGACGACATTACGCTGATTGCATATTTCACTTCCGCACAATACACAATCACTGTCCAAAGTGACGACCCCAGTCAAGGTACAGTGAGCGGAGGAGGGCAGTATGGGTATGGCGATCAAGTGACAATTACAGCAACGCCAAACCCTGGTTACGCTTTCGACCGTTGGAATGACAACAACACCAATGCTACACGGACAATAACCGTAACCGGCAATGCGACATATACGGCCTATTTCGAGCCGGTAGAATCACTGAGTGTTACTTTTGGCAGCTACTCATGGTCGGCATCAACTTTCATTGGTGCATACTATACTAGTGACAATACCTTTGTACTGGGTGGAAGAATCTCGTCATCGACATCTTATCCTTGGTTCAGAACACAACTTACCGACATAACTTCAGGGACATATTACTATGCTAGTTACGACACAATCCATTATTTCACTGATAGTAACATCAATCTTGTGCAATATTACGACACCGCTGGTATTGTTGACGGCGATGGCTACGAATATGGTCCCTGGCAGTTATGGAATGTGACTGTACATATTATCTCCATTAATTCTGCAGCATCAACGATTAGTTTTACCATAACCGGCACTATGGTTAACCTGCGTCAATTGATTAACACTTCCGCAGAACAAGCGACCAAAAGGACTATTTCTGTGACGGCCAATAATATACACTATACCACAAGTTACAGCAAAGGTTCCCAAACGAGTATGCAGTTGTTTAAGAAAAATAAGGCAAATACTCTATTCCCAAGAAAAAAAAGGCGAAATAACTGAAAAACTATAAAAACTCTATAGCAATGACTATCTTGCAACAAATAAAAATGGCTATCTGTATAACAATGGAATAAAAACTTCCACAAGTTACATTAATATAGAATGGGCTACCTTTTTGTAGATAATACATTCCTGTTTTTAATTTACTCACAATACAAGATACATGAACCGAAAAAACAGTGCAAATAGCAATAGACGCACAGTGTTAATAATATTAGTTGCAGTATTAATAGTATTGTGTCTGCTTATTCTCCCGTGGTTCTGTTCATCTGAAACGACAAATAAAGTTCCATCTCAATTAGTACCAATCAAACCAGAACTCATCTATGTAGAACCAACTATTCCTGCGAATCCCGGTGTTCGATCCACCCCCAACAACTCTGCAGCCACAGAGGCCCCTACTGTCCAAGAGAATCCTAGCCATATTGACCATACAGAGACAATAACTACAACAACTAATCAAAAGGCCCCAGGGGCTACATGTATTGAGCCAACGACACCTACACCAATCAATCCGGATTTCCCCAATGTCACATCTCCAACCAATCCTGATTTACAAGATAATTCTACACCAACAGTTCCTGACGAACCTGATCCTACAGAGCCAATCGTACAAGAAGAAATAGAACCAACGTCTGAAAATCCTCTATCCCCTATCCCTGAGATTCAAGAAGAACAGAAGGATGAGGATGACCAAACGTCTCTAAGAAACCCAAGAGTTGTCCCTAGGAACATCCCTGATGATCCGACAAACAAACTGGGTGAAGTTTCCCAGGAAGAGCAACCATTATCACCAATTTCTCCAAACCACAATATCAATTCTGGAAAAGCCGGGTTGATACTGTGGGTGGTTGTACTTGTCATATTGCTGATATGCTACATTATTGCACGAGTGAGGTCAAAGCGAGGAGATTTAGTAATCACGGCAAACATTTTCGACAAAATACTGATTATCCTATCACCCATCCTATTCTTTGTTGCATGGTGCATTGGTTTTGACCATGAACTTACTCCTCTTCAAATCATTCTGCTTATCCTTTCCGGGCTGATGCTGATAGGTTCCATTCTATTCTCAATCTTTGCAAATTTAGGGAATATATTCCATATTATCATTTCAATTCTTGCCAAAATATTCATATTTATCTTTACAAATTTCCTGCTATTGCTACTTGTCGTGATAGTGCTGTTTTCTTTCATGCGGGCGGTGACAAGCCACAATGACACCGAAGGGACGTATGTGATGAAATATGACCACTTCCTCGACCAATGGGTTGGGTATAGAATTGATTAGTCTCATCCTATTATTCACTAATATTAATCGACATTTTATTATGAATACTAAGGATATTTTATGCAACATCATCGAACAAGGAGTGAGTGACAATGACGGCAGGGAATTATTGGCAAATAGTCTATTTTATTATTGTAGCGGAAGTGATGCGACACCAATAATTGCTTTCGGAGAGCGGTATCCGCTGTATATTTATGTGGATACTGTGCAATATGACAATGGAGACTTTTATAAAGCAACGGAAAAACTCTATCTCCGATTGAAGGAAGCAGGATTTCTGAAAACAGACTATGTACATAAAGAGGGATTCGATAGAAAAAATAATCAAAGTAAACCTATCATAAAACGATTGGACTTAACGAGATGGAGTTCAATGGATAGTGGCTCTTTCAATCTTCTGTATGCTCAAGGAGATGCGCCTACGGTTTATTGTAAATTGTATTCAGATGTTGATAGAGGAGGGCATTGTAACTGGATTCAGCCCAAATGTGTATGTAATTATAAGTATGAAATTATGCCAAGTGTGGAGGTTGAATGCCTAAATGGCAATTCCAAAGGTATTCTTCATCATGTAGAAAAACGGGTGGAATATATTATGGGGCAAGCAAACAGTGAACACTATAAGAAGGTTGGAGAATATAAATATTACGGAGATTACGGAGGAGATGTCATACCGTTTTTTAAAAGATTGTGTTACTATGTGTATTGAGTGGGAAAAACCTAATAATGAATATCAGCCAAAGGACGAAATAATTGAATTATTGTCCAAAGATAGCAATGTGTATAGTTTGAAAACCCTGAGACGGATAGGAATTGTCCCTGATGATTTTTTGGGGAAGATTCCTGTAGGAGAACAGTTTCTTCAACAATTGTGTGTATATAATCCCAATCCTTCAGAGACGTTTCTGAAACTATTAATGCGCTATGTCGAACGAAAAAGGAAGAGAATATTATTTAGTTGGTTATGATTATCAGGTTTACACTGAATAAGAATTGTATTATTATTAATTGTACTATGGATTCGAGCAAACTATTAACCACTTTTGCATTGCTGTTTTTCGCAACAGCAATGGTATCATGTGAAAATAATGGAAACACTCATAAAGGCCTCAATCGAGTGGATCCCATAGAATATATATATGAAAATCCCATCGATAGCATTGTCCAAAACACGGATGAAGATATTCGTTTTGACGAAGTGTACAGTTACCTGACAACATATCTGGATTTTATCAACAAAAGCGACAGCATCGGATATCATAGATATACGAGCGATGATTGTGACAGGGGGGTGTTATGGAAAGATTGTGGGGATATTAGGATATACTCTATCCCTTGTCCTTCGATGTATTCTTACTATTGCCGTAACATCGTTCAATTCAAAGAAACAGGCAGAATTGACACGTCTTTCTTGAATGATAATACGGGGGAGATGGAACGCCTCTATAGGATAAAAAACAAGGGCGGTAAGGACTTCTATATACTTAAAACAAGACTGGATGTTCAACATCAAGGCACAATCGCTTGGGAATATATCAGTGCGTTTTCAATAGAGAAAGGACAATTGGTAAAAGAAAAACTCTTTCATACAAAGTCCAAGCAATATGATATGATAGAGGTGGAGTGCGGCGGGCAACGTTATATTCCTCTTGATTTCGAAGATATTGTTTTAATCGGTATGGACTATTTTGAATGGAGTGAAGGCACTCCGACATTTATCATTGCTGAAATCAACGAAAACGACTGGCCTACTGGCTACGGTCTAAAATATCTCTGGAACGGGAATTATTTTGAATATGTGGGGAAATGCCATTACGAAGCCGACGATATAATATATGACTAAATTGTCATTATATGTTCTTGCGTCCACTATCTTGTTGTGCTCCTGCAGAAATTCAACCTCTGACAAGATGGTCTCGGCAGAAAGTACTGCCGAGAATGATTCTATAGAATACGACGAGTATCTTAGCATGTCGCACTTTGCCGATACGTTGACCGTGGGGCAGTACCATCAAATGATTCTTGATGCTATCGCAAATGGCGATAAAAATGGCAAGTGGAAACTAAGTATGCTTATGCTCGCGTGGCCGGTAGATTGATAAGAAAATAAATTCAAAATGATGCAAAAAAACAATGGATAAGAATGGGAAGACCGTTATGTCTTCGGAAAAAAGATTTCAGTGTAGACTAATATGCGCTTTGAAGGGCATTCCGTCCACAGTAGTAAGGTTGCTTGCAATGGCAACAGTTCTCACGTTTCTTGGTTCGGTCAATGTGGTAAAAGCCTCACCAGTGCCATGTCAAATTGTGGAGCCTGATTCCATGAAAGCATCCGTGGCCGGTACTCTCCATATGTATTTGGTTACTGATCATGGTGAAAAGATAAAAGAGATTAAACAATATATCACAACAGGGGAAGATTCTTTCATCGCCTTTGTTTTGGAGTCAGAATTCGATGTGGATATGACTCAATATTTCAGTAAACAAGAGCTTGTGGGTTTGAAAAATGATGATGGCGAAACCTTTCTGTCACGGTTCTTGATTGTACCGATAGATGACTTGTCCGAATCGTTTTCAGGGAAAGATTTTGCAGATATGTTCGCTGGCGAGAGTGTACGTATTACGGGAACGTTTTGCCATTCAGATGCCGGCTGGCGCAATATTGCACCGATAGCTCTGAAATACAGTAGGGTGGAAATTCAAGAGGACTTTTCGAAATATTACTATGTGTTAGATGACCCAACTGGAAAAGTTTATGCTCGTGCGAAAGAATTGACAAGTTTTGTTGAGAGACTGCTTCATGATGAAACGACATTTGATGAAGATTTGTCGGATAAGGTGTCAGAGCTGGGTATTTCCTCCCTCACGTCTCCAGACGGGAGACTGAAAATATATAGCTGGCATGACGGCGATATGGGAAGTGAAATAAATCATCACAGTATATTCCAAACCCGCTATGATGGAAAGGTTCATGCAGTGTTTGATGAACATTATTACCAGGAACCAAGGAAAGTGTATCAGGTGGAAGCATCAGACGGTCCGGTTTATCTTGTCGAGTTTTTCTATCGGTCGAGTGGCTGGTCATACTATATTGGTGTGGATGCCTTTTCTATAGACAAAGAAGGAGTGTTGCAGAATGCCAATGTCTTCGAGAGTGTTCCTGCATTACACAATAAAACGAAATGCTATTTGTCCTATCTTTATGTTGAGTGTACCCCGGAACCTATATCCATTGATTATAAAGGTGGTTGGTTAGACAACTTTTTCTTTGAGTTGACAGGGAGGGATATTTATATGCCTCATTTCTCCAAAGAGAGTGATTTGGGTGGTGAGAAAATATCGGATTTTTACTATCATTTTGAATGGGATGGCGATAAATTCCGTTACAGACATTTGGAGTTTAACCCCATTTTGGCGAAATTATTGCCTGAGGAGGGATGGTTGATGGAGGAATTTGAGGAGGATGGAGTCATTGTTCGCATCGATAGTGTTGCAAATGGTACCTATCGCTACATGAAATGGAAGAAAGACGACATGTTTTTCTCTGCTCCCGAGCTGATTATTACTCAGGGACGGTATGATTCAAAGAAGCACGAATACCATTTCAAAAAAGACAATCTGGAGTACATTTATAACAGCCATACCGGAAAGCAGCGAATAAAAAAAACACGTTCATCAAAATGACTGGATGCTTCTCTCGCTTGACTGTATACACGGAACTTGTGGGCCACTGTAATCAATAAGACTGTCTATGTGCTTTTTTAACGCCTTTTTATCGATGTGTTGTTGATTGACCTTCCCGTTGTTACCTTGGGCATCTTCGTCCATATTGAACACCGCCTGAAAGAAAACGGAGTATTATAGACAAACATGCACAGAAAAAAGTGCAACTGGTAACAAAAATTGCGCTTTTTTTAGTGCACATCAAAAATAATGCGTATCTTTGCAGCCGAAATCAAAAAAATTAATGAGCAATGATTGAAGATGTTCTTTATGATTACATGCGGGAGCAAATGGGTCTGATAAGCCTTGGTTTCGTGCGGTATAAGTACAATACTATTGATTGGAATCTCCGTATGATTGGACTGGTTGGGCCTCGAGGAGTTGGTAAGTCAACACTCCTCCTCCAGCATATTATGAAGGAAAAGGAGAAACAAAAAGCCCTCTATATCTCGGCCGACAGCAGTTATTTCGCGCAGCATACACTCGTGGAGGTCGCCACATCGTTTGTCAAGGAAGGTGGTACACATCTGTATATAGATGAAATCCATAAGTATCAGCACTGGTCGACAGAATTGAAAGAGATTTACGACGGACATCCGTCGCTAAATATCATATTTACAGGCTCGTCGGTGTTAGACCTACTGCGCGGACAAGCCGACTTGAGTCGTCGCGCGGTGATGTACACCATGCAAGGACTTTCATTCCGTGAATACCTGGAGATGTTTCATGGGATAAAGATGCCGGTGTATACAGTTGAAGATGTCATTGCCAACGAGGTAGACCCTACGATAGTACAACACCCGTTGCCTCTCTTTCGTCAATATCTCCGCGACGGTTACTATCCCTTCAGCAAGGAGGGCGCTTTCCTGTCGAGGGTGGATCAGGTGGTCACTCAAACCCTTGAAGTCGACATCCCTCAATACACCTCCATGTCGGTCTCTACGGGGAGGAAACTGCGACGATTGATGTCCATTGTGACACAAAACGCCCCGTTCAAGCCCGATTATTCCAGTATTGCCAATGCTTTGGGGATAAGCCGTAATGTGGTGCCGGATTACTTGCACTATATGGAACGGGCGGGCATGATTGGACAGCTCCGAGACGAGACAGGTGGCTTGCGGAGCCTCGGGAAAGTGGAAAAGGTGTATGTAGACAATACCAACCTGATGTATGCCCTCAATCCAGGCAGCGCCAATGTGGGGAATCTCAGAGAGACTTTCTTTTACAACCAGACCCGAGTGGTGCGCGATGTTATTTCGTCGAAGATATCTGATTTTGTCATTGGAGAGCATACCTTTGAAGTCGGAGGTAAAGGGAAGCAGGGCAAGCAAATAGAAGATATAGATAATGGATATCTAGTAAAAGACGATATAGAATACGGGCGTGGCAAGACTGTCCCGCTTTGGACATTTGGCCTGCTATATTAACATCCTCTGCTCTGTGTCCTAGAATCCATAACGAACCTCGCCCGAAAGAAAATGATATAAATATATGAAAAAGATAACATTATTACTTCTATGACTGCTGCTGGCCGATACCGCTACCGCGCAGATGTACCTTAGACCAAGAATTGGAAAAAATATGTACTTTTGCATCGAAATTTAACGGCTGTAAAATTTACGGCCATAAAATACGATGATAGGTAATCTAATCGGAGAAAAAAGCCTCGTGGCAGAAGCTTTTTTGGGGAGATGGTAGGTACCAAATAAGTACATACAAAGTATCAAATAGGTGTCTCTGATTCTTACCATGACTTTTCAATTACTTGGTTATAAGTGGGATCCGCTTGTGGATATGCTGTTTTTCTAGTAATGGTGAAAAGTAATTAGTGACTTGCGAATGTAAACGCAATCTCTTAAAAAAATTAACATCTAAAACAATATTTTTTTATGATTGCCGTTTCTTTATCATCTGATGTTGCGCTTTTGTGCTGTTTTTTGTAAATAATTAAAACATTTAAACATATGAAACTAAATCGTATTCTTGTAGCCGCCTTCCTCGGTGTCGCCATGCTTTTTGGCTCCACCGCTGAGGCCTGCACCAATTTCCTCTTCACCAAAGGTGCCACCAAAGACGGCAGCACCATGATTACCTACGCTGCCGATAGCCATACGCTCTACGGCGAGCTCTACTATCGTCCCGCCGCCGACTATGCCCCCGGTACGATGATGCAAGTCGTCGACTGGGACAGCGGCAAGAAGCTTATTATGATTCCCCAGGTGGCCCATACCTACAGCGTGGTGGGCAACATGAACGAGTGGCAGCTGACCATCGGCGAGACCACCTACGGCGGTCGCGAAGAACTGGCCAACGAGATAGAGGGCGGTATCGACTACGGCAGCTACATCTACCTCACCCTCCAGCGTGCCAAGAACGCCCGCGAGGCTATCCAGGTGCTTGCCGGCTTCATGGCCCAATACCCCTACCACAGCGAGGGAGAGAGTTTTTCTATTGCCGACCCCAACGAGGTGTGGATTCTCGAGCTCATCGGCAAGCGCCCCAACACCGTGAAGCCTGAATTGGCTAAGAAGCTGAAATATAAATACACCGATGGCGCCGTATGGGTGGCCCGTCGCATCCCCGACGGCTACGTGAGCGGTCATGCCAACCAGGCCCGCATCACCACCTTTCCCCAGGAAGGCGCCTTTAACAAAGCCAAAGGCAAAGGCCTGCATAAGGTTATCAGCAGCAAGCACCTCGACTATATCTTCGAGCCCGAGGTGGAGTGCGTCTACTGCGACGAGGTGATCACCTACGCCCGCGCCTGCGGCTGGTATGACGGCAAGGATGCCGACTTCTCGTTCTGCGACACATACGCCCCCCTGACCTTCAGCGGCCTCCGCGGCTGCGAAGCCCGCGTCTACGCTATGTTCCACCGCGTGGCCTCCGGTATGGAGAAATATGAGCCCTACGCCATGGGCGACAAGAACGCCGAACGTATGCCCCTGTGGGTGAAACCCGACCACAAAGTCGACGTCCACGAGGTGATGAACCTCATGCGCGACCACTACGAGGGCACCTCGATGGACATGACCAACGACCTCGGTGCTGGTCCTTTCAAATGCCCCTACCGCTGGCGTCCCATGGGCTTTGAACTCAATGGATGGAACTATGTCCACGAACGTGCCACCAGCACCCAGCAAACCGGTTTCAGCTTCGTGGCCCAGTGCCGCAGCTGGCTGCCCGCCAAGGTCGGCGGCATCCTCTGGTTCGGTGTCGACGACACCTATTCGACCATCTACTGCCCCATGTACTGCGGCATCACCGAGATCCCCGAGTGCTTCCGTCAGGGCAACGGCGATATGGTGACATACAGCGAGACGGCCGCCTTCTGGCTCTTCAACCGTGTGACCAACTTCGTCTACAGCCGTTACTGCGACATGATTGTCGACCTGCAGAAGGTACAGAATAGCCTCGAGGAAGGCTATATCGCTGATGTGCAGAAATTTGACCAACGCGCCAAACAGAGCGAAGGTGAGGCCCTTACCAAGCAACTCAACGACTTCTCCGGCCGCGCCGCCATGAAGATGATGACCGAGTGGAATAAGCTCGATAAATACCTGCTTGTCAAATATATGGACGGCAACATAAAGAAAGAGAAAGACGGCCAGTTCGAGCGCACCGAGACCGGCAATGCCGTCTTCCCCGCCCAGCCCCACTACCGCGCCGAATGGCAGCGCATGATTGTCAACGACCACGGTGACGTGATTCGCGAGAAATAACCTTAGAAAACCAAAACAATACAAAGGGTGTCGACTTCTGTGCGACACCCTTTTGTTTTGCCCTTTTTTAGGAATTAAAATCTTTTATATTGTAAAAAAGTTGTATCTTTGCAGTTTAAAACGGATGTGATGAGCCTTCTTGGGAAGATTATATCATATTGTAAAAGAAAAGATTGTAAAGAAACAACGGAAGAGCCTGTGAGCAAATTTCTCATAGTGGGACTGGGTAATGTGGGTGCCGAATATGAAGGCACGCGCCACAATGCGGGATTCATGGTGGTCGACGCGTTGGCCAAGGAGGCCGACGCCCGGTGGAGCCTGGAGCGTCACGCCTACCGCACGGAGATACGCCACAAAGGACGCATCCTGGTGCTCATCAAACCCACCACCTACATGAACCTCAGTGGCAAGGCAGTGAAGTACTGGCTGCAGGCCGAGAAGATAGAACTTCCGAATCTGCTGGTTGTCGTTGACGACCTGGCCCTCGACCCCGGTATCGTCCGCATCAAGAAGCAGGGGGGCGCGGGTGGCCACAACGGTCTCACCGACATCGAAGCACTGCTGGGCACCCCCAACTACAACCGCATGCGTATGGGTGTGGGCAGCAGTTTTGGACGCGGCCACCAGGTGGACTATGTGCTCGGCCGCATCGAGGGAGAGGATCTGGTGAAGATGGAAGAGGCCGTGAAGACCGCTGGCGACGCCATCAAATGCTTTGTCACCCAGGGTATCGACCGCACGATGAACCTTTACAACAAGAAAGGGAATGCGCACAATTCAGGAGATAAGGAGACAGGAGATAAGGAGGAAAGGAGTTGATGAATCTGACGCTGGACATAGGGAACACCGCTGTGAAATGGGCTACTTTCGAAGGAAGGAAGCTCGTGGATTGCGGCTATGGTATGTCTGACGAACTGATGGCGAAAGCCGACTATACGCTCGCCTGTGCCAGCGGAGAGATGCCCGAAGGGGTCTCTGTGCAGCGACTGACTGCCGACATGCCGTTGCCGATAAAGCTCGACTACAAGACCCCCGAAACCCTCGGAGCCGACCGCATTGCCGACGCCTGTGGCGCCGCAGGGCTGCATCCCGGGGAACCCTGTCTGGTAATCGATGCAGGTACCTGCATCACTGTCGACTTCATCGACGCCAAAGGTGTGTACCACGGCGGTGCCATCATGCCGGGATTGAAGATGAATCTGCAGGCACTACATACTTTCACGGCCAAACTGCCGTTAATAGACCTCGAAGGGGTGGAGAAAACCCCCGTACTGGGACGTTCGACAGAGGAGAGCATCCTCGCCGGCACAGTGGGAGCCACGCTCCTCTCGCTGGCGGGATATGTGGCTCTCTACAAGGAGAAAGCCCCGAATCTGCGCGTGTTGCTTACTGGCGGTGATGCCAACTATCTTTTGGCCTCGGGCGCAAACAATGGCTGGGAACATGTGCAGAATTTGACATTGATAGGACTGAACGAGATAATGATATACAATGAGAAATAAGAGTTTTTTAGTGGGTCTGATTTTAATGGGTTTGATGGGCGGTATGAATGCCCAGAACGGCTTTAACATGCCTTATTCGCAATTTGGCATTGGATTGCCCGACATGCCCTACGACTTGCCTATTGCCAACCGCATGGGCGGTGTCGTCTACACCCTTTCGGGCGACAACTTCATCAATCCTTTCAACCCCGCTTCTTACGGCTCCATCGGCATGGAGAGTTTCGTTTTCGACATGGGCGCCAACATCCAGCTGACGCGACTGCAGAATAACGACAAGAAAGTCAATGATGCTGACGGCAACATCACCCATCTCGCTTTCGGTATGCCCATTACCAAATGGTGGAAAATCGGCGGCGGACTGACAGCCTACACTTCGGTGGATTATGCTTCGGTGTCACAAGGGATGTACTTGGATAGCAGCATTATTAAGACTGTCTACGACGGCACCGGCGGAGTCAACACGGCTTTCATCGGCAGTGCCTTCAACATCTTGGGTGACAAAATCGGCGACCGCCGTCTGCAGGTGGGTTTCAATATCAACTACCTCACTGGCCGCATCCAACGTGCCATCACCTATTCGTTCCAAGGTATCGACTCCACTCATTACAAACCCTCACGTCGCTACAAGGAGACCAAGGTGGGCAACGTAACCTTTGATTTGGGCTTGCAGTATTGGGAGCCTCTGGGTGAGAAATACACGCTGGGTGTAGGACTCACTTACAAACCCTACCGCAAGATGGATGTTACCGATATAGCCCTTATCTACACCTTCTACACCAGTGACCAGTCGTTGGCCGACACAATCTTCCCCGCTGTTGGCGAGTCGTCCGAATTCACCAGCACTCTCGAGCAGGACCACACTTTCGGCATCGGCCTCAGCTTCGAGCGCAACGATCGCTGGCGTGTGGCTGCCGATGCCACCTTCTCCGGATGGGCCGACATGAAATACACCGAAGGTGTCAATCCTCCCATCATGGGTCAGAGCGCTGTCACCACGGGCCCCTACAGTCGTTATGCGCTGGGGTTCGAAAAGATTGGCGTGATGGATGCCTCCACCTATTGGGGCCGCATCAGCTGGAGTGCCGGTGTCCACACCGAACAGGGAGCATTGCGTCTTATGTTGGACGGGAAAGAACAGGTCATCAACTCCTGGGGAGTAGGCCTCGGTGCCACCCTGCCCATGCGCAAGGGTCGTTCGCTGCTGACCCTCAGCGTGGGCTATCGCAGCTTCGGCAACAAAGACCTCCTGCAGCGCAACAGCGTCACCATCGGCATCTCTGTGAGCAGTTGCGAACGCTGGTTTGTGAAGAGGAAGTATAACTAAGGAGAGATTCTGGGTTATAGAAAAGGAATGCAAGAAAAGAATTTTAAGCGATACTAAACAGTAAAGAGAAAGAATACAACCAATGCCGAAGGCATGTTCCCGCCGGAGGCGAAATAACCCCACATGGAAATGTGGGGAGACGGAGAACAAAAACAATAAAAAAATAATCACAATGAAAACGATCAAATCACTGACGATTGGAATCTTCCTGGCAGCTATGGGTTCCTCCGCAATGGCTCAGCTGCCCGACTGGGGCTGCTCCGACGAGGTGCAACAGCAAATGCTCGAACCCGTGTCCCTCTATCAGGACGCTATTGCACAGTATAAGTCTACCAAAGACACCCGCTGGCTCGAAGAGGCCTACCCCTACTGGAAACAGATTGTGGCCAACTGCCCCAAGCAGAGCAAGAACCTCTACAACAACGGTGCCAATATCATGCGTGTCAAAATAGCCAAAGCCAAAGACCAGGCTGAGCGCGATGCCTACATCGACGAGCTGATGAACATGTATGATGTGCGTATCGCCACTTATGGCGAAGGTCCCAAATGGACGGCCAAGAAGGCTATGGACCTGCAGGACATCCTGAAGAACGATGGTCTCGAGCGCTACTATCCTCTCTATGACCAAGCCGTCAAGATGGAGGGTGACCTCGAAGCCGGCTATCTCGTGAAGTACATGGAAGCCACCATCGACTATGTGCGTGCCGGCAAGGCTGAGCCCACCCTGGTGGTCGACAACTACGACATCGCCAGCGAGAAACTCGATGCCGAACTGGAGAAGAATATCGACGACAGCGTGAAAGCTGCCACCATTCGTGGCTACATCGCCGGTGTCGAAGCGGCCTTCTCTCCCTACGCCACCTGCGACCAACTGGTGGAAATTTACGGCAAGAAGTTCGAGGCTGACCCCGAAAACATCGATCTGCTCAAGAAAATCACCGGCATCCTGAAAAAGAAACGCTGCATTGACCAGCCCCTCTTCTTCTCGGCCACAGAGAATCTCTACCGTCTGGAACCCAACCCCGCTACCGCTATGCTGATGGGTCAGATGTGCCTCTCGAAGAAGCAGTACTCCGAAGCCATCCAGTATCTCCGCGATGCCGCCAAGGATCTCACTGGTAAAGACAAATACATGGCCTACCTTTACCTCGGCCACTGCTACAACAGTACCAACAGCTACTCGGCAGCCCGTTCGGCCTACCTCTCCGCCGCCGAAGCCGACCGCACCAAGGGTGAGCCCTACCGCATGATAGCACAGCTCTATGCTGCTACCGCCTCCACTGCTTCTGACGACAATATGAGCGGTTGCAGCGCCTACTGGGCCGCTGTCGACAAACTCAACCGCTCCAAAGCCGTCGATCCCTCGGAGGAGAACGTGCAGGCCTGCAACGCCCTCATCGGTCGCTACAGCGCCCACTACCCCAAGACCGCTCAGGCCTTCATGCTCAACCTCGAGAACGGCAAGAGCTTCCGCGTCCCCGGATGGATTGGTGAAACTACAACGGTTAGAACACGATAAGAAAGGTGAAAGTGGAAAGTAGAAAGTGGAAAGTGGAGAGACTACCCAAGGCGGTAGCCTCTCTTTCCACTTTACTCTTTACTCTTTCCTCTTTGTTCTCCTGCGGCTACGACATGAAGGACATCGAGCGCTTTGAGCGCAAGACCCCTCCCGACCAAGAAATCAAAGAGGCCCATGTGTGGCGTACCGAGGAAGGAAAACCGCAGCTCGAGCTCGATGCCCCCACCATTGTCCAATACCGACAACCCGACACCCGAACCATCTACCCCGACGGTGTCGAACTGCGTTTCTACGACGAGAACCGGCGTGTCCAAACGTTGATTCGCGCCAAGAAGGCTACCTCCTTCGACGACAAGAATATCCTCACAGCTTCCGATAGCGTCGTCGTTATCGACTATACAAATGGCGACACCGTCTATCTCAAGGACATCACTTGGGAATCGGATAACGACATCATCTATTCGCACAATCCCGTCCGTGCCGTCAACGGCAATCGCGTCACCTATGGCGACGGATTCACCAGCGACGGTAGCATGACCAACCTCCGTATCACCCGCCAACGCGGCACCATAGAGTTTAACGACTAACACATTCACGTATTCACGCAATAACGCATTCCTAATGCAATATACAGCCAAAGAAATAGCCAATCTCATCAAGGGTACCGTCGAGGGCGACGAGAACACCCGCGTCTGGAAACCCTGCATCATCGAAGAGGGCGAAGAGGGGGGCATCACCTTTCTGGGAAACCCCAAATACACCCATTATATCTACGAAAAGCAGGCTTCGATAGTCATTGTGCGACGCGACTTCGTTCCCGAGCAGGAAATCAAATCCACCCTCATCCGCGTCGACAACCCCTATATGGCCGTCGCCAAACTGCTGCATGCTTTCAACAAGCGCAGCAAGCCTCCCAAAGGCCGTTCCTGGCGTAGCAGCGTGGGTCGCGGCTCCAAACTTGGTAAACAATGTTATCTCGGACCCTACGCTGTGGTGGGTCGCCACTGCCGCATTGGCAACAACGTGAAGATCTATCCTAACGCCACCATTGGCGACAACGTCGTCATCGGTGACGACACCATCATCTATGCCGGTGCTAAAGTGTACGAGGGTGTCGAAATCGGCCGTCGCTGCATCCTCCATGCAGGGTGTGTCGTTGGTTCCGACGGTTTTGGCTTCGCTCCCGACGGCAACGGGGGATGGAACAAAATCGACCAAATCGGCAATGTCATCCTCGAAGACGATGTTGAGGTGGGTGCCAATACCTGCATCGACCGCGCCGCCATGAAGTCCACTATCCTCCATCAGGGAGTCAAAGTCGACAACCTTTGCCAGATAGCCCACAATGTGATTATCGGACGCAACACCGCTATGGCCTCGCAAGTGGGTATCGCCGGCAGCTGCAAGGTGGGTGAGGAATGCATCATCGCCGGTCAAGCCGGCCTTGTGGGACACATTACCGTCGGCGACCATGTGACCATCGGTGCGCAGAGTGGTGTAACCCATTCGGTGCCCTCCGACCAGACCATCTTCGGCAGTCCCGCAATGGAATCCTCCAAGCGCCGCAAGGTCGAGGTGTTGGTTCGTAACATCGAAAAATTGGCTCAACGTATTGACAATCTGGAGAAGAAATGAGTCCCTGGAAAGTAACGAGTGTCTTCGCCAGTATCATCGCCTGTCTGACAGCTATCAGTATGGTTTTCCCTCGAGAGGGTATCACCGTTGGTGATCATTCCTATTACCTGCCGACCATCTGCGACCTCACTGAAGCTAACACCACAGGCACTGTCGCTATCGGAGGAAACAAGGCTATTGAAATTCCCAAGGAGATTACAGCCCTGAGCGATTCTATTGATTTCCTCGAGTCCTCTTTCGACCAGAGCGACACCCGCTTCTGGCTGCCCTCGGCTTCCTATTTCGACGACTTCTGGGCCACTGCCGAGAACACCGCCACTACGGGTCGCGTGGTGCGCATCATGCACTATGGCGACTCGCAAATTGAGATGGACCGCATCAGCTATCAGCTCCGTGCCTACATGCAGCAGCACTTTGGTGGTGGCGGTCCGGGAATGCTCCCCTTCCGTACCATCATCGCTTCCACTTCGGTTTCGCAAAGCGCCAGCGGCAGCCTGACTCATCTGGCTTCCTTCGGCGACAGTACGGTGGTACGCTCACGCGGTAACTACGGCCCCATGATGCAGTGCTTTCGTATGGTTGGCAACGCTTCCGTGTTCGTCAAAGCTTCTTCCAATTCGAAGACCGGCGACCGCCTCAAGCATTTCTCCCGCATTCGCCTGGTGTATAACGACCGTAGCGGGAATTTCAAGGCCACCCTCTCGGAAAAGAAAAAGAACCGATATAGCACCTCCTTCTCCTCGAAGAAATCCGGCGTAGGTAGCATGCTGTGGTCTCTCGACTCCGCAGCCACTGCATTCAATATCACCACTTCCGGTAGCGCCGACCTATACTGCATCACCGTCGACAACGGTCCCGGTGTGGCGGTCGACAATATCCCCATGCGCGGATGCTCCGGTTCCCAGTTCACATCTGTCGACAAAAATCTGCTGTCACGAGCCTATGCTCAACTTGACATAGCAATGATTATCCTCCAGTTCGGTGGCAATTCCGTCCCCTACCTTAGGAGCAACAAATCCATCTCCACCTACTGCAATACCATGGGTAAGCAAATCGACTACATCCACCAGTGCTGCCCCAAAGCCAAGATTCTCTTCATCGGTCCTTCCGACATGAGCACCAGTGAGCGTGGGAAACTCCAGACCTATCCCATGCTGCCTACCCTCATCGACAGTCTTCGCGTCACCGCCAACCGTCACGGTGCCGCCTTTTGGAGCATCTACCATGCACAGGGAGGGTGGAACTCTATGTTGGCATGGAAGAAGCAGGGATTGGCTGGCAGCGACTATGTCCACTTCACCCCCAAAGGGGCTGCCATCATGGGTGAGCGACTCTCCACAGCCTTCGACAACAGTTACCGCCTGTATGGTATGAAACGTCGCCTGAAAGCCATCAAGAAATAAATAGCAAACGTCATGCGATTTCTCCTTAGCCTCATCGCCCTCCTATCCTTGTCACTCTGTGCCTGCGGTCAACAGAGGAATGGCAAAGCAAAAGACCCACTGCATGTCGATGTACCCGAATATTCCTTTATCAATTATGACGGCAACAATCTCCGCTACAATACCGCCTCGCCGTCCATGAGGTTATTCTTTGACAAATGGCATCGTGTGGTCTCCACCGGTCAGGGGAATCTCAATATCGTGCATATCGGCGGCTCACACGTACAAGCCGGCACCATGAGCAATACCATTCGCTGCAACCTCATGCATGCCTTTCCTCGCCTCGTGGGCAACCGAGGGATGATCTTCCCCTATTCGGCTGCAGCCAAATGCAATAACCCCCGCGACTACCGCGTCCATTGTGCACAGAAGGTCTCTCTCTCTCGCAACGTTCACAGGGAATACCCCTATCCTCTCGGTCTTTGCGGCATCAGCATCACTGCGGCCGATACGCTCACCGAGGTGGCTATCGTGATGAACGAGCCTACCGTCGACTACGCTACCAACAAGATTGTCGTTTTCGGCCATTCCGACGAGAAAGTGGTGCCGTTGCTTAATATCGGTTACCTCGAAATCAGTCCGTCCTATATCGATACCGTCTCCGAACGCTATGTCTTCAATCTTGGGCTCCCTGTCGATTCTTTCGCCGTGATTCTCCCCTGCCAGGCTGGCGAGAGTTTCACGCTCACAGGCATCTTCCTCGGCAACCGTCGCCCGGGGTTCTCTTTCCACTCCATCGGTGTCAACGGGGCTGCGGTGCCCAACTACCTGCGCTGCGAGCATTTTGCTCGCGACTTGCGTATGCTGCATCCCGATATGGTCGTTTTCGGCATTGGCATCAACGATGCTGCAGATCCTGACTTCGACACCGCAGCTTTCCGTCGCGGCTACCTCAGCCTCATCGACTCCATACGTTCCGTCAATCCCGACTGTGCTTTCGTATTCCTTACCAACAACGATAGTTTCCGCCCCGTGCGCCGCAAACGCCGCACCCACTATGAGGTGAACCGCAATGGTCTTCTCGCACGCGAGGTGTTCTACCGGCTGGCCGACGACTGTGGTGGGGCTGTGTGGGACCAGTTTGAGATTATGGGTGGACTCAAGTCCATGGATACTTGGTATAAAGAGCAACTGGCACAGAAAGACCGCGTCCATTTCACCACCGCCGGCTACCAGCTCCTCGGAAATCTCTTCACCAACGCCCTCTTTGATGCCTACTTGAACAGTAGGCAGCCGACAATGGGCAGTAGGAAGTCGGATGGCGCGGAGAAACTACCAACTAAAGAAAGAAAATGAACGACATCCCCGCATATCTCGCCAGCCTCTTCGCCTTCAACGACGACCACCCGCTGCTTTTCACCCAGATTCATTTCTGGGTCCTCTTTTTCATCATCTATCTCTTCTTCTCATTCATCGTCTCCTATAAGAAAAAGGATTCTTCCTTCTCGCCCATCAAGCGTGTCTTTAGAAACGGCTATCTATTCTTCTTCAGTCTCTTCTTTTATTACAAGACCTCGGGTCTCTTCGTTCTGCTGCTCATCTTCTCCACCCTCTTGGGCTGGTCGCTCGGCATCGGCATGGACCACTCCCTCTCCACCGCCCGACGCAAGCTCCTGCGCACCATCGGTGTTGCAGTCAACCTCGGCATCCTCTGTTTCTTCAAGTACGCCTATTTTTTCACTGACATCTTCAACGCCACTTTCGGCACAGAATACTCCATCGCCATCAAGATTTTCCTCCCCGTCGGCATTTCCTTCTTTACCTTCCAGAACATCAGTTATATCGTCGACGTCTACAAACGCAAGATTCCTCACGTCTCCAACATCCTCGACTTTGGTTTCTACACCGCCTTCTTCCCCCAGCTTGTTGCAGGCCCCATTCTTCGCGCCGATCAATTCGTCCCGCAGCTCTACAAACCCTTCTTCCTTTCCCGCCGCCAGTTCGGCATCGCCATCTTTTGGATTGTCAACGGATTGATAAAGAAACTGGTCCTTGCCGACTATCTTGCCGCCTGCTTCGTGGACCGCATCTTCGAAAACCCCAATCTCTTCACCCCCTTCGAGAATTTCTCGGGACTGATGCTCTACTCCCTGCAGGTTTATGCCGACTTCTCGGGCTATACCGATATTGCCATCGGTGTGGCAATGCTTATGGGCTTCTACCTGCCTGTCAACTTCAACTCGCCCTATAAGGCGCAGAACCCCACTGACTTTTGGCGTCGCTGGCATATGTCGCTCTCGCGCTGGCTACGCGACTACCTCTATATACCACTTGGTGGCAATCGTACCTCGGGCGTCACCTCCTATTGCATCCTCTTTGCCATTCTGCTCATTGCCGCTTTCCGTTTGAAGATAACGGGATTCACCATTGCCGTGGTGGCCATCATTGCCGTCATCCTGCTCCTCTATTTCTTCCGGCCTTCACATCGCAAGACCTTGGGCACCAATGTCAACAACATGGACACCATGCTTCTCGGTGGCCTCTGGCACGGCTCCTCCTTCAACTTTATCACCTGGGGAGGATTGAACGGACTCGGCATCCTCGTCTATAAATGGTGGAAAGGCTGCCCCTGGCGTTTTCGGCTCCTCGTGCTGCTCCTCGCCACCGTCTCCCTCGGCATTGCCAGTCATACTACCGACCTTCCGCTTTTCAACCTCCTCTACTATTGCATCTTCACCCTCCTCATTGGCTTCACAATAGTGTTCCTCCTCAAACGTTTCTGCCAAGTCCCTACTCTCAACTCTCAACTATCCACTGCATGGGCCGTCGCCATCACTTTCGTCTTCATCTCTTTCACCCGACTCTTCTTCCGCTCGGGCTCGAACCTCGACCCTGCGGAGGCTAACGAACAGGCTTGGCAGACGGCATCCATGATGGTCGAGCAGATAGGCTCCCATTGGGAACTCTCGCAGATTCCTGCTATCCTTGCCAACTACTGGAATGTCTTCCTCGTCTTCGTCATCGGAATGATTGTCCACTGGCTTCCCACACGCTTCAAGCGCCGCTATCGCATTTGGTTCGCCTCCATGCCCCTGTGGCTCATCGCCGCCGTATGCGTCGTCACAGCCGTAGTGCTCTACCAGTTTGTCACCGCCGGACCCCAACCTTTCATCTATTTTCAATTCTAAGGTATGAAAAAGCTATTCTTTCCGCGGATAGGAGGATTCCCTTTCAGCAACCTGTTGGCTGTCCTCATCAACCTTGCCTTTGCGTACATTATCTATATGATTACGCGGGTGGCCTTTGTGCTTGAAAACTGGGACCTCTTCGGTGCAGGATGGGGAGCCCTCACGACGAGCGACCTCCTTGCGGGTAGTCTACGTTTCGATACCGCTGCTATCTTTTACACCCACGCTCTTTGGATTGTCCTCATGCTGCTACCCGTTCACCTCAAAGAGCGTCCGTGGTGGCACACCCTTTGCAAATACATCTATGTCACCGTCAACACCCTCGCCATCTTCTTGAACCTCTCCGACGCCGTCTATTCGCGTTTCACTGGACGTCGCACCACGGCCACTTTCTTCAGCGAATTCTCCAACGAAGGCAATCTCGGTGGAATCCTTTTCACCGAAATTCTCAACCATTGGTATCTCCTCCTACTCTTCCTCTTCCTTGTGGCTATCATGGTACTCTTCTACGTCAAACCCGCATCCACTCACTCAAGCATTCAAGCATTCAGGCAATTATGCATTAAGTACTACCTCATCAACACCCTTTCCCTTCTACTCTTCATCCCCCTGGCCATTGGTGGGATACGTGGAGGCTTCACCACTGCGGTGCGTCCCATCACCATCAGCAATGCCAACCAGTACGTCAACAGCCCCACCGAGGCCGCCATTGTCCTTAACACCCCATTCTCCCTTATCCGCACCATCGGAAAGAAACCCTTCACCACCCCCCATTATATGACGGAAGCCGAGATGGACGCCCTCTATTCTCCCCTCCACTCAAATAATCAAGCAATAACACGATTCAACAAAAAAAACGTCGTTGTCCTCATTGTCGAGAGTTTCGGCCGCGAATACTCAGGTTACTTTAACAACTCACGCACTCACGCACTCACGCACTCACGCACTCAATATGTCTCCTACACCCCCTTCTTCGACTCCCTCGCCTCCCACTCGCTCACCTTCCGGTATTCCTTTGCCAACGGACGCAAGAGCATTGACGGAATGCCCTCCATCCTCTCCTCCATTCCCATGTTTGTCGAGCCCTTTTTCACCACCCCTGCATCCCTTAATGACATCAGTGGTATTGCGGGCCTCCTCGCCGACGAAGGCTACTCGTCGGCTTTCTTCCATGGGGCAGAAAACGGCTCCATGGGCTTTCAGGCTTTCGCTCGTACCACAGGCTTTCAACGCTACTACGGACGCGACGAATACGATGCCGATGCACGATTCGGTGGCGACAACGACTTCGATGGCACCTGGGCCATCTGGGATGAACCATTCCTGCAATACTATGCCCTCACTATGAGCGATATGAAGGAACCCTTCGTCACCGCAGTCTTCACCGCCTCATCCCATCACCCCTATCAAATTCCCGAGCATTATCGCAGCCGTTTCCCCGAAGGAACACTGCCCATACATAAATGCATACGTTACACCGACAACGCCCTCCGTCGCTTCTTCGAGACCGCCTCTAAACAGCCTTGGTACAACAACACCCTCTTCGTTATCACTGCCGACCACACTAACACCACCGAAAAAGACGAATACCGCACCTCGTTAGGTCTCTTCTCCGTACCCATTGTCATCTACGACCCCTCCGGCGAACTGCCGCGTGGTATGCAGCCCATTGTCGCACAGCAGATTGATATTATGCCCACCCTCCTCTCTATTCTCGGATACGAAAAACCCTATATAGCCTTCGGGAAAAACCTCCTGGACACCACCTACTCAAACAATCCCGTCCGACCACAGGGAACGGCCTTGAGCACCGCTGAAGTAAATCAAAATAGCGAAGAAGCAATCAAGCAATCCGGCAATCGTGGTTGGGCTGTCAACTACTGCAACGGCATCTACCAATATGTCGAAGGAAACTATCTCCTGCAGTTCGACGGCCAGCAATCCACAGCCCTCTACAACTATGTCGACGATCCCCTGCAGAAAAACAACCTTCTTGAAACTCAAACAATCAAACAATCAGACATTCAAACAATCGCTGATTGCATGACCCTCCGCCTTAAAGCCATCATCCAATCCTACATGATTCGCATGACCACCAATCATTTGATTATCCGCGACGGTGACCTCAAAAAATAATTTTGTTCTATATTAAAAAAGTGCGTATCTTTGCATCTTCAAATCAATTAACAAATGAGTCACAAAACTGCGATAAGACTTTATGAGTTAGCCTCCTACGTGCTGATTCTTGGTGCCACGGCAGTCTATTTTATGCTGAGCGACAACCCACGCAAACTCTCGCTCACCATGCTGCTCGTCGCGCTGGCTCTTTTTACCCGCTGGATGATGGAACGCCACCGTGCCAAAGCTTGCGATGAGGAGAACGACCAGCTGAAAGCCGACCTCCGCCGTCTCACGCAACTGCTCGCCGAAGAAAAAAAGAAAAACTCAAGCAATCAAACAATCAAACAATCAAACAATATTTAAGTTTTATGGCAACAACGACCGATATCAAGAACGGACTTTGCATCAATTTCAACAACGACATCTACACCATCGTTGAATTCCTCCACGTGAAACCCGGTAAGGGAGCCGCCTTCGTGCGTACCAAAATGCGCAACGTGAAGACTGGCCGTATGCTCGAAAACACCTTCCCCAGCGGTGCCAAAATCGACATCGTGCGTGTCGAGCGTCGTCCCTACACCTATCTCTACAAAGAGGGCGACATGCATGTCTTCATGCACACCGAGACCTACGAGCAGATTTATATCCCCGAGGCTATCATCAACGCCCCGCAGTTCCTCAAGGACGGTCAGTACGTTGAAATCACCGTTGAGGCCGACACCGAGACCCCGCTCATCTGCGAGCTGCCTCCTTTCATCGAGACCGTCGTCACCTACACCGAGCCCGGTTTCGCCGGCAACACCGCCACCAACGCCATGAAGGACGCCACCGTCGAGCCCGGTGTCCAGATCCGCGTGCCCCTCTTCATCAAGGAAGGCGAGCGCATCAAGGTCGACACCCGTACCGGTGAATACGCTGAGCGCATCAAATAAAGATAAGAGTTAACAGATAAAAGATAAAAGTTGAAACGACTTGCACTCATTGCAGCCTGCTTGCTTGCGCTGGCAGGCTGCAACAATAACCAAGGGGGCGACACCGACAGCAATGCCGTTGCCACCACAGCGATAGACTACACCCAAGTGGCCATTCCTGCGTTCTCGGCCGATTCGGCTTATGCCTTTGTCGAGAAGCAACTTTCTTTCGGCAACCGTATCCCCGGCAGCAAAGGCTGGGAGAAATGCGCCGTCTGGCTGACAAACCAGATGGGTCGCTATTGCGACTCCGTCATCGTGCAGGACTTCCGTGCGGTGCTCTGGGACGGTTCCGCCGTTCCTGGAAAGAATATCATTGCCCTTCTCAATCCCCAAGCCGAGAAACGCATCCTTCTCGCCGCCCACTGGGACAGTCGCTCATGGGCCGACCACGACCCCTCGGAGAGCAACCACCGCAGCCCGGTGCCGGGAGCCAACGACGGCGCCTCGGGAGTGGCTGTACTGATGGAGATGGCCCGCATCATGAGTGCTATGCGCCCGTCAGTAGGTGTCGACTTCATCTTCTTCGATGTCGAAGACCAGGGAGCTCCCGAATGGGCTCCGTCGCACGATGAGACCAATTGGTGCATCGGCTCGCAGTACTGGTCCAACAACCGCCACACCCCCTATGTCTCCTATGCCTACGGCATCCTCTTCGATATGGTGGGGACCTCAAAGCCCCGTTTCACTCAGGAAGGTGTCAGCCGCTATTTCGCCCCAGGTCTCGTCGACAACCTCTGGGCCGCAGCCCAAAGCCTCGGATATGGCAACGTCTTCCTGAAAGAGTCCACTTCCGAGATTCTCGACGACCACTATTTCGTGAACACCATCGCCCATATTCCCATGGTCGATATCGTCCAAAACAACGGCGATATCAGCTTCTTCGAACACTGGCATACCGTCGCCGACGACCTCGGCTCCATCAACAAGGAGACCCTCCGCATCGTCGCCACCGTCGCCATGAAAACCGTTTATGGGGATTTTCCGTATGAAAAATAGTCTGTTGCTGGCTACCTGCTGCCTGCTGTTGATGGCCTCCTGCTCCCGCGACAACCTCTGCAACACCCCCTTCGGCGAAGGAGCTTCCATCGACATCTACCAGCCCGACTTCGCCGCCTTGATGTCCGTCGGCGGCACCGTCACCATCAACCGCGGCTACAAGGGCATCTTCGTCCGTCGCACCTCCTACTCCGAGTTTGTGGCTTTCGAGTGCGCCTGCCCCCACTGCCACGAGGTACGCCTCACCCCCGACCCCGACTGGAACGGTGCCGTACTGCAGTGCCCCGACTGCCACTCGAAGTTCGAGACCGAATACGGAATGCCACTCGACGGCTCCGCCACAGGCTGCATGCTCTACGAATACCGCACCTATTTCGACGGCTACACCCTCGAAATCTACTAAAAAACCCTTCATTGGAAATCAGTGCGTTACAAGCGAAAAAACTGCCTCAAACCCCTGAGTTCGAGGCGATTAATATTTTAATGAACTTATAATACGCTGATAATCAGTAGTAGAAAGCCACCAACACCGTATCAACACCGTACCATCTCCGTACCAACACCGTACCATCATCGACCACAGTCGGAGATGATAGGGCGATGGCAGGGTGACGGTACGTTTTTTTTTCATCAAAAGACCCTCTGACACCCATAGTGCATCATATCAGTCAGATTTTTCTCGGGAGCGACAGCTTGTTTTTGACTTCATCTGCAAGACACTATGCATTATTCATTCTACATTATCGTTCCGATCCCCATCCTTTTGATTTTTAAATCTTTGAAAAATAAGAGTCTTAAAAATTTGGAATTATGGGATTTATTGCATAATTTTACAGTTGGAACTCCATACAATAAAAAAAAGAACAACGTTATCTGAAAAAGAATAATTGGTGACAAGGGACAGGCCCCTGTCACAAGGGAATAAATAACGATTAACTAGTAAGCAAAAGAGCCGTCCATCACGGGCGGCTCTTGGTGTGTTCACAAGTGAGCACGTGAATCTTTCTTCAATCGGTATCAGTGGCATATTATGTGTTTCAAGAAATGGCGTTATTTTTCATTGGGCCATAGGAACAATCCTCTGCCATAAGATTGATTATGTGGGATAACCACTGGTGGGTGGGTGCCGCCCCGCAGGGGCTCAAGGGGGGAGTGGGGGCGTTTGTGTACCGGGGGCTGGCGCCCCCGGCTAAGATCTGGCGCCCGCGTTGCGGGCTTGGATTCTATTTATACTTCACAACAAGAAGGCTCCGAAGCCCGCAGAGAACAGATAGTCGGGCTGGGAGTTTATCTGCTCCGCATCGACAACAGGGTAACGAATTACAAGTGCAACATAATTTTATTGCATATTAAACTTTTATTCGTATTTTTGCAACTCAAAATGATTTAAGCAATATGATAGAAATAGGAATCAAAGGCCGTCGGGAGCAGACGGTGACACCTGAGATGAGCGCTGCCCGCGTGGGCAGCGGACTGGTGGAGGTCTTCGCCACCCCGATGATGATATCACTTATTGAGCAGACTTGCAACGAGAGCGTGCTGCCCTACCTCGACGAGGGTCAGGGCACCGTGGGGACGCTGGTGAACGTGGCACATACCTCAGCCACTCCTATCGGCATGCGGGTGTGGTGCGAGAGCGAACTGGTGGAGGTGGACCGCCGCCGGCTGGTGTTCAAGGTGAAGGCCTTTGACGAATGCGGTCCCATCGGCGAAGGGACGCACGAGCGGTTCATCATCGACACCGCGAAATTTATGGAAAAGATAAAGGCCAAGAGTTAATCTTGGCCTTTATCTTTTATTAGGTCATTTGTTTTTATTCGGCGGAATGGGCGTTGGCGTCGGGGTTGACGCGCTTCACCATGCCCTGCAGGGCGGTGCCGGGACCGACCTCGATGAACTCATCGGCACCGTCGCGGAGCATATTCTGCACGGTGGCGGTCCAACGGACAGGCGAGGTGAGCTGCATGAGGAGGTTCTTCTTGATTTCGGCGGGGTCGCTGTGCGGCAGTGCGTCGACATTCTGGTAGACGGGGCAGACGGGACGGCGGAACTCGGTGCGCTCGATGGCTTCGGCCAGCTCCACACGGGCGGGCTCCATCAGGGGGCTGTGGAAGGCGCCACCTACGGCCAGCGGAAGGGCTTTGCCTTTCACTTCTTTCACTTTCTCGCAGGCCTGTGCCACCCCTTCGTTGGTGCCGCTGATGACCAGCTGACCCGGGCAGTTGTAGTTGGCGGGGACCACCACTTCGCCGCTCACGCTGGCGCAGATGTCTTCGACGGTCTTGTCGTCGAGCTTCAGCACGGCGGCCATGGTCGACGGGGTCTTCTCGCAGCATTTCTGCATGGCGTTGGCACGGGCGATGACCAGACGGAGGCCATCCTCGAAGCTCATGGCGCCAGCGGCCACGAGGGCCGAGAACTCGCCCAGCGAGTGGCCACCCACCATATCGGGTTTGAAGTCAGCGCCCATATACTTGGCGAGGATGACACTGTGGAGGAAGATGGCGGGCTGCGTCACCTTGGTCTGCTTGAGGTCTTCCGGAGTGCCGGCGAACATTAAATCCGTGATACGGAAACCAATGATTTCATTTGCTTTTTCAAACATGGCGCGGCACTCTTCGTTGCCGTCGTAGAGTTTTTTTCCCATGCCCACGAATTGGGCTCCCTGTCCGGGGAATACGTATGCTTTCATAATAGATTCTGTTGTTCTTAATAGAGATTTTTATTTATAACGTAAGTGCCACAGTTATATTGTACAAAAACTCCACAAAATAAATGCAAAAAACTCATGGGTGTTTGATTTTATTTCGTATCTTTGTTGCTTGAAGTTGCAAGGGATGAGTCCGTGCAATTGTATGATATATTGTATAATATAAAGAATTATTAAAATATAGATAACGATGAAAAAGATACTTATCGTCGGTGCCGGCGGCCAGATTGGCAGTGAGCTGACACGTAATTTGAGAGACATCTATGGCGACAACAACGTTGTGTGCAGTGACCTCCGTCCTTTGAAGGGCGACCCCTACGAGCGTGGCCCCGTGGAACGTATCGACTCGACGCAGATTATGCAGATTGCTGCTGCCGTGAAGAACTACAACATCGACACCATTTATAACCTGGCGGCTATCCTCAGCGCCACCGCCGAGCTCAACCCCATGCTGGGTTGGAACGTCGGCATCGGTAGCCTCGTGAACTGCCTCGAGGTGGCCCGTCTGTTCGGCTGCGCCGTCTTCACGCCGTCGAGCATCGGTGCCTTCGGCCCCTCGACCCCGCACGACAACACTCCGCAGGACACCATCCAGCGCCCCAACACCATCTACGGCGTCACCAAGGTGACCGGCGAGCTGCTGAGCGACTACTACTTCACCCGCTTCGGCGTCGACACCCGCTCGGTGCGCTTCCCGGGCCTGATCAGC
>JAEEGL014204411.1_pt1 | contig 45285 bp, 55 predicted proteins | sample 9134231 | NCBI WGS metagenome assembly JAEEGL01 (sample SAMN16246548, study PRJNA631951) | gut metagenome | biome: gut microbiome; feature: rumen; material: fiber-attached | host: Bos | place: Iran: Karaj | collected 2018-10 | reverse complement strand
TTTTTGAAAGGAGAAAAATGAGAGATGAAAAAAACGATAGTTATCTGCGCTGTTGTCGCGGCTCTTCTTTTACTCTTTGCGGTGACTGCGGCGGTTACCGGAGCTTTTGCCGGATCGCCCGGAGAGAAAACTACTATTACCAACTATGGAGGTCAAATACTGTACGACGCGACCGGTTTTTCGAACGATCAGATCGTAAAACTTGAAGAACTCATAGAACTTGGAAGACAAAACTGCGGCAGATACGTTTATCAGGAGAAGGTTGTTATCGGACAAGCCGAGGAAAAAGAAAAATACATAACCGAGGCGGACGCGAAAAGCATTGTTTCCGAAAGCAGCTCTTATGATGAAATAGTTGAGAAGTTTGAAAAACTTCAGAAATATCCCGATTACGTGGGCGGGAGCGGAACGACGCTGATAGAGTACTGGCTTGACGGGGACGCCTCTTCCAAAATAATCATAATCGATACCCAGAAAAGTATCTATATCGTAACCGACGAAAACAACGGCGTTTACGAAAGGCTGTTCTGATTCGAACCGATACAGTAAAACACTTTATACAATACCGCCTGACGCGGCTCGGATGCGCGAGCCGCGTCAGGCGGTATTGTCGACCCCAGATCCCTCGGACCCGACCTTTTAATGATGATTATACTTCAAAACAGTTCTGCGTTCTCGGAACGATCTGCTGTTTTTCTTGACACGGAGGCGGTCAGACGGTATAATTATTGTCAGAATAAACGTTTGTCCGCGCAGGCGGAGGGAGGAAAAAGATGAACGACGTTTTACGCAGGCTTTACGGGAGAAAATCCGTCCGCTCCTTCTCGGACCGGGAAATAGACGAAAGCACGGTAAACGAGATACTGACCGCCGCCGTAATGGCGCCGACGGCGGGGAACATGCAGCTTTATACGATACTCCGAATTACCGACGACGAAATAAAGGAACGCCTTTCCGTCCTCTGCGACGACCAGCCCTTTATTGCAAAAGGAAAACTGTTGCTTGTATTCTGCGCGGATTATCTGAAATGGTACGACGCATTTCTTGACGCCGGAGGAGAACCGCGCACGCCCGGGCCGGGAGATTTGATGCTCGCCGTCAACGACGCGCTGATCGCCGCCCAGAATTCGGTGACTGCTGCCGAGTCTTACGGCATAGGATCCTGTTATATAGGCGACGTGATGGAAAACTGCGAAAAGATCAGGGAACTGCTGCAGCTTCCGGAATACGTATTTCCTGCCGCGCTTCTGGTGTTCGGATATCCGACCGAACAGCAGCAGTCGCGCCCGAAGCCGCCGCGGCCCGATCTGAAATACACCGTTTCGGAAAACGTTTACCGCCGCCGCACCCCGGAGGAACTGAGGAAAATGCTCGGCAGGGGCGAAGGCGAAAGTCCGGCCGAATACCGCGAACGTATAGCCGCCTTCTGCCGCAGAAAGTACAATTCGGATTTTGCCCGGGAAATGAGCAGATCTGTAAGGGAATATTTGAAGCAGTATTCTGAAGAGAGTGGGCAGTGAACGGTGAATTAAGGAAGCGCTGAATAATTCGACGGCGAAATCCGTCCAGGATCTCGCGTCGCATCATTGACGGCTCATTTTCCGCCTGTCCTTGCGTCGAAATCAGGTTTCATTCAAAGAATGAAACCCAAATACCGCCTGTATTCCTGCGATTTCTCAACCGAGAACACGTTTCCCTTCGGGAAACTTGCAAAAAATGCTCTCGCCAATCTACGCACGCGAATTATTCAGCGCTTCCTTAAAAATTTAAAATGAAAAATGAATAATTAAATGCCTCAATTTTTAATTTTCAATTTTTCATTTTTCATTCCCGTTTCAAATTCTCCTGCACTCCATATAATACCTCTTGTCGTCGGCGTGGCCCATCGAGAAGGTCTTTCTCGGAAGGCATCCGTCGCGTCCCACAGAGGAGAACAGATCTCCCTTTTCCATTCCGCGGAAAAGGAATCCGAGATATCCTTCCCGCGACGCGAGAGAACGCAGCTCGTCTTCGCCGTGAATGTAATCGGTATCCGAAACGAAGCGCTTTCCTTCTCCGTCAAGGAAGGTCTGGAGCATCGTGACAGGCAGCGAAAACCTGGCGGACCGGGATGATATGACGCGTTCGCCTTTCCCGCTCACCGCCGTGAACGACTGTCCGGGAAGTTCCCCGGGTACCGACGCGAATTTGCGGAAGGCGTCAAGCAGCTCCTCCGGCCGGTCCGTCTTAACAAGGCGGTAAATCGGCTCGAATTCGAGCGACGCGTCGTAAATATTCACGATCTCGCACAAAGCGTACCTTGCAAAAGGGTGCCGCTCCGACTCGCCCGACGCCTTCAGCTCCTCCCACGCCGCCTTTGCCGTGGCAAGAGAGTGATTGCCGTCTCCGACAGCCAGGAGCGGCTCTCCGGGCTTTGCGAGGGCTTCCAGCGCGCTGTCGGCCGCCCTGATCTCAGAGGCCGAGACGAAAGAACCGCGCAGGTAACCGCCCCTGCCGTAAAGCGGGAAGGAATAGGCGTCCGGCTTTCTGCCGGCGAACCCTCCGAGGACGGTATCCCCCGGATCGTTTATCAGGATCATAACGTGAGGCATTTCGATCGGGGATCCTCTCCTGACTGCAAGCCGCGGAGGGATCCTCTCAGCGACCGTCCGTTCGGTGGCTCTGATCGCCGACCGAGATCCCGCCGAGTAATCGTATTCCTCGAGATCCACCGCCGCGACAAGTCCGCGGCGTATCTTTCCCTCCGACGTCGTCCTTTCAACGTACACGCCGCAGTTTTCGTACTCTTCGAAAACGCCGTCCGACAGATACTTTTCCATTGTCGCGTGAATCGCGGGAACAAGCTCGCCGGCGCGTGAAAGTCTCGCCTCGGGCAGCATAAGGCGCAACGTCGACGGATCGTCTCCGACGAAGGCTTCGAAACGGTCCCAGTAACCGGGATCCGACGTATACTGGTCGCAGGCGATCGACGCCCATGCCGTCAGCTTCCCGGCCGGAAGCCGGGGCAGAAGGATATTTGCGGGCAGAATATGCATTTTTTTCTTTTCTCCCTTAAAAAGGTTGCATTCGCAACTAATTTGTGATATAATTTAGGCAGCATAAAAGAATGGAAGTGATTCAATGAACGGCGGTTATTATGGCGGTCCGCGTGGCGGCACGGACGATTACTTAAAGATCGCTCCTCCGTCCGGGCTTCGCGACCTTCCGAGGTTTATACGGGAGCTGCTCGGCGGTTTTTTCTCCCGGCTCGGATACACCTTCGCTCTGGTATGGAAGACCGATCCTCTGATACTCTTTACGATGCTCTTCATCTCGATATTCGACGGCGTCATGGGACCCGTCGGTACCGTTCTGTCCTCCAGGGTCATCAACGAGATGCAGCTCGTCCTCGTCGACCGCACGAAAGCGTCGGAATCGGGAATACCCTATACCGCCACCTTTATCGGTTCCGCGGTGCTCGGAATGCTGATAGTCCTGTTCGTTTACAGGATCATCAACCGGGTCACCAACCGCATATCGAACACGATAATGAGGATTGCCGGCGAAAAAGTCGTCCGCACCGTCAAGGTGCAGATAATGGAAAAAGCGAAAACCGTCGATCTCGCTTCATTCGACAGACCGGAGTTTTACGAGAAGCTGGAAAACGCGAACCGTGAAGCCGGAAACAGGCCGATCAGCACCCTTCAGTCGACCTTTTCCATCATGTCGACCCTCATATCCTTCTTCTCCTACCTCGCTATACTGGCGACCGTTCCCGACATGTGGTGGATGCCTCTCGGCATAGTGATAATCACGGTGCCCTCCGCCATCGTCAGCTTCGTCTACCGGCGCAAGCATTTCAGATACATCAGATACCGTTCTCACGACCGCCGGCAGATGAGCTACTGTTCCGAAACGCTGGTCAACAAGGACCTCGTAAAAGAAATAAGGATTTTCGATCTTTCGGACACCTTCATCGGCAAGTACAAGGAGGTCTTTGAAAGATATTTCAAGGGGCTGCGGCGGCTGATCATGCAGGAGAACTTCTGGATGGTTATCATCGCGGTGATATCGGCGCTTGTCAACTGCTTCTTCTACGCGATGATCGCCCACGGAGTCTTCGTCGGCAGATTCATGATAGGCGACTACTCCCGCTATACCAACTCGCTGACCCAGATCGCAACCTGCGTGACGACGCTGATCAACACCTCGGCGTCGATATACGAAGGCACCCTGTTCATCGACAACCTCATCGCCTTCCTGAAGGAAAAGCAGACGGTCGTCCCGGCATCGGCTGAACCTGCAAGGATTGCCCACGGCGAACCCCACACCATCGTTTTCGATCACGTTTCCTTCGCCTATCCCGGAAAGGACTACAACGTCATCAACGATTTTTCGACGACTATCGCCCCCGGGGAGACGGTCGTCCTCGTAGGACTGAACGGCGCCGGAAAAACGACGCTTATAAAGCTGCTGACCCGGCTTTACGATCCGACCGAAGGAAGAATTCTTCTCGACGGAAGGGATCTCCGGGAATACGACGTGAAGGACCTTTACTCGATGTTCGGAATAATCTTCCAGGACTTCGGGAAATACGCCTTCTCGGTTCGCGAGAACATCGCCTTCGGCGACATCTCCAGGGAGCAGGATGACGAAAGGATCCGTCAGAGCGCCGTTCACGGAAGCGCCGACGCGTTCATCGACGGCCTTCCTCTCGGATACGACACGCCGCTGACAAGGATATTCGAGCAGACCGGCGTCGAACTCTCCGGCGGGCAGTGGCAGAAGCTGGCGATTGCCAGAGCGTTCTACCGCGATTCGGATATAATGATACTCGACGAACCGACCGCGTCGCTCGACCCGATGGCCGAGCAGGAGGTCTTCAACCAGTTCGACAGCCTGCGCCGCGGAAAAACGACCATATTCGTCTCCCACCGCCTGTCAAGCGCCGTGATAGCCTCCAAGATACTCGTAATGCAGAACGGCAGACTCATCGAGGAAGGCAATCACAGAGAGCTGATGGAGGCGGGCGGAGAGTACTTCAAACTCTTCTCCACCCAGGCGAAACGTTATCTCGAGGGCGGAATCGACTTCGTGGACCGCGTCGAGGAAAGAAAACCGCGCCGGCACCGCGAAGGCGGAACCGGCGGATCGTACGAAGGCTATCAGGACGAATACGGATTCGAAGGAAACTCCTGAGCAAGTATCGCGCAGACGCCGACGTCGTAAAAACTTCCGTCGATCCGCACGCCTCCCCGGCGTATCCCTTCGAACTTCATCCCGGCTTTTTCCATAACCCGTCTGGAACTGTCGTTCCCGACGATATAGCGGGACTCGAGACGGTGAAGTCCCAACTCGCAAAACGCAAATCTTTCGACCCGGCAGAGCGCTTCGGGGGCGTAGCCCCTACCGCGGTATGCCGGGTTGATTACGTATCCGGCTTCGGCGGATGAATTGTTCAGATCGAATGACGTGAACCCGCAGGTCCCTATCATCTTCCCCTCTCCGCCGTCCGGATCGCGAAGAACCACCGCCCAATCGTAAAACTCGCCGCGGCGGTATTTGACCGTTATCAGGTTAAGATAGCTTTTCGTCGTGCGCAGGCTGTCGTGCGGCTTCCAGGTCAGGTATTTCGTGACGTCGTCGCGGCTTGCGTATTCGAACATATCCTCCGCGTCGTCCGGCCGCATCTGGCGAAGAATAAGCCGGTCGGTGCCGAGAACGGGAGGTTTTGAAAAGGTGCGTTTAAGATCGATTCTGTCCATTCCGTCAGCCGATCCGGTCGCTCCCGTCGTCGGGAATGACCTCCCTGACGGCGGCGATGGCGCATTCGATCATTCCGTCGTCGGGCTCCTTCGTAGTGATGTGCTGAAGCCAGACGCCGGGAGCCGATATTATCCTTGTGAAAAGGTTGTCGTGCCTTCCCGCGAGTCTTATGAGTTCGTATCCGAAGCCCATTATCAGCGGAAGCAGAAGCAGCGAAACCCCTGTGCGCGCGATAACGTTGAGCGCACCGTTGTCCACCAGCTTAGCCGGAATGAACATTGTGAAGAAGATCGAGACAAGCACCGAAAGAATAAGGAAGGAGGTTCCGCAGCGCGGATGGAAGCGCTTCTGGATCCTGACGTTTTCAACGGTCAGCTCCTCGCCCTTTTCGTAGCAGAAAATCGTCTTGTGTTCGGCGCCGTGATACATGAAGGTACGGCGAATGTCTTTCATCAGCGAAACTGCCGCCATATATCCGATGAGTATCATGATCTTCATTATTCCGGTGATCGCCGAACGAAGGAGCGAGTACCCCCAGCCGTCCCCGTCGATACCCGGGAAAATCCTGCAAAGAAGCTGGTAAACCGATTCGGGAATCACCTTGAACAGAACGATCGACAGTCCCAGAGCGAGAACGACGCTTACTATCATAATAGCGGTCATTCCCGGAACCTTTCCGACGCTCTTTTCGGACTTGTTTTCCGCTCCTGCCGGGGCGTTTTTTTCTTCGTCGGGACGGGCGGCGGTCTGCGCCGTTTCATCGGCGTTTTCCTCATCGGACGGGGTTCCGGCGCCGGTCACTTCAGTCTCGGCGGCGTCCGCAGCATTCTCGGCGACTTCCGCAACAGTCTCGGCGGCGTCTGCCGGCTCTTCCGACGGAATGTCTTCCTCCGCGGGATCCCCGCCATCCTTCAGCTCGTCGGGCATGGCGATCTCCGCCGAGCGCATAAGCGAACGGTAGCCGACCGCAAGGGACGAGACGAAGGAGACGACTCCGCGAACGACGGGTATCTTCGACGCCCGAGGAAGCGGTTTCAGTTCGCTTTTCTCAAGGCATATACTCCCGTCCGGACGTCTTACGGCCATCGCCGAGACCTTCGGGCCTCTCATCATTATTCCCTCGATCAGCGCCTGTCCGCCTATCGAAGTCTTTATCGTGCATTTATCTGACATATCGTGAATACAACTCCGTTTTTTCGATTGAAGTATCAGCCGAGCTTCTGCCGCCGCACGTCGGTCCCGGTGAAATAAAGGGTCCGGTAGTCTCCGAATATGCGGCTGACGATGCGGTCGGTGTATCTTTCTCCGAGCTCCCGCTGATTCAGGTTTGTGCTGATGACCGTCGGCAGTCCGAGACCGCTCCGGCGGTTTATCAGGTCGTAAAGACAGCTGACGGTGAAGGCGCTGGGGACCTCGGCTCCGAGATCGTCTATCACAAGCAGCTCGCAGGTGAAATATCTCGAGGTGTCGTTGCCGTTCCCGGTCCCGGTGTCGGTGCGGAATCTCGCACCCTCGAAATCCGAAAACATGCCGACCGAACCGGTATAAAGGGCGTCGAAACCTTTGTCGATCACTTTTTTCGTCAGAGCCACCGAAAGATGTGTCTTGCCGAGGCCTGTGTTGCCGAACAATGCGAGACTGTCTGACGAAAGCGAAAAATCCTCCGCGTAATCCCTGATAAACTCAAAAACGCGCTTCATATTCGAATATGTGCGCTGATCCGACGAATAAAAGGAAAGATCGAAGTTGTCAAAGCGGCATTCCTCCATCAGACGCCCGACGCCCGAGGCGGCATAGGTCCGCATAAGGATTTCCCTTTTCATGCAGGAGCACATCCTGCCGTCGGAAAAACCGCTGTCCGAGCAGAGAGGGCAGGAATAAACGACGTCGGAGTAGTCGGCGGGATAGCCGTTGGCGGTAATGAGGGCGTCGCGCTCCGAGCGAAGCGAGGTTATGTCTTTTTTCACTTCTTCGACCGTTTCGGTGCTTTTCCCGAGAGCGATCGCCATAAGCCGCGGACCGGTCATGGCGAGACGGCGGTCGATGGCGTCAAGCCCGGGAATCGCCCTTTGAAGCTCCGCTCTCTTCTCGTCGGCACGTCTTTCGGCTTCGAAATGTCTCGTTTCGAATTCCTCTCTGACTTTTCTGTAAACTTCGGTGTTATACGACATTTTGTCACCTCTTCCAGCCGGATGATCGCCTGTTTCCGACGTTCCTTCCGCCGTCTCCGGCGTTGTCTACTTGTGGTGCCGAGCCGGATGAACCGTATGTCCTCTCTATCGCGGCACGGAAAAAATCGTCCGAGTCGAAGCTCTTGTCCTCTTTTTTCTTTTTCCCTTCCCTGCGCGCCGCGATCGCCGCGTCGATCTGTTCGGGGGTGTGAAGATCGCTCTCGTACCAGCCGCGCATAACGGCGTTGGCGTACCCGAGAGCCGGCTCTCCGATCGTATCGACGGTAATATTGTACGCACGCCTGATGACGTCTATATCGTATCCGTATTTACCCGTCCAGTCCTCTATCATCGACCTCTCGCGGTCGGTAAGCTCACGCGTCATATTCATTCCGAAAAGCTTCCGTATCTGCGTCTCAAGTTTTTCGGAATTTTCTTCGAGGAGAAGATAGTCGTCCAGAAGCTCCACCGTGCTGATGCCCCTGTCGAAAAGCTCGCCGAGTTTTTTTGTGACGGCGGCAACCGATTTTTTCCCTCTGTCGGCGCAGTGCGCGCAGACGAGGAGCATGTATTCCGGGGTCAGCCCGAAATAGTCGAGCGCCGAAACCAGACGCATGTTTTCCGCCTCGCCGAACACCCGGCCGAGTATGCGCTGGCATTCGTCGAGCATGCTTCCGACGGCGGGATCGCGTCCGATGATCGCCGAGACGTCGTCGGACGTATAATTCGGCAGGGAGGCGACCGCCTCTTTTATCTTCCTTTTCGGGACGGAGGGAGCGGCTGCCGTTTCCTGCGAGTCGGTCACGACTCCGGCTCCCCGCCAGAAGGCGAGAGCGTTGTCGACGGCGGAAGGATTGTCGGCGCAGTCGGCGCGCACGGCAAGCTCGTCCCTTCCGGCTCCCGGATCCGCAAGCAGTTCAAGGAGTATGATTATATCCCGCTTGGACGCCGCTTTAAGGCGTTCGAGAACGGCTCCGGGGACGCAGAATACACGTCCGCCGTAGTTTATTCCGATAGCCGGTCCGGAAGCGTCACGGCCGGTTGATTGTTCTTTGGTCAGTTCCATTTCAGTTACCATTCGGCAGATGCGTTAAGTGTTGAATCGGCGGTATTTCCGGCAAAAAGCTCGAAAGCGCCCTGGGCGGCGGTCATGGCTCCGTTGTCCCCGCAAAGCTTCGCTGGAGGGAAACAAACGGTGATACCGAGGGACGAGCAGGTTTTCGTCAGTTCCTCCCTCAGATGTCCGTTGGCGGCGACTCCTCCCGAAACGACGAGAGACCGGCATCCGGTGAGAGCCGCGGCTTTCGGGACCGACGACGCGATCCCGACGGAGACCGCGCGGCAGAATTCAGACGCAAAAAGGGCTGCGTCGGGTTCGATCCCCTTCTGTCGCATCGAATTGATCGCGTTGAGAGAGGCGCTTTTCAGACCGCTGAAGGAAAACTCCGGACGCTCTCCGGGAAGAGCCGGCGAAGGAAGAGAGACGTAACCGCCCCCAAGGCGCGCGTCCCCCTCGTATGCCAGCCGGTCCATGGCTGCGCCGGCGGGGTATTCCAGCCCGAGGACTCTTCCGACCTTGTCGAACGCCTCACCGGCGGCGTCGTCCCTCGTTCCGCCGATCTCGACGTATTCGGTATAGGTTTTTACGTGATAAAACGACGTGTGTCCTCCCGATACCACGAGCCCGAGAAAGGGCGGTTCGGGATGGTCTTCAAGAAGAAAAGCGGTTGCGATATGCGCGGCGGTATGATTTACCGGAACGAGCGGCAGACCGTTCGAATAGGCAAAGGCCTTCGCGAAATTCACTCCGACGAGCAAAGCTCCGATAAGGCCGGGGCGCGCGGTGACGGCGACGCCGTCGAGGTCCCCGGGACCGGTTCCCGCCCCGTCAAGCGCGTCCTTTACGACGCGGCCGATCGCCTCGGCGTGGGCCCGTCCCGCGATCTCGGGAACAACCCCTCCGTAAAGCCTGTGTACGCTTATCTGCGAGGCGACGACGTTCGACAGTATTGTGACGCGCCCCGAGTCTTTCCGCGCCCTGACGACCGCCGCGGCCGTCTCGTCGCAGGATGATTCGATGCCGAGCATCAGTATTTCATTCTTCATTTGTTACGATATTCAGCGACATGATGACAGCGTCCTCCGGCGGGAACCTGTAATAGCGTTTCCTTACGGCGACCGGTACGAATCCGGCGCCGCTGTAAAGCGAAATTGCCGGCGCGTTTGATTTTCTGACCTCGAGATCGAGATAGCCGATGCCGCGTTCGCGGCAGAAGCCGATCAGAGAAAAAAGGACGCTCCGCGCGCAACCGAGACGCCGGAACGACGGATGAGTCGCCACGTTTATGATATGCCCCTCTCCGGCGGCATATTCCATTCCCCCGTAGGCGGCGAGCCGACCGCTGTCGCGGTCCTCGCAGGCGACGGCGAAAACGGCGTCTCTCCGGCAGAGGTATTCAAGAGCCCCGGGGCTCCACGGATCGGAAAAACAGAGTTTTTCGATCCGCGCCGCCTCGGGAATATGTCTTTCTTCAAAAGGAAGGACGGAAAAACCGCCGGATTGATTCTCCTTCTCAGTCGTTTCCGCTTTCATAGCTGAAAAAATCGATTCGCTCAGAGAAAAGATCGGTCGCCTCCACGTAAACTCCGGAAAGTCTGTCGTGCATATACATGGCGTCGCCCGTCACGATGAGCAGAATCATATAATAAAGCGACGGATATTTCGCCGACTCGAAAAGCAGCCGGTAGGTTTCGTGATCGTAGTAGGTCGGATTGACTCTCTCCCCGCTGACGAACCTGTCCGAAATCCTTCCGAGAAGTTCTTTATCCGTGATTTCGTCAAAAGAGAAATTGGCGTCCGAGTTGTAGCAGAGGAAAAGCTTATCCGCACCGAACTGCGAAAGATCCGGGAGATCCGAAACGTCTCCGGAATATATCAGTTCCTTCAGTTCCGAATACAGCCACTCCGAACTGTCGGCACCCTCCACCGTATAGTAGTCGACGGTTACCCCGTTAAGCTCGAATACGGCGAAAACCTCCTCCGAATAGCCCTTCGGCTGATAGCAGGAGGGGACGAAATGATATGATACTCCCGACTTCGGATCGTATACCTTGTCGCCTTTTATTTCAAGGCCCCTGCCGCAGGAGGCGCAGATCAGAAGGATTACCGCCGACACAAGGATGCAGCAGGCGTTTATCGTCTTTTTCGGCATAATCGTCCTCCGGGTCAGTATCCGAATTTGCCGCTGAGCGAATCGTCGTCGGTGATCCAGTCGGACACTTCGATCACCCTGAAATTCTCGGCGTCGTCCCTGACGACCACCTTCGAGATCCCGGCGTTGATGATCAGTTTCTTGCACATCATGCAGCTGTTGGTGCCGCCCATTATCGCGCCGTCTTCAGGGGAGGTGCAGCAGAGATAAAGGATCGAACCGATCATTCTGTCCCTCTCGGCGGCGACGATGGCGTTTGCCTCGGCATGGACCGAGCGGCACATCTCGTATCTTTCACCTCTCGGGATACCGAGGTGCTCGCGGAAGCAGAAGCCGAGATCGCTGCAGTTTGCTCTTCCCCGCGGGGCTCCGTTATATCCCGTCGAAACGATGGTATCGTCCTTTACGATGATCGCGCCGAAGCGGCGTCGCAGACAGGTGCTTCTTTCGGAGACCGTCTGAGCTATGTCAAGATAATAATTTTCTTTTGAAACGCGCATGCGTTACCTCCCGTCCGTCAGGGGCGGATCTTTCTGTTGATTAAAAGCTGAAAAATCAGAGTTTCGACGCAAAATCCTTCAGGAAGGCGCGGAAGTCCTCTCCGATCTCTTCGTTCTGCGCGGCTCTCACGACGTTTGCCGTCATGAGTCCGAGCTTGGATCCGAGGTCGTATCTCGTTCCCTCGAATTCAAGAGCCGTGACTCCGTGCTCTCTCGCCTGGACGGCGATGGCGTCGGTCAGCTGAATCTCCCCGCCGGCACCCGGTTTCGTCTTCTTCAGAATATCGAAGATGTCGGGAGTCAAAAGGACTCTGCCGAGTATCGAAAGATTCGAGAAGGCGTCCTCGTCCCTCTGGGGCTTTTCGATCATATCGTCGCAGAAATACTCGTTCTCCGCTCCGCCTTTGATCGGCTCCGCCTTGAGCGAGCAGTACTTTTTGAGCATATTTCTCGGAACGGGTTTTACTCCGCAGACCGATCTGCCGTATTTTTCATAAGCGTCAATCAGCTGCAGAGTCGCCGGCTTTCCGTCGGAAAAGACGATGTCGTCTCCGTAAAGGACGGAAAAAGGTTCGCTGCCGATGATATTCTCGGCGCAGAGGATGGCGTGTCCGAGTCCCATCGTCTCCTTCTGACGCATGAAATAGACTCTGACGCCTCCGGGCGCGGCGGCGGCGCGCAAATCCGCTATCTGCTCCGGCTTGTTTTTTCTTACGAAAGCCGCCTCGTATTCGGGCGAATAGTCGAAATAATCCTCGATCGCCGTCTTGTTCCGTCCGGTGATGATGAGAACGTCGGTGATGCCGCTGGCGGCGCATTCCTCGACAAGATAGGCGATTGCCGGTTTGTCGACTATCGGAAGCATCTCTTTCGGAACGGCGCGTGAAATCGGAAGCATCCTGGTTCCGAGTCCCGCTGCGGGAATTACCGCCTTGCGGACCCGGATTCGATCGTTTTTCGCATTGCTCATTTTTATACTGCTCCTGTATGTTATTTGTTTATCTGATCAAAAAAACCGGAACGGTCGGATCAAGCAGCGCTTTGATAAAAATCTCCGCTCCTATCGCGATGAGTATAATCCCGCCGATCACCGTTCCCTTTCCGGCGACGGCGCTTCCTATGCGCTTGCCGGCGAGGAGTCCGACCATACAGATCGCGAAGGTAACGGCTCCGATTATCAGCGATTCGGCAAGCGCGGACCAGACGCTCATTCCGGCGATGGTGAATCCGACCGACAGCGCGTCGATCGAAGTCGCGACACCCTGAAGTATCAGCGACCCGAATCCTGTTCCGCCGGTTTCGCCTTCGTCTCCGTGTCCCCTGATTCCCTCGACTATCATTTTTATCCCGAGGAAAAGCAGAAGCAGGAGAGAAATCCAGGGTATGAACTGTCTCAGCGATTCGAAAAGCTCCTCGAGCTTGGTGACGAAAAACCATCCGGCCATCGGCATCGCCGCCTGGAAAACGCCGAAAACCCCTGCCGTCAGGAGCATTTTCGGGCGCCTCATCCGAACGTCCTTAAGGGCGTTCGCTATCGACACCGAAAAGGCGTCCATGGCAAGCGCCGCCCCGAGGAGAACGGCGTTAACTATGAAAATCAGCATTTACCGGACCCTTCAGTATCTTCTTCCGCCGGAAATGTTGACTCCCGCTTCGGTGAGAGTTCCGATCTTTTCAAAAGCGCGGCCGGTTCCGAGTACCACGCAGTTTATCGGATTTGAAGCGACCCGGGTACGTATCCCGGTGATCTCGGTTATCAGTTCGTTGAAGCCCTTGAGGAGCGATCCTCCGCCCGTCATGCAGATGCCGTTCTTGATGATATCCGATACGAGCTCCGGAGGAGTGCGTTCTATTACCTGGCAGACGGCGTCGACGACCGCCGTGATCGGGCTGAGCATCGCCTCAAGCATTTCTCCCGAGTGAAGCACAACCTCGCGCGGAATACCCTGTGCAAGACATCTTCCCTTTGCGGTGTAGACCGCCCTTTCCTGATGCCTCGACACGTTTCCGATGCGTCTCTTCACCTCTTCGGCGGTAAGGTCTCCTATCAGAAGATTGTATTTGTTTCTCACGTAATCTATGATCGCGTCGTTGAATTTTTCTCCGGCTACGCGTATCGAATCGGAAACGACTACGTTTTCAAGCGAAATGACCGCGATATCGGTGGTCCCGCCTCCGATATCCACCACCATGTTGCCGCCCGGCTCGGATATGTCGATACCCGCTCCGAGAGCCGCGGCGACAGGTTCCTCGATAAGATAGACCGACCCGGCGCCGGCGCTTTTGGCGGCGTCGACGACCGCGCGCTCCTCGACTTCGGTGATGCCCGACGGTATGCAGATGATGACCCTCGGCTTCAGCACCCGCAGTCCGCAGGCGCGTTTTATATATCTCTGGAGCATGCGCAGAGTGAGATCGTATTCGCTTATGACTCCGTCGCGCAGCGGACGCACGACCCTGATGTTTGACGGCGCCTTTCCGAGCATTTCCTTCGCCTGCTGACCGTCGCACAGAATATCCCCGGTCGTCGTATCTACCGCAACGACAGAAGGCTCGGTCACCACTATACCCGTGCCTCTGACGTAAACGAGGCAGGATGCGGTGCCGAGATCTATTCCTATGTCGGGACGGAAACGGAACGGCTTCATATCGCGTACTCTTCTCGATAAAACAAAAATATCCTGAATAATAATTATACACTTAATCCGTCAAAAAATCAACCCGAAAAATAAGAATTGAAGCGATTTCCCGCCTCTTTTGAAAAAAAAGTCCGCGCCGGGCTTTCCTTCCGCAAAGAATGCCGACGCGGGCTTTCTTTTTCATTCGTCTGACGCTATCGCGACGCAGACAACTCTTTCGGCGCCGGCGTCGCAAAGCTTTGACGAGCACTCCGAAACCGTGGCTCCCGTCGTTACCAGATCGTCCACGAGAATCGCCGTTTTTCCGATCAGGCATCCTTCGGGATCGACCACGCCGAACATGCCTCTGACGTTTCTCGCCCTTCCGGCGGCATCGAGCTGCTTCTGAGCTTCTCCCTCGGTCAGGCGGTCGAGCAGCGGAACGAAGCGTATACCCGTCTCGGCGGCAAGCGCTTTCGCGAGCTCTTTCGCCTGATCGGTACCCGCGGCGGCGGCGCGGCGGCGGCTGCGCGGAACGTGGCATATAACCGCCTCGTCCTTCAGAATCAGCCGGCTGTCGGTGACTTCGGTCAGTTTTTCGGCGAGCTTTTCGGCGAGCCGCGCGTGAAGCAAACCGTCCTTCATGTTTTTCAGCCGGTATATCAGACGGTTCTGGGGCGCCTCCGGAATACTTCCGTAGAAAAACAGTTTGATGAAGACGTCGCATCCGGCGTCGGCCATCCCCGGCCGCACGCAAAGGCAGTCCCTGACCGGACGCGCGCACGACATACAGAATCTTTCGCTTTCGTTTGCCAGCATTTCGCGGCAGCGCGGACAGAAAAGATCCTCCCCGCCCGTACGGTTTTCACCGCAGACGGCGCATTTTTCGCCCGAAAGCACCGAACGGATCGCAAGCTTTCTTCTGTATCTTTTTTCGGTCATCCTTTTCCCCCCGTTGATTTCCTGTCCGACGCACTGAGCTTTTCGCACAGTCCGGTATACCGGCTGCAAGTGCCCGCGTTGGCGATCATTCTTGCGATAACGTCCCTACGCCCGACGATAACGACGCGCCGCATCGCGCGCGTCACCGCGGTGTATATGAGATTCCTCGTTTCGAGCATCGGCGGAACGTTTCCCAACGGTATCACGACGGTCGGATACTCGCTCCCCTGGCTCTTGTGAACGGTCACGGCGTAGGCAAGCTCGAGATCGGCCGTCTCGGAACCCGAATAAACGACCTTTCTTCCGTCGAAATCGACTTCTATCGTTCCCGTCGCCGGATCTATCGAGGTTATCTCGCCGATATCCCCGTTGAATACTCCCTGTCCCGACGTCGACGCGCTCTCCCAGGAGATCGAATAGTTGTTTTTCACCTGCATGACGCGGTCGCCGTATCTGAACGTCGCTCGCTCGTATTGTATCTCCCTTTTTCCCTGCTCCGGCGGATTGATAAGCCGCTGAAGCATGCGGTTGAGGTTTTCCGTCCCGACCTCTCCCTTTTTCCCGGGTGCGATAACCTGCACCGGTCCGTCACGGTACGCCGAGGGCAGTCTTCTCGCGCAGAGATCGCAGACGAGGGAGGATATCCCTGTGTCGTCGCTTTTTTCGAGAAAAAAGAAATCCCTGTCGCGTACGTCGAGCACCGGCATCTCGCCCCGGTTGATCGCGTGGGCGTTCGTCACGATGAGCGACTGTTCCGCCTGCCTCCAGACCTTCTCGAGAGCGACGGTCGGCAGCGCCCCGGATTCGATTAAGTCGTGAAGCACGTTTCCCTGTCCGACGCTCGGAAGCTGGTCGGAGTCCCCGATCAGTATCAGCCGGCCGCCTCTTGGTATCGCGCGCAGAAGCGCCGCAGTCAGACGGGTGTCCATCATCGAGACCTCGTCGAGTATGACGACGTCTTCGTCCAGCGGATTGTCGGCGTTGCGGTTGAACTTCGTTTCCTCGTCGCGTACGTCGGCGGCGTCGGCCGGGAAGGCGACCTCGAGCAGACGGTGGACCGTCTTTGCCTCGTATCCCGTCGCCTCGGTCATCTTTTTTGCCGCACGTCCTGTGGGAGCCGCCAGCGCGATCTTCATATCGAGGGCGGTAAAAATACCTATAAGAGCGTCGATAACGGTCGTTTTTCCGGTACCGGGACCGCCCGTCAGAACGAGCACACCGCGGCGCAGCGCCGACATTATCGCGCTTTTCTGTCTTTCGTCGTAAACGATGCCCTTTTCGGCTTCGCTCCTCCGGATAAACAGTTCAATATCCTCAAGATCGAGCTGGACGCTTCCCGTCGAAAGCGAGCGGAGGCGGGATGCGATAAAGTTTTCGTCGTCGCAGATCGACCGCTCGTATACGAAGGCGCCGTCCCCGCGCTTTTCGATCACCGCCGTACCCGTTTCGATCAGAGTTCTGACGGGACCGGGAACCGATTCGACCGGTACCCCGAGGAAGGACGCCGCCCTTGAGACGAGCTCGCCCATCGGAAGGCAGGTATGTCCCTCTCGTGCCGTGACCGCCTTAAGGGTATAAAGGACTCCCGAAGTGATCCTGTCGGGTGAATCCGGCGCTATTCCGTTTTTCCGGGCGATCGAATCGGCGACCGAAAAGCCGAAACCTTCGACGGCGTCGGCAAGCGCGTAAGGGTTTTTCGACGCTATCTCGACGGCCGAAGAACCGAATCTGTTGAAGAGTCTTACGGCGACGGCGGGACCGGTGTAACCCGAAAAGTAGGTCAGAACCGTCCGCATATCCGCCTTGCCGACAAACTCCTTCGATATCTGCGCCGCTCTTGCCGGGGTTATCCCGGGGATCGACGCAAGCCACTCGGGGTGATTTGCTATCACCTCGGCGGCATCCTTTCCGAACGCCTCGACTATCCTGCGCGCTGTTTTGGGACCTATCCCCTTTATCGCGCCCGAGGCAAGATATCTTTCGATATCCTCCGGGTCCTCCGGCTGCTCGATCCTGTATTCCAGCACCTTCAGCTGCTTGCCGAATCTCGGATTGGTCTCCCATTTCCCGATGACGGCAATCCGGTCCCCCTCGCCGACTCCCGGTATTATGCCGACGGCGGTGAGAAGATTTCCCGAGACGTCAAAGGTAAAAACGGTATATCCGTTTTCTCTGTTGCAGAATCTGACGCTTTCGACGGTTCCGTGATAACAGCCGTCCTCCGAGACGAGCACCTCGGTCTCGGGATCGAAATCCGATCCGATATCCTCAAGCAGCCGCTTTATCTCGGAAATGCCGGCTTTTTTCTTTTTCCGCGCCGGCTTTTTCCCGTCTTTCAAAGCAGTGCTTCCGCAAGGAGCGGAGCAAGATCCCGCTCCTCCCACGGAGTTTTCAGATCTTCCCTCCCCATGTGACCGTAGGCGGCAAGATCGCAATAGATCGGTCTGCGCAGGCCGAATCTTTCGATTATCGCCGCCGGGCGCAGATCGAAGAGATTTCCGAGCGCCAGGGATATCTTTTCCTCGGAAACGGATGAGGTGCCGAAAGTGTTGACAGCGAGTGAAACCGGCTTTGCGACTCCGATCGCGTAGGCTATCTGGATCTCGCATCTTGAAGCAATCCCGGAGGCAACCACGTTTTTTGCGAGGTATCTCGCGGCGTACGCCGCGCTCCGGTCGACCTTCGTCGGATCCTTCCCGGAAAAAGCTCCGCCGCCGTGTCCGGCGTATCCGCCGTAGGTGTCGACTATAATCTTGCGTCCGGTAAGACCGGTGTCGCCCATAGGTCCTCCGATGACGAATCTTCCGGTCGGATTGATGAAATATTTCGTCTTTTCATCGATAAGCTCGGCCGGAACGGTCTTGAGTATGACCTCTCTTTTTATATCCTCTCTGATCTGCTCGAGAGTCGCGTTCTCCCCGTGCTGGGAGGAAACGACGACGGTATCCACCCTGACGGGAAGGTTTCCGTCGTATTCAACCGTCACCTGGGTTTTTCCGTCGGGACGCAGATACGGTATTATTCCCTCGCGGCGGACGGCGGCAAGTCTTTTTGCGAGCCGGTGGGCAAGCGAGATCGGAAGAGGCATAAGCTCGGACGTTTCGGTGCAGGCGTATCCGAACATCATTCCCTGGTCGCCGGCACCGGTATCGAAGCGGCCGACGTCCTCTCCCTGTTTTGATTCGTAAGAGCGGTCCACCCCGAGAGCGATATCCGGCGACTGTTCGTGCACCGACGAAATGACGGCGCAGCTGTCGCAGTCGAAACCGTATTTAGCCCTTGTATAACCGATCTTCCGGACGGTCTCCCTGGCTATCTTCTGAAGATCGGCGTATCCCTTGGTGGTGATCTCTCCCATTATCGCGATGAGCCCGGTGGTGCAGAAAACCTCGCAGGCTACGCGCGATCCGGGATCCTGGGCGAGAAGATCGTCAAGGACGGCGTCCGAAATCTTGTCGCATATCTTGTCGGGATGCCCCTCGGTTACTGATTCGGAAGTAAAATATCTGCGTGACACTTTTTTCTCCTTTAAGGCAGTACCGCACAGTTCGCGTGCGCGGATTGCCGAGACGATTTTTGGGCCTAAAAACGGGGCTGTCAAAAGTCCTGACTTTTAGGCAGCCCCGAAATAGGTCTTATCTGTCAGGAATTAGCACCACACCGCTTTTCGCGGCAGGTTGCTGCAGCTTCGCAGGGCCTGTCCCTCTGCTGCTCTTGATAAGTATTGATTTTTTTGTCGACGTCAGTCGGCCTTCTTCTCCTCGGCGGGTTTTTCCTCGGCCTTCGGAGCCTTCGGGGCCTTCTTGGCGGCCTTTTTCTTCCCCTTGGAAGCTTTTTCGGCTGCCTCTTTGTCGGCTTCGGTCATCGTGAGAGTGATGAGCGCCATCTCGGCTGCGTCGCCTCTGCGGGGACCGAGCTTGTAGATAGTGGTGTATCCGCCGTTGACTCCCTCATACTTGGGAGCGATAACGGTGAACAGCTTAGTTACGGTGTCCTCTTCGGTAATATATGCGAGAGCCGCGCGGCGGCTTGCAAGAGTGTTCTGCTTTCCGAGAGTGATCATCTTCTCGGCAACGGCGCGGACTTCCTTGGCGCGTGTCAGCGTCGTCTCGACCTTGCCGTTCTTGAACAGATATGTTACCTGGCCGCGAAGCATCGCATTTCTGTGTGCTGTCGTCCTGCCGAGTTTTCTTGTTCCGGGCATCTGTGTGCTCCTCCTGTTATACTAATAATGATACGGATGAGTCCGACTCATTCGTCGTCCCTGCGGAGCGAGAGTCCGAGAGACCTGAGCTTGGCAACAACTTCTTCGAGCGATTTTTTTCCGAGGTTGCGGATCTTTATCATTTCCTCCTCGCTCTTGCTTACCATATCTCCGACTGTTTCGATACCTACACGTCTTAAGCAGTTCGTGCTGCGTACAGACAGGTCAAGATCTTCAACGGTCATCTCAGTGATCCTGCTCTTGTCCTTCTCGGGAGCCTCGGTCACAAACACCGCATTCTTAGCCTCGTCTGTCAGTTCGACAAAGAGGTTGAGATGCTCGTTGAGAATCTTGGCGCCAAGCGAAATCGCTTCTCTGGCGTTTATCGTTCCGTTGGTGGTAACGTCAAGCGTAAGCTTGTCAAAATCGGTGATATTGCTTCCGACACGTGTGTTTTCAACGACGTAACTGACGTTGTAAACGGGTGAATAGATCGAATCGGTGTAAATGAGACCTATCGGAGCGGAAGCATTGGGCCCGAACGCTTCGGAATGGATGATCTTGTTCTTATCCTGTGAAACGTATCCGCGACCGGTTTCAAACGTAAGCTCGATAACAAGGTGTCCGTCGGCGGCGAGTGTCGCGATATGATGATCCGGATTGAGAATCTCGATGTCCGAATCCTGCTTGATCATACCGGCGGTTGCCTCTCCGGGGCCGGTCACGTCAAGAACGGCGACCTTCGGCACAAGATCCGGAGTATGAAGCTTCGCGACAATCCCTTTGATATTGAGGACTATTTCGGTCATGTCCTCGACGACTCCGGGGATGCTCGAAAACTCGTGAAGGATTCCGTCGACCTTGATGCTCGTCACGGCCACTCCGCGAAGAGAACTGAGCATGACTCTGCGCAGAGAGTTGCCGAGAGTCGTTCCGAAACCGCGCTCAAGGGGCTCGATAACGAAATGGCCTACTCTTCCGTCTTCGCTGACTTCGGATACCGAAATGTTCGGCTTCTGTATATCAATCATTCCTTTATACCTCTTTCTTTTGTGTGCGCACCCGGTCACGCCGACCGGCGTTGCGCTGTTGTTATCCCGCCGAAAAGACGGCGGAAAAATTCTCCGGTTCCGACGGATGGGAACGCCGCCGGGTACCGGAATCCGGCGGTATTATTTGGAATAGAGCTCGACGATAAGCTGTTCGTTGAAGCTGAAATTGACGTCTTCTCTCGTCGGGATCGCGACGACCTTGGCGCAGGCGTTGGCGGCGTCGACTTCAAGCCACTTCGGAGCGGAAGCGGTGGCCATGGCTTCGATAAGAGCCTTGATCGCATCGCTCTTCTTCGAGTTGGGGTTGACGGCGATAACGTCTCCGACCTTTACGGAGTAAGAGGGAACGTTGACCTTCTTGCCGTTGACGGTGATATGATCGTGAAGAGTCAGCTGGCGGGATTCGCTGCGGCTCTCTCCGAAGCCCATGCGGTAAACGGCGTTGTCAAGTCTTCTCTCGAGAAGGACCAGGAGGTTTTCACCGGCCATACCCTGCATCTTTTCGGCCTTGAGGTAGTAGTTGTGGAACTGGCGCTCGAGAACTCCGTAGAATCTCTTTACCTTTTCCTTTTCACGGAGCTGTTTTCCGTATTCTCTGAGTTTCTTTCTGGCGGCGCCGTGCTGTCCGGGAGCGGCGGGAGTCGCTTCGCGGTTGCGTGAACCGGCGTCTACGCGGTCAAAGGGGCATTTGCCCGAAGTGCAGCGGTCGCCCTTGAGAAAGAGCTTGCAGCCCTCTCTGCGGCAGAGCTTGCAGTCTGGACCTGTATATCTTGCCATAATTTCTTATCTCCTCTGTATGGTGATCAAACGCGGCGGCGCTTGGGCGGACGGCATCCGTTGTGCGGAACGGGAGTAACGTCCTTGATGAGAGTGACCTGAAGTCCGACGGTTTCAAGCGCACGGATCGCGGATTCACGTCCCTGACCGGGACCTCTGACGTACACTTCGACCGATTTGAGTCCGTGCTCCATGGCTGCCTTTGCGGCGGCTTCGGAAGCGGACTGTGCGGCAAAGGGAGTGGACTTTCTCGAACCCTTGAATCCGAGTTCTCCGGAGGACGCCCAGGAGATCGCGTTTCCGTCCATATCGGTGACGGTGACTATCGTATTGCTGAAGGTGGCGCGGATGTGAACCTGACCGAAGGGTATGTTCTTGCGTTCGCGGCGCTTTTTGATGACCTTCTTGGCAGCAGCTTTAGCCATAATGCCTTATGCTCCTTTCTTCTTGTTGGCGATGGTCTTGACGGGACCCTTGCGGGTTCTCGCGTTGGTCTTGGTCCTCTGACCTCTGACGGGAAGACCCTTTCTGTGTCTGATACCGCGGTAGCAGTTGATTTCGACCAGACGCTTGATATTGAGGCTGACGTCGCGGCGCAGGTCGCCTTCTACGACGTAGTTGTTCTCTATCTCGTCACGGAGCCTTGCTATCTCATCCTCGGTGAGGTCCTTCGCGCGGGTGTCGGGGTTGATCCCGGTCTTCGCGAGAATATCGTTCGCGCTCTTGCGCCCGATACCGTATATGTAGGTAAGGGCGATCTCGACGCGCTTTGAATTAGGAATATCAACACCAGCTATACGAGCCATTCTGTTTTTCCTTTCTCCTTTTCTGTTTTGACTGCGATCAGCCCTGACGCTGCTTGTGCTTGGGGTTCTCGCAGATGACCATTACGCGGCCGTGTCTTTTTATGATCTTGCACTTTTCGCAGATCTTCTTTACGGATGGCTTAACTTTCATAATATCTGTACCATACCTTTCTGACTGTTTGCATGTCCCGGTTGTTATTTGGTCCGCCAGGTGATTCTTCCCTTCGAGGGATCGTAAATCGAGACCTCGAGCTTGACGTGGTCACCGGGCAGTATTCTGATAAAGTTCTGTCTCAGTCGTCCCGAGATGTGAGCGGTCACGATAAGACCGTTCGGGAGCTGGACCTTGAAGACGGTGTTCGGCAGAGCCTCAATAACCGTACCTTCACATTCGACTACATCATCCTTAGGCAGAGTAATCACCCCTCTCTTTCTTATTCATCAGTCGTATACGGCAGTGAGGATCACCGGACCCTCCTCCGTAAGCGCCACCGAGTTTTCGTAATGAGCCGAAAGACTTCCGTCCTTCGTCCTTACCGTCCATCCGTCGGGCATCTCGTAAACGTCGGGGCTTCCGGCGTTCACCATCGGTTCGATGGCGAGCGTCATACCCGTCTGAAGACGCACTCCCCTTCCCGGCGTCCCGTAATTCGGTACTCCCGGATCCTCGTGGAGTTCATGTCCGACTCCGTGTCCTTCATAGCGCCTTACCACCGAAAATCCGGCGGATTCGACGCATTGCTGGATCGCGCTGCCGATATCACCGATCCGCATATCCTGCCTGAAGTTTGCCACGCCGCAGCCGAAGCTTTGCTTTGTGACCTCTATCAGGCGAAGCGTTTCAGCGTCCGCGTGACCGACGGGAACCGTCCTTGCCATATCTCCGGTAAAACCGTGATAGAAGGCGCCGACGTCGATCTTAACGATGTCTCCGTCGTGAAGAACCCTTTTTCTCGAAGGGATCCCGTGGATCACCTCGTCGTTGATACTTATGCAGGCGCTTCCGGGGAATCCCCCGTAGCCGAGAAAAGTGGGGCGGGCGCCGCATCTCTCGATATGATGTCTTATAATCTTATCGAGCTCGTACGTCGATATTCCCTCGCGGATCTTTTCGATCGCGGCGTCCATCGCCTCCGCGGTGATCCGCCCCGCTTTTTTCATTTCGGCTATCTGCAGCCGGTTCTTGAGCTGAATCATTCGGCTCCCGCCTTCGAGAGAGCCTGTCTGACAAGCTCGGTGGTATCTTCCACCTTTTCCTGGCCTTCGACTTTTACGAGCAGTCCTTCGCGCCGGTAAAAGTCTATCAGCGGTTCGGTGTACTCGTGGTAGGTCTTAAGTCTGTTCGCGACCGTCTCCGGCTTGTCGTCGTCTCTTATGAAGAGCTTCGAGCCGCACTTGTCGCAGACGTCCTCGACCTTTGGAGGAAGATATTCGGTGTGGAAGGAGGCGCCGCAGCGGCAGACCTGCCTTCCGCTCATACGTCTGATGATACGCTCGTCCGGAACGTCGATCACGAGAACGGCGTCGATTCTGACTCCGGTCTTTTTCAGCGCCTCGGCCTGAGCGACCGAGCGCGGAAAACCGTCGAGAATGAAACCGTCACGGCAGGCGTCGGACGTGAGATGATCCTTTACGATACCGATGACGATATCGTCCGGGACAAGAGCCCCGCTTTCGACGTAGCGGGCGGCGATGCGTCCGAGATCGGTTCCCTCGCGCATCGCTTCGCGGAGTATCTGGCCGGTCGAAATCGCGGGAATGTTCTCGCGCTTCGAAATGAGTTCGGCCTGAGTTCCTTTGCCCGCTCCGGGAGCACCCATTATTATCAGATTCATTACTTCAGACCCTTTTCGGGATCAACCGAAGAGACCCTTAGTCGCCGCTTTTCCGTAGCTGCGCATCGCGACCTGAGCTTCGATATCGTGAACTATCTCAATGGCGACTCCCACGACTATGAGGAGCGAGTTGCCTCCGAAAGCGATACCGGCGAAGGTGGTGCTGTCGGGATTGATGAGACTGTTGAAGATGTTGATGAGCATCGGGAATCCCGCGATGAAGCAGAGGAAGATGGCGCCCAGAAGCGTTATTCTGTTGAGAATCTTCTTGATGTACTGAACGGTAGGTCTTCCCGAACGGATACCGGGAATCGAGCCGCCGTTCTTCTGGATATTGTTCGAGACCTCGACGGGGTCGAACGATATCAGAATGTAGAAGAACGAGAAGAGAACGATGAGGATGAGATAGATGATAAGATACGTCCACGTATTGTAGTTGAATATCTTATTCACCCAGTTGGCAAATCCGCTGTTGGGGAAGAAACTGGCGATGGTTGCCGGGACCGACACGATCGAGCTGGCGAAAATGATCGGCATAACGCCGGACATATTCAGCTTGAGCGGAAGGTTGGAGTTCTGGCCTCCGTACATCTTTCTTCCGACGACTCTCTTGGCGTACTGGATCGGAATCCTGCGTTCGGATTCGGTGAACCAGACGATGAGAACAGTCACGCCGAGAGTGATCGCTATCGAAAGGATCGCCTTGGGGATGCCCCATGCGTCGAATCCGGCAAAGGTTGTCGAACCGGTGAAGATCATTCCCCATACCTGACCGATGAGGGCGGGAACGCGGGAGATGATGTTCGCGAAAAGGATGATGGAAATACCGTTTCCGATCCCGTGAACGTTGATCTTTTCGGCAAGCCACATGATGACCGCCGCGCCGGCGCAGTAGCAGGCGACGAGGACGAGCTTTCCGAACCAGTTGATATCCGATACGAGCATGCCGTAGGTGCCCATGATCTTCATGTAACCGTAAGCGGTGATCAGGGCAAGCGCCGCCGTCGTATAGCGGGTGATCGACGTGATCTTCTTCTTTCCTTCCTCACCCGCCTCGGAGAGTCTCTGAAGAGCGGGGATGGCAACGGTGAGAAGCTGGATCACTATGGACGCTGTGATGTAGGGAGAAACGGAAAGAGCGAAGAAGGTCGCCTTTCCGAAGGCGTCGCCGGAGAGGATGTTCAGATAGGAGAATATCGACCCGGTCGTCGCCGTGTTGAAGGAATCGATCGCGTTGCTGCTGACGTAGGGAACGGGAAGATTTGCGCCGAGTCGGTAGATCAGTATGATGAACAGCGTGAAGAGCATCTTCGAGCGCAGTTCAGCGATCTTCCAGGCGTTCTTTATGGTCGCAAACATCCTTATACCTCCTCGGTGGTGCCGCCTGCAGCTTCGATCTTTTCCTTGGCGGCGGCCGAGAATTTAGCCGCCCTGACGGTGAGCTTCTTGGTGAGTTCTCCACCGCCCAGAACCTTGAGTCCGTCAAGTTCCTTGCGGATCACGCGCGCCGCGATAAGCGCGTCGAGATCGACAACGGCTCCGTCCTCAAAGCAGTTGAGTGCACCGACGTTCACGTTTGCGTAAACCGTCGCGAATCTCTTGTTGTTGAAGCCTCTCTTGGGAAGCTGTCTGTAGATCGGGAACTGGCCGCCTTCGAAGCCGGGTCTGACACCGCCGCCGGAGCGTGCGTTCTGTCCCTTGTGTCCCTTGCCGGCGGTCTTGCCGTTTCCGGAACCGATTCCTCTGCCCTTGCGGAAACCTTCGGTGACCGCTCCGGGAGCCGGTCTGAGTTCGTTAAGCTTCATTACGCGTTCTCCTTTCCGTCCACATCCTCGACCTTTACGAGGTGAGAGATGATCTTGACTTTTCCGTCGAGAACCTTTCCCTCTTCGTGAATCACGAAGTCGCCGATCTTGCGAAGGCCGAGAGAATCGGCGGTCGCCTTCTGTTTGGGCTTGCAGGTTATGAGAGATCTTACGAGAGTGACCTTTTTCATTTCCGGACTCCTCCCTTTACGTCGTCGACGCTGATCTCACGGACCTTGGCGACCTCTTCGGCGCCGCGGAGCTCGCGCAGACCCTGCATGGTGGCTCTGACCACGTTGACGGGATTGTTCGAGCGCAGGCACTTCGCACGGATGTTGCTGATGCCGGCCGCCTCGATGACCGCTCTGACCTTCTGACCGGCTATGATACCGGTACCGGGAGCGGCGGGCTTGAGAAGGACCTTGCCCGCTCCGTAAACTCCGATGACCTCGTGAGGTATCGTAGTCCCCTTGAGCGAGATCCTGACCATATTCTTTTTGGCGTCCTCGATTCCCTTGCGGATTGCTTCGGGAACTTCGGCTGCCTTTCCGAGTCCTACTCCGACGCGGCCGTGTCCGTCGCCGACGACCATAAGCGCGGCAAAGCGGGCAACACGTCCACCTTTAACGGTCTTGGAAACACGGTTCAGTGCGACGAGGTTTTCGGTAAATTCCTTTTCCTCGACATTATTGTTTCTGAATGCCATTTTTAATGCTCCTTGAATTGTTCAAATAGTTGAACAGTGTACAAACCGGAATTCAGCCCAAAGGCTCAGAACTTCAGGCCGCCCTCGCGGGCACCTTCAGCCAGTTCCGATACACGTCCGTGATAAAGATAGCCGCCGCGGTCGAATACGACTTCGGTGATACCCTTCTCGACTGCTCTTTCGGCAACGAGTTTGCCGACACGTCTTGCGGATTCCTTGTTTCCGCCGGTTTCGAACTCCTTCTCGTAGGAAGAAGCGGATACGAGAGTGATTCCCTTGACATCGTCGATGATCTGCGCGCTGATATTGTTCTCGGAGCGATATACGGCAAGGCGCGGACGCTCGGCAGTTCCCGAGATCTTTGCTCTGACTCTGATATGTCTCTTGAGACGGGCAGCGTTCTTATTCTTCTTTGATACCATTTCCTGTCACTCCTTATTTGCTCTTACCGGACTTACCGGCCTTGCGGCGGACGTTTTCACCCTGGTAGCGGATTCCCTTGCCGTGATAGGGCTCGGGAGGTCTCTTGCCGCGGATGACCGCTGCGATCTGACCGACCTGCTGCTTGTCGGCGCCCTTGACCGTGATGGTGATCGGGACGACCTTCTCGGCGACCTCGAAGGTGATTCCTTCGGGCTGCGGTACCGTCAGGGCAGTCTGGGGAGCGCCGTTGACGAGCGAATGGCCGAGGAAGAGAAGGAGATCCTTGCCCTTCATCGTTGCTCTGTATCCGGTTCCGTAGATCTCAAGAACCTTCTTGAAACCTTCGGAAACTCCGACTACCATATTGTTGATGAGTGTTCTCGTGAGTCCGTGAAGCGATCTGTCTTCTTTTTCATCGGTGGGTCTTTCGACCGTGATGACGGGCCCGTCGATCTTAATCGTCATTCTGGGGCTAACCTGCTCCTGAAGAGTTCCGAGCTTGCCCTTTACGGTGACGAGGTTTCCTTCGTCGACCTTTACTTCAACGCCGGCGGGGATGGTGATGGGCATTCTGCCTATTCTTGACATTTCTTCCGCCCTCCCTTACCATACGAAGGCGATGACTTCGCCGCCGACCTTTTCTCTGCGGGCCTGCTTGTCGGTCATGATGCCTTTGGAAGTGGAAACGATGGCGATGCCGAGTCCGTTCATAACGCGGGGCATGTCGTCGCATCCGGCGTAGATGCGCAGACCGGGCTTCGAAACTCTGCGAATGCCGCGGATGACCTGCTGCTTCTTTCCGGAGTATTTGAGGGTTACACGGATGGTGCCCTGTTTTCTGACTTCGTCCGGGATGATCTCGAAGCCGCGGATGTATCCTTCGGCGGCGAGTATCTCGGCGATGGCCTTCTTCATGTTCGATGCCGGAATATCAACGGTCTCATGACGCGCGTTGCTGGCGTTTCTGATTCTCGTGAGCATGTCGGCAATAACGTCTGACATTTGCATTTTGTTTTCCTCCATATGCAAGTTTAATAATCTTGCTGCCGTTCGCGGACGGCGGCATACCGGCGGTTAAACCCGGCCGCAGCTTAGTTTCCTTCCGGTATTGTGGGGTTGGTTGATCTGATTACCAGGATGCCTTTCTGACGCCCGGGATCTCGCCCTTGTAGGCAAGATTGCGGAAGCAGATACGGCAGATTCCGTATTTGCGGAGATAAGCGTGCGGACGGCCGCAGATCTTGCAGCGGTTGTAAGCTCTCGTCGAGAATTTCGGCGTGCGCTGCTGGCTGACGATCATTGATTTCTTTGCCATTTTACCTTACCTCCTTCAGTTCTGGGCGAAGGGAGCGCCGAGGGCCTTGAGAAGCTCGCGCGCCTCTTCGTCTGTCTTCGCCGTGGTCACGAAGCAGATGTCCATTCCGCGGATCTTGTCGACCTTGTCGTACTCGATCTCGGGGAATATCAGCTGTTCCTTGAGTCCGAGAGCGTAGTTTCCTCTGCCGTCGAAGGCGTTGGGATTGATGCCCTTGAAGTCGCGGACTCTGGGGAGTCCGAAGCTGAACAGCTTGTCTACGAATTCGTACATTCTCTCGCCGCGGAGGGTGACCTTCGCGCCGATCTTCATTCCCTCGCGGACCTTGAAGTTTGCGACCGACTTGCGTGCGTAGGTCGGAACGGCCTTCTGTCCGGTGATGAGAGTGAGGTCGCCGATGATGTTGTCGATGACCTTGGCGTTGTCGCGGGCTTCGCTCGAACCGACGTTGATGACGACCTTGTCGAGCTTCGGAATCTGCATCGGGCTCTTGTAGCCGAATTTCTTCATGAGAGCGGGCGCGATCTCGTTCATATACTGTTCTCTCAGTCTTGACATTTCAATCTTCCCTCCTCAATCAGAATTCCTTGCCGCATTTGCAGCAGACGCGGACCTTTTTGCCGTCCTTGACTATCGTCTTGGCACGGCGTCCGGCTCCGCACTTGTCACAGTAAAGCGCGACTTTGCAGGCGTAGACGGCGCCCTCGGTCTCGATGATGCCGCCCTGATCGCCCTGCTTGCGGGGCTTTACGTGCTTGTGAACGACGTTCACGCCCTCGACGATGACCTTGCCCTCCTTCGGGGAGGCGGCGATCACCTTATGCGTGATGAGCTTGCCGTTCTTGTCTTTCTTTTCCTCGTACTTGCCGGTCAGAAGTACGACTGTATCACCTGTTTTGATATTCATCGTTTTCTCTCCTTAAAGTACTTCGGGAGCGAGAGAGAGTATCTTCAGATACTGCTTCTCGCGGAGCTCTCTCGCCACGGGCCCGAAGATACGGGTTCCGCGGGGAGTCTGGTCATCCTTGATGATGACCGCTGCGTTCTCGTCGAATCTGACGTACGAACCGTCCGGTCTCTTGACGCCGTGGGTGGTGCGAACGACGACGGCCTTGACGACCTCGCCCTTCTTGACCATTCCGCCCGGGGTCGCTTTCTTGACCGAGCAGACGACTACGTCGCCGATATTCGCATATCTGCGGCCGGTTCCTCCGAGGACGCGGATGCAAAGAAGTTCCTTGGCGCCGGTGTTGTCGGCAACCTTCATCCTTGATTCCTGCTGTAACATTTACCTTTCCTCCGTACCGGTCATTTCGCCTTTTCTATGATCTCGACGACACGCCATCTCTTGGTCTTGGAGAGAGGTCTCGTCTCCATGACGGCGACCTTGTCTCCGACGCCGCACTCGTTCTTCTCGTCGTGGGCGTGGACCTTGAGGGTCCTCTTGATGATTTTGCCGTAGATCGGATGCTTGACGTTGTCTTCGACGGCGACCGTGACGGTCTTGTCCATTTTATCGCTGACAACGATTCCGACTCTTGTTTTTCTGAGGTTTCTTTCTTCCATGATACTGCCTCCTTACGCCTTCTTCTCGTTCATGACGGTCATGACGCGGGCAATGTCGTGTCTGACCTCGCTGATGCGGTTGGTGTTTTCGAGCTGATTCACGGCAAGCTGAAACCGGAGGTTGAAGAGTTCTTCCTTGAGCTCGGCAAGCTTCTTCTCGAGCTGCTCGGAACTCATTGCTCTGACTTCACTGATTTTCATTCGCTGACCTCCTCGCCTTCTTCGGCGGCGCTGTCCTTGGCGACGAACTTGCACTTGATGGGGAGCTTGTGAGAAGCGAGACGCATAGCTTCCTTTGCGTCGGCTTCCGAAACGCCGTCCATCTCGAACATTACGCGACCGGGCTTGACTACCGCCACCCAGTACTCGACGGCACCTTTACCGGAGCCCATTCGGGTCTCGGCAGGCTTCTCGGTGATGGGCTTGTCGGGAAAGATCTTGATCCATACGTTACCGCCACGCTTGATGTAACGCGTCATGGCGATACGGGCAGCCTCGATCTGAGCCGAGGTTATCCAGGCGGGCTCGAGCGCAACGAGACCGTACTGACCGTAGGTGATCGTGTTGCCTCTCGAAGCTTTGCCCTTCAGTCTTCCGCGCTGTACGCGACGGAATTTGACTCTCTTAGGCATTAACATCAGTTCTTTCCTCCTTCTCTGGGAGTCGCGGTCGCCGGACGGGGCGGACGCTGTCCCTGATTGCGGCGGTCGTTGCGGCTGGAGCCGTCTCTCGGTCCGCGGTTTTCGCCGGGTCTGCGGTCGTTTCTGCGATCGTTTCTGCGGTCACCTCTGCGATCGTTTCTGCGGTCGTTTCTGCGATCGTTCCTGCGGTCGCGTCCCTGAGCGGCGTTCAGCACTTCGCCGTTGTAGATCCAGACCTTGACTCCGATCTTGCCGTAGGTCGTGTTGGCTTCCCAGAAGCCGTACTCGATGTCGGCGCGGATGGTCTGAAGCGGAATGGTACCCTCGTGATAGCTCTCCGAACGGGCGATCTCGGCTCCGCCGAGTCTTCCAGAGCAGGAGATCTTGATCCCGCGGGCGCCGAGGCGCATGGTGTTGCGGATAGCCATCTTCATAGCGCGGCGGAAGGCAACGCGGCCTTCAAGCTGCGCGGAGATGTTCTCGGCAACCAGCTGAGCGTTGAGCTCGGGGTTGCGGATCTCGACGATATTGACCGAAACGGGGATCTGTTTGCCGTTCGCGTCCTTGCCGACGATCTCTTCGATCTCGGCCTTGAGCTTGTCGATGTTTTCGCCGTTTCTGCCGATGGCAACGCCCGGCTTGGCGCAGTGGATGCTCACCTTGACTCTGTACTGGTCGCGTTCGATCTCGACCTTGGGAACACCCGCCTTCTGAAGTTCGGTCTTGAGAAGTTTTCTGATCTTGTAATCGGATACGAGTACGTCTCCGAAAACTTCGTCTCTGACGCACCATCTGGAATCCCAGTCCCGGATCACGCCGACTCGAAGGCCATGAGGATTAACTTTCTGTCCCATTATGCTCTCTCCTTGTCTTCTCTTTCGCTGACAGCCAGCGTAACGTGTGACGTCCTCTTGAGGATCCTGTCTCCCGAACCCTTGGCGCGGGCCTGGAATCTCTTGAGCGTCGGTCCCGGGCAGACGAAGCACTCGGATACGTAGAACTTCGCGGGATCCATTCCGAAGTTGTGCTCACCGTTCGCCATCGCGCTCTTGAGGAGCTTCGCGATCTCGGGGGAGGCGGCCTTCGGGGTGTTTTTCAGTATCGCCATGGCGACGTCGGCATCCTTGCCGCGGATAAGATCGAGAACGATCTTGACCTTGCGGGGAGAGATCCGGAGATATTTGAGATAAGCTTTAGCTTCCATAACTGTCCGATCCTCCTCGCTTATTTGCCGTTGTTCGAGGTCTTCGAACCGGCGTGGCCCTTGAAGGTCCTGGTGGGAGCGAACTCGCCGAGTTTGTGTCCGACCATATCTTCGGTCACGTATACCGGAACGTGCTTGCGGCCGTCGTGAACGGCGATGGTGTGACCTACAAAGTCAGGGAATATAGTGGAAGCGCGGGACCAGGTCTTGATGACCTTCTTCTCGTTCTTCTCGTTCATGGCGCAAATACGGTCGTACAGCTTCTGCTCTACGAACGGGCCTTTTTTAAGACTTCTGCTCATATTCTTATTCCCTCCTTATTTGGCGTTCCTGTGTTTGACGATGTACTGCTCGGTTCTCGACTTGTGCTTTCTCGTCTTGTAACCGAGAGCGGGCTTGCCCCAGGGGGTAAGCGGGCCGGGATGTCCGACCGGGGACTTTCCTTCACCGCCTCCGTGCGGGTGATCGCAGGGGTTCATGACCGAACCGCGGACGGTGGGACGGATTCCCTTGTGTCTGGTCTTGCCGGCCTTGCCGACCTTGACGGTGTCGTGCTCGATGTTTCCGACCTGACCGACCGTCGCCTTGCAGTTCATCGGAACGATCCTGACCTCACCCGAGGGCAGACGGATCATCGCGGTGCCGTTTTCCTTGGAAAGCAGCTGAGCGGCGACTCCGGCGCTTCTGACGAGCTGGCCGCCCTTGCCGGGATGGAGCTCGATGTTGTGTACGTAGGTACCGACCGGAATGTTGGCAAGCGGAAGCGTGTTGCCCGGCTTGATGTCGGCGTCGGCGCCCGAGAAAACCTTGTCGCCGACCGAGAGTCCGACGGGAGCTATGATGTAGCTCTTGACTCCCGACTCGCTCTCAAGAAGAGCGATGTAGGCGGAGCGGTTGGGGTCGTATTCGATACCGACGACGGTCGCCGCCTCGGTGTCGAGTCTGCGAAAGTCGATAATACGGTATTTTACCTTGTTGCCGCCGCCTCTGTGACGAACGGTGATCTTTCCGTTAGCGTTGCGGCCGGCGTGCTTTTTCTTGATGACGATAAGGCTCTTCTCGGGAGTCGACTTGGTGATCTCCTCAAAAGAGGGGACGCTCATGTGGCGTCTCGAGGGGGTCGTCGGCTTATACTTGATTGTAGGCATCTGTCATATCCTCCCGTGTCAGTTCAGACCGTCGAAGAAGGCGATCGTCTTGGAGTCCTCGGTAAGGGTGACGATTGCTTTTTTCCAGGCGGAAGTGTATCCCGAAACGTAACGGGTTCTTCTCTGCTTGCCTCTGACGTTCATGGTGTTGACGGCTTTGACCTTTACGCCGAAAGCCTTCTCGACCGCGTTTGCGATCTCCGGCTTCGTCGCGGAGGGCATAACCTTGAATACGTACTTTTTCTGCTCCATCATATCCATGCTCGCTTCGGTGATCACGGGGCTGATGATTACGTCGTATATCGTTTTTTCCATTAGTCCTGAACCTCCTTGTCATAGACCTGCGTGAGCTTTTCGACGGCTTCGCGGGTGATGACGAGCTTTTCGGCGTTTACTATCTCGTAAACGTTGATGGTGCTGTAGAGAGTGGTTGCCGCGGTCGGGATGTTGCGTACGCTTCCGACTACGAACTTATCGCTTTCGGGAAGAACGAGAAGGACCTTGTTTTCCCTGCCGTTTTCCTTTTTAAGGCCAAGGTCGGAGAACATTCTGACCATCGTAGCGGTCTTGTAGCCTTCGAGTTTGCACTCGTCGAGGACTATCAGGCTGCCTTCGGCGACCTTGTCGGAAAGGGCGCTGAAAAGAGCGACTCTCTTCATCTTCTTGTTGAGATCGGTGCGGTAGCTGCGGGGCTTGGGGCCGAGAGCGATTCCGCCGTGCGTCCACTGGGGCGATCTGGTAGAACCCTGACGGGCGCGTCCGGTTCCCTTCTGTCTCCAGGGTTTCTTTCCGCCGCCGCTGACCTCGGAACGGGTCTTGGTGGACTGGGTGCCCTGTCTCTGGTTGAGCAGGTATGCTCTTACTGCGGCGTGAACCGCGGGCTCGTTGACCTCGGCTCCGAAGAGCTTTTCGGAAAGGGCGATCTCGCCGACTTCCTTGCCCGCCATATCAAAAACTTTTACGCTAGGCATTTGTTTTCCTCCTCTTCGCTTAAGCCTTGATGGAATCGCGGATGAACACGATGCCGCCCTTGGCTCCCGGGATGGCTCCGCGAACGGCGATCAGGTTGTTTTCCGCGTCGATCTTTACAACCGCGAGGTTGAGGATCGTAACCTGCTCGTTGCCGTACTGGCCCGCCATCTTCTTGTTCTTGAAGACTCGCGACGGATCGGAGTTTGCTCCCATCGAACCGACTTCGCGGTGTACGGGGCCGACGCCGTGCGTCATTCTGAGTCTGTGGTGGTTCCATCTCTTGATAACTCCGGTATATCCGCGGCCCTTGGTCGTACCGGTAACGTCGACTTTTTCACCGACGGCGAAGGTTTCGACAGATACGACGTCGCCCACGTTGTACGAGGAGCAGTCCTCAAGGCGGAATTCCTTCAGATGCTTCTTGACTGTGAGTCCGTTTTTGCTGAAGTGTCCGATCTCGGCTTTGGTGGCGTGCTTTTCCTTGACGTCCTCGAAACCGAGCTGAACGGCTTCGTAGCCGTCCTTTTCAGCCGTTTTTCTCTGCGACACTGTGCAGGGACCGGCCTGGATTACCGTTACCGGGATGGCGTTTCCGACTTCGTCGAAAATCTGAGTCATACCGATCTTTTTTCCGATAATACCCTTTTTCATTTTTCCTCCTGCAGGTTATTGGTTGACGCTTTTGGATTTTCCCCTTCGGGATTGCGCCAACTTGACCGGCAATCGCCCCGTTCGGGGCATTGCGATTGGTTTCTTCGTTTTTCAGATGACGATCTGGATATCGACTCCGGCGGGAAGCTCGATGTTCATAAGTTCATCGGTGAGCTTCTTGGACGGCTTTCTGATATCGATCAGTCTCTTGTGGTTGCGGAGCTCGAACTGCTCGCGGCTGTCCTTGTACTTGTGGACGGCGCGGAGGATGGTGACGATCTCCTTCTCGGTGGGAAGCGGTACCGGACCCGAGACCTCGCATCCGTTGCGCTTGGCAACGTCGATGACCTTCTTTGCGGCGGCGTCGATCAGCTTGTGATCGTAGCTCTTGAGACGGATCCTGAGAGTTTCCTTGACTGCCATTCTGTTTCTCCTTTCTTCCGACGCGTGTTGCGCGTATATAAAATGTAGCGGTGTGCGGTCGCGCGTCGTTCCGAAAGACGAAGCATATTTTATACACCGTTTCGGGCGTTCCTTTTTCCGGCCATACAAAAGCCGAAACCCGCTTGCATCCATAATCGGATGACCGGATTTCGGAACATTTGATATGCCGGACGCCCGACGACTGCTTATGAACCTCGCAGCCCGGGGCGTTTTATGCTTCGCGGCGCCCGGATCTTTCACGGCTTTGAGCCGTTTTGCCGGACTTCTCGGCGAAAATTCCCCGCTGTTCAGGGCGGCAACCTTTCGCGTCAACGCATTATTTCGCACATCAAGCCCGAAAATTATACCACAAATGAAAAAAAAAATCAAGAATTTTTTTGTTTTTTTCAAAAAAATCCCTGTTTTTTTTTATTTTTTTTGATAAAAATCAGCCTTCCATGCCGGATTCGGCGTTTTTTTCGGCCAGCGCCGAGCATTTTTCGACAAGTTTTTCCCGAAGCCAGCCGGGAGACAGTATCCTGACGGGAGCGTCTAGCGCGAGCAGCATGCCCAGAAACAGATCCGGATTGCGGAACTCGCAGCGGAATATTCCCTTTTTGTTTCCGCGGGAGACGACGTACCTGCCCAGCCCCATAACGTCGTGCCGGCTCGCGGCTTCGATCTCGGCGGTGTAGGGAATGCTGATCTGGATGCTGTCGGCGTCTCTTTTCTCGGCAGCCGATATCGCGGAAACGCTGGTCTCGGAGTCGTCCGCGTGAAGCACTCCGGGAAGCGAAAATTCGGCAGTATATCTGAAGCCGCCCCGGTCGTGATCGTAAACCATCGGAGCTCCGAGAGCTTTAAGATGCGCTGTATCGCGGTGCGACTGAGCGACACTGATCCCGAACTCCTCGCGAAGACGTGCGGCGTTCGGGAAACTGCCTCCCTTTATCATTCCGTGAAGCCATTCTATTCTTTTCGCGGCTGCGGCTCCCTGCCCGTCGGTCAGAAACACTTTCTTTTCCATCTGAAATCTTCCTTATTATTCCTTGCGGGCGTCTGCGGGATCTTCGTCTCCGGGTTGAGCCGTTCCGTCCTCGCCGGGCGCGTCCTCCGGATTTGCGTTCTCTCCGTCGGGGACGTCGCTGCCGGTCGGGCTTTCATCATCACCGTCATCACCGTCATCATCCTGAACGGACGGAACGCCGGCAAAGGACGGATCGCGTATCGATTTCACGTATCCCGACATCCGCGCGAGGATATATATGAAAGCGGTAAAGCAGTACAGCGAAGAGACCGGAAGCTCCGGATTGGTCACTTTACCGAGCATGTATGCGGCAAAAACCGGAATCGACGAAACCGCGCTGAAGATCAGAGCGACGAGAGCGGAGGCGAACCAACCCTCCGGCCTTGCGTTCTCCTCGGGAAGCAGCCATCTTATATCATATAGGAAGAAGATCATCAGAAAAATCGACGAGAGCTGGCTCACGATCTTGACCGGCGAGTTCATCGCGAGCTCCATGTCGAAATAAACTGTCGCGAGTCCGCACACGTTCCGGACGGTCGCCATAACCCCGAAAATCATGACGGGGGCCTTCCCTCTCCCCTCGCCTTTCGATCTTTTGAAAAAATAGGCGACGGCGCCGAGCGAGGTAATAACGAAAAGGATGCTGACGGTCAGTTTGACTCTGAACAGTTTCGTTTCGTCGGAAGTCATGAGCGAGGCGGTCCCGGCATTCGACTTAATCAGCGAAACCAGTCTTCCGATACGGTATACGCCCTCGAACAGCGACATAAAGGCGAAAAACGACGCCGCGCAGAAATTCAGCCCGTCGGTGTAATCCGCTCTGCGGGGAGCCGCCCCGCGCGGTATAAGCAGCCGGGACGAAAGAGCGCAGACGAGCGAAACGCACGCGAGTATCGCAAAGAACACCGGAAGCAGCGCCCCGGTTTTGTAGTACCCTATATCCGGCTCAAGCGAAAAGTACAGGGCGCAGAAATAAACCGCCGCGCAGATCACGGCGAGAACGGTCACGCTCCTGCGGTAAACTTCCGCCTTTTTGTACACCGTTTCCGTCAAAGAGACGGCGGAGGATTGGTTTGTATTTTCTTCTGACATCTGAAAAAACCTCAACGTTAAATCTATTATATTTTAATACTAAAATGTTAACGCGATATGAACAAAACGGCAAATTGACAAATACGACCGCTCCGCCGGCGTCTTTGCCGAAGATTTTCGGTCGGATCGTCGGATTTTTTACTTTTTTTCAAAAAAGCATTGACAGGCGGCGGCAAATGATGTATAATATTGCGCGTTATCCAAAGACAGCAGGTTCCCGTAAAAGCGAAAGCCACCCTGCCGAGGAGAAGAAAACAAAAGACCTTTTTTGAGTATTCTTCTTTCGGCACGCGTGCGGGAGAAGGATCTTTTATTTTACCCAAGGAGGAACAACATGCCCAGCAAGACAATTCTCGAGCAGAAGCAGCAGGTTGTCGCGGAACTTACCGATAAGATCAAAAAATCGGTATCCGGCGTTGTTGTCAACTATCAGGGCATCACGGTCGAGGACGATACCAAAATGCGCAAAGCCATGCGTGAAGCGGGCATTTCGTATCAGGTCATCAAGAACTCCCTCACCGGCAGAGCCTGTGACAACTGCGGCTACGGCGATATAAAGCAGTACCTTTCCGGTATGACCGCCATCGCGGTCAGCGAAAGCGACGCCGTCGCCCCCGCCAAGATACTCAAGGAGTACGCCGATAAGATCGAGTCCTTCAAGATCCTTGCAGGTTACATCGACGGCGGCGTCATCGACGCCGAAGGAGTCGAAAGACTTGCGAAGATCCCCAACAAGGAAACTCTCATTATGCAGCTTCTCGTCTGCATCCGCTCGCCGCTCGTCAATTTCGTATACGTTCTCGATCAGGCCTCGAAGGCCGGCGAGACACCCGCAGACGCCCCGGAAGCGCCGGCAGAGGCGTAAAGCCCGCGGCAGGTGCGTCAATTATCAGGAGGAATATTTAAAATGGCTAACGAAAAAATTACCGCTATCCTTGAAGAGATCAAGGGTCTGACCATTCTCGAACTCGCGGAGCTCGTATCCGCCGCCGAAGAGGCGTTCGGTGTATCCGCCGCCAACATCACCGCCGGCGCTGCCGCCGGTGCCGGCGCCGCCGCCGCTCCCGCCGTTGAAGAGAAGACCGAATTCGACGTCATTCTCGCCAGCTTCGGAGCTAACAAGCTGCCGGTCATCAAGGTCGTGAGAGAGATCACCGGCCTCGGACTGAAGGAAGCCAAGGAGCTCGTCGAAAGCGCTCCGAAGGCCATCAAGGAAGGCGTCTCCAAGGACGAGGCCGAGTCCCTCAAGGCTCAGCTCACCGAAGCCGGCGCCACCGTCGAAATCAAGTAATAAAACCTTCCTTTACACTGTCTTGGAACGGAAAAAAGCAGCCGCAAGGCTGCTTTTTTCTATAATAATTTTAGTATTCTGATTCAATTTGAAGTAATATAAAGGTAATAGATCACCGCGCGGTTCTGCAGGACGTCGGCGTGGCCGGTGATAAACCCGATCTCCTTTTCCAACGCGGAGTAATCCCTGCTGCAGTCGTATTTTCCGGATATGATCTTCAGAATGCTCTCCGAAAGCATCACATCCGCTTCATTATTCCACGATCTTTTGTATTCGCCCCAGAGATACCGTATCATCTGCGGGATCGCTTCTTCCCCGAGGCCCGCGAGCGCGGCATAGACTTCGGGATTGTCCGCAACGATCGATCCGGTCCCTTTGTCGGGATCGTACGACAGTTCGTTTGCGGTCAGTATCCGACCGATCTCGGCATTCATTTCTTTGTCAGTCCCGATCCCGTCCAGCCATTCTTTGAATTTTCCGTACAGTTCATTAAGATAGGAAGTATTGGTCTCGATCGAAAAGAAGTTTTCGACGTATTCCTCGCCGATTTCCTGATACTCTCCGTCGACTTTCGGAAAATCAACCGCTTTCAAAAGCTCCGCGGTGGATGAAACAAGCCAGTTTCTCTGTTTTCTGACGTGGATCGCCCCGAGGCCGACAAGATGTCCGTCTTCCTTTATCCTGATCTCTATGATCGTCTCGTCGAACGACGGATCGGGCTTAAGATTATTTACGTCTTCCGAAGGATTCCAGATGACCGTTCCGCCGCCTTCGACGGAGGTTTCGCGTCCGATATACTCCACCTTTCCCTGTCTGACCTCGACGAACGAGCCTCCTCCGGCCTTCAGCTCGATGGACGCCCCCGGATATTCAAATTCGAATATGGTTCCCAGCCCGGAATAATTGCTCATTAACGGGTTATAGGTCTTTATGACTTTAACTCCGTCGCCGGGAGTCATAACGATCATCGATCCTTCATCGGTTTTTTCGTCCGCACTGACTTTTACGGTCAGGAGCGACTTGGCGAGCACCAGTTCACGTACTCCCGTCACTTCGTTTTCCTTCAGAACGGGTATTCCCCAGATCAGACCGGTAAGAACGAATGAAAGCGCGATAACAGCGGCGGCAGCCCTCGCGAGTACACGCGTCCACGAAATCCTGCGTACCTCCCCGCCGGACACCTTTGAAGCGATCCTTTTCTTTACGCCGGCGCTGACGCGCTCTTCCCGGATACTGCCGCAAAGTCCGTTCAGGGAATCGGCGTCCGCGGAATCGAACAGCTTTTCAATACTGATTTTCATCTTTTCCTCCGAATTTTTCCTGCAGTTTCTTCAACGCGCGGTGAGACCTCACGTCGACGTTTGCAACCGTCAGACCGAGATCCCGGGCAATGTCCGCGGAACGGTGATTGAAATAATACTTTCTGACAACGATATCCGAATCCGGATGGCCCATTTTCCGGATCTCCTCCATAATGCCGTCGACAAGCTGCTTCCGGTATGCCTCTTCGCATACGTCGGTACCGTCCGGTATCTCGAGAAGCGCCTCCTCGCCGTCGACCGCCGCTTCGGATGATTTCGAACGCAGGTAGTTGGACGAAGTGTTTCTTGCGATCACCGCAAGGTAGTTCCGGACCGATCCGTCGGTCCTCAGACCGTCCAGTGCGGAATTGAATCTGATAAAAACCTCCGCCGCGCAGTCTTCGATCTCCGCCGAACCGCAAAGCCCGGACAGTCTCCCGCGCACTATCGAGAAAACAAGCCCGGAATAAGCGTCGATCACCTTTTTCATTCCTTCGTTCGGATCGCTCCGCAGGAGCATAATCAACCGTTCTTCTTTCATTGTCGCTCCGCTGAAATGACGTCTTTCATAAATTAGTTACACGTATTCGGGGAAAAATCTTACGTATTCGTGGAGAAATATTGAAAAACTTCCCGAAAACGCCGGGCCGGCGCTTCCGGGAAGAGGTTTTTTATTTCTTTTTCTTTTTTACAAGCGCGGCGGTAAGCCCGACGGCCGCCGCAGCGACTGCGATCGCGGCGCCTTCCTTTGCGGTCAGAACCGTTTTCTGCTTTCTCTGCGCTTCCCTGTCCTCGCGGCGCGTCTCTCTGGCGCGTCTTTTTTCGTCCCGTTTTGACGGTACGACGTTCTTTTCCGGAGGCACGCGGCCGGGATCGACCCGTCCGGGACGCGGATCGGCAAATCCGCAAAACTCCGACGAAAGCGTCGCGTTCGGGCGGTACTCGAAGACCGCAGCCCTGCCGGGAACGTCGGGGGTGCCGAAATCGGAACAGCAGTGCCAGCTGACGCGGTTCATCAGATCCCCTTCGGCGTAAAGCTCTATTCTTCTTCCCTCCTTGGCGCTGTCGGTGATCCTGACGGAGGAAATGAAGATATCCCTTCCCTCGGCAAGCCCGGTTCCGTATCTGGCGTTGAAATCGGCGACGGTGAGACCGGGGTCGCGTCTGTCCCAGACGACGACGCAGCTTTTCGCCGGAACGGTTATACCGTCGGTCGGGAAGGTATGCTCGGGTTTTGCAGGTTTTCCGGTATCGGTCCAGAAGCCGATGCGCCCGCCGGCAAGGGAAACGTCGAGAGGCGACGAATTGTAAATATTCACGTAGGGGAACGGATCGGCGTAAGTCTCGCCGTCCTTTTCGAGCGGCTCGCTGTCGAAAAGCACCTCGGTGACCGAGAGCGGCGCGTGCAGGACGAATGCCGTCGATCTGCGGCGCTTTTTCCCGGATATCGCGCTGACTTCAGCAGTTATACGGCGCATTCCCGGAATTTCGGGAAGCATGGCCGTGACGTTAAGTCTTTCGCCCGGTTCTATGCTGCCACCCCAAACGACACGGAAGGGCTCGGTCTCGTAACGCTTCAGTACGTCGGCGGGCGACAGGAAGAAGGCGACCCTGACGCGTTTCTGCGGCTCGTCTTCCGGACATTCGACCGAGACGGTGCAGCAGACCGAATCCTTTTCATCCGACGTCGGGTAGCATTTCATCGCGGCTATCGCGGGAGCCCGCCTGTTATCCACCCAGACGGGGGAGGTCACACAGTACTGGCCGGGCCCCGTCACGCGCAGATAGTAGTAATCGTAATCGGGTGAGAGCACCGGCTTCCAGCAAATTTCGCGGCACGCTCCGGCGTTTTTCGAAGCGACTACGATATCGTCCTCGGCGACGATCTCGACGAGGGATATTCCGCGCTTGTTTTCGGTGGTTATCGAAATATCGAATTTCAGCTCGTCGGGATCAGACAGATGCGAGCCGAGCCACTCCCCGTTGACCCGGTAGGAGATCCTCATCGATCTGTCCGACGAGGTGTAGGTGCGGTTGCTTCGGAAGGCGTCCAGCACGTTTTCCCTCGTCAGCGCCGGGGCAAGGACGACTCCGGTCATTTTTGTCGCCGTCGTCCAGTTGGGGGCGTGATTGTCCTCGCTTGAAACGGGAGAGGCGTGCCAGCCCCGCGAGAGCAGATGCATATACTGATAATCGTATACCGGTCCCTTGATCTCGGACAGTCTGACCGCCCTGTCGGTTTTGTCGGTATGATAGGCGAATTCCTCGAAATTACCCCAGTTGTAGCCGGGATGATTGAACATCGCCACGGCTTCCGGGTGAGCGTCAAGCCAGGCATAGAGAGCCGGCATGTCGTTTTCTTCGATGTTCCGCACGACCTCGCGTGAACCGAGGACGTTCATGTGTCCCCAGTAGCCGGTCTTGTTGTTCCAGGTCATTTCCCAGCCGTACAGGCAGGCGAATTTCCCCGGCTCGTCGTATTTATTGGCTGTCGCGAGCTGCGACGCGTATTTTTTCCGGTTAAGATAATGCGAATGCTCGGTTACAGAGAAGAAATCGACTTTTCCGACGTCGCGCGCGTATTTCACCGCGTCCTCGGGAAGTCCGGTCCCGTCGGAGTGCGACGTGTGAGCGTGCACCTCTCCGACGTAAAAGTTCAGTTTCTTCATATCGGAGACCGAAAAACTTACGACAGTCTTCGAAACGTTCGAAACCGTATCGTAAAGAGTCAGCGAAAGAGTGTGCCCGCCTGTCTGAAGGACGGTTTCGAGACGTACTCCCTTTTCCGTCCATTCGGCTTCCTTCGTGCGGTTTCTGCCGTCGACGCGAAGCTCGCAGGATGAAATATCCACTCCCGAAACGTCGTAATATGACGCCGATATCACGATCTTTCCTCTTCCGTCGAAAGCGTATCCTTCGGTCGGAAGGATCGACAAGACCCTGGGGCCGGCGTTGTCGAGCACGGGAACGGTGAGCGGATCCTGCCCGTCGGCCGGGAAGGAAGCCTCTCTCGTCCCGTCGAATACCGAAAGAACGAAGGTCAGAGCGCGCTGCCTTTCAAGAAACTCCCGCGGGATCACTGCATAAAACAGTCCGTCGTCGCACAGCGAGGCGTCCAACGTTTCTCTGCTGCCGTCGCTTCCGATTACCGATACCGAGGCGACAAGCGTTTCGTCCGGAACTCCGGCTCCGACGGCGGCAAAGCGCACGCTGAGCTCTCCGTCTCCGATATAAACCGCGCCGTCGGGATAAACCGGTATTATCACCGGAACAGCCGAATCGGGGTCGTGCTTTATCTGCCCGCTCCGGGCGAATCCGGGTGTCGGATCGTCAAAACGCGAGATAACGATCCCGGTATCGGGTCTTCTGATATCGGTTCTCCAGTGGGACGAATGCCAGACCGGAGTGTCCATTTCGCCGTAAATCTCGCTGTATACGGCGTGATATATCTCTTCGTCGGCGTCGCGTCCGCGCGGAACGATACACAGGCGCGACACGTCCAGTTTGATCGGTATTTCGCCTGCTTCGGGCAGCGGGATCCTTTTTCCTGAAAGCGGATCCTCGGTAAACAGTTTAACCGGGATAACCCTTCCGGCGTCGTACGCAAGAGGAGAGTCCTCCCTTCCGTACCCGTCGTTGAAATCGTCGAAGAAATCGGCGGCGGAGGTCCAGTCTCTTCCGTCCTTGCCGAAATTCTTCGTCTTTACTCCCCAGACGGCTGCAACTTCGCCGGGGGCGAGGATATCCTTTCCGGGCGCGTCGGAAAGAGGAAGACGGCAGGCCGGCTTCCCTTCCGGTTCTTTTGACCTGAATATTATGACTTCGTAATCGTAAAGATCGACCGGACGGTCGGACGGATTCATAAATTCGAGATACTGTCCTATCGAGCGCCCTCTCGGTCTTGCGTAGATCTCGGTGAGGATCAGCGGGGGCTCCGCAGGCAGCGACGCCCGGTCTACGACCTCGACCGAATAATCCGAAAAGCGGTCCCCGGTCCCGATCGAATAGGTCAGACGGCCGGGTTTCAGCGCCGACTGCGGTATTTCGCAGGAATATATCTCGTATTCGGTCTTCCCGACGGAATAACCGTCCGACGGGAGCATCGCGATCTCTTCCCCGCGCACTTTCAGGACAAGCCTGTCGGGGACGTTTCCGAAATCGGCGCGGAACGCGGCGCTGACCGTCGCCGGCTTTCCCGTAAAGACGAACCCCGCCGGCGAATGGATGAGCGCCGGAAGCCCGCCCCCGTATCTGTAAGCGGTTTTCATAAAACGCTCAGCCTCTTACGTGAGGCGCCAGATCATCCTCTTCGATGCCGATCAGCTCGGAAATGCGGTCGGCGCGGCGTATGTCGTCCAATCCTTTAAGCGAATGCGTGTCGGTGCCGAAGGTGAATTTGCATCCGCAGCCGAGAGCGATACGGAAGACTCTTATCAGTTCCTCTCCTTCGTAATCGGTCGCGGCGTGCGTGAAGGCGCCGGTGTTAATCTCGATGAACACTCCCATGTCGCGAGCAAGCTCGAAGCACTCGACGAGGCGCTCTTCGCTGACGGCGCGGATTATCTTCGCGGCCATCTCGCGGTTAAAGCCGCACGGATGGAAGGAGTGCGCCACCGACGTCGGAACGGTTTTCACGAGTTTTTTGAATTCGGTATTGTTCATCAGCTTCATGAAGCTTTCGTACATGAAATCCGAATTGTATTTTACGACGTCGACCGTTCTCTCCTTTATCATCGCCTCGATATCGCCGAACGAAATGGAGTTCGCCATCCTGCGGCAGATATCGGGTGAAAGATCCGGATTGTTTTTCGCAAGCGAGGCGGCGAGCTCGGCGCGTTTTGCCTTGACGTCCGGATCCTCCGCTATGACGAAATTCTTCATGTGCATGTGAGTGTGCGGGATGAGCATATAGTCGAATCTCGCCGCGGTTTCGGCAAGCATGCCGAGAGTGTCGGTCATGCCGCAGTATTCGCTCTCTGATCCGATCATGAATTTTATGCCCGGAATATCGGGCGTCGAATTTCTCGCACCCTCCAGACCGTAGTTTATCATCTGAAGCTGATACCAGTGGCTGGCGCCCGGGACCTTTTCGTCCCAGAGGTGATTCGAAATTCCGAATACGGTGTGACCGAGTTCCTTTGCGCGGCGGAAGTAGTTTTCAAACGTCGCATCGGGATCGTAGCAGCAGCTTGAAAGAAGGCTGTGGGTGTGAATGTCGTGTCTTATCTTCATGATGATACTCTCCTTTTGCAGTATACCGTCAGAGCAGGCATGCGGTGACGCAGTAGCCCCAGTGGTTGTACGAGATATAAGGCGTCCTCGTGCTGTCCTCGGCTCTTCCGTCGACGAACAGTCTCGGCTGCTCCAGCTCTTCTATCTTTTCGGCGCGTCCGTCGGCGTATGCGATGAGTCTGTCAGCCGTCGACTGCAGCCGCGCGCGCAGTCCGCCGAGGCGGATCTCTTCGCTCGCGAATCCGAACGTCTTGTTCTCGAAGTACCACTGGTCGCGGAAGACCAAAAGGAAGAAGTCGAGCCGGGAGATCGTTTCGGGAATATCCTCTTCAGCGATCGCGCGGAGCGCCTCTCTGTCGCCCGCAAGATATTTTTCTCTTATGCGCAGTCCGAGATCGGCTTTGATCGAAAGCAGATCGCAGAGGGCGGCAAGGGTCCTGTATATATATCCCCACTTTGCGTCGCCCTTGTGTTCCGAAAGAAGGGCGGCGTACTTTTTGTACCATTCGGCGACGTCCGGCCCCATGTGTCTGTCGAGAAGCCCCTCGAGCGGATCATTGTAAAGCAGGTATTTGCAGGGATCGACCGGATGCGAGATCTCACCGGGAGCGGTGCCCGGAAGCGCG